>Ga0315289_10001658_pt1 | contig 34661 bp, 26 predicted proteins | sample YL17G11_40_MG_FD_203452 | JGI IMG/M metagenome (GOLD analysis project Ga0315289, IMG submission 203452) | Sediment microbial communities from Yellowstone Lake, YNP, Wyoming, USA - YL17G11_40 | ecosystem: Environmental > Aquatic > Freshwater > Lake > Sediment | place: USA: Wyoming | collected...
ATGGCAAGGGGCAGGCCTCGGCCGTCTGTAACGATGTGCAGTTTCGTGCTGAATCCGCCTCTTGAGCGGCCCAGAGCGTGGTCTGGGGGTTCTTGGGCGCCCCCTTTTTCCCCGCTCCGGCCGCCGCACGGCTGGCGCGGACCGTCGTGCCGTCGACGCACCAGAGGTCCCAGTCGATGCGGCCCTGCCGGTCCAGACAGATCTGGAGGGCTTGAAGCATCCGATCCCAGGTTCCGTCGCTGCGCCATCGGTTGAACCACTCGTAGACTGTCTGCCAGGGGCCATAGCGCTCCGGCAGGTCGCGCCACGGTGCCCCCGTGCGCAGGAGCCAGAATATGGCGTTGAGCACTTCCCTCAAGTCGCTTCGCGGCCGCCCGCGCGCGGAGGGCGGTGGGAGCAGGTCTTTCAGGGCCGCCCATTGCTCATCCGTCAGTTCGTGTCTTCGCATGCGCCTTCCTCCGAAAGAGGGCTGGACCTATCACCAACCCTCATACCCAAGTCGAAAGGCGCTTTGCAACTATTTTTCAGACAGAGTCTAGACCGCGCCAGTCAGGCTGTTAAGGTCTACGAGCGGCGCGTCTGGATCGAGGAGCATTTTCCGGCCTTCGTAGCCGTAGGCTACTACGGCGGAGTAGGCCCGTGACGCCAAGACGCACATGGGGCTGGACAAACTCCGCGTGGGGAAGCTCAAGCGCTTGGAGAAGTTTCTGATCTTGATGGCCATCGCCATGGCTCTGGCCGTGCTGACGGCCCTTCGGTGGCGGGCCCGGCATCCCGAAGAGGATCTCCAGCTCACCAGCCACAAGCGCGGAACGCGCTGCGTGAGCATGTTTCTGTTAGGTCTGGCACTGCTGCAAGGACAGGCCCGCTCGACGGACTTATCTCGAGCGCCAATCCCTGCCTCGGAGGGCATATGAAACTGGGGACGAGCCAGGCCCCGAGGCGCTTGACTCGTCGCGGAGTCCGCCGTATGTTCCGATCCGGACAGAACGTCTCAGATGAACTGGCACCGGGGCCGCCAGGCCTGGCCGGCATCTTTCTGCTCTCCGGGAGCATGGAGGTGGCTGATGCTGAACGTCGAGCGCGACCGTTTGACCGTGGAGACCAGGACTCTGAAGGCCCGCTTCGAAGCGGGGGGCCTGGTGTCCCTGGTAAGCAAGCCCGACGGGCGGGAGTTCCTCGTCGAGGCCGAAGCCAGGTCGAAGCCAGCCCTGGAGCTCCTCTACCCCAACCAAGGCGTCTCGCCCCTGTCCGGCGCGCCAGGCGACCGGGCAAGCTGCCGACGCATCAATGCCCTCTCGGCCGAGTACCGGTTCGAAGCGTGGCATGGGGACGGCGTCCTCACCATCGCCGAGGATCCCGAGACCGGGGACCTGGTGATCGAGCCGAGCGGGTATGCCTCGCGCCCGGGTCTCCGGGCCTGCCGCTGGAACCTGGCCGGGATCGTTCCTGGGCTGAAGCTTGTTGCTCCCTTCTTCCAGGGGGTGATGCTCGACCTGGAAGACCCCCTCGTCGCTGGCTCCCGCTGGGCATGGCCCCACTCATGGGAGGCGGGGCTGGCAATTCTCCAAGGCCGCGATGGCGGGCTCTGGGTGCACTGCCGGGACGACCGCTACCGGTTCAAGGCCCTGCACGTCGGCAGCGATGGCTCGGGCGTAGAACGCCGGCTCGGCTTCGAAACCGAACCGGCCGGCCCGCTCGATCGAAACCTGGCCGCCGGGGGCCTCTCCTGGCGCCTGAACGTGTATAAAGGCGACTGGCGCGCCCCCGCCGGCGGGTACCGGGACTGGCTGCGCAAGGCGTACCAGCCCTGCTCCCCCCGGCCCGACTGGTTGGAAGACATACGCTTCGCCGTGAGCTGGTGTCCGTGCGAGGCCGGGATACTGGAGGCACTCGCCGCCAGGCTCGACCCGGCCAGCGTGCTCCTGCACGTCCCGCGCTGGCGCACCGACCCTTACGACGAGAACTACCCCACCTACCGAGCCAGCGCCGAGGGCCGTCAGTTCATCCAGCGCGCACAGTCGGCCGGCTTCCGCGTTATGCCGCACATGAACTCCGTAGACATGGACCCCACGCACCCGGCCTACGCCTACGTCCGCGACTTCCAGTACCGGGAACCTGTCTCCAAGTCCGTCCAGGGCTGGACATGGATCAAGGGAGGGAGCCTGCCCGTGCCGGAATCGAACGCTGCGCGCCTGCGCCACCGGGAGAGCAAAACCATGGTCAAGATCCACCCGGGGCTGGCCATGTGGCGATCCATCCTCACGGAGAACGTGGCCGAGGCGGCCGAGGACCTCGGCCTGGAAGCGGTCTTCCTCGACGTGACGCTCTGCGTCTGGAACACCGACAACGGCATCGTCGAGTACCAGACGACGCCCGAGGGCATGCGTCGGCTCATCGCCAGGACGGCCGGCCTGGGACAAGGCCTCGTCGTGGGCGGCGAGGGGAGGAACGAGGTGATCGCACGGGACCTTTCCTTCGCCCAGGTGCACCTGTTCCGGAGCTGGCAGTCATCGCTGGAGGGGCTGGAGCGCGCGGGCGGGTGCCCGCTCAACGAATTCCTTTTCGCGGGGATGTGCCGCTCTTTCGGCTACTCGCGCCTTGACGGCTCGACGCCCGACTCGGCCCTCCGGATGAGGACGCACGTCAGCCTGGGCGCCATCCCGACGGTGACCATTCGCTCGGCAAACGAATTGACCGAACCCAATGGAAGCGTCGCCGAGATGCTTGACCTGGCCTGCACATAGCGCCGATTCAGGAGCATTATCGGGACGTGCCCCCCGTGGTCCACGAAACGGGGGCAAGTCAGTCAACCGGTTCACGCGTGGGCGGGAAAGCGACAGAGAGGAATCGGAGTTGCAGGATTCCGGGGGCGGGCGTATTCTGGTGGGGAATGCAACCTTCAGACTGAGGAGAAGTCAGTGGACGCTTATGATTACTGCAAGTACGTGGTGGAGACGTGGCCGAACCGCTGGACGGGCTCGATCGGCGAGAAGGAATCGGGGGACTGGATGGAACGGCAACTTGCAAGGATGGGGTATGCCACCTGCCAGACGAGGTTCGACTGCCCGGGCTGGGAGTACGAGGGGGAGGAGTTCTATCTGGAGGGCAAGCCCGTGAAGGCGGGTGCACAGTTTTACAGCGTGGGGTGCGACGTGAGCGGGCGACTGGCGGCAGTGAAGCCGGATGGAAAGGGAGGATTCCGCGGTGAGGTGAAGGGGAAGATCGCACTTGTCAAGGAGACGGAGACGCGAGACGTCATCGAGCGGAACAAGGTCCTTCTTGCACTGGAGTCGGCCGGGGCGGTTGCGGCCATCATGGAGAGCGAGTATCCGGATACGTATTCGACGAAGATGTTCCGGACGCCCGAGTCGAAACTGCCCGCGGCGGGTGTCAGCGGCGAGGTCGGACAGAAGCTGTTCGCGGGAGTAGGGAAGGAAGCGAGGCTTGTGATTCGGGCCCGTCAGACGCAGAGCACCACGTCGAACGTGATCGGGGAGAAGGGGCCGGCGGAGGGCCCGGTGTTCCTTGTGTGTGCGCACCACGAGGCGTCGCCGGGGTCGCCGGGGGCGTACGACAACGCGGCGGGGATTGGGGTGGTGTTAGAGATAGCGGAGCGGTTTGCGAAGGCAAAATGCGGCGCACGGCTGCGATTCGTGGGGTGGGGAGGACATGAGTTCGGGGCGCTGGGGTCAAAATGGTACGTGGAGAATTGCAGGGACGAGGCGAAGGTGGTGAAACGACTGTTAGTTTTTGACGGTGTGGGAGTGGAAGAGGCGGATCCTGAGATCACGGCGTGGGGAGGGACGCAACTGACAGAGAAGGTGCGGGCTTACGCGGAGAAGCGAGGGGGAGTGAAGTTCAGGGCGGGCACGGGGGGCGGAGGCGACGCGACGTACTTCGTGCCGATCGGGGTGGAGGCGGTGTGGGTTTCGGCATCGAGATGGAGGTTGGGTGACCTCTACGGTCGGGAAGACCACCACTGGAGGTCAGCAGCGCCGTTCCACAGCCCGATTGATGACATGAGGTGGATAGGGCGAGAGGCGATGGCGAGGGAGGTGGAGATCGGCATGGAGCTCATGAAGGAGTGGATGGATGAGTTCGGGGTGAGATGCGAAGGGTGCTGACCCCTCCCGGTTCTTGTGCCAGGAGCGCGCACAACGCGGGTTGCGAGCGCGGCGAGCAAACGGGCCAGCGTGGTCGATGGCGCTGGAGGCCTTGCCGGAGCTCTTGGTGGAAACGCCGGGACAGGCGAGTCTGATGCAGGAAGTCACCCGCGCTGAGACGTTCTGGAGCTTTGCACACTTTGCGGCCCGCTACCGCGTCACTTCCACGTTGGGCAGGGACTTCTTCAGTTGCTCAACACCTGCGGGCGTGACCTTCGTACCCCGGAGGTCGAGCCGCTGGAGCACCGTCAGCCCCTTCAGGTGCTCCAGACCCGCGTCCGTGACCTGCGTCTCCCCGATGTTAAGGTACTGCAAATGGGTCAGCCCCGGAATTGGCCACCAGCACGGTGTAACGATAGGACAGGCTTTGCTCCGCTCCCGGCGCCAGATCAATGCTCCAGGTCAACTCGTTGCGCTTGTTGACGGAATAGACGCCCTGTTCCAGCAGAGTGCACTTGGGCTCTCCGTCCGCGCTCGTAAGCTCGCCGGAGAAATGGCGCCGGATCACAAGCGTCACCTTTTCGTTGCGGTGGTTGCTGACCGAAAGTTCGCCCTTGACCGGTACCTTTCGGTAGTCGTTTCCGCCATAGCGGATGAGCTCGCGTTGGCCGGGCACCTCGTACTCGACGGCGTGCGTGCGCAGGCTGAGGGCCTTTGTGATGTGCAAAGTCGCCAGTTCGCCTGCATTGGTCCAGAGGCTCGTGCGCTGGCCGAGGAAGCGCCCGTCCGCCACGAACATGGCGGGCGCGGTGGTCATCGCGAACGGCAGCGGGTTCTTGAAACGGACCGCATCCCACGCTGCGTCCTGGTACTTCTCGGGATCCTGCTGGCGTTGGTAGTCTTCGATGAAACGGCCAGACTCATTCCGCGTGTCGGGGATGAGCCACTCGACAATGCCTTCATACGAGGCCTTGCCGGACGCAACCGCAAGCGCGACCGAATCGCCCTCCGCGAGGCTGCGCTTGCCGATGGGCTGGTAGTGCAGGTCCGGCCCCTCACCTGTGGGAAGCGCAGACATCGCCAGGTCCGTCAACGATGGGACGGCCTGCTGCACGATCACGCCCGTACTAACTATCTGGGCGCCGCCTTGCGGCCGCCGGCTGAGCTGCGTGAAAAACTCGGCCCAACTCGTGCGGAGCGAAAGCGGTGAAGTGACGTGGGCAAACTCCACGCTCGGGAAGCCGGAGATGAGGTAGACCTCGGCGTTCTCCACGGCTTCCAGCTCGTTCTTGATGATCGCCTCCTGGGCGATGGACAGGGCCGCCGGATCGGAGATGTCTACGCGGTAACTCGGCGCCCAAGCCATGCCTTTGGCGAGGTACCTAACGACGATGGTCGCCGGCGTCTTTTTCAGCTCCTTGACGTCGAAGAGCAGGACCGGCCTGCGCCGCGTCACGGTGCCTGTGGCACCTGTGACTTTGGCGTACGCAATCGTCGAAGGGTCAACGTAGGCCAGTCCATCGGCCGTCCGCACGATGAGGAATGGATTCTGGGGCGGTTGCGCCGACTGCGACGAGTAGTTGTAGTAGTCATAATAGCTCCGGTTCCAAGCCTCCTCGCCTTTGAGGGATTCGGGCTTAATGACCTGTCCTTTGACAGCGGGAGTGTTTGCCTCCCGGAATTGGATGAGCACCTCCTTGCCGGCCAGGGCGGTCTGGAGGTCTGCGGTGCGAGCGGCCTCTACGGACACCTCGACCTCCTGAGTGGTGGCGCGCGTTTCGACAACGGCGTCGCTTTCAATCCAGAAAGTGCCGTGCACGGGCTCCGGCACATCGGCGATCAGATACGTCCCCGTTCCGGGCACGCTGAAGCTCCGCGTGACGACCGCGAGCCCGTTCTTGAACAGGCCGACCGAGGTTATGTTGCTCTTCACGGTGACCGGCTCCGCGCCAACGGCGGACGCCAGCAACGCCACAATTGCGGCTATGCCCAATGCCCTGCTCATCTGCTGCCTCCTTCCCGATATAACTGGACTCTTTGTGGCACATTCACTGTCACTATCCCGGGGCTGCCATTGGCTGTAGCCGGCGCGTAGGGGACCGCAGGGGCAACGGCTCGAATGCCTCGCGCACCGGTGTGCTCCGGCCGCGCTTGGGGGATGTACTGCATTCCCTGGTTCGGCAACTCTTTGATTTCATCCTTGGTAGTCTGGTCTTCTCGCACGAAGCTTCGTATGTCAATCCACTCTGCGCTGCGCTTCAGGACTTTCCCCGTCTTGTCTATGACCAGCCACTCCCCGCCCACAAAATAGAAGGGGGCATCCATGACAGCCTGGAGTTCCCCGCCCAGATGAACCAGGGCGACGCCACTCACAAAGGGGTGCGCTTCGTTGAAGTGCGGAGCGATCACATACTTCCCAGTCCTGTCAACGTAGCCCCATGACTCCTGCCTCAGCCGCGACCTGTTCGCATCCCATGTGCGCTCCTCGGTTCTGACCGGGGCCAGCCCTTCAGCGAAGTGATCAGCTTCGAAGAATTGCGAAGCGATCACTACCTTGCCAGTGTGGTCAATGAATCCGCACTTGGACCCTGTTTCAGCGGCCTTATCCTGCACCTTCAGGACTGCCAGGCCATCATAGAATTCCTCCGCGTAGCCATCAATCGTGAAAACCGTTTCGCCCTTCTTGTTGATGAACCTTGTCTGCCAGCCCTTGCCTTCGAGTGAGCGGTACAGCCAGACAGGGGCCACTCCCTCGCGAAAGTCACCAGCGCTAGTTTCGTTCCCCAGCGTGATGACGGTCTTGCCATCCGGATCAATGAATCGAACTCCCTGCTCATCCACCACCTTTGCAAGGCCATCGGAAACGGAGAACTCGTGTGCATAGTCCAATGTGAAAGGCACGACGACCTTGCCCTGCTGGTTGATATAGCCCCACTTGCCGCCTGATTTCAGCCCGGGGAATTCCCACTTGGCGCCGCGATTCACTGGCGCCAACCCGAAACCAAAGTCGCGGGCTTCGTCATAGGTTGGCTCGATGACAATCCTGCCGGTTTCGTCCTTGAACCCGAACTTGCCGTTTTCGTCCTCGAAGGGGACCAAGTGGCTAGGCGTCGCGCCGGCGGACTCGCGAGGCTCAGCCTTCGGCGCGCCGGCGGCCCACAGCGCGGCGGCCAGGATTGACGCAATCACCCAGTACTTCCACGCCCTGTTGCCCATCTCAAGCATCCTTTCACGCGCTGCCCTGGTCGCTCAGGCGTCGGCGGTGCCAGGTGCGATGCCTCCACGCAGCCGCCCCCTGCAACGGTACACCGCTGCCTGGTTCCCGTCAAGTGTCTCGAGTTTGTTTGCCTACACATGGCGACCCCAGCGGCGAAGCAGAGCCTGCGCCCGCCGTACGGCGGATAAGGTGGCGCGGACTCGACAACCTCCTCCGCACTTGACACTCCGCAGTTCGCCCCGCACAATCGGGCCTGTAGGGCACATGTCTGCTGCTCGGCACCCCGCTCGCAGGAGACGAATCAGAAATGCCGACCGGATATCGCAAGCCTCGGCAGGCTGCTGTTATTGTGTTGTTGACGGCTGCGCTGGCTTTGGTCGGCGTGCGGGCGGCAGGCCAGGAAGTGGGCCGTAAGGCGGCGGCCGCTGCACCGCCCTCGATCGAGGAAGGCAGGCCCGCGCCGCCGCCAGCGACCGAGGCTACAACGCCGCCGAGACCCGCCCCGGACGCCGCCCGAGCAATCAGCCTGACTTCGGATCTGATCGGCGGATTGGAACCCGCCAGCGCTGGAGCCGGGGAGCGGACGGATGTGACCGGGCTCGCGTCACGGCTCCTGGACCTCTCGCCGGAGCAGCGGGGGCATATCGGCCGACTTGCTGCCGAGCACGGGGAAGAGAGGGCGGCGCTCCTCACAAAGCTGAACGAGGAGTACGCCGAGAAGGTCCGCGCCGTCCTGACGGAGCAACAGAGAGTCGTCTATGACGGCGCGTTATCAGCCCTCAAGGCTTTTGCAGACGAAACGGCTGGTGCGCGGAAGGAATTCGTTGAAGCGGTCCAAGCCGCGATGCCTGGCGCTCCTGTGCCGCCCGACTTGCGCATCGCGACGGCTGACCCGGCCGCGTTGGTCGGCCTCGGCGAGGACAAGCGGCGAGGCCTTCAGAGCCTTCGGGAGTCATTGAACAAGTCGCTCCACGATGCCCTCCAACAGCGGCTTGACCACGAGGCCATGAAGGATCCGGCCGCCTGGCAGGAACACCGGAAGCAGTTCCGCGAAGCCCAGCAGAAAGCCCAGTCCGACTTCGAGGTCCAGCGCGCCGCGCTCCTTTCCCCCGAAGAGCGAATGCGACTGGACAAGGTCGAGGAGGCGGTGTCCAGATACAATGACCGCGTGCGGCAGGCCCGTCACGACGCGGCAGCCAGACTGCTGGAGCTGCTGCAAGCGCCGGCAGCGGAGTAGCGGATGCCGGGCGGCGTCTTGCGCGGTCTGTCCACGCCGGACTTCGGACACAGAATCCGTAACGCTGCCTCAGCCCGCCTCGCCAAGCGCCTTCACCACACCCGACGCGTAGGACAGAAGCGCTGTTGCCTTCTGCGCCGCCTGCCGGTCTCCCGCCTCCGATTCCACGTAGGCCATGACCCACTCCGGCATCAGTTCCACCACGGGCTGCGGGCCGCGGCTTGACCAGCTCATGATTGCCTGCCGCACCGGCTTTACGAGCATGCGGGAGATCGCATCCCTCGGCTCCCCCGCAATGAGGAAACTCTCGCCGAATGCACGGTCGCCCTCGAACTGCAGGGCGTAGAGCCCTTTGACGTTGACCGGCCCTCCGAACCAGTCCTTTCGGTGTAGACGTGCGGAGACTGCGCGGGCGGTGTCCGGGAGCCGGACCATGGCCACCAGGTACAGCATCTGCTCTTCATACTCGTTTCGCAGGTCCGCCGCCTGCGCAGGGGCGTCTGCCTGCCCGTAATCGAATAGAAGCGCTCGCGGAGGGTTTCTGTTCTCAGCGATCAGATTGTCCACGCTGCGCGGCACGTCCTTCTCGAACAGCGAGCTTGATGGAAGAAGCGACAATGCAAGCGCGTCCATCGTGCCGTAGTAGCGGAGGCCGAGTTCTCCCGCCAGTTCCAGCATGCGCTGTCGGCGGTGTTCCAACACCTTCGCAGGCCGCTTGAGCAAGGCGAACACGACCGCCACGATGACAGCCAGGCCCGCCGGAATGACGATGATTACGTAGTCCACTTTGGCCTCTGTGGGCGGACCCGAAGTGTCCCGGCTTCCATGATAGCCCAGACCAAGGACCGCCTCAATGCCCGGTGCACCGGGCGTCTGCCCGTGCGCGAATCCACACCGGCCGTCGCGTTCACCAGACTCCGCATCGTAATCCGTAACCTTCGCGGCCCGAGCAGACCGATTGAAACTTGCCCCGGATGCTTTATGATGTTCGAGGACATCGGTCCAAGAAGGGGCGACGCGGATGGCAGACAAGCTTGTGTTCCTGAGCGTCGGGGACGATTCGGGCGACCTTCATGCGGCGAACCTCATGCGAGCCATGCGTGAGCTGGATCCTGCCGTGCGCTTCATCGGCTTCGGGATGGACCGCATGACCGAGGCCGGCCTGGAGCCGCTCGGCCCCGACTGGGAGCGCGAGAGCTCCATGTGGCTGCGCAACATCTTGCGCGTCGGACGCTTTCGGCGGCGCCTTGCCGTCTGCCGGCAGTACCTCAACCGCCAAAGCCCGGACCTGGTGGTACCTGTGGACTTCGGTGGGTTCAACCTGTGCCTGTGCAAGGTGGCGGCCGCACGTCACATCCCTGTCTTCTACTACATCCCGCCGCAAGTCTGGGCTCATGGGAGATACCGCCTGAAGAAGTTGCGCAAATGGGTCACCCGCGCGGGCCTGATATATCCGTTCGAGGAGAACCTTTACGCGCGCTGCGGCGTCGAGGCGGCGTACCTGGGCCATCCGCTCTTCGACGAACTCGACCGGAACCCGCCCGCACAGCGCACCGTCGCTGAGTTGCGCCGCCGGTTCGGCGAGGGCTTGATAGGCGTTTTTCCCGGCAGCCGGCGCCAGGAGGTCATTGCTCACCTGCCGGTTATTGTCGAGAGCTGTCGGCACATACGGCACGTCTTGCCGGACGTCTCCTTCGCCGTGCTCGGCGGCCCGAACGTGAGCGACGTGCTCTCGGGCATCCTCGCGCGCAGCAGCGAGCAGCTTGAGGTGCTCGAGAACGTACGGCCGACTGAGCTTGCGCGGGCAAGCAAGCTTTGCCTCACAAAATCGGGCACGATCACGCTGGAGGTCGCCAGCCAGGGCACGCCTATGGTCATCTTCTACCGTGCCTCGCCGCTGGTCGCCTTCCTTGCGTATGGATTGTCAGAGACGCCGTATATCGGCCTGGTCAACATCCTGGCCGGGCGCGTCATCTGCCCCGAGAGGGCCACGTCGGGCGACTGCGGCGGTTGGATCGCAGAGCAGGCGCTGAGGCTGCTCCAGGACGCCGACGCCTACGAGGGCTGCCGGCAGGCGATCCGCCGGACGCTCTCGGGTTTCGCGCAGCCCGGCGCCTCAGCCCGCGCCGCCCGCAGCGCCCTCTCGCTCGTTTAGCTTGCCCCTTGGTTCTGGCTGTCAAGCGGGGTTTGACGGGCCTCAGGCGTTGGGTTAGATTCGATGCAGCCTGCGATGTCCGGCCTGTGGCGGACGCGTAGGTCAGTGGCGGCGTGATCGCGCAGGGGGTGCCCGGTGGCGGAGAGGCGAACAGTCCGGCCGCATCGTATCCGGCGAATAGTGCAAGCGCTGGCGTTCGTCTTGTTTCTCCTTTTCATCATCGGCATCCCGGCGTTGGCCGCTTCGGAGATGCGCGGCGACTGGCTGCTGCGCTTCAGCCCTTTGAGCACCATCGGGGCATCCGTTTCCTCCTGGCAGTTGATCACGTACTTCTGGCCGGCAGCGGTTCTCCTGGTGCTCGCACTCGTGCTCGGGCGGTTCTTCTGCGGCTGGCTCTGCCCGCTCGGCGCCACGCTGGACATCGGGGACCGCGCCATTCGCCTGCTCAGGGGGCGTCACAGGCGCCGTACCAGCGGCCCCGCCTCGCCGGCAGAAGGCATCGCGCACGACTTCGAGCACGAGCGCGCGCGCCGCTTCAAGTACTACCTGCTCACCGCCTGCATCATGGGCGCGTTCCTCGGTCTCTCGTTCTTCGCCCTCTTCGATCCGCTGAGCATCGCCGCGCGGAGCTTCGTCCTTATCGTGCATTCCTACGTCTTCCAGGGACTGCTTGCGATCTTGCAGGCCTTTCCGCGCATGGTAGGCGGACGGGGCGACGCAGCCCTCCGCGGCGTGCTGGCCGCGCACACCGACCCCATCTTCCAGCTTCAGACCTTGACCCTTGTAGCGCTGCTGGGCCTGCTCGCGCTGGACCTGGTGCGACGGCGCTTCTGGTGCCGCTACCTTTGCCCGCTTGGCGCCCTTTATGCATTGGCCGGCAAGCCGTCGCTGACCAAGCGTTCCGTGAGCGACGCCTGCGTCTCGTGCGGCGGTTGCGCCCGCGTCTGCCCGATGAGTTGCATATCGCGCGACGGCCGCCGGACGCTGAACGACGAGTGCATCCTCTGCCTGCAGTGCCAGCCGGCGTGCAGGCACGACGCGCTGCGGTTCTTCCGTCGGGCTTCCGCCGAGCAGAAGAGGGAAGTAAGCCTCACCCGGCGCGGCGTGCTGGCCGCCGTGGCCTCCGGCGTGGCGGCGTATCCGTTCCTGCGCAGCGCCTGGCCCTGGCGCCACGCCAAGGACGATCCGCTCATTCGCCCGCCCCTGGCGGGCCGCGACACCGAGGAGTTCCTGAGCAAGTGCGTCCGGTGCGGACAGTGCATGCGCGTCTGCCCGACGCAGGTGATCCAGCCGGCGGGCCTGGAGGCCGGCTTCGAGTCTCTCTGGACGCCCAAAGTCGCGCCGCGCCCGGGCTACTGCGAGTACAACTGCGAACTCTGTGCAAGGGCCTGCCCATCCGGCGCAATCCCGCGTTTCTCCCTGGAGGAGAAGCATAAAACGGCGATGGGGCTCGCTTACGTGGACACGGGCCGCTGCATTCCCTGGCGCGGCTGGGAGCGGCGGGACATGGAAGGCTTTGTGCCGGACCAGTGGAACTGCGGGGTCTGCGAGGAAGTCTGCCCGGCGCCGGGAAAGGCCATCCACTTCCAGCACGTCCAAGTCGCTTCCCCCGTGGGAGAGCGTGAAGGCGCGCCCGCTGCAGGAAGCGAAGGCGGGCCCACTGAGGGCGCGGGCGGCCGAAAGACAGGGCAGGAGTTGCGGCTGGTCTACGTTCGCCCCGAGGCGTGCGTGGGCTGCGGATACTGTGAGGCGGTCTGCCCCGTCATCGGCCTGGCGGCAATCCGCGTCACGGGCGGCTTCAGGGAACTCCCGGCACAAGCGGCTGCGGCTGCAGCCCCTCCCGTCACGGAGACGGCCCTGCCCGTCACGGTGGGCGACCTGCGGCTTGCCGGCCCAAAGACGACGTACGAGGGGCGGGACAGGCTCTTCGAGTACATAGATGGCGCGGCCGAGCCGTATCTCACGTTCGGGTTCATCCGGGTGAGCAAAGCCGAGTACACCGACGGCAAGGAGAAGCTGAAAGTAGACCTGTGGGAGTTCAAGACGAGTGACGATGCCTTCGGCGCCTTCGCCAAGGACCGGCGCGGCGAGCCGGCGGACGTGGGCGGGAACGAAGGCGCGGTCCTGAGCGGGTCGCTGTGGGCATGGCGCGGGCGCTTCATGGTGGGCGTGACCAACCTGGGCCGCATCCCGCTCGATCAGGTGCGGCTTCTGGCGACTGCGGCGCTGGATGCGCTCAACGAGAAGCCGGCGCCGCGGCCGGCCGTATGCCGCCGTCTCCCGGCTGAGGGGCTCGACCCCATGAGCGTTGTCTTCATGCGCGACGAGAAACCGCTGTTCAACATCCGCCTGGCGGACAACTTCATCCCGGATGAGACGTGGGGTTTCGGTACAGGCGCCATTGGTGCCTATGGCGCTTATCCGGCCCTGCGGAAGGACGACAGGCATGCGGGCCTGCTCCTCATCGAGTACGGCAGTCCGCAGGCCGCCGCCGGGGCGGCGGCGGGCCTCGTGAAGCTGCGCGCGGGGTGGGGCGAACAGGAGACGCAAAAGGAGCCTTACGCGGTAATGAAGGCAGGCGAGGGGAACTACTGCGTCATCGGCGCGCAGGGCCGCGACTTCGCCGCCGCCTTCTTCATGCCGGCGCCGGAGGCTGGGCTCGACCTGGTCGGCCGGGCGCTCCGTTAGTGCCGTTCTCGCCGGGTGCGGTCCACCTGGCTCGCTACGGGCGGCGAAGAAGCTCCAGCGCGAACCTGATGACGGTATCTACGCCTCGAGCCGTGTCCTCTCGGAGCTGCCGGACCTCGTAATCGGGCCTGAGGGCCTGTCCTTGCGCACTGGCGCCGTCACAAACGACGTACTGCGTGGCCACGTTCACTTGCAGGCGCGAGTGCGGCAACGAAACAGGGCACGAGCCGCCGGCACAGGCCGTGCGGTCGCCAGCCTCCTGCCCGATCAAGACGGCCGCAGCGGTTCGCTTGGCAGTCCACGCTACAGAGACCCCGGTGGAGAACGTTGTTGGCGCGATGAGGACGCACACCTGCCCGGTGAACCTCCGCTGAGTGGCCGGCGGGCAGAGGAAGGGGCATTCCGTAACCATTACGTCGCCCGTTGCGGTGCCGGGAGGCAGTTCGCGGCTGACCGCCCTCGACTCCTCGGAGACCCTGGTGCGGATCTCCTGGAACTGCCTGTATGGGCGGTCCGTCAGGTATCCGAGAAGCGCGTCGGCGCCGGTGCTCAGGCCGCCGCGGCACCTGCGGAGGTCGAGGATTAGGCCGGCAAGGTTGCGAGAGGTGATGTCAGCGAACGCGGCCTTGAGGAACGGTCCCAACTCCGCGCAGTCTCTGAACAGCCGGCATTCGATCAAGCCCGCCCCCCATTCCGGGATGGGGCGGTATCCATAGTCAGGCCGCCTCGGAGGCCCACCGCGGAATCCAGACTGCGGCACCGCGCTTACGGAATGGTCGCTTATGGTGCCGTCCGGCGTCTCCAGTCGCAGTTCGAGCTGCCCTTGCGACCCAAACTCCAGCCAGAGCCACCACCACAGCCAGTCCTCGCGCGCGATCATCCACGGGTTCGACGGGAGACCTTCGCGCGGCAAGTACCGGGCGAAGCGGTCTATGATGGCAGTTGCGTCCAGACCGTCAATTGCCAGGACTGCCGCGCCTGCGGGCAACGGCTCGGGGCCGAAGCTCTCTACAACTACGGGCTGCACGCCGTCATATTCAAGGGCGAGCGGGAAAACTGCGCCACCCCCAGCGACATGTGCGTCGAAACAAGCGGGGCGGCTTACGTGCGTGTGCGCGTTGCGGAGCGAGGCGACCAGGGGCGCAAGCAGTCTGTAGAAGTCCGCCGGGCTCATGGGAGCAGCGATGGCGCTTGACGTGGACCGGAAGGCGCCAGCAAGCTCTGCCCGGCTGACGTGAGCGTACGGATCGGGATGCCCCTCCTCGATGGCGCTCAGGAGGAAGTCCAGGTCCTCCCGAAGAGCTTCCGGTGGCACGGCCTCTTTCAGTGACGCCACATCGTCGTTCATTGTCAGAGCAGCGGCGCGGGCAGCCTCCGCTGACCCCAATGCCCCCAGCTCACTCCCCGAGGTGGCGGAGGCCCTCTTCGGCGTCCTTGACCTCCGGCGACTCGGGGAAGTCCTTCAGCACGGCCTTGTAGTGCTGCGCCGCGTCCTGCGTCAGCCCCAGCTCGAAGCACGCCTCCGCTGCGCCGACGTGAACGGCCGGCAGCCAGTTCGGGTCGCGCGAGATGCGAATGAAGATGTCCGCCTGCTTCCTGGCCTCGTCGAACTTGCCCTTAAGGAGGTTCGCCTTGACCCGGAGCAGCGCAGGCTGTCCTTCGATCCGCATGGTCGGGTAATACCAGAGCAGCTCCTCCAGTCGGCTCAGGGCCGCGTCGCCGTCGCCGCTGCGCAGGGCCGATTCCACCTCCTGGATCATCGAGCCCCTCATGACGGCCCGCGGTTGGCTCGGCACGTACGCGGGGTCGCCCTCGGCCTCGCGATAGGTCCCCAACGCCTCCTGCGCCTTGCCGTCGCAGGCGAAGGTGTCCCCTATGCGTATGAGGGCGACGCGGCGCCGGGCCGGGTCCGTTTGCGGGAAGTCGGACCGCAGCTTGCGATATTCCTCGCGGGCGCGTTCGGCCTGACCGAGATAGTAAAAGTGGTGATCGCAGAGCGCGAAGAGCGCGTTGAAGCGGCGCTGCTGGTCCGACTGAGGCGCGCTCTGGAGGGCCACGTTGAAGTACTCCTCGGCTTTGTCGGGCCGGCGTTCCACGTCTTCGTAGTACCTGCCGAGGTCCATGGCGACGTCGTAGACACGCGCAGGTTCGAGCTGGTCGCGGCGCCCGTCAAGTGACTTGGCGATTTCGAATGCTTCGGGGGTCTTCTCCATCTCTTTGGCGAACTGCCACTCGGCCAGGAGCAGCGGCGTGGGGAGCTTGTCCGGATGGTAGCCCTTGACGTATCCCCAGAACGTCTCGAGCTTCTTGCGCGGGAAGTCCAGGTCTTCGTAGATGGGGCCGACCTTCACCTTCTTCGTGCAACTGGTGCGGTCGCCGGCGGTGGAGGCGATGTTCAGGGTGACGGCATAGGTGCCGGGCGCGAGGAAGACGTGTCGCGGCTGCGGATCGGCAGCAGTCTGGCCGTCACCGAAGTCCCAGAGGTAGGAGTCTATCAGGGCGTTGCCGCTGGTGGTGCTCTTCGAGGCGAACTTGACGGCCGTCATCTGGGTGTCGGCGCCGCCCGTGGCGGCGGGCGCCTCGCAATAGCTTTCCGGCCTGGACGTGAAGTCAGCGCAGAGGGGCTGGTTGTACCACTCGCCCTCGAAGACCTCGGCCTCCGGCAGGCCTGGGAAAGCGGAGTGCGGCATGACCTCGAAGCGGTCGCTGCCGGGCGGCATCCATGCCGCCTCTGCGCGGGCAGCCGCGCCGAACGAGAAGGAGACGTAGAGGAATCTGTGCATCCCCTGGGTCAATTCGATGGCGCCGCTATGCTCGCCCCTTTGCCCCTGCCGGATGATGTGCGCCCCGGGCCACTCGGCCACGAGTTGGTCGTCCACGAGCAGGAAGGAAGCCTGGTCGCTCACTGTGGCAAACTTGTACTGTCCGGCCTGCGGACAACGGACGTAGCCCCGGTACACGGCGATGTAGTCGGACTGGGGGCCGAAGGGGTTGTAGGCATCAAAGACGCGGTTCCAGTATGCGGCACCATAAGTAGTGACCGCCCGCGCAAGGGCCGCCTGGGCGTCCGCCCAGGAATTCACGACCGTCTTCTCGGGGATCGGCCGCGTTTCGTAAAGGAGGCCCCGGGGGGGAGGCGTCTGCCGGACGGCGTCGGCGTGGGGGTTGTCATAGTAGACGCCATAAAGGCCCTGTTTCTGGGGGGCCTGGAAGGCGATGAGATATTGGCCGTCGGGCGAGGCGTGCGCGATGGCAAGGGACACCGGGCGCCCGTCCGGAGCGACGACGCGTATGTCAGTTCCGGCGTGGTCGGCATCCGCGCGGATGTGGACGCGGACCTGCACGAACGGACTGTCAGCGAATTCCTGATTGGGGTTGATGGAAACAAGTTCGCGGTAGCGCCAACGTCCGTCCCACCAGGGGGGCCGCTCTTGGGCCGAAGCGGATGCAGACCACAAGACGGCACAACTCACCACAAAGAGGAAGAGGGGGAAGAGCACCCCTCGACTTTGCTCGGGGCAGTGTCCGAGCGCCAAGAACGTACGAGCCGACCTAACCCAGAGCAGTCCGGCGCGGCAACGAGCCTGCTGCCGGCGAGCCCCGAAAAACGGGGCGAATGTAGCCCGGACGGGCGGCAAAAGGCCCCAAGGGCGCGAAAAAACCGTGCCAAACGGGGGCGGACCTTTCTCAGATGGCCTCCGTAGGGCCTCCGGATGCCCTCCGTGAGGGGGGGAAGCGTGCTTTTTTGCGCCAAGCCCTTGTCGCATAAGGGATTGCGGCGAATTGGGTTCGTTTCGCAAAATGCCTTTATCGCAGTGCGTGCCCGCCGGCTCTGTGGCTGGGCGCGACGTGCAGCCCGAAGGCCAGGGATCGGGCGTGCCGCAGACATAGCGAAACGCCACGAAAACAGGTTCGGGAGACCGGCAATGGGCCAGTCGCATATGGCGACTCCGGACAGATACTCGCAAGATCGGTTGTACGATTCACGGCCCGGCGTCACAGGCACTGACTGCCGTCGCCGGCCGTACCGACAATCGGCCATTGGTCACACGGTAGCTGCACCATCCCATCGTACTCGTCTTTTGGGTCGCGTCAAGGAGGGAAGCCACGGCGAAGGCCGGGACGAAGCTGTGAACATGCGGCCTTGCTTCGTCCATGCTTGCACCGGCCAAGCTTGGCGAGGCCCACAACATGCCATGTCGGGTGCCCTAAACCACAAAGGTTTAGGAGCTTCGCGGTGGAACACCGCGCGCTGCGGCGAGCAGTCTCTCGATGGCGGCACGGGGGATGCTGATCTCGGCTACTTCGACCTGGCCCGTGTACTCCCGGGCTTTGGGCTGCGTGAAACCGACTTTGTTCAGGACGAAGGTAACCGTGCGGTCGGCCCGCACGGCCGTCCCCAAGGGCTCGCCAGTGTTGCAGTCCAGGCCCGAGGGCACGTCTACTGCCAGCACAGGGCAGGCGCATTCATTGATGGCATTTATGGCGGCGAAGAACGGCTCCCTTATCTCGCCGTGCGTGCCGGTGCCTAAGAGAGCGTCCACTAATAGGTCGGAGCCTGCGCACTCCCGGATCGCCTGCGCGGCTTCCTCTGCGGATGAGATTTCGCGGGCCGCGATGCCCATGTTCAGGATGATGCGCAGGTTGGCGGCGGCCTCCTGCGAGCCGCGAAGGACGTCCTCGACTCGGGCCAGGAGCAGCACGCCGACGTTCGCTCCCCAGTTGCTCAAGTGGCGCGCGACGACAAAGCCGTCCCCGCCGTTATTGCCTGGCCCGCAAACGATAGTGGCCTTCTTTCCCTCCGTGCCGCCGAGCATCCGCGCCGCGACGCGTGCACACCAGCGCCCCGCGTTCTCCATCAGGATCAGTCCGTCCATGCCGTACTCACTGATGGCGATCCTGTCGAGTTCCCGAATTTGGTCCCTGGTGGCTGCGAAATCGGTTTTCATGGCTGTAGCAGCGGAGCTTCAAACGTCCAGCGGCTGAGGGCATTCGGCGCGCCGGGCAAGGGCTAAGAAGGACCGAGGGCGCCCACGAGGCCCGCGGCCTCCTTGATGATCCGGTCTGCCGTCGCCTGTGCTTCGTCCATCCGGACGCGGGCCTCACGCGCCGTCTGCGGGGTCTGTTCGCCCTGCCTCGGCGGCCCAGCGGCAAGCTCCCCTTTGGCGGCTGAATATTGCTCGATGGCCGCGTCGAGCAGGGCTTTCTTCGCGGCGAGATCCTTGGCGATGACCAGCAAGACCCCGCGCCTTTGATCGAACCCGCTGACAGTGATCCGCGCCTCGTTGTGTTGCACGCGCAATTCGTCGAAGCGGTCCAGCAGGGATCGGATGACGGCGTTCCAGCGCATCTGCGCGCTCAGGACATGGCCTTCGAGGGGATGGAGGCGTGCTTCGGCATAACCGAGCGGCGGTTCCACCGCGTAGAAGAGCTTGCGAACCGGCGCCGAGAACTGCTCGGCGGAAATGGGCTTGCGCCATTCATGGCCGCTGGACTCGGGCGAGATACGGAGGCGGACTTCGCCGCTGTGGCAGCCTGTGACCAGCAGGGCCAGAAAGGCCAAGGCTGCGCAGGCGACGAGCCTTTGCACGGCCTGCACCCTCCTCCGCGCGAACAAGGGGAAGCAGTCTTGTGCGAGAGGGCCCCGTCAGGTCACTACTTCTTCGGCGAGGTCGAGCTTTGAGAGGTCCAGGCTCTTGAGCGCTTTGCCAAACCCGTTGGCCACCAGGAGCTCGAGCATCTTCGGCCTGAAGTAGGACTGCTTCATCGCGTCCAGCGGCGTGACCTGCCCAGCGGCAACGAGGCTGAGCAGGTACTGGTTGACGCGGTCGTTCATGTCCTGCTTGTCTATGGACTTGCTGTAGGCTTCTCCGAGATCAATGAAGCCGTCATGGACGAGGTTCATGAGCGACTCGTTCATCGTGATCATGCCGTACTTCTTACCCGTCTGGATGACGGAGGGAAGCTGGAACGTCTTCTTCTCGCGGATGAGGTTCTGCACGGCGCTGTGGACGACGAGGATCTCGAAGGCGGCGACGCGCCCTTTGACCTTGCGGCGGCACAGCGCCTGAGTGATGACGGCTTTCAGGGTGGCGGCGAGCATGACGCGTATCTGCGACTGCCTGTCGGGCGGGAACTGGTCAATCACACGGTCTACGGTGCTTGAGGCGGTTGTCGTATGGACGGTGGCCAGGACCAGGTGGCCCGTCTCGGCTGCCGTGATGGCCAGGGCGGTTGTTTCCAGGTCGCGCATCTCGCCGACCAGGACGACGTCAGGGTCTTCGCGGAACGAGGCCCTGAGGGCGCGCCTGAAGCTCTCCGTGTGCAGGCCGACCTGGCGGTGGCTGAAGATGCACTTGATGTTCTCGTGGACGAACTCGATGGGGTCTTCGATCGTGACTACATGGTCCGCGCGGCGCTGGTTGGCGTACTCGAGGAGGGCGGCCAACGTGGTGCTCTTGCCGCAGCCGGTAGGGCCTGTGCAGAGGAGGATGCCCTTGGGCAGCATGACCAGGTCGCGGATCAACTGCGGCAGGCCGAGGTCGTCCACGGTCATGATGTCGAAGGGGATCAGGCGCTGGGCCATCCCGGGTCCGCGGATGTCGCGGTAGATGTTAGTGCGGAATCGCGCAACCTTGGGTATCTCGTAGGCGAAGTCCGTATCGTTGATGGCCTCGTACTCCTTGCGGTTCCTCTCCGGGACTATCTCATAGATGAGGGACTTGACTTGGTCGGCGGTCAGGGGCGGGAGATTCATTTTCTGGAGCAGCCCGTCAATCCGGACGATTGGCGGGGAGCCCGTCACCAGGTGGAGGTCGGAGCCAGCATTCTTGATCAGGAAGTTGAGGAACTTGTCAACCTGCGCCATCTTATGGCCCTCCGCTCAATTACCAGTGATTGACCCAGCCGCACCGTATCTTAGCAGCCGAGATATGGGGCGTCAAGTAAGCCGTCGGCCTTGTCGGGATTCCGGATCCCTGTAGGGAAGCCGGTCGCCCCGTGTGTCTTGACAGTATCCTGCGAAGCGATAGACTGAGCAGTGAGGGACGGGGGAGAGCCGAACAGGCCGCCGGGGGCGCACAAGAGGTCGAGGGGAGCCGCCGCCCAGCCAGACCGCCGGGCTGCGCCCTGGGGTTCTGAGGCGGTCTCTTCAACAGTCCACCAAGGGGGTAGCGGGGATGTTCGAATCCGAATTGCGCCGTCCTGAGTGCTGCATCATCGTCATCCTCGGGGCAAGCGGCGACCTTACGCAGCGGAAGCTCGCGCCGGCTCTGTACAACTTAGCAAGGGAAGAGTTGCTGCCGGAATGCACCACTGTCCTGGGCTACGGCCGGACGGCCATGACGGACGATGCTTTCCGCGAGCACTTGCGCGCCAGCATCTCGCGCTTCTCGCGCACTCAGCCTGTGGACAAGGGCGTGTGGGAGTCGCTGGCCAGCAACGCCTTCTACCAGCAGGGCGCCTACGACGAGCGTGAGAGCTTCATCAAGCTGCACAGCCGCTTGGAGCAGTTGGACGAGCGCGTGCACACGCGGGGCAATCGCATCTTCTACCTCGCCGTGCCGCCCGAAGTGGTGGCGGCGATCCTTGACAACCTGTCCGCAACAGGGAGCCTTTCGCGGCTCGGGCCGGCTGCCGACAAGGGCAGCCCGTTCCTGCGCGTCGTCCTCGAGAAACCGTTCGGGCACGACCTGCAGTCGGCGCGCGCGCTCAACAACGGCATTGACCGCCTGCTGGACGAGACTCAAATCTTCCGCATGGACCACTACCTGGGCAAGGAGACGGTGCAGAACATCAGCGTCCTGCGGTTTGCGAACTCCATCTTCGAGCACGTGTGGCGGACGGACTCGGTGCGCTACATTCGCGTGACCGTCGCGGAGACGCTGGGGATGGAGGACCGCGGGGGTTACTTCGACTCGACCGGCATCCTGCGCGACATCCTCCAGAACCACGTGCTGCAGCTCCTGACGCTGGTGACGATGGAGCCGCCGTCCTCGCTGGCGGCCGACGCCATCAGGGACGAAAAGGTGAAGGTGCTGCGATGCCTTCGGCGCCTGTCCGGCCATGAAATCCGGCGTTCGGTGGTGCGGGGACAGTACGGCCGTGGCGTGGTCAACAAGATGGAGGTCCCGGCCTACCGCCGGGAGAAGGGCGTGGACCCGCACTCCAACACGGAGACCTTCGTGGGCCTTCGGACCTACATTGACAACTGGCGCTGGGCGGGCGTCCCCATCTACCTGTGCGCGGGCAAGCGGCTGGCCGTGAGCCTCACGGAGGTCTCCATCGAGTTCAAGGCGGTGCCCGCCATCTTGTTCGGCGCCATGAAGGGCGTGGAACTGGAGCCGAACCGCCTGAGGCTTCGCATCCAGCCGGACGAGGGTGTGTCCCTGCGCTTCGCGAGCAAGGTGCCGGGACTCGGCATGGAACTGAAGACGGTTGTGATGGACTTCCCTTATGCCAGCGCTTTCCGAGCCGCGTCGCCGGAGGCCTATGAAAGGCTGCTGCTCGACGTGATGGCGGGCAACTCCGCGCTCTTCACGCGGCGCGACGAAATCGAGCTGGCCTGGGAGTTCGCCACCGGCATCTTGGAGGCCTGGGAGAAGGAGGGGCCGCCACGCTTCCCGAACTATGCCGCCGGCACGTGGGGGCCGATACCCTCGGACAAGTTCTTCTCGCCGGACACGGTGTATGCAGAGGCCCTGAACGAGTAGGATTGGCTTCGGCCCAGGCAAGATGAGCGGCGCCTACCAGAGACCCCGGCGCGCATCCTCCGCAGACACAACGCCGACTTCGTACGCGGCATAACGCTCTTTCGGCAGCTCCGCCGGCCCTGCTGCCTTGAAGGCCATTTCGCCATGGGGCATGATCCTGCGGGAGTAGGTGGACTCAGCTTTGACGTCAATGAGCTTGCCTTCCGGGTCCTTGAATCGTGCCTGAAGATGGATGTCCTTCCATTCCGCGGCACTCGTGTTCTTGATCGTGCCGACGACAAAGACAACCGGCCCCTTGGCGGACTCCCCGAACAGCATGCGCGACTCGACGACCTGTAGCTGGCCCTGGTAGACTACGTAATCCGTAGATCCCCTGAACGCCCGGACTAACAGGCTACCCATCACAACCCAAGCAGCAATCAAGAGTGCCATGAGGAGCAGGCCAGAGACCACCGGGCTGTAACGGAGGAGGGCGCTCTTGCTTTGCCATTGCAGGCAATGAGGACACCTCTTGGCCCGCTCGTCAATCACCTCGTAGCAGATCCGGCAAACTTTTGTTGCGTGCTCTTCCCTCATAGCGAGTTCCACCGCAAAAACAGACTGCTAATCACCCAGCCCGAAGAACCAGGACTTCCTGGCGTCCTTGGCCCATCGAACGTAGACCTTGCACGCCGCATAGTTGTCCCTGGGCAAGCCAGGGATCGTCGCTACCATAAAAGGCGCGCGCCTGTGCGGCGGCACAGTTCCCCGATCGGGCTTCGTGTCTTTATCCACCAGCCGGCCCGCGCGGTCAGTGAACTGCACCTCGATCTGGATGTCCGTCCACGGCACATTGCCCGAATTCTCCAACTCTCCAACAACCCAGATAGCGGGCGCGCTTTCATCTTCCGCCCAAGCCATGTTGGAACTGATGACCCTCAATTCTCCTTCGTGCCTGGCAAAGTCCTCGCCTGTGCTGAACGACCGGTAGAGCCACAGGCCCATGAAAGCATACAGGGCGACAAGGGGAAGGACGAAAAGCCACATGACAAGAGCGGGATGAAGAGTGAAGAAAACAAACGGCTCCTGATATTGCCGGCAGAAGGGGCACTTCTTAGCCCGCGCGTCGATCTGTTCATAGCAAACCTTGCAGACCTTGGTTTGACGTTCTTCCGCCATCTCTTGCCCACCGTGTTGGAGCGTGGCACGGCGAACCGGAAGAGAGCCGTTGCCACCCGTCCGGCTATAGGCCTCAGGAGTTGCATTATACTTGAGAAAGCCACCGGAAACGCCGGGTGGCGGAGCGGTTGGCGCAGCGAACTCGGACGCAGTTTGAACTTCCGCCGGCAGCATGCTAAAGTGCCCCTGTTTCTCTTTGCGGAGTACGACAAGGGAGGCTGCGGCTATGCGGCACGCGGTCTGGTATGCGGCCATGGCGGTGATTTCAGCGACAGCGTGGGCGGGCGCCACGCGCCCGATGGGCGCGACGGCTCTTGCCGAGGAGACGCAGAACATGGCTATCAAGCGCTCGGACGTCGTGTTCATGTACCCCGGGTCGGTGGAGCTTTTCAGAGAGTACGGCGCGACGGTAGTTGCCTGGGGCGGGCGTCCGTGGGGCAGCAATGAGAAGGCGATCGAGCAGTGGCGGCAGCGCATAGCCGACGCACGCGCTCTGGGCGTCCGCTATCGCGGCAGCGTGGACTTCCGCGTGGCCTTCGCGGGCATGATTGACTTTGATCCCAACTTCATGGACTCCGTGTGCCGGACGTTGGACGGCCAGCCCATCACAGTGCCGTGGCTGTGGGACCACAAGCACAAGGGCAATCCCGCGTACTGGTTCTGCACGAACTCTCCTTCGTACCGCGAGTACCTGAAGAGCCAGGCGAAGCTGGCCTTGTCCGCGGACATGGACGGCCTGCAGATTGATGACTATGCCGGCACGGCGGGCACGCACTCGCAGGGCGGCTGCTTCTGCCGATGGTGCATGGCTGCCTTCCGTGAGTACCTCCGGCAGAACGCCTCGCCGGAGGCGCTCGAGAAGCTCGGCATCCCCTTGCTAAACGGTTTCGACTATGGCGAGTTCCTCCGCGCGCGGGGCGTCACGACCGAGCAGTTCCGAAAGGAGAGCGGGGCGTACCCGCCCAAGCTTCCACTGGCCCAGGAGTTCGTCACCTTCGAGTTCTCGGCAGCAACGGCCTGGGTCGCGGAGTTCCGCGCCTATGCGGAGAAGCTGGCAGGCCACCCGTTGGCTGTGAGCGTGAACTCGCCCGTTTCCGGTCCGAACAGTGTCCTCGTCGCCCCGGTCATAAGCTACTTCGTCGGCGAGGTGAGACACGAAGCGGCGTCGCGCGCGGTGGCGAGCGGGCCGATCTGGAGTTACAAGCTCGCGGACGCGCTCGGCCGTCCGCTCGCCGCGACAGCGAGCGGTGAGGACTGGGCCTTCATCAAGGAAAACCACGTGCCAGGCCTCGTGCGAACCTGGATCGCGCAGGCGTACGCTTTCGGCCATCAGCTCATGGCGCCCGCCCGCCAGTGGTGCTACACGAAGGAAAAGGGCACGCACTGGTACGACAGCGCTCCGGGCGATTACGACTACCTCTACCGGTTCGTGCGCGAGCACGCGGAGCTGTTCGACGGCTACGACGGCGTAGCTTCGGTCGGCCTGCTTTACAGCAACACGGCATTCCGGCACTGGCACGGCCAGGCGGAAAAGGCCTCTGCGCAGCTCGCTCTGAGGAACGTCCCTTTCCGGCTCGTGCCGGCAGGCGACGACTGGATGACGAACAGGCTGCGCGCCGAGGACTTGAAGGGCCTGAAAGCGCTCGTCGTCACGGAGCCGACGGACCTCGACCCTCAGCAAGCGGCAGTCCTGGAGGGCGCGAAGGCTATCACGGTCGTCTGGCCGGACGAGAAGCGCCTGCTTGAACTGGCACGGCCGGAGGTCGCCGTGGAAGGGGCCTCGAACATAACGGTCACGCCGCGCGCCAAGGCGGGCGATCCGACGGCGCCGTTTGTCTGCCACTTGCTCAATCGCAATTATGTGCCCGAGAGCGACTCGATGCAGGTCCAGAGGGACTTCACGTTGCGGCTGGCGCGCGCTCTGTTCGGGGCGGACATAAGCCGCGCCACGCTCTACGCGCCTGGAAAGGCTCCAGCAGAGCTGAAGGTGAGCCGCTCGCCGGAAGGCGTGACGATCACAATCCCCGAGCTGGACCTGTGGGCGGTCCTCAGGCTGGAGCGGTCCTGATGACTGTCTGCTGCATTCCGACGCCTCAGGCGGATCCTGTGCCGAGGAGACTCGGCCTCAGATTGTTAGAAGGCGACAAATCAGAAAAAGACTCATGGCAACTTCCGTCGCTATCGGTTAGAATGCCGGCCGCGTTTGTTGTCCCAATTCGCTTCTTTAATGCTATTGGGAGCCGAGCGATGTGGCGCTACGTTCCGAGCCTTGTCATGTGGTTGGTCGTAGCTGTGGTCCCTGTTGAACAGGCGTTTGGGAGTGAGAGGCCGTCCGCCGATGCCCAAGGGGCGCGGAGGGCCGCCGGTTGGGAGAGCGCAGTGGGAAATGGCGCGACCATAGTTGTCCAGGCCCCCAAGGCAGCACCGGCGCAGACGGCTCCTCAGCCTGCCCCGTCAAAGCCGGGCGGACCGACGGGTGCTGGTGCAGGTGGCAAAGTGCCGACCAGGGAACCGGCGCCCACGTGGAGGCCTTCGCCGGTCTCGCCCTGGCTTTTTGTCACCGCCGGGGGTGTCGCGCTCCTTATCGTGGCGGTGATCCTTCAGCGTCGGCGCAAAGGCGCCCGTTAGCAGCCGCCAGCAGCCGCTCCTGCGGCGCATCGGGCGTGGCGCCAAAGCAAGAGCCTTCAGCCTTTGTTTGCTGTCATCATCGGTCGCCACATATAATCCCGCCCTCTGCTCATGGCCCCTCGTCAGCCTGAGCCGCGTCCGATAACGGAGCGTGGTCGCTTCTCCTCGGGGGGGACATGTTGCGCGGTTGGCCGCTGATCGCAGTGACGCTCGGGCTGGTGGTCGCGAGATCGGTTCCCTTGGCCGTAGCGGGGGCGGTGCTCCGGCAGCTTAGATGATCCGTGAGCTTCGCAAGAGAAACGATCGCGCGCTGGGCGTCCTCCAAACGACGTGGTGCGACTTCGCGCACTTCATCAGGGCCTATCACCGGGAGAAGGCGTCAAAAGGCGCACGCGGCACCGCGCGGCACTTCAAAACGCTGTTCGCCGCGATCGGCCGTGAGAAGCAGAGATAGAAGGGGGCGAAGACTGGGCTGCTGAGGGCTGCCTCGCAATGAGGTCAGCAAGCGAGCCTGCTGACTCCATTGGCCTCAGCTCGCGGTTAGGCGGCAACAGCCACACGTCACTTGGTCACTCGCAAGGCGCTCGACCGTTCGCCGGAGGCCACAAGGAGCACCGGCGCCTCAGTCCCCTTGATCGTCGCCCAGCCGACCTCTGGATTCCTACCCTCGTCAGTCAGGCCGGCAATGATCTCGCCCTTATCGGTGTCAACAACGTGCACCTGGCCAGAGGACATCCCCACGGCCAGCCACGGTCTTCCCTGAGCCACGTCGGCCGAGACCACATCAGTTGGCAAACTCAACGACCATTTCTTCATTCCCGTCCCGCTAAGCGCGGCGGCAAGGATTTGGATTCTCTGCAATTCTCCTGCCTCTCCGCCGCCGAGCACGGAGCCCGCAACGAAGACCATAGCTGCACCATCCTTTCCGGGCGCCGTGCCGATGCGAACCATCGAGGCATAGAATCCCGCGTCAAGATCCTTGATTTTCTTGCCGTCAGCGCCAAAAACGTGAACTTTTCCCCTGGCTGAAGTAGTTACGACCTGAGCCTTGCCCTCGCCCAAAACGTCTCCGGCGCAGACGTGCCAGACGTTGGCGATTGCGGTTGACTTCCAAAGGAGCTTGCCTGAACCGTCCAAGACGTGCAGGCCAGTGTCACCGTTGTACCCGACGATTACCTCATCCGCCCCATCTCCATTCAGGTCCCCAGCCCAGACGTCATCGATGCCGTCACGGCCGGGGTATTTCCACAACTGCTTGCCATTTAGGTCATATGCCCTGAGTTCGTCGCCCCACCTGCTGAAAGTAAGAAGCGCCTTGCCTGCTTTGCCGGGTAATCTCGCAAGACGCAGTATTGAGGCACTGCCTTCAGGGACTTCGAATTCGCGTTGGATCTTGCCAGTCAGATCCACCTCGGCACATTTTCCGTACGGGTCGATCACATAGATCGTACCCTTGTCCCCGTTACTTGCGACGCCGGTCCACGATCCTTTGACGGACCACGCTTCCTCCAACCCCTTAATTGAAGCAGGTGTACCTTGCGCCGTGCTCGCACTCACCGTAAGACCGGCGACCGCGGCACCTATGAAGCAGCCAAGCCACAGGGAACGTTGCAGGTACATTGTCTGACGCCTCCCCACGGTAAGCCTCCTGGCTGACAACGATTGTGTGGGACGTTTGGACCCCGCTGGGGCCGTTGTGCTGTGCACGCCACTCCAATGCGTCGCGCCGTGCAGAAAGGTTAGCCAAAAGCCCGGCAGCAATCAAGCCGCAGTGCCCGCAAAATTCTGTGCTGAACGGCGATTGTCCCCCAGCCGTCTCTCCTACTTGAGGAACAGCTCGATGACGGGCACCGTCACGTTGGGTTTTACCACGGGGAGAGTGAACGTGACCGTGGCCCGCGAAACCTTTCCAACGGCTGCTTTCCGGTCAGGCCGGCCGGTGAACTTGACCTCCGAGGCATCGTTGAGAAGCTGGGCGTAAGCAACCTCGCCGGGAATCCCGTCCATGTGCAATTCCCCCACAGGCCAGCTAAAGACGTGGACATAGAGGCGGCGCGTATCGGGGTCGTAGGTGAGCCGGCAGTCCTGAGGCGCCGCGAACCCGTCGGGCGCCTGGGTGCAGCCGTAAATGGAGCGGCTGTGCAGCCTCATCCACTCGCCGATGCCGGCCAGGCGATTGAGCGCGCGCTCGTCGAATGTGCCCCGCGCGGTCGGGCCTACGTTCAACAGCAGGTTGCCGCCCTTGCTGACAGTGTCTATGAGCATCCGGACAAGCTGCTCGACGCTCTTCCAGGTGGACTCGTCGCGGTGATAGCCCCAGGAACCGGAAAACGTCTGGCACGTCTCCCACGGCACGGGCTTGCCGTCCACCTTCACGCCTTCGCGCACCATGTACTGCTCGGGCGTCTTGTAGTCCCACCCGCCCGGCACGTCGTTCAGGTCCAGGCGGTCGTTGACGATGATGTGCGGCTGGAGGTCGCGCGTCATCTTCAAAAGCTCTTCGGACTGCCAGTCCTGGCGGCCTTTGCCGTCTTCGCCGGGGAAGGAGAAGTCGTAGAACAAGACGTCCACCTGGCCGAACTGCGTCAGGAGTTCGCGGACTTGCTTCCGCAAGTATTCAGCATACTTGCGCACGTCCCGCTTCTTGCTCTTCGCGCGGAACTCCTTGTTGTCGCGCATGGGATGGAAGCGGTCCACCGGGTAGTCCGGATGGTGCCAATCAATAAGCGAGTGGTAAAAGCCCACGCCCAGGCCTTCGCTGCGGAATGCCTCCACCATGGGCTTGAGCAGGTCCTTGCCGTAGGGCGTGTTGGTGACCTTGTAGTCCGTGTGCTTGGAGTCCCAGAGGCAGAAGCCTTCGTGGTGCTTGGTGGTCACGACGAAGTACTTCATGCCCGCGTCTTTGGCGGCCTTGGCCCACGCCTTGGGGTCGTAAAGGTCAGGATTGAAGTGCTCGAAGTACTTCTGGTAATCCGCGTCCGTGATGCGCTCGTGGCTCTTCACCCACTCGTGCCGGGCGGGCAGGGCGTAGAGGCCCCAGTGGATGAACATGCCGAACCGGTCGTGAGTCCACCACTTCATGCGGTCTTCCAGAGGCATCGGCTTCTTGGCCATCTCAGCTCTCTCCTCACACAGCAGTTGCAGGTCGAGGCGGCATCAGCCGCGAGGCAACTCCTCACTGGTCAGCGGTGCGCCGTAGGACGGGCGAATCAGCCTTCACCGAGGGCTGACGCCGAGGGATTATACCCGACCGTTCAACGAAGGGCTCCATCCTGGGCTGCCTTTACATGCGGAAACGGTTGCCTTATAGTGGGCGGCCGCTGACAGGAGGACGCAGGATGACGAGCCGCGAGATCGTCTGCAGGGCCCTCACCTTCGGCGGGCCGGAACGGCATGCCATGTCCCTGCCGCCTCCCTACCCGAACGACTTCTGCTTCAAGGGTCCGGGGCCCGACCCGCGCCATCCGGGGACGGGCTGGCAGCAAGTGGGTCCGGCCCGCTGGGAGCAGACGGACGAGTGGGGCAATACCTGGGCGCGCCTCGAAGGAATCAGCAAGGGGGAGGTGAGCCGGGGCGTGGTGGACGACTGGTCCCGCCTGGATGATATCGAGCTGCCTGACTACGATTTGCCCCAGCGGTACGACGGCGTGCGCAAGGCTTTCGGCGACCGACCGGACATGTTCAAAGTCGGAGGCATTCCCGGCTTCCCCTTCAGCATTGCGCGCTACATGCGGCGGCTCGACAACTTCCTTGCGGACGTCTTGATCGAGCCGGACAAGGTATCCCGCCTGATGGAGATGGTGGAAGAGCAGGTGCACCACGCAATCCGGCGCCTGGCCGAGGCGGGAGCGGATGCCGTCATGTTCGCGGAAGACTGGGGCACGCAGGACCGGCTGCTCGTCAGCCCGGCGGTGTGGCAACGGATGTTCAAGCCGGGCTTTGAGCGCCTCTGCCGGACGGCTCACGAGCGGGGCGTCTTCGTCATTATCCATTCCTGCGGCTACGTATACGAGGCCATGGAGGGCATGCTCGAGGCCGGCATCAACGCGTTCCAGTTCGACCAGCCGGAGCTTTACGGCATAGACCGTCTGGCGGAGGAGTTCGGCGGCCGGACGACGTTTTGGTGTCCGGTGGACATCCAGAAGACGCTCCAGACACGCGACGCTGGCAGGATTGAGGGTGCTGCAAAGAGGATGGTCGAGCGGCTCGGCGCTCGCGGCGGAGGGTTCATCGCGGGCTATTACGGGTCCAACGAAGCCATCGGGCTGGAGCCGAAGTGGCAGGACATAGCCTGCCGGGCGTTTGTGAGGTATGGAGCGCCGGCCCTGTGGGCGACGTTGGAGAAGGAACTTCCGCCCCTGTGATAGCGAACTGAAACATTGGCGGCGACAGTGACCGACATGCACATCGAGACGGCGGGCTGGCTCTGCGCACTGCCTGTGGCGGCGTACTTGTTCGGGTCCGTGCCGTTCAGCTATCTGCTGCCGAAGCTGATCAAGGGCGTGGACATCCGCCAGATTGGCAGCGGGAACGTCGGTGCAACCAATGCTGCGCGAGCCCTTGGGTTCAAGTTCTTCCCCCTCCTCCTCCTCCTGGACCTTTCGAAAGGGTTGCTCCCCACGTTGGCGGCGCGCCTGCTTGTTCCGCCGGAGTCATATGCGCCTGCGCCCCTGGTGGTGGGGACGGGGCTGGCAGCCATATTAGGGCACATCTTCCCCATCTACCTGCGCTTCAGAGGCGGGAAGGCCGTGGCCACAAGCACAGGGGTCTTCCTGGTGCTCGCCCCGTGGGCGGCTTTGATCGCGGCGGCCGCATGGGGGATTGTGTTCGCGCTGTGGCGATACGTGTCGCTTGCCTCGATCTCGGCGGCGGTCGCACTGCCGGCGGCCGTATGGTTCCTCCACCCGGACCCGCTCGGCTCCGGGCGCTACGTGATGGGGTTGAGCGCAGTCGGCGCTGCTCTGGTCGTCCTGCTGCACTACGCCAACATCGCCCGGCTGCTGGCAGGCACGGAACAGAAAGTCGGCGGCGGGCCGAAGAGCGGCCCTTGAGCAGCGGCCCGAACTACTTCACCGTCAAGATGACCTTGCCGAACTGTTTGCCCGTCTCCATCCGCTCCGTCGCTTCGCGCACCTTCTCTAACGGCATGATGGAATCAATAACCGGCCGCAGTTTGGCGGCGTTCACGAAGGCGAGCAAGGCGCGCACGTCCTCGTCCGAGCCGGAGGTCGAGCCCAGGATGGTCAACTGATTCCAGTAGACGGCCCGCAGGTCCGTCGAGGCTTGGTCGCCGGTGGTGACGCCGCAGATGACGATGCGGCCGCCGCGCCGCACGGCTTGCAGCTCCATGGGCCAGACGGCGGCTCCCACGGCGTCAAGAGCCACGTCGGCGCCGCGGCCGCCCGTCAGCTCACGCACCTTGGCCGCCACGTCCGGCGTCTTCTGATAGTTGATCAATTCGTCCGCCCCGAAGGCGGCAGCCTTCTTCAGCTTCTCGTCCGAGGACGACGTGACTATGACGCGGGCGGACATGAGCTTGGCGATTTGCAGGGCTGCGAGCGCCACGCCCCCGCCGATGCCGTGGATGAGCACGGTCTCGCCGGGCTTAAGCGCCGCGCGGGTCGTCAGCATGCGCCAGGCGGTGGTGTAGGCGACGCCCAGTGCGGCTGCCTCCGGGAAGCTCAGGTGAGCCGGCTTGGGCCAGAGATTGCCGGCGGGGACGGCGACCTTCTGGGCGAACGTGCCGGGCCTGCTCATCCCGATTATGCCGAAGCTCGGGCAGAGGCTCTGCTGCCCGGCGCGGCAGGACTCGCAACGGCCGCACGAGAGGCCCGCATGGATTACGACCTCCTGGCCTACTTCGACTCCGTGCACCGGCTCGCCGAGGGCGGAAACGACGCCGGCGCCGTCGGACCCGAGCACATGAGCACCCTTGAGCTCGCTCCTGCCGCCCCTGCGGACCCAGATGTCCAGGTGATTAAGCGCTGCAGCGCGCACCTCCACCACGGCTTCCCCAGCACCCGGTTTCGGTTCGGGGATGTCCTCGACGGCAATCACTTCGATGCCCCCGTGCTTGCGTATGACCGCTGCCCTCATCTTCCGCCTCCTTCCACTTTTTCAGCGCCTGTCTCGTTGCGGACTTCCGACTGCCTCAACAGAGCCTTCAGCTCGGCCTCGCCTGCCAGAACCATCGCCTCCGTGCCGATTCCATAGCGGATCGCCGTCGCCGGAACGGGCGGCAAGCTCACTGGCGGGCCTTCGCCCCGGAGACTACCGCGGCGGCACTTCCCCCTCGCACCATGCGATGTACTTCTCCACCATGTGATGGGGGTGGTAGCTCTCCTTCGCCTTGCGTAAACCCGGCATCCCGAGGTCTTGCTCTCGGTTGACGAATTCGAACTCCGCCAGGCCGTGCTGGCAGAACCACTGGTTGACGAGCTGGTAGAGCCCGTCATAGCCGCCCATGGCCTTCTCGAAGTGAACCACCGCGGTGGTCTCGTTGAGGCGCTCCCCGATCGTGAAGGCCTCGATCCTCTTGCGTATTCGAATGGCGGCCCCGATCAGGCCGAACTCGACGAAGTGATCGAGCGTTTCCCGCAAGGCCCAGTACTCGTGGGAGAGCCCCGGCGTCTGGTCCAGCTCTCGCTCCGCGAACCAGCGGTCCACCATGTCGGCCACCTCGTTGAGGCATTCCGACGTCATGGGGGCGTACTCGCAGTCGTGCGCGGCGAGGCAGCGGTTGACCAGATTCTTCTGGCGGTGGTAGCGCCTGCCCGCAAGGTCGGCAAGGTCGCGGCGCAGGTACACGTAGTCGAAGTTGTCACGGTCCGGCATGACGCGTATGCCTGCCTGCCGCCAGATCTCGGCCATCCTGTCGGGCAGCCTCTGGCAGGACGACACCCCCACGCCACGGAGCAAATCGAGCAGCGCGGCAGGCGTGACGTGGCCGAGCGGCGGCCCGATGGCCATCCTTTCCCCTTTCTTCAGTTCCAGGAACACCAGCGCCTCGCCCACCTGCGCCAGGCGCACGGGGCCGTGGTATCGCCAGACGTAAAGATTTGTGAAGGTGTGCTCCGATATCTGCGGAGGGAAGCGCCGCAGGTAGTCCATGACTTTCGCCTTGTCCGAAAGCTCCAGTGGCTTAAAGTCGGCCATGCCGCCTCCAAAGCTTGTCGCCATGCGGCCAACGCAGACGCCGCGGCCGGCCACGGCGCCCTCCGCGGCCATCAGCGGTTCGGAAGGAGGGACGCCAACTGCCTTCTCAAGTCCACAGGGTCCTGGACGGGCTCGCTGCAAGCTCCCCCGGAGCAGACATAGGCCGTCGGCCTGCCGCCCGCCGCCTCCTTGCCTTCGAGCAATGGGATCTCGGCGGAGAGTTTCGCTGCCTGGTTCGAATCGGCGCCCGCCCGCGCCAGATGCGGCAGGTAGAACTCATCCACCAAGGCGCGAAGCGGCCCTGCGGCCCCGTTCTCCAAGCCCACGATAACAAACTCCCGGGACGCGGACAAGGTTCGGAGCGCCGCCGACAGCATGTGCGCCGTGCTTACGGGGCTCTGCTCCATGAGCCCCCGCGCGGCGCGCAGGGCCCTCTCAACCTTCTCCACGTACGCCTGCTCGCCGCAGAGCGCGCCCAGGCGCAGCAGGACGTGGCAGGCTGCCGAGCACCCCGAGGGCAGGGGCTGGTCGTTCAGCGTCCGGACGCGGGCAAGGAGCTTCTCGTTGGCGCTGCCGACTTCATTGAACGTCCCGGCCTTTTCATCCCAGTAGTCCTTCACCATGGTGGCCGCCAGCTCGCCGGCGCGGCGCAGGTAGGCGATTTCGAAAGTAGTCTCGTAGAGGTCGAGGAGCGCCCCCGCCAGCATCGCGTGGTCCGAAAGGAAGCCTGGCACGGTCGCCCTGCCCTCGCGCCAGTTGTGCATGACGGCGCCTCCGGCCGGCTCGCCCAGGACGAACTCCATGCACCGGCGGGCTGCCGCCACGTACTCGCCGTCGCCCGTCGCCCGGTGGAGACGCACCAGCCCGCTGACCATCAGCGAGTTCCAGTCCGTCAACACCTTTCTGTCCGTCTCCGGCGCGACGCGCTCCCGGCGCTTCTCCAGCAGCCGCCGCAGGCCGCCCCCGACTACGGCTTCCGTCTCCGATTCGTTCATCCCAAAGAGGCCGGCCAGCCCGTGAATGGGGATGCTGCGGCGAAGGATGTTCTTTCCCTCTTCCCAGTTCCCTTCCTCGACGGCGCCCAGATAGCGCGCGACGACCTGTCCTTCCTTCTGGCCGAGGCACTTGAGGATCTCGTCGTAGGTCCAGACGTAGTACCGTCCCTCGACTCCTTCGCTGTCGGCGTCCTGGGCCGAGTAGAAGGCGCCCTCGGGGCTGCGCAGCTGCCGAAGGACATAGTCCGCCGTGGCGCGGGCGGTCGCCAGATACGATCCATTGGCGGTGGCGCGGAACGCCTCCGCATACAGCCCGACAAGCTGGGCGTTGTCATAAAGCATTTTCTCAAAATGCGGGGTGCGCCACATGCGGTCAACGGTGTAGCGGTGGAAACCGCCGCCCACCTGGTCGAAGATGCCGCCGGCCGCCATCTTCTCCAGCGTCATGGTCGCCATCAGAAGCGGCCGCTCATCTCCTGCACGGTTCCAAAGTCTCAACAGGAAGTCAAGCGCCGGCGCCTGGGGGAACTTGGCCCCGACGCCGAATCCGCCATACTGCAGGTCGAACTGCGCCGAGAAAGCCCTGACCGCCGTCTCCAACAGGTCCTCCG
>Ga0315289_10001659_pt1 | contig 34660 bp, 31 predicted proteins | sample YL17G11_40_MG_FD_203452 | JGI IMG/M metagenome (GOLD analysis project Ga0315289, IMG submission 203452) | Sediment microbial communities from Yellowstone Lake, YNP, Wyoming, USA - YL17G11_40 | ecosystem: Environmental > Aquatic > Freshwater > Lake > Sediment | place: USA: Wyoming | collected...
GCTGGCTGGCGGAGCACGGCATCGAGCCGACATGGCGCACCATGGGCGAGCTTCTCGCTCGGTTGGACGAGCTGCCCATGACTATCAATTTCACCACGCTCGTCGGCCATGGGGTAATTAGAGCAGCCGCGATGGGCTACCAGGATAGAAAGCCTACCGAGAGCGAGCGGGCTGAAATGCGCCGCCTGGTCGAGCGGGCTATGGAGGAGGGTGCGTTCGGCCTTTCCGCCGGACTGATATACCCGCCGGGCTGCTATGCCGACACCGAAGAATTGATTGACTTGTGCCGCGTCGTGGCGCGGTACGGCGGCATCTATGCCACTCATATGCGTGACGAGGGAGAGGGCCTCCTGGCGGCGGTGGAGGAGGCCATTCGGATCGGGCGCGAAGCAGGCGTCAGGATCCAAATCTCGCATCACAAGGCGTGCGGTCGCAAATCCTGGGGTAAGGTGAAAGACAGCCTTGCCATGATCGCCGAAGCGCGGTCTCAGGGAATAGATGTATGGGCCGACCAATATCCATATATGGCGACCTCGACCGGCCTGGGAGCGATGCTCCCCCGATGGGCTCACAACGGCGGTACATCGGCGCTTCTTGCAAGGTTGAGCGATCAGACTGAGCGGCAGAGGCTCAGGGAGCAATTGCTGTGCGATGCCGAGGATGGCCGGATAGCTGATCTCGGCGGCTGGGACTCGGTGGTCGTCAATTTCGTTCGACAGGAGAAGAATCGCTTTTGCGAGGGCCTGAGCATTGCCGAAATTGCACGAATCACTGGGAAGCATCCCGTTGATACCGTCATGGATCTCCTGCTGGATGAGCGGGGGGGCGTTGGCATAATGCATTTTGTGGTGAACGAGCAGGACGTCGCTGATGTGATGCGGCATCCGGCGGTGGTAATCTGTTCGGATGCGACGGCTCGCGCCGCGAGTGGGCCGCTGAGCCGTGGGAAGCCGCACCCCCGCGCTTACGGCGCGTTTGCTCGCGTGCTGGGCAGGTACGTGCGCGATGAGGGAATTCTATCGCTGGAAGAGGCGGTTGCGAAAATGACCGGGCGGACCGCTCGGAGGCTCCCTTTGGTAGGCCGGGGCATCTTGGCCGAGGGGTATTATGCGGATATTACAGTGTTCGATCCGGGTGAGATCGCGGATACGGCGACCTTCAAGCAGCCGTACAGCCATGCGAAGGGCATCCGTTATGTTTTGGTTAATGGTCGAATCGTTGTCGAGGATGGTCAACTGGCCGATATAAGCCGGTGCGCGCCCGGCCGGGTGCTTCGGCGAGGCGTGAACTGAGGGGGGATTCGCTGGTGAATCGAGGAATCATTCTTGTGCTCATCGGTATAATAGCCGTCGGCTGCGCGGCGCTCTACGCTATCCAGCGCGGGCCCTCGCTGCTCCTCCGACCACCGGCGGATGAGCGGATAGCCTTCATTTCCGATAGGGGCGTCCGCCGCGGCGGACCGGATATCTGGACGATGCGGACGGATGGGTCGGACATGATTCAGGTGACGAATGATTCGGCGGATGATCGTCTCCCGACCTGGTCGCCCGCCTCCAGGGAGCTCGTGTCTATTTCCAATAGGCGGGATGGCAGATACCAGGTCTTCGTCTCAGCCTGGAACGGTGACTATACCCATTGCCTAACCATCAGCGAGGGTACCAAGGATGTGCCGGTCTGGAGCGCCGACGGTAAGGAGATCACCTTCATTTCCAGCGGGAAGGTGTATGTCGTGAGGAGGTACGGAGGGCGGGAAGAACAGTATTTGCCACCTCTGAATGTGCCGGAAGAGGAGAAGATCGTCAGCGGGCTGAATTTGCCTTACATGTATGCGGCCTGGACTCACGACCACGAATATCTCCTTTTCACCCAGGAGACCGATGTTGGAAGAGCGGCAGCCGTAGTCGAATCAGACGATCTTATGGAAGGGGAGCATTTCCAGCCCGTCGGGGTTGCTATCGCCCGAAGCCTGGATGTTGCCTGGGCGCCGTCGGGGCAGCACGTCGCTGCCGGCTTCATTAATCGCAAGGGTGAGAGCGGCCTGCTCGTGGTAGATATTGAGGCCGTAGAGGCCGGCGACCTTTTTGTATCCAAGGGCGACGGCAAGGGTGCAGCGAAGCCGGCCTGGTCGCCGAACGGAAAGAGAATCGCATTCGAGATGTGGACTGTAAAGGACGGCATGCAGGACAAGTGTTTAGGCATTTACGTAATCAGTGCGTTGGGAGGAAATGCCGCGCCGGTGATTTCAGGTGATGCTCGTGAGCCGTGTTGGTCTCCCGATGGCGAGCAGCTCGTCTGCACGCTCGCGCGGAAGGACGGGAAGCGCGATATTTGGCGCGTGAACGCCGATGGCTCCGGCGCCATTAACCTCACCAGGGGCATGGAGGATAGCTACAACCCTGTCTGGTCGCCGGCCTTGCGATAGAATGGGGAAATGGAGTAATGGAGTACTGGGGACCTGGAACTGGGTTGTGCCGCTGTATGTGATGAACGCCGAAAGATATATTGTTGACCAGCTCATACCGTATATAGGGAACAAACGCAAACTTACCTCGTTGATCCGGGCTGCCATCGAGGCCACGGGCGTTCGAGAAGGCACTTTCTACGATGCCTTCGCAGGCAGCACCGTCGTATCCCGGTTGGCTAAGGCCCTTGGTTATCGCGTTATCGCCAATGACTGGGAGCCCTATTCATATTACATCGGCCTGGCGTATATCAGAAACAATCGCCCGCCGGAGTTCCGCGCTCTCGGCGGTATCCACAATGCAATTAACACTCTAAATCGGCTCGAGCCGATCCGTGGGTACATCGCTCGCCACTATTGCCCTGAAGATGATGAGCGGTACGATCCGGATTCGGAGCGGATGTTCTACACTCAGGAGAACGGCCGGAGGATAGACGCCATTCGGGAGCGGATAGCGTCCTGGAAGGCATCGGGGACGATCTGCGACGACGAGGAGGCGGCGCTGCTGGCCCCGCTTATCTTCCAGGCGGCGTATTGCAGCAATACCTCCGGCGTGTTCAAGGGGTTTCATCGGGGCTGGGGCGGTGCGACGAAGACGGCCTGGTACCGCATTCGCAGCACTTTGACCCTTGCGCCGCCGGTATTTTGGGATAACAGCCGCGAAAACCTGGTGTACAAGGGGGATGCAAACTCGCTTCTGGACGAAGTCGAGTGCGATATCGCCTACCTCGATCCTCCCTATAACCAACATCAGTACGGAGCAAACTACCACCTTTTGAACACCGTCGCCCTCTGGGATAAGCCGCAGATCGGCCCCAGGTTCGAGGCAAGGCACGCGGATAACGGCAAGTCGGCGATCCGAAAAGACTGGCGCACCGAGCGGAGGAGCTTGTACTGCTATAGGGATTCCGCGCAGGCCGCATTCCGCCGGTTGGTCGGCGGCATCAAGGCTCGGTTCATACTCGTCAGCTACAGCACCGACGGCATCATTCCGTTCGACGACTTGCTCGGAATCCTGGCGGATAGGGGCGAGCTTTCCGTCGTAACCCAGAGGTACAAGCGCTACAGGGTCAGCAGCCAGCGCCCCTCGCCTAAATCTCACAATGTTGAGTTCGTAGCCATCGTTGACACCGGCAGGGCCGCAGACGGATCGAATATTCAGAAGGTGAAACAGCAGGTGTACGCCGAACATATAAATACCATAGAGGAGCCCGATATGGCTCTGAGATTCTCAGGGTGACAGGAGGAAACCGATGTCCGGATTTCGCGCGGTAATGGTTGCTGTTAGTCTCATCTGCTGCCTGCTGGCGGCTTCTGCCGCCGCCGACAGGCTCGTACTCATACCAACAGGGAGAACCTTGACCACCGGGGGTATCAAGGCTGAGTACGCCGCCAACTCGGATCTTGACGATGCGAAGATCTACTGGGTGAACGTAGGGGTGTCCCGCCTTGAATTGGAGGGCGCCAGGTTTCAGGACTTCGGCCCTGACGATATTGACGTGGTGAGCGCGCAGGTTGCGGTAATCCCGGAAACGAGCTTCACGCCGTCGGTCGCCCTGGGTGTCAGGGACATCTCGGACGAAACCGACGGGAGAGGCATACCGTATGACGGTCAATCGTTCTTCCTGGCCGTCACCAAGAGTATCCCTGTGACAGGGGGTGTCCCGCTGCTGTTTCAGGACGTGCAGTTGCACGGCGGCATCGGGACCGGATCGCTGGGCGGCGTCTTTTTCGGCATCGAGGGCAAGCTGCCCATGGGCATCCACCTGGCGGGCGAGTATGATACGGAGGATTTCAACTTCTCCGCTTCCTACAACATAGTCCCGACGATCAAGGCCAAGTTGTCCTCCATCAAAGGCGACGTTTACTACGGAGCTGTGTTTTCCACCTCGTTCTGAAGCGGCCGCGCGCGCGGATTGACGGGCCGTCCGTTTTATATCACGGCTGGGTGGCGATTCGGAAATCGCCACCCAGGGTTTTGGGTGCGGTCGTTCCGCATAAAGTTTACATGTACTCATGCCGATATAGGTACCAGGGCCGTAACGTCCTGTTAGCGGCTGTGCCCTGCTAATCCGTGCCGCGGGAGGTGTTGGTGTCGATGGAACAGCTTGAGGCGGTAGTGAGCGAATCCGAGCAGCCGATGTTAACCACTTGTTGGGAGGTGACGGGCTGCTCCCTGTCAGACTACATGGCGTGCCAGGCATTTCAGCAGCGGAAGAACTGCTATGAGCTGGACAGGGTCGTTTGTTGTACGAAGCATCGGGATAACTGCCCCACCTGTCCTGTTTACATCGCGGTCAACAGAGTGCCGGTGCGGAAGATGCGCGTCCGTATATGTACCGATCGCTTCGATGTTGCAGGAACGGTGCATATACCGGTCGGCATGAGGTTGTCGGATTACTTGAATAAGAGCGAGAGGCAGTTTGTCGTCGTCACCGACGCGTGCGTTACAAGCCCTGACCAGTCTGTGCAGGCGGTAGGGGATCGTTTTATGGTGGTGAGCAGGAGCCATATCGTAATGGCATACCCTCTGGACGAAGGTTGACTTATAAGCCCTTATTTGGACATAGGCTCGCTGCATGTGCGCTAAACAATAAGGCGGATCCGATGGATCCGCCTTATTTGCAAGTATGCCGAATAGCGCTCTGGTTTATTTGCGTCTCAGGCGTGTGAATCCGGCGAGTGCGGCCAGGCCGCCACCCAAGGCGAGCAAACCTGCAGGCTCTGGAATCGGTGGCTCCTCTTGCGGCTGCTCTGCCAGTGTTCCGCCACCGCCACCGCCGCCGCCGCCGCCGAGCGCCGCGGCAACGCCGACGATGCCGACCGGCACCATCCAGCCGGGCAGCGATGAGCCGAAAGAGGATTTACCGGCGCCGGCTGCCGGCCTGGAGCCGGGTACATTTGCTGCAACCATGGTCCCCGGCTGCGACGCCGCTGCTCGGGCAGCCTCCCCGGTGGGCGTTGTGGTCGCCAGTTCCGTCGGGGGTTGCTCCAGTACCTGGGTCACGATGTTACCTTGGTCGCTGGCTATGCTTATCGCGTTGGCCAGGCCCTTAACTCCAGCTCCGGTTGTCAAAGTGGCCGCTAACGGATTCCCGGTTCCGTGTTCGAGGATCGGAGTGCCAATCTTGTTTCCGAACACCTTCGTCCCGGCCTCGAGCTCCGTGGTCTTGCTAACAATGTTGCGCGACTCGTCCATGTAGTAGACGCTTAGTGTGGTGTCTTCGCTCAACGTTGTAATTGCCAATTCGTTCCGGAAGTACTCCAGCACCGATGACGGGTCCGTGCGAAAATGCTTAGCATAGCGCAGCGCCACGAGCCGGTTGCCTTCAACCTGGTCCACCACTTGCGAGACACTGGTTGCGAAGTCTGTGAGGAAGGCTCCTTCCCCAGCAGGCTTAGCTGTGGCTGTGCCGGTCGCGCCGAATATAAAACAAAAGGCTACGAACCCCATGAGTGCGACTTTTATCTTCATTTCTCCATTCACCCTTTCCGCTATCAGGGGCCATGTGCGGGGCTTACATGGTGTTCCTTTGAAATTGGCGGCTTTACCAAGAAGGGGGTACTGCAAGAATCGGGCCAATCTGCCTCAATTGCCGGAAGATTGCGTTACTTTTTTGTGTGCAGGCATCTATGGTAGGGAGTCGTAGGCTTGACAGGGGTATTGATGCGTGCTAACATCGGGTGTATCCTTCAAGCTGATGGTGCGTGGCTTGTTGGAAGAAAGGCGCTGGAATCGCCAGCGCTGAATGTGCGGGAGAATCGAGTCCGACGGTTGGCCCGGCTGCCACCCCTGCAGTTGCAGGTCGTAACGGGCCAAGCATCAGTAAGCGGGCGCTGGAAAGGCAGGAGGATCGTGGCTGTATACCTGGTAACGGGAGGAGCCGGTTTCATTGGCTCGCACATAGTAGATCGTTTGGTTGAGCTGGGGGAGAGGGTACGAGTGCTCGACGACTTCTCCACCGGCAGGATCGAGAACATCGAGCACAATCTCGACAAGATAGAGCTGATTAAGGGAAGCATCGTGGACATGGATATCGTGCGCCGGGCGGTTAAGGGAGTGGATTTTGTCCTCCACCAGGCGGCCATTCCCTCCGTGCCTCGGTCGGTGGATGATCCGTTGGGCTCCAACGAGGCGAATATCACAGGTACGTTGAACGTTCTGATAGCCGCCAGGGACGCGGGAGTTAAACGGGTGGTCTACGCCTCATCTTCGTCCGTGTATGGGGATTCCCCCACCCTGCCGAAGGTCGAGGACATGCCGCCCAATCCTCTATCGCCTTATGCGTTGACCAAGCTGGCAGGAGAGTACTATTGCAGGATGTTCGCTCAGCTCTATGGCCTGGAAACCGTGAGCCTCAGGTATTTTAATGTTTTTGGGCCTCGGCAGGATCCGAACTCTCAGTATGCGGCGGTCATCCCCAAGTTCTTAACCCTGATGGCGGAAGATCGTCAGCCGGTCATCCATGGGGATGGGTTGCAAACCAGGGACTTTACATATGTCGAAAATAATGTGACCGCTAACCTCCTGGCGTGCGAGCGGCCGAGTATCGCCGGGGAAGTGCTGAACATCGCGTGCGGCGAGAGCATTTCGCTGCTTGAGCTGGTGGAAAATCTCAACCGCATTCTGGGTAAGTCGCTCGAACCTATCCTATCTGCGCCGAGACCCGGCGATGTGAAACACTCGCTGGCTGATATACAGAAGGCTCGCAGGCTCCTCGGGTTTTCGCCTGAGGTTGGTTTCTACGAGGGCCTTGAGAAGCTGGCCGTCTGGTTTAAGGGATAGGAGCGTGAGAGCAACCAGGAACTATGTTTGAGACTATTACGTATATGTGTTGGAGCGTGCCCGATATGCGGTATTGTGCCTCTCCGGGAAGGGCTGAGATGTGCCATAATAAATAGGGGGCAAGCTCGCAAATTTACTGGGTTTATGCATCTGACTGTCCGAGAAAAGAGCGTCTCTGGGTCCCACAGCTTTGGGCTTTCAGATGGCTGTCCCTCGCTTGGAGGTATCTCAGCAATGAGGAGAATCGGTGTCCTGGTACTTGTGTCCCTTTCGCTATTCGCTGCGTGTCTGGCTGGGGGTTTGGCGCAGGATCAGCCCGGTCAAGCTCCGGCGCCCCAGCCTGAGACGGAAACTGCTGTATCGCAAGAGCCCCCTCCGGAATACAAGCTTCAGCTCGAAGACGTAATGCGAATGAGCGTCTGGGGTGAGCCGAATCTTACCGTCGAACTGACAGTAGACCCGAAAGGTTACACCAACATTCCTCTGGCAGGTCAGATATACGCGGAAGGCCTCACCCAGCAGGAGTTGATTGGCAAGATTGCAAAGGGCTTGTCCGGATATCTGGTCGAGCCTAAGGTACAGATAGCAATGGTTCGTTTTCGCATGCCCAAGATCCATGTGCTTGGGCAGGTGAACCGCCCTGGAGTACACGAGATAAAGTGGGGCGATAGGGTGATGGAGGCGATCGCGCTGGCGGGAAGCTTTATGGAGACCGCTTATCTGGAAGGAGCCAGGCTGACTCACGGCTCCTCGAACGAATCTATCCCTCTGGATCTGCGAGCGCTCTTCTACGGCGGTGACATGTCGAAGAACCTGCGTTTGGAAGACGGCGATACGATCTACATACCTGAAGATACGATGAACTGGTACTACGTGCTCGGCGAAGTGCTGCGGCCAGGCAGGTATCGCCTGAAGGAGAACGTCAGCGTGTTAGATGCAATCTCCAACGCTGCAGGCCCCACGCAGAGAGGTAGTTTGAAAGGAACCTGCGTCATACGCGGCGACTTGAACAACCCGCAACGGATCAAGCTGGATATGTCCAAATTAATCAGGTCGGCGGACATGGCGCAGAATATCAAGCTGCAGCCGGGCGATGTGGTTTACGTGCCCGAGACGTCCAAGCTGGATTGGGGCAAGATCTCAAGCGCGGTCTCGGCGATTATTAACTCGAGCTACCTGTTTCGCGTTTGGGGGCTGTAGCAGGGAGGAAAGGAGGCCATAGCTGAATGGAACTCTGGCGATATTATCGGGTATTGCGCAAGCGCAAATGGCTGATAATCATTGGTACAGCAATCTGTGTGGGCATCGTGCTGGCTACGACTTACCTCCGCAGCCAGCAGTGGGAAGCCTACACAACCATCATGGAGAAGTCTCCGGGCGATGAAAAGATCAGCATCTTTGGCGGACCATTCTATCAGTACGATCCAAAGCTACGCCTGTCAAATCTAGCTCAAATGGTTAAAAGCCGGACGGTGATGGTGCGGGCGGCGGAGACGATGGATCGAGAGAACATGAGCTCCGACCCAAATAGGGTTCTCGGAACACTTAATGTCACGCCACTGCTCGATACCTCGATACTAGTCATCAAGGTTCAATCCGAGTCGAATGCCGAGGCACAGGCGGCGGCGGATGTCGTAGCGACTGAGTTCATTCGGTTCTACAATGAGCTAAACTATGGTGGCGCCGCGCGGTCCAGGGAGTTCATCAAGAGCGAGCTCCCAAAGGCGGAGGCCCGCTTGAACAAGATACGTGATGAGCTGCGCAAATTCAAGGAGGAGAGCGGCGCAGTTATGGTTTCTCACCAGACTGACGTGCTCCTCCAGCAGCTCTCCCAGATTCAGACGAATTTGTCCCAATATGAAATACAGGCCGAGCAGGCGCACGCCAAGATAGCGGAGTTGAAGTCGCAGAAGGGAGTGGTTGCTGGGATCCGCGTTGCATCTACCGTGGTGGGTGTCAGCCAGGTCTGGCAGACGCTGCAAGTGGAGCTTGCAAATCAGCAGATGGAGCTGCAAGGGATGCTGGGGCATCGCACTCACGAACATCCGGAGGTCAAGATCCTGGAGCAGCAAATCGCCGAAACCGAGAGTAAGCTGGCGGCCACGGCTGAAAACATTCTAAGCAATACCGTGACGGCGGCGAATCCCATCTACGATAACCTTTTGCAGAGCTACGTGAGCAGCCTCGTGGAGTATTCGGCCGCGAGTGCGGCACGCGCTGCGGCACAGCAAGTAATTGACTCACTGAAGCCCGAGCTTGAGGTGCTTCCAGCCCAAGAAATGCGAATAGCGCAATTGACCCTGGAAGAGGATAGTGCGAAGAATACCTACTCCTTGCTGTGTCAGAAGTACGATGAGGCGACCATTAGGGAAAAAGAGGCCGAGAACGTGAGCTCCATTCACGTGGTGGATGCCGCAGAGGTTCGCTCCGCCAACCCAAGAAAGCGAATGAAGCTTGCCATGGCTCTCTTGCTGAGTCCGACATTTTGCGCCGGTATTGCTTTTCTTTTGAATTACCTGGATAATACTGTGAAAACACCCGCCGAAGCCGAGGGGCTGTTGAAGCTGCCGGTCTTTGCGGTTGTACCGATAGCCAGGGCCCACTCGCTTGCAAAGGGCAGGGATCTCCCAGCGATAGGCTCGTCATACCAGATGCTCTCCACTAACCTGTTGATCGGGCATCCCGGTCTCGACGGCCATACCGTTCTGGTTGCGAGCGCTGAACCCGACGTTGGCAGATCTACCACTGCTGCCAACCTTGCGATCACGCTGGCAAGGGATGGCGCCAGAGTGATACTGGTGGATAGCGACCTGAGGCAGCCATCGCAGCATATCATCTTCGGCGTTGAGAATGAGAGAGGGCTGAGTAATATCCTGGCAGGCCAATTGTCGTTGAAGGATGCGCTCCAGCTAACGTCGGTTTCCGATCTACTGCTGGTACCATCGGGGCCGTTGCCTGCAAACCCCGTGAGGCTGTTCCGATCGCCGGAGATGGCTAAGTTCGTGAGCGCGGTAAACGATATGGCGGACTTCGTAATCTTTGACAGTCCGGCTGGGATTACGTTTGCTGACAGCACGCTACTCGCTGCCCTGGTGAAAAACGTAATCATAGTTCACTCAGCCGGGACAGTTCCAAGGGGTGCTGAGGAGGAATTCCGCAACAGGTTGGAGCAGGTAAAGGCGAATATGGTTGGGGCAGTCCTGAATATGGTCAGGCCCGAGGATAGCCACGGATACTACCACTTCAGGAGCGCCTACGAAGAGTTGATGAAGGATGGTAGGGGCCCCGCAGCTCTGTCGGGCCAAGTACTCAGTGCGATTCCCGAAGAAACTTCGGGAGAGGTGGATGAAACCAGTAGCACTGATTCGTAGGCTGGTATTCGTGGATGGTTACAGAAGCCGGACAGAAACAACCAGCATTAGAGGGTGCAGGAGCAGACGGCCGGGACGTGGCCGATAAGGCTTCGGGTACGGTGTCGCCTCGACTCTTGGGATGGCAGTTGGCGGTCAAGCGTGCGATTGACCTGCTGCTGCCATTAATTGCGTTGCCCATAGTCGTGCCGCTCGGTTTGCTTATTGGCATCGCGATTAAGCTGGACTCGGAAGGGCCAATGTTGTTCAAGCAAACTCGCGTTGGGAAGGGCGGCAAGCCGTTCACCCTGTATAAATTCCGCTCAATGTTTAAGGATGCGGATGAGATGGTGAGCGGACTGGATCAATTAAACGAAGCTGCCGGTCCAACGTTCAAGATTAGAAAAGATCCAAGGATCACGAAAGTCGGATCGCTGCTTCGAAAAAGCAGCTTGGATGAACTGCCCCAAATTATAAACGTGCTCAAGGGAGAAATGAGCCTGGTAGGTCCCAGGCCGCCTCTTCCGCGGGAGGTAGAGAAGTATAACTCCCACCAGTTGGGGCGCCTGGCCGTGAAGCCGGGCCTTACTTGTCTGTGGCAAATCCGGGGAAGGAGCAACATCCCATTCGACGAGTGGGTCGAGCTGGACCTGGAGTATATTCGCAACCAGTCTTTGTGGCTTGATTTCAAAATATTGTTTAGGACGATACCCGCGGTCCTCAGGGGCACAGGGGCTTGGTAACATCTATTATCTGCGAAAGCATGAGCAGACGAGCGCTCGGCGTGGCTGCTATCTCTTCGTGCCACACTGCTCTGTAGCTTACCTGCGCCGACACGTCATGCTGTCAACGGGAGCGCATCTCACATGGCTGTTATGAATACATCTGAAGGATCTGCCGCGAGTACCCCGCCGGAGGGTACGACGATACGCGGTATCAGATGGGACACGTGGATCCTCATAGGCTTGTGCCTGGTTTGCTTAGGCCTGCTGTATGCGCCTACCTTCGCGTACTGGCATCGTACATGGATGATGAAGGAGAGTTATTACTCCCACGGTATTCTAGTACCTTTTATATCGGCTTTCCTGGTGTACCTGAAGAGGAAGCGCCTGGCGGCCATCCACATAGAGCCGAGCACACAGGGCTACCTGATACTTATCCCCGCTTTGATGGCGGCGGTCCTGGCTGTTCTTAGTGGTGCTGAGAGCGCTCCCGGTTTGACGTTTCCAGTGGTGCTCGGCGCTACGGTCGTGATCCTGATGGGCCGGGCGATGGTTAAGGAGTTGGCTTTCCCAATAGGCTATCTGTATTTCATGTGTGTGCTGCCGGGGTTTATCCTTGTGATGGCGAGCTTTCGGATACAGATGCTTTCCACCATGCTTGGCGCAGCTATTCTCAATGCGCTGCAGCTCCACGCCGAACGCTCAGGCACCATGATCGCCTTGCCGAATATCGAGGTGATGGTAGGCGCTCCGTGCAGCGGCTTTCGCTTGTTGATTTCACTATTTGCCTTCTCAGTCCTGTTCGCCTATGTGAAGGAAGGCCCTTGGTGGGGCAAGGCGATTCTTATCAGTGCTACACTGCCCCTTAGCGTAGCGTTAAACGGGATCAGGATAGCCCTGATAGCCATCGTGGGCGAGTACATGGGCTCGGAGGCCATGCACTCATTCCATGATTACTCCGGATACCTGATACTGATTTTGGCTTTTGTTTTGCTCTCCCTGTTAGCGAGGTTTGTCAGATGTCGAAACTTCAGCTCCATGCTTTAATCCTCACTGTAATACTGGGTTTGGCCATAGTTGGGACGAGAGCCAGCGGACCTCTGACTGTCAAGGGACGGCCAAATACAAAGTTCGAGAGGATTCCGATGGAGTTCGCTGGCTGGATCGGTTTGGATGGCGAGTTCCCTCCGGGAACCGCGAGTTCGCTTCCGACGTGCAGCCTCCTGCTCCGCCGCTATATGCACGAGGATGTGTACTCGCCTCTGGAACTTGCCGTAGTGTATGGCACCGATCTGGGGGACTTCCATCAGCCGGAGTTTTGCCTCGAAGGCCAGGGCCTGCGAAGCGTCTCGAAGGGCAAGGTATTCATAAACGGTGGCGATGGCACATCGTTCGAAGCGAATAGGGTTGTCATGGATAGCGATTATGGCAGGCGTGCGTTTGTATTCTGGTTTTACTCGGAAGGGATCTCTTCGACGTCGCTCGGGAGATACAAGGTCAAGGTGTTTCTTAATCGCCTGCTGACAAGAGATGTCCGACCGTCGGCCATGGTTAGGCTTTCTATAGACGTGCTTGATACCGATGAAGAAGCGATAGATCAGCTTGCCAGATTTGCCGAGCTGATAGTCCCATACCTCCGACAAGAGTTTGCAGCCAGCGGACAGGAGGCAAAACGAAGTTAATGCAGACTCCAGCTGAGAAGGAGCTTATCGAGGTAGTCGCGTCGTTTCTCCACGAATATGCGGACAAACCATGCAGATTGCTGAATGTAGGAGCGGGAAAGAGTCTCGTCATAGAGAATAGGCTCGTGAAGAAAGGTTGTTCATACGCATGTGATCGTCTGGACATAGATGATTGCAGCGCCGACCACCCCAATATAGAGAATTGCTATTGCGGCTGCTCTGTGGAGCACATGGAGACTATAGAGTCCGAGTCGTATGACCTTGTATTCAGCAACTATCTGCTGGAGCACATAGAGCATGTGGACGCGGCCGCCTTCGAGATATCTCGTGTGCTGAAACCCGGCGGTTTATTCGTGGCTAGCATCCCAAATCCTGCTGTTTTAGAGTTCACAATAGCCAAGCGGACTCCTCTCTCGGTTCACAGGTGGTTGAGGGGCGGATTCGGGTGGCAGACGTATTATTCGTACCGGAGTGTTGATGCATTGACGGATACCTTGCGTCAAGCAGGCCTTGAAGCCCTTAAAGTGACCTATTACCCGTGTGTGACACAGTATGTTGAGAAAGTCCCGGTGCTGCGAGGTCTGGGGAACTTATACGACAAATTTATTGGCCTCATTGGTTGGAAAAGGCTAATGGGGAATGTGTGTCTCACGGCTCGGAAGGTCCAAGGGTGGGAGAAGCCGGAGGGTCGAGGCGTTGCAGGTGAGTCTAGTACCTGATTTCCCGGGGGTCGCCCGGTGCTGATTGCCACTGGGTGTAGATTATGAGGTGAAATGGAGCAACCCAGAACTTCCTTACATACCGAAGTCGACAGACCAACTATGCTTAATCAGCTTCGGAAGCTGGTGGGGCATTCGGCCATCTATGGGCTGGGCCTGGTTGGGTCCAGCATCGCAACCCTGATCTTGTCCCCCGTGTTCCTCCATCGTTTTAGCCGCGCAGAATACGGTATGTTGGAGGTACTTAATGTTTTGTCCTCGATGCTCTTCAGCTTCCTGCTGCTCGGCATCGGGGCTGTTCTCATGAAAGTCTATATCAATGACTGCAGGGATGACGAGGAGCGAAGGTTGTTGACGACCTCAATAGCGATATTCATGGGCGCCATGGTCTTGCTCCTGGTAGTGCTTTCGTATGTCTTTTCAAAGCCGTTAGCGGCGCTGCTGTTCAAAGATGGACGGTACGCGCTCCTCGTGCTGCTGGCTGCGTCCTCAAGTGGTGCGCTGCTAATTCAGCAGATCGCCTTGGTTTGTTTGAGAGCAAAGCAGTGGCCTGGCAAGTTCGCCGTTGTTACCCTATCCAGTCTGGCGATGACGGTGGCGCTGAATGTCTACTTTGTGTGGATGCGAAGTCTCGGGGTTCTGGGCGCACAACTGGCATCGGTGCTAGCTTCCGGGGGGGGCCTGGCGCTGGGCTTCTTCCTAATCAGGTCTGAGCTGGTACCGAGGTTTTCCCACGGCATATTAAGGCATGTCCTGGCGCTGTCTCTCCCGCTGTTTCCGGCGACCGTCGCGCCATGGGTGTTGAACGTATCGGATCGGTACTTCTTAAACCACTTCTGCGGGCTTTCGGCCACTGGATTGTACGCCGTGGGCTACAAGGTCGGAATGCTGGGGATCATAATACTCATCAACGCTTTCCAATTGGCATGGAGCCCCCTTTTCTACGCAAGCGGTGGGGATAGGGAGACACCAAGGCTGTGCGCCAGCGTGCTGAAGTACCTCGTCTTAGTATTGGTTACCGGGGGCATGATGGTATCTGTGTTTGCGCGCGAGATACTGCGCCTGATAGCTAAGCCGGAGTATTGGAATGCAGGCTGGATTGTGCCCTACGTTGCTATATCCTATGTGTTCTTCGGAGCGCAGTTCTATACGATGCCGCTGTTTATCAGGCTGAACCGCGGGAAGTGGCTGAGCTTGATTATGAGCTGCGCTGCGGTAATCAATTTATCTTTGAACTTTATCTTAATCCCGCGGTTCGGCATAGCCGGAGCCGTCGCGGCTACCCTGGCTGCGTTCTCTCTGCAGGCGGTTTTCAGTTTTTTGCTTGCAAACCGCTTCTACCCCGTGCCCTATCAGTATACGAATCTTGCTAAGACGTTGGTAGCGGGCGCGTTGCTCTGCTTTGTTTTTCGCGGCATCCCGGTAACGTCTCTGGTAAGCTTCTTGTTGAAGTCGTTAGTGCTGCTTGCTTTCGCTCTGCTCCTTCTCGCTTCGGGATTCTTCAGCCGCAGGGAGCTGGAAGTGATGCTGAGCATCCCCGGGAAGGTGGTGCGAAAGCTGTGTCCGCAGTGCAGTAAGGCTGTGTAGATGGTCTGCAGTGCGGGCTTGGGTTTCTAGGAAAGGAGTGCTCAATGGGTTCCTGCCTTGGTGCTACGGCAAATGAAGCGCTTGAGAACTTGTTCTCCTGCCTGGAGACGGAGTACGAGGAAATTGATAGCTTCCTCGATCCGGGCGAGGCGGAGGTCTATCGCCAGTATTATAGGGATATGCCTATACGCCACCTTTCTTCGGAGCAGAGGTTGCGGAGATACCGTAGGTTCTGTCGGGGATATTTGCATTACATCGTGGCTGAACTGCTCAAGTGGAAGGGGGAGCCGCCCGTTGTCCTGGACGCTGGATCGGGTCTGGGTACGCAGGCGATGCTCTTCGGATTGTTGGGCGCCGCTGTGCATGCCGTTGATCTCAAGCACGACCGAGTGGTGATCGCCCAAAAGCGCCGGCAGTATTGGGAGAAGAAGCTCGGCACAAAGCTCAACATCGAGTTTGAATGTCTAAGCGTATTTTTGATGGATCAGAAAGAGGCTTACGACTACATCTGGGTCTGTCAAGCGATTTCGCACATAGACCCGGCCGAGGGCTTTCTGGACCTGTCGTACAGGCTTCTGAAACCCGGAGGACAGATAGTCCTCTACGATCCGAACGGGCTCTTCATCCCAAATCAAATCCAGCAGTTGAGGCATAGAGGGCTGAAAATTCATCAGACTTTCCAAACGCATGCCGGTGAGACGGTGCCATACGCGGTTGAAAGGCTCTTTAGCTACGGCGGCATAAAGCGATTGCTGCGCAGACGCGGTTTTGATATTGCACATGGGGAATGCCAGTTCAGCAAGTTTCGGGGGAAAACCAGTGACGAGACATTCGAGCGCTTTTTCAGTCTCCTCGATACCATGCCGGTTTTTTCTAACCTATTCGGCCATTCGTATATCGTGGCGGGGCGTAGGCCGCACAGCGGAGGATAATCGGTAGCGGGTATTGTCATGTACAAGCAGTATTCATCTCTAATCTGCGAAGAGGACGAAGATCGCTTTATGGCGGATTACTGGAGCAAACAATGGTCCGCCTTGAGCACGGAGCGCTAGCTGTCGCATATCGGCTCTTCCGAGCTCTGGAGCATATTCCGTCGGCACGTTGATCCAGGACAGCCGATCATCGAGGCGGGCTGCGGGTTGGCGCAGTGGGTGGTTTCCCTGCAGCGGGGAGGCCACGACATCGTGGGGGTAGATTTCTCTCTGCCGGCTCTTGTCTCTGCGAAGCACGCCTTTCCCGATATCGAGCTTCTGCAGTGCGATGTACGTAGGCTGCCATTTCCGGACGGTAGATTTGGCGTATATATGTCGCTCGGCGTTGTCGAGCATTTCGAAGACGGCCCTGATGAGGTGCTCTAAGAAGCCAGGAGGGTGCTTCGGCCGCATGGACTTTTGCTCATCGCGGTTCCGCTCCATACCTGGCTGACGGAGAAGGCTGCCTTGAAACGTCAGAACCGCGAGGGAAGCACTCGGTTCTTCCAGTACCTGTATACACATAGAGAGTTAGAAGAACTGCTGAAGAAGAACGGTTTTGCGACCCTGGAGATGCACTCCTGGGATTGTGCGTACACAATGCGTTGTCTCTTTCCGAATCTCTATGAGAAGGCAAGTCAAAGCTGGCGTCAGGCATCTGGATTGAACAAAGCCGCTGTGGTGGCCAGCAAGGTGATGCGTCGCATATTGGATAGGGCTGCCCCACGCAGTCTGTGCGGACACATGCAAGCAGCCGTTGCGGCCCGGTCGTAGTGCGACTGAGAGGCTAAAGCTATGTACAGGAAAATTCGGCGGCGGGTGTTGCGATTCTTAGAGGCGCGGGCTACTGCGGCATATGCGTTCATTGCGAGGTCTCGTCCTGCCAGATGGGTCTGCAATCGGCGATCTGTCCGCTTCGTGGTCAGGGTGCTTTTGCTGCTGTGGTATCTGTTCATAAACTGCATCTGGCGGCCGGTAAAGAAACTCGTGCGTCGAGTCCGCAAGTTCCTGGGTCGGCACGAGGTCTTCCCATGGCTGCTGACCTGGGCCGTCTGCGCCGGGTTAGGCATGGCGATCCTGCAGTCCATGTTTGCCGTTAGATTGGCGGCAGGGGCGCTGGCTGCCATTGCCTTTATGCTCATCAGCTTCCGTTTACCGCTGGCCGGCTTTCTAATGTGGCTGCTGTTATCGCCGCTGCTAAACCAGCTAATTCGCTTCAAGTTTTTGCCAGGCACGCCGGTCATCACGGGTGATCGAGTCTGCCTATTTATTCTGCTGGCAGTCTTCCTGGCGCAGGCGAGGCGCGGATTAAAGCACGAGCGGAATACGCTTCTGCACCTCAGCATGTTTGCATTTGTAGCTACGATGCTGATCGCAACGATACCCTCGGCCAAGCCCAAATGGTCTGCCCAGAGCGTTTTGGATGCCTATATGGTACCTGTTCTTGCCTACTTTCTTGCGCGAGCGTGGGTCACAAACCGTAGGAATCTGTCGCTTCTGTTTAACATAATAGTCCTCGTGGGCGTCTATTTCGCCGTGTGTGCCATACCGGAGCATTTCCTCGGCCGTGGTTTGTTCAAAACCGCAGCATGGGTCGAGGAGGAATTGGGGACGGTGAGGGTCCAGGGGCCTGCCGGTACCCCGACGGAGTTTGGGATAGTCGTCGCCGCTGCTGTAATGCTGGCTATAACAAAGTTCTCGGGTGAGCTCAGATGGAGTAGGAGGTTTCTGTATGCGGCGCTCACCGGACTAATGTTGTTTGGCATAAGCTTGACGCTGCGTCGCGGAGTTTACGTTGGCGTGCTGGCGGCGTTCCCAGTCATGCTGTTGGCCAGCAAAGGCATACGCAGAACTATAGCGATCATGTTAGCAATCGGCGGGCTTGCCTTGCTTGTGAGTTGGCAGTCGCTGATTCACAGCAAGGTGTACTCGGTGCGCTTGTCGGACCCTGGGCCTATATACTCCAGGGCAGCTATACAGGCGACGGCTTGGAACATGATAAAGCACCACCCCCTATCGGGCGTCGGTGTAGGCAACTTCAGCGCTGTGGCGCCGAAGTTTTACATGCCCTTCAGGGATATTTCGGCCTTCCATGGGCGCGGGATTGCATCTCCGCATAATCAATTCCTTCTCGTCATGCTGGAAGGGGGCATGCTCGCGTTTGTGCCGTTCATGTTCATGATCCTGTTCATCGTGCTTACATCCGTTCGTGCATACAAGGCCGCTGAAGGGCCCGGATTGCTTGGTCGGGACGGCGTGGTCGTGTTTTGGGCGCTGACTGTAGCATACCTGATCCAGTCGGTCCAAGGGGACGGCTTTTGGTTCTGTCCCTACCTGACGGTTCTCTGGTATGTCTTTATCGGGGCGATGGCGGGCGTGCATTTGCTGGAGCGAGAGGATCAACAAATGGCGAGGGCTTGTCCCAACCGTGTGACATACCTCCATGGAGGGCAAGCCGGGCAGCAGACGGCGGGTTAGTAGCCTGTGCTTGGTGGCATGCAGGATGCCCAGCAGAATTAGTGAAAAACCGATGATGGAGCGCTGAGAGCGAGTATCTCGACGAGTACAAACACTTCTCCAGCGGAGGAGTGCCGACAAATGTACAAGTAGGAGGTTCAAAATGAAGATTGCTGTTCACCATACGCCTGATGCCCACGCGTACAGTTTGTCCCGGCGATGGATACCTGAGTTGGAGAAGCGCGGTGTGGACGTTCTCGTTCTGGACTTTCACGTTCCCGATATCATCGAGAAAGTCCGCGGCTGCGACGGAGCTATGTGGCATTGGTTTCACAACGTGCGCAAGGATAAGCTAGCCGCGCCCCGTATCCTGCACGCCATAGAGTTCGGCTTGCGCATACCGGTACTTCCTAATCTCTCTTCTCGATGGCACTATGACGACAAAGTCGCTCAATATTACCTGTTCCAAGCCATCAACGCGCCCAACATCCCATCCTGGGTTTTCTGGAATTATGAGGAAGCCCTGGATTTTGTCGGTCAATGCGCCTACCCCATTATACTCAAGCTGGCGATTGGAGCGGGATCTGCAAATGTGTTGAAGCTGGATTCGCAGAAGCAGGCCGAGAAGACCCTGCGCAAGCTGTTCGGCGGCGGCCTCCAGCCCGGTGAGCTCAACTGGTTCTCCCGGCGCGCCAGACTTCGTGGGGAACTGTCGCATCTGCGGGCCGCGTGTATTCAGGCCGTCAAGGGAGGGGTGCCCCAGAAACGTGTGCCGCGCCCCGAGCGCTACTCCACGGAAAGGAGCTATGCTTACTTCCAGCAGTTCTTGCCGGGTAACCCTCACGACATCAGGATCACTGTTATCGGTAATCGCGCGTTCGGGTTCATCAGGCATAACAGGCCGGGCGATTTTCGGGCCTCCGGCAGCGGCAACTGGGACGTGAACCCCAGGAATGTACCAGAGGAGGCCGTTCGCATCGCTCATGGGATTTCAGGGGCGAACGGGTTTCAAAGCATGGCATACGACTTCCTGCGGTCCCCTGATGGGAAGCTCCTGATAAGCGAAATCAGCTATTGCTATGTGAACAAGGCGGTTTACGAGTGTCCCGGCCACTGGGATGCCAACCTGGAATGGCACGAGGGGCAGATGTGGCCGGAGGAGGCACAGGTCGAGGATTTCATAGAGGCAGTTAACCGGGAACGGCGGGTGTAAGGTGGTCAGCATATCGGCGGATGTACGTAAGCCTCACATCTGTTTCGTGTCGGAATCGAGGGCGACCTACGGGCTACTCATGGGTGAGTCCTGTGATGTGGTCGGCGGTGCGGAGTTGCAGCAGAGCTTGATTGCGTCAGCCTTGCAGGGACTCGGTTACCCAGTAACGTTCGTGGTATCGGACTGTGGTCAGCCTGATAAGGTTGCCACAGACCAAGGGATTACCTTAATCAAGGCGCGCTCTTGTCTTGAGGGGGTACGTGGGCTCAATTACATAAGTCAAATACTTCGGCTGTTTCGGGCGATGAACAAGGCCGATGCGGATATCTACTACCAGCGCATCGGCGGCGCCGGTACTGGCATCGTCGCCCTTTTCTGCAAGCTAAAGAGAAAGCCTTTTGTGTTTTCCGTGGCCCACAATACCGATCTGGATCCTTCAAAGCCCTATTCCAAATGGCGCTACAATAAGCTGTACCACTACGGCCTGACGCATGCTGCGGTAGTGGTGGTCCAGACAGAGGACCAAATGCGGCTTCTTAAGGAGAAGTGGGGGAGAGAGGGCATACTCATAAGGAGCATCTTCGCCGATGTGGACGAAGCAGATCGGCGGAGACGGCGGCTGCATGTGCTGTGGGTTGGCAATTTCAAGCGGATGAAACGCCCGGAAATGTTTCTTAATTTGGCGGCCAGCCTGCCTCGGTACAAGTTTGTCATGGTGGGTGGCCGTGCAGCCAGCGAGAAGCGGCTATTCGACGAAATCGGTGCAAATGCCGAGAATATACCCAACCTCCACCTGACAGGAGCCGTTCCGTATAAGGAAGTGGGGCGTTACTTCAGCGAGGCGAAGGTATTTGTGAATACCTCCTCCGGCGAGGGGTTCCCAAATACCTATCTTCAGGCATGGTGCAGGGGCGTGCCGGTTGTCGGCACCTTCGATGCGGACAGCTTAATCACCAGATATGGGCTCGGACGGCACTGCTCGACCGTTGAGGAACTTGTGCAGGCGGTGGATGAGTTAATGAAGGATGAAGCCCTTCGCGCCTCTATTGGGGAGAGGGCTATCCGGTATGTCGGAGAGCATCACAGCCCTCAGGCTGTCGCAGCTCAGTATGACAAGCTGTTTATGCAGCTGTGTCATCAAGGGCGCGGGAGGAGCTTGAGCGATGAATAATCCTGTTTTTGGAGGCTAAACTGAGCGGGCAGATACCTGGGGACACCGGACATGGGCGGAAACCGCATATATGTTTCGTATCGGAGTCCACGGCGACCTACAGCTTGCTGGTCGGCGAAGCCTCCGGGGTGACAGGCGGAGCTGAATTGCAGCAGACGTTGATCGCCTCAGCCCTGCAGAATCTCGGGTACCGGGTGACCTTCCTGGTGCCGGATTTCGGCCAGCCCAATAAAGTTGTAACGGGGCAGGGGATTGCCCTAATCAAGACTCGCCCTGAGATGGCTGTGCGGAAACCTCACCGGTTTCTAAGCGACATCCTGTGCCTGTTCAGAGCCATGAATCGGGCTGGCGCGGACATATACTATCAGCGCACCAGCGCTGCCGTTACGGGCGTCACCGCGCTGTTCTGCAAGCTGAAGAAGAAGCCGTTCGTATTCTCCGTAGCGAGCAACATGGACCTGGATGGCTCGACAAGGCTCTACCTCAAGCGGTACAGCTACGCGCTATACCGTTATGGGCTGAAACATGCCACAGCGGTGGTGGTGCAAACTGAGGACCAGTTGAGGCTTCTCAAGGAGACGATGGGGCGGAGCGGCGTGCTGATAAGGAGCACGTTTGCCCATCCCGAGGAGGCAGGGCAGCAGGGGGTTCGGCAGCATGTGTTATGGGTCGGGAGTTTCAGACGGCTGAGGCGGCCGGAGATGTTCGTCGAACTCGCCCGCAGCCTGCCTCAGCACAAGTTTGTCATGGTGGGTGGCCGTGCAGCCGGCGAGGAGCGGCTATTCGACAAAATCGGTGCAAATGCCGGGAATATACCCAACCTTCACCTGACAGGAGCCGTTCCGTATAAGGAAGTGGGGCGTTACTTCAGCGAGGCGAAGGTATTTGTGAATACCTCGTCTGCCGAAGGGTTTCCGAATACGTACCTTGAGACATGGTGCAGGGGAGTACCGGTTGTCGGCACCTTCGATGCGGACGGCTTGATCGCAAAGTATGGGCTGGGCAGATATTGCTCCACCGTGGATGAGCTTAAAGATGCTGTCGAGGAATTGATGCGGGATGATGTTCTTAGAGCCTCGATTGGCGAAAGAGCCATCCGATACGTGGCAGAGCATCATAGCCCTGAAGGGGTCGGGGCCCGGTATGACGAGCTATTCATGCATCTGTACAGTGAGAAGCACAGCAAGGATTAAGTAGGCAGTTGGACTTGATTGTCCCGCTGCTCTGAAAAGGAGCATGCCGATGGCTTCGTATTCGAATAACAGGCATTCCAGACACGGGAGCGAAACGCGTCATGGTCCGGATCAGACTACGGTTGCGGTAGTCGGGCTGGGCTATGTTGGCCTTCCGCTCATCGTGGAATTCGCTGATGTAGGGTTTACCGGCATCGGGGTGGATGTCGACCCTGAGAAGGTAGAAGCTGTCAATGCCGGCACATCCTATATTCCAGATGTACCGGGGGAGCGTGTCGCCGCCCTGGTGGCAGCGGGTAGATTGAGCGCAACAGGCGACTTTTCGTGTGTTCGGGATGCCGATGCTATTATAATCTGCGTGCCGACGCCCTTGAGGAAGACCAAGGAGCCGGATATCTCGCATATCTTGGCTGCCTGCGATGAGATAGCGAGGCGCCTTAGGTTGGGGCAAATTATCATCTTGGAGAGCACCACGTATCCGGGGACTACTGACGAGGTCATCCTGCCCTTGTTCGAGCGAGGTGGCCTAAAGGTTGGCAAGGATTTCTACCTGGCCTTTTCTCCTGAGCGCGTTGACCCGGGCAACAAGCAGTTCCAAACTAAGAACATCTGTAAGATAGTGGGCGGCGTGACGCCAGAGTGCACCCGTAAGGCTGCTGCGCTGTACAGCCGGGCCGTCGAGCGCGTTATTTCCGTATCCAGTGCGCGGGTCGCTGAAACCGCGAAGCTGATGGAGAATACCTATCGGAGCGTGAACATCGCTCTCGCGAATGAGATGGCCTTGCTCTGCCGCCATCTGGGGATAGACGTGTGGGAGGTTATAGACGCGGCGGCTACCAAGCCGTTCGGTTATCAGGCGTTCTACCCAGGTCCGGGGATAGGCGGGCACTGCATACCTCTCGATCCTTACTACCTGACCTGGAAAGCCAGGGTAAGCGGCTTCGAGGCGAAGTTCATCAGTCTGGCCGGAGAGATAAACTCCGGTATGCCGCAGCACGTGGTCGCGCTGATATCGGACGCTCTTAACGATGAGGGCAAATGCGTCAACGGCGCGCGCATCCTTATTCTTGGGGTTGCCTACAAGAGGAACGTAAGCGATGTCCGCGAGTCGCCTGCCCTCGAGATAATATCCTTGCTGTGCGCCAAAGGCGCCGATATACGTTATTCCGATCCATTTGTGCCTTCGCTGGTGATTGACGGCCATACCCATGAGTCCGTCCCGTCTGATAGCAGCGTGCTGGAGGATGCGGACTGCGTTGTGATCGTCACGGATCACAACGCGTTTGATTACAGCCGGATCGGCGCTCATGCCAAGTTGATCGTGGATACCCGAAATGCCATGAGGGTCCGCCGGGGCGGAAAGAAGCCCGCGGCGAGGATTGTGAGGTTATAAGCGCATCTCCGTCTGCAAGCGCATGGCAGGAGCCGTCTCATGCCGAAACAGGCAAATTCCAGGATCACCATACTATACGTGACCAGCGACTTCGGAGTAGGGGGCACGGAGTTCCTTCTCGTTAAGCTGCTGAAGGGGCTTGCCCCGGGGAAGCCGTACGTCCGGCCCAGGAGGTAAAATATGGAAGGCATTCTTGTCGCAACCTACCGGTGCAACGCCCGGTGCCACATGTGCAACACATGGAAGTATCCGACCTCCCAGGATCAGGAGATGGATCCCTCTGTCTACGAGCGGCTGCAGCACCTGAAGTTCCTGAACATCACCGGCGGCGAGCCGTTCCTGCGCGAGGACCTGGGGGAGATACTCCGGGTGGTCAAGCCGAAGTGCGACAGGATCTGCATAAGCACGAACGGCTACTTCACGGAGCGGGTCGTCGAACTGGCGAGGAAGCATCGGGACGTCGGGATCAGGATCAGCCTGGAGGGGCTGCCTCGGGCGAACGACGAACTGCGCGGCCTGGAGGATGGCTTCGATCACGGACTCAGGACGCTGCTTCAGCTCCAGCGGATGGGGATGCGGGACATCGGCTTCGGCATCACCGTCAGCGACCGGAACGTCAAGGACCTGATGGAGCTTTACCAGCTTGCGAAGGGCCTCAACGTCGAGTTCGCCACCGCGGTCGTCCACAATGGCTACTACTTCCACAAGTTCGACAACGTCATCGAGAAGAAGGAGGAGGTCTGCGAGGCTTTCAGGGAACTCGTCCGCGAGCTCCTGAGATCCGGGCGCGTGAAGAACTGGTTCAGGGCCTATTTCAACGACGGCATCATCAACTACGTGAACGGGGGCAGGCGGCGGCTACCATGCCGTATGGGCGAGGAGCAATTCATGGTCGAGCCGTGGGGCGACATCAGGCCGTGCAATGTCCTCGAAGAGAGCATGGGTAACCTGAAGGACTCGGACTTCGAGACCATCTGGAATAGCCAGCAGGCGCAGGAAGTGCGACAGAAAACCCGCAACTGCGGCAAGGAATGCTGGATGATCGGGAGCGTCAGCCCCGCGATGAAGAAGGCCATCTGGATTCCGCTGGCCTGGGTTCTGAAGAACAAGTGGAGCTACTGAGAGTACTTGGTGAAGCGATGCAGTCCGAGAATCTGAAAGTCCTGATGTGCAACAAGTTCTTCGTCCCTGTTGGCGGCCCAGAAACCGTCATGTTCGAAGAGCTGAAAATGCTTGAGGCGAATGGACATACGGTCATTCCATTCGCCATGCAGCGCGCCGACAATCTTCCATCTCCGTATTCGAAGTATTTTGTGTCGCAGGTTGACTACAACGAGTCTGGCAGATCCAGTGCGAGGAGCCTCCTGAGGAGCGCGGTGAATATTATCTACTCGACCGAGGCCGCACGCAAGATACGGGATCTGGTGCGCGAGGTGCGGCCCGATATCGCACATCTGCACAACATATACCATCAGCTATCGCCTTGTATCTGCGTGGCGCTTCGACGCGAGGGCGTGCCGATGGTGATGACGCTGCATGATGTCAAGCTCCTTTGCCCTGACTACCTCTTTCTGAGAAATGGCGCGATTTGCGAGCTCTGCGGCGGTGGCAAGTTCTACAACGCCGTGCGGTACAAGTGCGTTAAGGGTTCGCGCGCGAAGAGCATGATTTGCTGCATTGAGATGTATGTTCACAAGCTGTTTAAGCTCTATGATAGGAACATTGACATCTTCATCGCTCCCAGCGAGTTCCTGCGGAACAAGCTGCTGGAGTATGGCCGGCTGCCTGCTGAGCGAATAGTCCACATTCCGAACGCTATTGACCTCGACGCTTACACTCCGTCGTACTCGAACCAGGGATACTGCCTGTTCGTCGGCCGGCTTGCCTCGTACAAGGGCATCATGACGCTCATGCGTGCGATGTCTGGGAACAGGCATGTTCAGTTGCGTGTTGTCGGTGATGGCGATGCCAGACAGCAGGCGGAGGAGTTCAAGAAGCTGCATTCCTTGGACAACGTGACTTTCGGCGGCTTCCAGACCGGAGAAGTCCTGAGAAGCATCGTCCAGGGAGCCGCTTTCATGATAGTTCCATCAGAGTGCTATGAGAACTGCCCGATGGCCGTGCTGGAGGCGTTTGCGACCGGAAAGCCGGTCATCGGAAGCCGTCTCGGAGGCATCCCTGACATCATAGATGATGGAGTAAACGGTCTGCTGTTCGAGCCTGGCAACGCGGACGATCTGGCGGAGAAGATATCGTATCTCGCCGGTCAGCCGAAGCTGTTGGTAGGTATGGGCAAAGCGGCAAGGGCCAAGGTGGAGAAGAAATACTCGCTGCAAGAGCACTTAGAGAGCCTCCTGTGCGTGTACGAGAAGGTGATCAGGCTCTACAGGCACTGATGCCCTTTGCTCAACCTTACTCGCAGTGAATGCGAGTGTTACAACTTTTCAACCCGTGCGAATGAATTCGCGGGCTACCACACCACGAAGTCCCCCTGCGGGGACTCCCCAATGGTTGAGTCCGCGGAGGCGGACTTTGTGTAGTTGTTGGCGCGGTTTTAACCGCACGGCCACAAGGAAGATTATGGCAAGCGAAGACAAGGAGAGAATCACAGTCTTGCACCTTATCGGGACGCTGCAAGTAGGCGGAGCGGAGCAGCAGTTGGTTTCCCTCGCGCCACTCTTCAATCCGGAAAGGTTCAGGATCATCGTAGCTACCATGCAGCCGCGCGATACATTGGCCGGAGCGCTAGCCGGAACGCATGTGGAATGCAGGTCACTGAACTTCAGGATGAGGCACTTCATCTCCGGCGTTTGGCGGCTCTGTTCCTTGTTGAAGCGGGAGAAAGTGGACATTCTGCACACGCATATGTTCTATGCCTCGTGGTATGGGAGGCTCGCCGGCCTGTGCGTGCGAGTGCCCCTGATGATAGCGACCGACCACGGCCGGGGGCTTTGGAAGAAGCCGTGGGACATAGCCTTCGAGAGGTTTGCGAACAGGTACACGGCTCTGCGGATAGCCGTATCGCAGGATGTCGCAGAGATTCTGAGGACCAGAGAGGGCGTGCCGGAGGATAAGCTACTTGTGATACCCAACGGTGTTGATGTGGAGCGATTTCAGGCTGGCAGGTCTGGGCGCGAATCGGTCAGGAATCAGTTGGGCCTCCCTGATGGAGCAGTAGTGGTGGGAACGGTCGCACGCTTGGTGGAGCCCAAGGCCCTTCATATTCTTATCAAGGCGGTCGCGCAGGTCTCGAAGGCCGTCCCGCAGGTGCGGCTTGTAATCGTGGGGGATGGGCCGCTGAGGGGCGATCTCGAATCCGCCGCGGCGGATGAAGGGATCGGCGATCGCGTGTTGTTCGCCGGATTGAGGTCTGACATCCCGGAGGTGCTTGCCGCGTTCGACATATTTGCGCTTTCCTCGATATCCGAGGGCCTGCCGGTGTCGCTTCTGGAGGCGATGGCCGCCGGCAAGCCGATCGTTGCCACCATGGTGGGAGGGATACCTGAGGCGGTGACCGACCGCCGGGAGGGTTTGCTTGTCGAACCCGGCGATCCGGAGGCATTGGCCGGCGCGATACATGAGCTGGCCTGCGATCCCAAGTTGGCCTCCCACCTGGGGCGACAAGCATCGGAGAAAGTGGCTGCTGAATATTCTATCGAGGCCACGGTGCGCAGGCTTGAGGAGGTTTACTGCTCCTTGCTAAACAAGACCAGTGTTCGCCGCCGTGCGTGCTGAACCAGTAGTTTTACCGGTTGACACGTGTGCGTTTGGCCGCTATGATGACATATGGCATATCCTTTATATCTGCCGGTGGTCTAAGCTGGTCGTCCGGCTGGGTAGCGCAGCTCTCAGTGGAACAGGTAGAAGGGTGGCAATGGGAGGGAGTGACCCTATGGGCAAGGTAATAGTTGTGATGCCTGCGTACAATGCTGCAGCTACGTTGATCGAGACGTACCGGCAGATACCGAAAGACGTCGTGAGCGAGGTGCTGTTGGTTGATGATGCCAGCCGAGATGAAACCGTTGCCGTCGCTCGCAAGCTGAAGATACCTACGCTCGTTCATCCTGAGAACCATGGGTACGGCGCAAACCAGAAGACCTGCTACACTGAAGCACTGAGGCGGGGTGCAGACATCGTGGTGATGCTTCACCCTGATTATCAGTACGATCCGCGCCTTATTCCGGATATAATCCAGCCGATTCAGGAAGGTGGAGCGGACCTCGTTCTGGGCTCCCGCCTGCTGGGGGTGGATGGGCGCGAGTACGGGATGCCTGCGTACAAGTATTTCTCGAACCGCTTCCTGACATTTGTGGAAAACCGTGTAATGGGTACGCGGTTGAGTGAGATGCATACGGGCTATAGAGCATACTCGCGCCGTCTGCTCACCACCATACCGTACCTTCGTAATTCGGACGATTTCGTTTTCGATTCCCAGGTGCTGTTCCAGGCGGTGGCATTTGGGTTCAATATAGCCGAAATCAGCGTGCCGTGCAGGTATATGCCGGAGGCATCGTCTATCAACTTCGTACGCAGCTTGAGATACGGTTTCTCTACGCTGGAAGTCGCGGCCCAGTATGCACTTCATAAGAGAGGATGGATCAAGTGTCCACTGTTTCGGCGTGACTTCGCATCGTTGGTAGCGCTAGAGGAGGCAGACCCGCTTCGTGAGGCGGGCGAGACAAAGCCTGAGCCTACGACGAAGGCTATCTAGCCGGCTACGCTTTCCATCCTAAGGGTAACGCTGCGTGAGGACAGTAAGTTGCGCAATGATATAGGAGTTGGCCGTCTGCCACGGACAGGAGTCCAGATACTTCTAACCCCCACAGAATCTGGTTTCCAGCAGTTGGTCCGCTTTGGCCTGGCAGGAGCGGTAGCTACGGTTGCCGACTACGCAGTCCTACTCATCCTGTTTGCATTGGCCCATGTTTGGCGTCCTCTCGCGGTAGGCGCAGGCTACAGCGTTGGTCTTGCTGTTTGCTACCTGTTTAGCATATATTGTATCTTTCCGCACCGGACGATTGCGGATAAGCGGCTTGAGTTTACCCTTTTCATGGTCATCGGTGTAGTGGGCCTTGGACTGACGGAGGTCATTGTTGATGTCGGCGTGCTGCTTCTCGAAATGCAGCGCGTCACGGCGGCGCATCTGAATGACGCAGCGCGGCTCGCCGCGGCGAAATTCGTCGCTGTGGCGCTTGTCTTCTTCTTCAATTTCGGGGTACGCAAAGCGATACTGTTCAGGCCGCCGAAGAGCAGCTAGTCGTCTGTTCAGAAATCCGCTCTGCGTTTCATCGGCGCCAATTACTCCGACAAGGGTCTTCCGGAAAATGCGTCCGGTTTCGCTGAGAATATCTCTAGGTCCCGTTAACGGGAACGCCTGGATCGCTTTGTGAGCCAATGCATCTCGGAGGGTACGAACAGTGAACGACACCGCAGTCGCAAGGCGAAGGAGGGGTAGCTCTGTTGGTAAGCCTGATCTCCCCGGCTTAAGGGGCGAGTTCCGTTTTGCCATGCTGCTTACATTGGTATTTCTGATCTTCGGCTGCATTGCCATATTCCGCCATGAGATGTGGCGGGACGAATGTCAGGCGTGGATGATCGCCAGAGACAGCACCTCCTTGCCTAACCTTTTCTACAACCTCAGATACGACGGCCACCCGTCGCTCTGGTATCTGATTCTATATTCCATATCCAGGTTCACAACTCAGCCCTATGCGCCGCAGTTGGTACATATACTGCTGGCCGCTGCGGCGGTATATGTTTTTGCCAGGTTTGCTCCTTTCGGACAATTGCAGAGAGCCTTATTTGCCTTCGGGTACTTCCCATTCTACGAGTATGGCGTTATAAGCAGAAACTACGCGATTGGCATAGTGCTCCTGTTCATGTTCTGCGCCTTGTACCCTCGGCGCAGCAGGAATCTACTCCTACTTTCAGGCGTTCTATTCCTCCTCGCGAACACATCTGTTTACGGATGGATGATCAGCATATCTCTCGGCCTGACCCTATTTGTCGCCTGGCTGGCCGATAAACGTTCCGGCAACCCGTGGGCTGTGCCATGGTGGAAGACTGCCGTCTGCATAGGAGTCATCGCTATTGGAATTGCGATCTCGGCTCTGACGATGATACCGGCGCCCGATAGTGGGTACTACATTGAGTGGCATCTAAAGCCTGAGCTCGCGAGAGGGGTGAGCTCGCTTGCTGCCGTTGGGGCGGGTCACTTATTGCTGCCGAATATCTTCACTCAGTGGGGCTTTGGTTTTGGTGTTTGGAGCTTCAGGCGGATACACACGCTTCTGGGCATGGCGCTGATCATATACTCGCTTCTTCTATTTGCACGGAGACCCGTTGTCCTGTTTGCATACGCGGCGGCGATGGCGATGATGCTGGCCCTAATCTACTGCAAGCATAGTGGCACAATGCGGCATCACGGGCACCTGTTCATTGTCTTCATAGTCGGCTTGTGGCTGTCGGCCTGCTACGAGGAGCGGCGGTTGCACTGGCGGCTAGCCGATAAGCTGAGCGGCGTGTGTGCGAAGTGCAGCTCGGCGTTTATCCTGGTATTGTTGTGTCTTCACCTTGCCGGCGGAGTGGCAGCGAGCGGTAGGGACATCTGGCTGCCCTTCTCCAGGGGCAAGGATGTCGCACAGTTCATCGAAGCCAACGGGATGAGCGATATGCCGATTCTTGGCGATAAAGGTGCGCCGACCAGTCCCTTGGCGACCTATCTCAACCGCCCGATCTACTACCCGGTGAACAGTAAAGTCGGCACTTACATAGTCTTTGATCAAGCGAGAAGACGTAATCTCACTGATAAACAGCTTATCGTGAGTATAGCTAACCTTGTGTCGGAGGAGCGGCGGGATGTCCTGCTTGTGTTGAATTACAGGCTGAGCCCGATTGTGCGGTCGGCTTTCGATATCCAGAGCGTGGAAACGTTCCCAGGCGCTATTGTGGCTGATGAGACATACTGGTTATATATCGTGAAGCATGATGGGAATAGCAGAGAGCGCTCTCCGGCATGAAAAGCATGCTCTGGGAGCGTGTTAGGCGGCTTCGTTAGCCATTGCAACGCGTCGTACAGGCCTGAGTACACATTTTCGTATTCCCGTATACTGTGTGTGATAGAGTTCCGGCAAGGGAATGAGCATGAAGATAGCGATGCTCGGCACAAAGGGAATACCGGCCACGTGGGGAGGCATCGAGCGCCATGTCGAGGAGATTGCCACGCGCCTCGTAGCAATGGGACACGATGTGACGGTCTACTGCCGCCCGTACTACACGACAACCAAGGACGAGTATTACAAGGGAGTGCGACTCAAGAAACTGCCGACCATCCCGACCAAGAACCTGGATGCCATAGCGCATACGTTCATGGCGACTATGCACATCATGATGGAGGACTACGACATAGTTCACTACCATGCGATAGGGCCGGGGACGCTGGCTATCCTGGCGCGCATGGCGGGCAAGAACACGGTCATTACGGTGCACGGCCTGGACTGGCAGCGCGAAAAGTGGGGCAAACGGGCGAAGTTATTCCTAAAATTCGGCGAGCGGGCCTCTGTATGCTTCCCCTATCACACCATTGCCGTATCGAAGTTTCTGAAGAGCTACCTGGAAGAAAAATACCACAGGCCGGTGACCTACATACCCAGCGCGGTGACCGAGCCTGTGCAGCGCCCACCCGACAGCATAAGGGATTACGGAATCGGCGAGAAGGATTATATCCTCTTCGTGGCGAGGCTGGTTCCGGAGAAGGGCTGCCATTATCTGATCGAGGCATACGAGCGCCTCGACCCGAAGCTCAAGCTCGTCATAGCGGGCGGTTCCAGCTACTCTGAAGACTACGTAGCCAAGCTCCGATTCCACGCTTCCGACAAGGTAATCTTTACAGGATACGTCTACGGCGACACCCTCCAGGAGCTGTACAGCAATGCCTACTGCTACGTGCAGCCGTCTACAATCGAGGGGTTGCCCGTGACGTTGCTCGAGGCGGTGGCATACGGCAACTGCGTGATCGCAAGCGATATACCCGCGAACACGGAGGTTGTCCATGACGCTGGAGTCATTTTTGAGAGCGAGAACGTGGACGATCTCTGCGAGGCGCTCAAGATGGTGATTGACGATCCGGAGCTTGCCAAGAGTCTGGGCGAGCGTGCGAAGGCCAGAGGTGTTGAGGAATATAACTACGATAGGGTGACTGAAAGGACGGAGAGGCTCTATCGAGAGGTTATGGAGCACGGCCTTGAGCCGATCCGTGACATTTCGTCCTTCACAAAGTCGGATGGCGCTGCCAAACCTTCCGAGGGCTAGACATTCGTATTGGCGAGCTTCTTGCAGCCAGGCTTGACAGGACGAGCGCCGCAGGCATAGTATAAGCTAGTGGAGATGCTGCCTTAGAAGCTATGAAAGGTAGGTGCTCGTTGGTGGTGCGGGCGTTACCGGAGGCTCTATATGAAACTATCTGTAATCATTCCGTGTTTCAACGAAGCACAGCACATCGCCATGGTCCTGGATGCCGTCGGTGATATAGATATCCCGAAGGAGGTCATTGTTGTTGATGACGGCTCCACCGATGGCACAACTAAAATACTGGAGAAGTATAAGCGTGAGAGCCCCATTATCGTCCACTCGTCCGTGCTGAACTTCGGCAAGGGCACGGCAATACGGGTAGGGCTGGAGTATGTCACCGGCGATATAGTCATCATCCAGGATGCCGATCTGGAATACGATCCCAAGCATTACTGGGAGATCATAAAGCCGATAATGGATGGCGAGGCGGATGTCGTCTATGGATCCCGTTTCCTGGGCCAAATCCGGGGCATGCGATTGGCGAACCGCATCGCGAACCGCATACTCGCGTGGACCGCCAACATCCTGTTCAGGGCGCGCATAACGGATGAAGCTACCTGCTACAAGGCATTCAAGGCGGAGGTGATCAAGTCTCTGCCGCTCAAGTGCACGGGATTCGAGTTCTGCCCAGAGGTTACCGCGAAGGTCTGCAAGCGAGGGATCAAGATCAAGGAGGTCCCCATAACATACGTCGCCAGGGACACGGCGGAGGGAAAGAAGATCAGGTGGACTGACGCCTTTACGGCTGTGTGGACTCTCTTTAAGTATAGATTCGTAGATTGAGCCGCAGAGCGTCGGTTCAAAGTTTCGGCGGCATTAAGGAGCGCCAGAGGATGAAAAAGCTGTATGTTTACCTGCTGATATGCATCTTGCTGCTGACGGCTTTCCTGCGGTTCGCCAACATTATCAAGGACGCCGGAAGGCCGCTGAAAGGCGATGAGCCCTCCTACGAGACAATAGCATGGAATATGGTGATCGGCGAGGGATACCAGAGGATTGACGGCAAGGGCGTGCAAAGCATCACCGCCATGCGCGGGCCGTCTTACGTGCTCTTCCTGACCTTGATCTATCTCATCTTCGGTCGCAACCTGCTCGCCGTCTACATAGCCCAGGTGTTGCTCGCCGTCGGCTCCGGTTTTCTCCTTTTCAAGATCTGTCGGCTCTTGTTTCGGCGGACCGATGTTCCGCTGGTCGCGGCTCTGATGTATGCCATTTACCCGCCGTTCGTTACCAACACCCAGTACATCTTAACGGAGATTTTCACCATCTTTCTAATGCTCCTCGCCGTGTTTGGCTTTCTTAACTATCGCATGGCGGGGAAGCTGTCGTGGCTGTACGTCAGCGCAGTCGCGGTAGCCATGTCTACAATGGCCAAACCCGTCCTCGCAATTCTCCCGGTTCTCTTCTTCGTTGCAGGCTACGCTAGATTGCAGCGAAGAGCGCAGGTGAAAGACTTGGCCGCGCAGTTGGCAGTGGTGGTATTGCTAATGGTTCCCTGGACGGTGAGGAATGCCTTGGCGTTCCATGCATTTATTCCAACCGTGAGTGTGGGCGGCATGGCTTTCTGGGAAGGAACAGGTCCCGCGAACGGCAAGGTTGTTAGTGGTCTCAGAGACCCTGGTGTGCCGACCTACGTGCTCAAAGCCATCGAAGGCATGTCAGAGCCTGAGCAGGATAGATGGTTTTACCGAGACGGGCTGCGGATAATAAGGTCGGAGCCCAAGCGGTATGCGGCGCTGCTGATGAAGAAGAAGATTCCGTGCCTCTGGTTCAGCCTTGCCTACGATGCGCCGCCGACTAAGCGGAACCTGATCTTCATGTTCTGCAATATCCTGGTAGGCTTGACTGCTGTGCTTGGCATTGTCGGCCTCAAACCGCCTCGATTCGCCGCGAACTTGTTGCTGTGGCTGGTGCTTTACTTTACGGTGATACACATGCTGTTCTTTTCGGTTTTTCGATACTCCCTGCCGGTCTACGCGTACATGTTCTGTTTCTCCGCTGGAGGAGTGGTCGTGGTGCTCCGGCGGTTCGTTTTGGTTGACAGGCTGCTGAAGAGACTTGATTTAGGGGAAGAGGCGGGTTGTCCATAGTTAACGCGGCCGCACCCGCACGGAACCAGACTGCCTGCGGAATGGCTAGCCCTGCACGCGCGGACCCTCTGTTGGCGGGGGCATCCCTTGCTGGCCGGTTTGATAGTGGTTATAATCGAGGCTCACAACTCTTGTTGTAGGAGACCAGGATGTCCAAGGTAGCGGTTCTAAAAACGTCGCCCGAGACCGTTCTTGACGATTACAAGACCCTCATGCACATGGCAGGATACAAAGCTTGCCTATCGGATTAGCACGACATCCTCCTCAAGCTTAATCTCTCTTGGACGAAGTTCTTCCCCGCTTGCTCGTCGGCGCCCTGGCAGTTGGAAGGCGTCGTCAGAACGCTGCTGGAGGATGGCTGGAGTCCATCGAGAATCTTCCCTGTCGAAAAATGGGTCGAATCTTATGGGGAAATCCGGACGGAAGGGCGTCAAAGTATCGCCGGCCGAGACCGGCAACTTGCGAGCGGGCTCCACAGTCGTCGTCACAGGCATCAGCACGCTGGAGACGGATGGC
>Ga0315289_10001661_pt1 | contig 34647 bp, 30 predicted proteins | sample YL17G11_40_MG_FD_203452 | JGI IMG/M metagenome (GOLD analysis project Ga0315289, IMG submission 203452) | Sediment microbial communities from Yellowstone Lake, YNP, Wyoming, USA - YL17G11_40 | ecosystem: Environmental > Aquatic > Freshwater > Lake > Sediment | place: USA: Wyoming | collected...
GGGATTTTGCGCTAACGGCCTGCGAATTATACCATGCCCATCCTCACCCTTGGACAAAAAATCCGACTGCCATTGCCTTCGGCCCGGCATGGACGACGATGGCAGGCGGCAACTCATAAATCGGGATTGAGGACAGGTTCATGCGGGACTTCAGGTCGGCTGACAACGCCTCGGCTTCCTCCATCGCATCCACCTGCATTACACACAAGTGCGCATCGCCGCGCTTCGGGCACTGCTCCTCGACGATTTCCATCAGCCGCGCCAGGGCGCGCCGCTTGGTTCGCTGCTGTTCATAAGGCTCCACCTGTCCGTCACGGACAGTTAAAATGGGCTTGACCTGCAGCATTTCACCTAACAGGGCTTTCGCGCCGCCAATGCGCCCGCCCTTTTGCAAGTATTCGAGCGTATCCACCAGGAAGTAGATGCGTCCGCGCGCAATCCAATCGTTGAGGCGGTTCACGATGGTATCCGCGTCCAGGCCGGACTTGGCCCACCCGTCCGCCATCAGCACCAGGCTGGCGAGATTTCCGGCGATGGTCATTGAATCGACCACGCGCACGTCCAGCCCCGGGAAGTCCTGCGCGGCGACGAAGGCAGCACGTACAGTCCCGCTGACCTTGGCCGAGGGGGCGATCACGACCACGCTCTCGCCGCGCAGTTTGGCTTCCGCATAAATCGGATTGTACAATGCTGGAGCCGGCGCGGCAGTTTTGGGCAGGGTGGACGAGGCTTTGAGTTTTGACAGGAAAGTTGCCGTGTCCAGTTCGGTGTCGTCCCGATAGGACTCCTCCCCGAAAATGACGATCTGCGGCAGCACTGGTATGCCGAGTTTTGAAGTCAGTTCGCGCGGCAGGCCGGCAGTGGTATCGGCAACGATTTTGATCATGAAATCCTCCTGGACTTATCCCCCGCAGCCTCGCGAAACACTCCCAAAAGGGGCTTCCCTATCTGGGAAAGGGGTGCAGGGGGATGGGTCTATAGACTACATTGATATATCCTGTGCATCTTGTAAAAATCAATCCCAAAGTTCTGCAGCTCACGCTGCATCTTGTCGTTCTCCAATCCAATCTGCACCACCTCAGCGTGGTGATAGCGCGGGTTCTCGGTCACGCTTTTGAACATCTCGCTATATAGGATCGCCGTGCCTCCTGAGCCGCGATATTCCTCTATCATCCCCGCGCCATTGATGTTGATCCAGTCGGTCATGCGCAGCTCGCGTAAGATGATCAGCCAGCCAAAGGGGAAGAGGCGGCCTTTCGTCTTTTGCAGGGCGGCGGAAATATCCGGATACGCCAGCAAGAAACCGACAGGACGGTCGTCTTTCATGACGATTTTTATCAACTTCGGGTCGGCGATCCAAAGCATCTGATTGGTCAAAGCCTTGACCTCCTCGTCGGTGATGGGCGTGCCGCCGCGGGTGCCTTCCAGCGCGCTGTTGTAGAGCACCTTCAGGCCGCCGAGCATAGCGCGCAACTCGCGGCGAGTGCGGAAGCGGGCGATGCGCAAGCCGCGCCGCTCCTGGATGCGAGCGGCCAGTTCGTGGATGCGCTCCGGGAATTGGATATTTGCTCCCAGGTAACCGGAGACGATTTCGTTGGCTTTCTCAAACCCCTGCGCCTCGATGAGTTCGGGATAATAAGGGGGATTGTACGGCAGTCCTAGGGCTGGTCGCCGCTCGAAGCCTTTGACCAGCAACCCCAGGCCGTCCAGCGCAGTGAATCCTTTCGGACCGAGCATCATCGTCAGTCCGCGAGAGCGCGCCCAGTCGCAGCCCGCTGAAAATAGTTCGGAGGCGGCATCCTTGTCATTTTCGCATTCGAACATATAAAAGAACGCGGTCTGCTCGTTGTTGTATTCGTTGTAGCTGAAAGGATCCAGGACCGCGAGGCGACCTATCGTCTGGGCGTTTTGACGTGCGAGGAAAAAAGCAGCGTTGGAATGCTTGTAAAACGGATACCGTTTCGGGTCCAGACGGAGGCATTCGTCAGTTTGCAGAGGCGGCACCCACTGCGGAATGTCGTGGTAGATGCGAAAGGGCAGCGCAAGAAATTCCTGCACCTGCTGCCGGTCTGCGTAGTCAACCCGGATGATGTTCATGACAAATAGATTCCCCTCTCCCTAAGGGGGAGGGGCTGGGGGTGAGGGTCTACGCTGTCTGCTTCGCCTTTTCCAGTTTGGCGCGGGCTGCCATTTGAGCGCGCAGGTTCTTGATATCGCCATCAATGAAGAACAACGCGCCCAGGTACAGGAAGAAACACACAATCCAGGTGGAAACACAAATTGTCAGGATGGCATTCTGCTTGGTAGTGGCGACGGCAACCGCCCCGGCGATGATGGGAGCCAGCGCCGCGCCGCTGTTTTCGATGAAGTATTCCACCGCCTGGGCTGTCGAGCGCACCTCCGGCGCGGCGATGTCGAAAATGGTCGAGAGGACGTTTGGGGAGGAGAACGGCATAAATAGCGCGGTCAGGGCCATTAGAATGAAAAAGGTGGTGCGCTCTTCAGGCGGCGTCAGCAGGGCCAGCGCGAGGAAGATGGCACCCAGGATGACGCCCACGCAGGAGACGATGATGCGGCCTTTCTTGGTGCGCTTGAACAGCCAGTCGCCCAGCGCACCGCCGATGAAATAACCCAACGACAGGATGAGAATGACCGGCGCCATGACGAAGAGCACGGAGTTGTTGTCGTAGCCGCGCTCGGTAAGCAGGTAGCCGACAAAGAAGTAGGTGATGACATTCCAGGGAAAGACACCCGCGAACCCTTGCAGGAAGACGAACCACATCGTACGCTTCTTTAGAACATCCTTGGCAGCCGCCCAGGAGAAGCGGAATTGACCGATCTCTTCCATGCCCTCGAATTCCGGCTCGGCCTTGCCGCGCGGCATATCTTTGATGCCGAAGAAGATGACTGCCGCCATGACGATGCCCAGCGAACCGGTGATGAGGAAGATCGTCCGCCAGCCCTCCAGATGGAAGACTTTCTCGTCCAGTATGGGGGCGACCATCAAGGCCAGCACCATGCCCACCAGATACCCAAGCGGCCCGGGCACTTGCAGGAGGCCGTAGACTTTGCCGCGTATCTTGGGACCGAAGTAGTCCGCCACCAGGCTGTACAGGCCGGGATAGGATGAATCGTCAATGCCGGTCGAGGCGCGCGTGGCCAGGAACTGCGGATACGTCCGCACCAGCGAACTCAGCCAGGTTGTCATGCCCCAGATGAGCGAGGCCAGCGCCAGCAGCTTGGCGCGCGCGTAGCGGTCATACAGATAGCCCCAAATGGGATAGAGGATGGTGCCAACGATCAACGCACCGGAATTAACCAATCCCCATTGCAAGTCATTCAAGTGGAAGGTGCTGCTGATAGGGATTTGCAAAGAACCGATCAGCAGCTTATCCGTCTGGTGCAGAAATATGAAAAGAAAGAACACAATCACAACGAACACAGGATAAAAGTTACGCTTTTTCTTCATGTCTAGGTCCTCGTTTCTGGGAGATGTTGGTGTTATGGTGGCCGACTGCGCTACCATTTTAGAGAAAGTGTACAACAGAAAAAGGAGCAAGTCAAACGATTATGGTAAAATCTTCCCGTTACTTTCAAGCCTGCCGCAAAATGGTGGAAGGCTTTTTTGACCCCATGACTACTTCCTCTCAAGTCGCAGAATTCACCCTAACCCGCCGACACACCTCGGACCGGCGCAGCCCCCTGCGTTGGGTGGTCTCACATACTTTTCGTTACTGGTGGCTGGTGCTCATCATGTTCATCGGCGCGGTCGGGAACGCGGCGCTGGCTGCCTACGTGCCCGTGCTGACCGGTGACGCGTTCAACGCCATGCTGAAAACGCCGCCCGAGATAAAAGTGCTGCTCCCGCTGGCGCTCATCATGGGCGGCTCGCAGATCATCCGCGCCATCCTGCAATTGGGACGCAATTTCGGCGCCGAACTGATGGCCCAAAAGATCGAGCGCGATGTGCGCGATGAACTGTATGTCTCCCTGCTCGGTAAGAGCATGACCTTCCACAGCCTCCAGCCAGTAGGCGACACGATGGCGCGCGCCACCAACGACGTGCGCGAAGTGAACTACCTGTTCAGCCCCGGTTTGAACCTGGTGGTCGGCTCGCTAATCTTCCTGATCATGCCGTTCCTGTTCGCGCCGCAGTACCACCCGTCGCTGCTGCTGACCCCGGCCTTGTTCACCATCGCCTACGTTATTGCCCTGCGCTCCTACCTGCGCAGCCTCGACCCGGTCACCGAGCATGTGCGCGAGTCCTTCGGTAAAATGAACACGCACATCTCCGAGGCCCTGGACGGGATCGAGACGATGAAAGGTGCCGCACAGGAGCAAGCCGAGGTGCGGCGCTTCGAGAGCAACGCACGCACGCTGCGGAACGCCAATGTCCGCCAGGGAGACCTCGAGGCGCGCTTCCTGCCCTACTTGTTTTTTGGCACCGCCCTGGCCATCGGTTTACTACATGCCATGCTCCTGTTCCGGCAAGGCATCCTGAACATTGGCGATGTAGTGGCTTACTTCGGCTTGCTGCTGATGCTCGATTTCCCCACCTGGACCTCCATCTGGGCTTACTCGATGATCTCCTCCGGTCTGGCCGGGGCGCGCCGCATCCTGGACCTAATGAACCGCGAGAATAACTTGGATCAGAACGTGGCGGGATACAGCGGCGATATGAGGGGTGAGATCGAGTTTCGGAATGTTAGTTTTACTTATCCGAGTGAGATGGAAGAAGTAAAAAGTGAGAAGGGAAACCCTTTTTTCTTCTCACCTCTTACTTCTCGCTCCGAAAACGTACTCGAAGAGGTCTCGTTCAAAGTCCAGCCCGGTCAAACCGTCGCCATCGTCGGGCAGACGGGTTCAGGCAAGACCTCGCTCGTTAAACTGGTCAACCGCACCTATGACTCAACCAGCGGCCAGGTCCTGGTGGACGGTGTGGACGTGCGCGACTGGAACATGGCCTCCCTACGCAGCCAGATTTCCATGATAGAGCAGGATATCTTCTTGTTCTCGCGTTCGGTCTCCGAGAACATCGCCTTTGGCAAGCCCGCGGCGGAGCAGGAAGAAATCGAACGCGTCGCCGAGTCGGCCCAGGCGCATGAGTTTGTCCAGGAATATGAGAACAAATACGAGACTGTCCTCGGCGAGCGCGGCGTGACCCTCTCCGGTGGGCAGCGACAGCGCATCGCCATCGCGCGCGCCTTCCTGACCGACCCGCGCATCCTCATCCTGGACGACTCGACCTCTTCAATCGACTCCGCCACCGAGGATAAGATCCAGCGCGCCATCGCCGCTGCGGCCAGGGGCCGGACGACTTTCATCATCACCCACCGCCTCTCGCAGATTCGCTGGGCGGACCTGATCATTGTCCTGCGCAAGGGCAGGATCGCCGCAATTGGCAACCACGAGGAGCTGATGCAGTCCTCGGAGGCGTATTCGAGGATTTTTCGAGAATAGGCATTGCCCTCGCCCATCCCCACCCGGCCTGCGGCCACCCTCCCCCGCTCTCCCAACATTGGGAGAGGGAGGGGGAGGGCAGGGAGGGGGTAGGTGAGGGAGGAAAAATTATGGGTTTCTACGAAAGCCTCAACGAAGAAAAATACGACCGCCAGTATAAAGACAAAACCCTGGTGCGGAGAATTATCGCCCTGTTCGCCCCGCAGCGCGGAAAAATGACGACGGTGGTCATCTTGACCATCCTGATATCGGTCATTGCCGCCGCGCAGCCGATCGTCGTCAGCAAGGCGCTGGACTACGTCAAAGGCAACCTCACCCTGACCACCATCGCCCTCATCACCAGCGCGGTGTTCCTCATCGGTGCAGTGGACTGGGGCATCAACTGGGTGCGGCGCAGCATCACCGTGAGGGCCGTGGGCGACGTGGTGCTCGATTTACGCACGCGCGCATTCCGCTCTGCTGCCGAACACGACCTCTCATTCTACGACCAGTTCTCCTCCGGGCGCATAGTCTCGCGCATCAACTCGGATACCAACGATCTCGCCAACCTGGTGGTCATCGTCACCGATGTGGCGGCTCAAATCTTCCAGGCCATCGTGCTCGGCGTGGTCATCGTCCGCACCGAGTGGCACCTGGCCCTGCTGCTATTCGCCTCCATGCCATTCGTGCTGGTCGCCGCCCTGGGCTTCCGCAGCCTGGCCCGCCGCTCCACCAAGCGCGGCATGCAGGCCATGGCGGATGTCAACGCTGCCATCAAGGAGACCGTCAGTGGTATTGCCATTGCCAAGAACTTCCGTAAGGAAGAAAGCATCTTCGGGACATTCGACGCGGCCAACCGGACCTCATACCGGGTCAACGTGACGCGCGGCCTGGTGCTGACCCTCATCTGGCCCACGCTTAACGCCTTGAGCGGCATCTTCACCGCCATTCTGGTCTACGCGGGCGGGATGACCGCTGCGCAAGGCGGCGTGACGGTCGGCGCCTGGTATCTGTTCATTCTCAGCCTGGGCCGCTTCTTCGACCCCATGATGAACCTCTCAGCCTTCTGGTCGAACATCCAATCCGGACTATCGGCCTCGGAGCGTGTTTTCGCCCTGATGGACGCGGAGCCGAACGTGATCCAGACCGAGATTCGCGACGTGCCGCCCCTGCGCGGGGAGATTAAATTCGAGAACGTCTCGTTCCGTTATGCGGACAACGAACCGGTCCTGACCGACTTCAGCCTGACCATCCGCCCCGGCGAGAACCTGGCCATCGTCGGCCACACCGGCGCGGGGAAGTCCTCGCTGGCGAAACTCATCGCCCGGTTCTATGAGTTCCAGGCAGGGAAAATCTTGATTGATAGGCGCGACATCCGCACCTTCGACCTTCAGCAGTACCGGCGGCAGTTGGGCATCGTCTCGCAGGTGCCGTTCCTGTTCTCCGGCACGGTGGCGGACAATATCCGCTACGCCGCGCTTAACACCACCGAGGCGGAGATGCTGGCCCTGGCGCGAAAGATTGGAGATGGCGACTGGCTGGAGACCCTGCCCGACGGTTTGGAGACGGTGGTCGGCGAGCGCGGCGCGATGCTCTCGATGGGACAACGGCAACTGGTGGCGCTGCTGCGCGTGCTGGTGCAAAAGCCTGCCATCTTCGTCCTGGACGAGGCCACTGCCAGCATTGATCCTTTTACCGAGTGGCAGATCCAGCAAGTGCTCAGCCTCATCCTAGCCAACGCCACAAGCATCCTGATCGCCCACCGACTGTCCACTGTGAAGGCGGCAGACCGGATCATCGTCATCGAAAAGGGGAAGATCATCGAGGAGGGGGACCACGACGGGCTGCTCCTAAAGGGCGGTCACTACGCCATGCTGTACAACACCTACTTCCGCCACCAGTCCTTGGCATATGTGGAGCAGGCGAGGGAGTTGGTGGAGAGGTTGGAAAGTTGAAAGTTGGTTGTAAAATAACAAAGTCGAAGTAACCAATCGCTATTCGTCGCGAGGAAAATCCTATGTCCATACTCAAGATTGTAAAGGCGCAACCGCTGGATGATTACAAAATCCACCTGGAATTTGCCGATGGCGTTACCGGTGAAGTTGACCTTTCCCACCTGGTTGGAAGAGGCGTGTTTGCACGCTGGAACAATTACGAGAATTTCAAGAAGATTTCTTTCGAAGGGGGCAGATGGCTTGCGTGGTCAGATGACATTGATATTGACGCCGACACCCTCTACATGAAGATGACCGGAAAAACTCCTGATGAGCTTTTCCCCATCCTCAAGGAAGACCTTGCCTATGGCTGAGATTAGCCGATTTTACAGCATCGTCATCCGCATGTTTTACGATGATCACAATCCGCCTCATTTCCATGCGCTGTATGGCGATGAGGAAGCGTGGGTCAACATCAACACACTGGCAGTGTTTCATGGCAGTCTCCCCTCGCGCGCATTAGGCCTGATGATTGAATGGGCATCCATGCATCAGGATGAACTCCGTCACGATTGGGAACTTGCCAGAAAACAGCAAAAACCCGAAAAGATTGCGCCCCTGAAATAAAGGCAAGGGAGTTGGTGGAAGGGGATTGATGGCAAGTCCCCGGCACTTCAAAAGTGCCGGGGACTTGGTTTAGAGAAGCAGGCAATGAACTGATTCAAGGTTTTCCATCAGGAATGTCACCCTGAGCCGAAGCACTGAGAGTAGCGAAGGGGCTCCCGCCCTGAGGGTGGAGATTCTTTGCCCCTTCGGGGCTCAGAATGGTATATGAGAGTAGTTTCTTAATTACCTTGAATCACTTCTATTGGGATAAAGAATCCATTATATGACCCTATCTATTAGGGTCAAAATGGGAGAATTTGTGAGCGTGGAGAGGATCGAACTCTCAATCAATGGCTTAAAAGGACAACATCTGGAAATTGTTGTTTGCATCCAAGAGCCTATCTTTTTTGTGCCAATACATTGGACGAGTAAAATGTAAAGTCTCTTGGATGCGGTTTTAAAGGTCTATCAACACGAAGACGTCCAATGAATTTGCTCGACACCAACCACCTGCAATTTATCCAAGTACTCAGTGATCATTTTACTACTACATTTATCGATTGCGGGAATTATGATTTTATTGATTCCTGGTGGCTTTTGTCTTTTGGACCCTCTTAAGGCCCAAAAAGCGGCTTGAGTCCGCTTAGGAGCACAGAAATCAGATTAAACCAGTCCGAATCCTTGCAACTTTGAGGAATTTCTGGCTGGTTTGCGTTTTGAGCAGAGGGGCAAGCTAGATGAGTTATCAATTTTTCATTGTCTTTTCGAAAACGAATAAACATTAAAGCAACGAGGTATCGTACACCGACGGAGGTTGTTTGTGATAGAGTGATCTGTTGGAATTAATAATAAAAATCCATGAGATAATTCCCAATATAAAACCTGCACTGATATCTTGTATAATGATGGGTGTCTTGGTATTGCAAAGAGAAAAAACGTGTCAGATATCTTGCTGGCAACCAAACTTCACATCCCGCTTCTGCATAGCAATCTGGTCGACCGGCTGCACCTGATTCAGCGGTTATATAAGGGGTTCACTCAAAACCGCCAACTGACACTAATTTCCACTCCAGTAGGGTATGGCAAGAGCACGCTGCTCAGCGACGCAAAAAAGAGTTACTCGAATAAACACCCCTGCAAGGATGCCATAATGATTTTACTCACCTCATTATTCCCAAGGATTGAAGCACCCGTAGGAAATGTACTGTTTGTTATCCTCATGGATAGAATGATACAGAAGAAAACTAGCCAGTTTCTCCAGTTTGTTTTGGTCAGCCTCACCAGCCTGCTGTACACGGGCTGTATCGCCGTTGATAGTGAGCCCCACCCGGTTTCCTGGTGGATCCTGGGAGGGCTGGGACTGGCAATACTTACAGGTGCGATTGTCGGTCTGCTCGGTATCCGAAAACTCAAACTACGCTTGACCCATTTGGAAGCGAATATCAATGAAAGAGCCACTCAAATCGAGCAACAACGAAATGAACTCGAGGCTCTTTATCGAGCGGATGACGAGCTGCGCCGGCACCTGCGCTTGGACGATGTACTGCAATCTTTGGTCAATACGGCTGCGGAACTCCTGTACGCCGATAAAGGCTCCCTGATGGTCTGGGATGAAAAACGGGAAAGATTGTATGCACGGGCGACATATGGATTCCATCCGGAGACGGTGGCGCGCATGTCATTCGCACCCGGACAGGGGGTGGCCGGCAAGGTGGCCCTGAACGGAGAACCGACGGTTGTCGAGGACACCCAACTGAACGGACGCGTGACCCCATTCATTGTCGAGTCGGAAAAACTGCGCGCCCTCATTCAAGTGCCTATCAAGGTGGCTGGTGAAATCTTCGGCGTGTTCAGTGCAGATTATCTGCAGCCACATCGTTTCACTGAGGAAGAAAAACGGTTACTGATGGCCTTCGCGCAGCGCGCCGGCCTGGCGATTGAAACCGCCCGTCTTTACGAGCGCGAGGAACAAATCGCTATCATGCAAGAACGGAATCGCCTGGCTCGTGACCTGCACGATTCCGTGACCCAGTCGCTGTATGGGGTCACGCTCTATGCAGAGGTGACGACGCAGTTGCTCCAGATGGGCAAGTTGGAGAAAGCCGGCGAGAACCTTCAGGAACTGAAGGGGATGGCACTCGACGCCCTGGCAGAGATGCGTCTGTTGATCTACGAACTGCGCCCCTCGGTCTTTGAGCAAGAAGGGCTGGTCGCTGCCATCCAGGCCCGTCTGGATGCCGTGGAGGGAAGGGTGGGTCTGGAAACCAACTTCGTCATCGAGGGGGAGATCTCGCTGTCTCCACAGGTCGAGGAAGGCCTGTACCGTATCACGCAGGAGGCGCTGAATAACGTCCTCAAACATGCCCATGCCAAGACCGTCACCATAACCCTGATCCAGGACGAGCACATGGTTCGCCTGGAGGTGGCGGACGACGGCGTGGGCTTCGACCCAACCCAGGCCTGTGATGCGGGGTGCATGGGCTTGCGCGGTATGCGGGAGCGGGCGCAGGAACTGGGCGTGGAATTCGAAATCCTCAGCCAGGTGGGCAGCGGTGTGAAAGTCATTGTCAGGAGGTCGATCCCATGAGCCATCCGATTCCCATCCGCGTTTTCATTGCCGAAGACCATGCCATCGTCAGGAAAGGGGTGCGAACCCTGTTGTCGCTGGAAGCAGACATCGAGGTCATTGGTGAAGCGACGAATGGTCAGGAAGCGGTCGAGCAGGTGGGCAAGCTGAATCCGGATGTGATCTTGATGGACCTGGTGATGCCCGAACTGGACGGCATCCAGGCCATCCAGCAAATCAAGGCGAATCATCCAGATACCAAAGTGCTGGTACTGACCAGTTTTGCCACCGACGACAAAATCTTCCCGGCCATCAAAGCCGGAGCGTTGGGATACCTACTTAAAGACTCCGATCCGACCGAACTAGTCAAAGCCATCCGCCAGGTGAATGCGGGTGAATGTTCGCTCCATCCGATCATCGCCCGCAAGTTATTGCAGGAATTGAACTTATCGCCGAAACATCCCCCCGCAGCCCAGTCGCTCACCGAGCGCGAAGTCGAAGTCCTGCGCATGGTCGCCCAAGGCAAGAGCAACCGGCAGATCGCCGACGAACTGGTCATCAGCCTGGGCACTGTGCGCGCCCATTTGAGCAATATCCTGAGCAAGCTCCATCTAGCCAGCCGCACCCAGGCCACCCTGTATGCCTTACGGGAGGGTCTGGCTTCTTTGGATGACGCAGACCTGGCCAATGCCGAACCGGACGAATGAGACAATGAGTCGGGGAGTATAACTTTTATCATAGTCGAACACCACTTAAGAACTAAAAAGGAACGCCCAAAAGGCGGTCCTTTTTGATTACCCAAAATAAAACATTTATTGGATGGCAACCGGAGGGGATTTTGTTATAGTTTGATCAGGATGATCCCTAATTATCAAGGAGATGAATTGGTGAACAACGAATGCCGGATTCTAATTGTTGATGATAGCCATTCATTCCGGAAAGGATTGCGGGCGCTATTGGAAATCCAGCCGGAGATGGAAGTGGTGGGCGAAGCTCCAAATGGACATGTCGCAATGAAAATGATCGAAAAGCTTCAACCCGATCTTGTCCTGCTCGATGCGCAGATGCCGGGAATGACAGGTGTCGAGGTTACCAAGCAGATTAAAAGCCGCTGGCCAGAGACGAAAGTGATTCTGATGACCATGTACACCGATTATCGTTCGAAGGCGATCGAAGCCGGGGCGGACGCCTTCGTGACCAAAGGCATCCCCCCCGAACATATTTTATCGGTGATCCGAGGCATCACTCAAATCGGAAGCTCAAAATAATCATCATCTCTATTGAAAGGATTGAATATGAAAACGAAAATCCCTTTTCTGCTTTGCTGTCTCCTACTGGCTGGATGTGCTCGAGCAATTCTCGAGCCTAATGATGGTGTATCGCCAGAGACTACTCAGGCGAGTATACCCAACCCGGCCTCAGTCTTCTGCGAACAACAAGGGAACAAGCTGGAGATCCGCACCGCGGCGGACGGGAGCCAGTCTGGCGCCTGCGTCTTCCCCGATGGCAGTGAGTGTGATGAGTGGGCTTATTTCCGCGGTGAGTGCGGCCCGGGCAACCCCGGCGGCGCAACACCCATCCCGACGAGTGAGGCCACCCTTACCCCAACGGAATTCCCCACTCCCTGGCCAGTTGATCCTGCGGACTATCAGGATTGGTGGACTTACACCCATGCAGTTTATGATTTCTCAATCATGCTGCCGGAAGATTGGGTTGCAGAAGAGATCACGGCTCTTGATCCGCTCATGAACGGTCATACGCTCAGCCTTCACCCCGAATATGATTCTGGAAAAGAAAACATCCGCATGACTTTTCGTCGTCTCGGAGAGGAGGCTTTGCTCTGGCCGACTGGTGTCGGTCAAGGCGAGTTCATTCCACAGGGAACACTGGAGGTGGCAGGCCAGCCCGCCCAGCGCGTGCTCTTGGTCTGCCCCACCGGAGAGGTCACCGCCATCTGGTACCACCAGGGGGAGGGTCAACCCAATATCGCCCGAAGCGCTCTGGAGTTCGGGTTCATCTTCACTGCAGCCAGCCACTGCGAGGCAGGTCAAAGCCTAGGTGGAAAAGTCCAGCGGGTGGGTGAAATGATCATCGCCTCGCTCAAGGTGCCGTAAATAACAAAGAGTAAACAAGTTGTTGAAAACCTTCTAAAAGAAACAAATTTGAAAGGAATAGATAAAATGAACACAAAAATATTCCAAAGGTCATGGCAAATGGTATGGCAATACCGAGCCTTATGGATCCTGGGAATGATCCTGGCGTTGACTGCGGCCAATACGATCTATCTTGGGTCCTGGCAAGATAAACAAAATGTGCCCCTGAACAACAAGATAAAGATCTCAGAGTACTCCACCATTATTCTCCCGGGGGAGGGTATTACGATTGACCTCACCGCCCCGGAAGGGCATAGAGTGATTTTCACAGATGGCCCGACCACGCGTGATTTCCAATTCCTGGCAGATCTTACCCACCAGGTACGTTTGTCAGACCTCATTGCGGTTGCCACAGAGATTCTCATCCTGGTAATCCTCATAAGCCTGATTGCCATCATAGCCCGCTATGTAGCCGAGACTGCAATGATACGCATGGTGAATGATACGGAAGAGAGCGGTAAACAACTGCCGCTGCGCCAGGGCTTACGCATGGGTTGGTCTGTCAGAGCTGTACGCTTGTTCCTGATCGATCTGCTTGTCGGCCTGGTGGGTGTCGGATTTGTTGCGCTCATGCTGTCACTGATCATTGGTCCGATCATGCTGGTCGAACCGCTGGGCATTGTTGCCATGCTTCTGAGCGCATTTGGCGCATTTGGGTTGCTTGTCCTCACTGTCTTTCTATTCGTTGTGTGGGGCATCCTGCTCTCGCTGATCATGCAGATCGTGCGACGCGCCTGCGTCATAGACAATATGGGCGTTTTCGCTTCAATTGGCACAGGCATTTCCTTGCTCAAACACCATCTGAAAGATGTTGGGAAAATCTGGCTGATTTGGATTGCGATCCGCATTCTTTGGGCGCCTGTGAGCCTTTTAGTTGCACTCATACTCGCGCCAATCCTGCTCCTATTCTTGCTGTCGGGAATCCTGATCGGTGTCGTGCCCGGAGCAATAGCAACCGGAATTGCCAGCCTGTTCGTCAAAGGTGCAATCCCCTGGATCATCGGGGGTATTGCCTGGCTGCCGATCTTCATCCTCGTGACTATCACACCCATGCTGTTAGTTGGAGGTTGGGTAGAAATTTTTAAATCCAGCCTGTGGACGCTTGTCTACCGTGGATTGAGATTAAACGAACGCACTATCCAGGTGGCTCAACCTGAAAGATCACTCGCTCCGTTGCCAAGCGTTGCCGGATGAGCAACCAGATATCATCGTGGCTGCTGTGTGCGAACCTGATTACAGCCTGAGAGGCAAAGTGCAGTGCACGGGTAAGATGATCATAGCCTCTCTCGAGGTTCCGTGGTGAAAAAGGCGTAAATAATGACCACAAAAATTGTAACCCCAAGTCTTGGTGAAACAATTGCCATACAAACGAACTGGTTCCAACGTTTCGGTGTGTTCATGGTCTTCCTGGTTTGCGGAGCGGCGATCTTCGTGTTCGGCTCGAACTACTTTGATCTCTTTCCGACGAACAAGAACCTGACCTACAACTTGAGCCTGTCCGTCGCCCTCCTGGCAGCCGCGATAGGGTTCAAGCTTAGCCAACGCTGGCAAAAATATTGGCAAAGTACTTTTGCCTTCTTCATCGCATCGGTTGCCTTCCCCGTCACCTCGGTGTTCAGCCGCTGGACTGGCACGGTATTGGGCTGGTTCCACGCCTCGACTGCCACCTCACAGGGCATTGCCATCGCCAAAGTATGCGAGATGATAATGGTCGTTCTTCCGATCCTCCTGCTGACCAAATTATCGGGCGCGGATCTCGGCTCCACTTACCTCAAGCGCGGCAATTTGAAATGGGGATTGGGCATTGGAGCGCTTGTGCTTTTCAACTTTGCATCATCTGCGTTCCTGTTCTTCGCAGCGCGATACACCAGTGTAGAAAAACTTGGCGTGGTGGTACTGTGGGGTATTGTCTTTTCCTTCGCCAATGGTTTTATGGAAGAACTTTGGCTGCGTGGTATCTTCTTGAAACGATTCGAACCATTCCTTGGAGTCAGCGGTTCAGTCCTTTTGACCTCAATCGTCTTCTCGTTGATGCACGTGGGTGCAGTCTATGTCACGCCCGTGGTGATTCCGATCATGCTGTTCTACTGCTTGACTATGGGACTGGCGTGTGGGTATCTGATGATGAAGACGGACAACATCTGGGGCGCGGTGCTGATCCACGCTGCTGCAGACCTTTTCGCGTTTATCGCCATGCTGGCGAATGCCTAGTTCACTGCCATTAGAGAATAATATGATCATCGCCTCGCTCGAGATGCCGCAAAAGGAGGTTGGCCATGAAGAAGAAACTTTTCTGGATTATCGGGACCATTGTAATTGTCCTGATTGGAATTGCGGTGATTAAACTCAACTACACAGGAAGTATTACTAGCCGGTTTATAGGGCCAGTGTCGGTAGAGGAGCCCCTACCCAATGCATTGATCTCTAACCTGGAAAAATATGTTTTGGAGTTAATGAAAGAAAATAAGGTCGCTGGTACCGCGATGGTACTTGTAGAGGGTGATCAGGTTATCTATAGGCGCGCATTGGGTGTAAGAGACCTTGAAACAAAGGCGCCCGTCACCACTCAGACCTTATTTGGCATCGCTTCGACCACCAAGTCCATGACAGGAGTCATGATCGCCTCGCTGGTTGACGAAGGCGTCATTGCCTGGGATACGCCTCTTACAGACATCCTGCCCTCGTTCTCATTGTCAGACCCGGAAGTCACCCAAAAGATGACCTTTCGACACACCCTGTGCATGTGCTCCAGCGTTCCTGAACATAAGGAGGCGATCTCGGTGCAATACAGTGAGCTGACCGCTGAGGATGTCATCGAGATGATGGCGACAGTCCCGCTTTCTGGAACATTTGAACACACATTTAACTATTCCACTCCCATTGTGGCGGTTGGGGGCTATCTTGCTGCGCTGGCAGATGGCGGAGAATATGGCAATTTGGCACAGGCGTATGCCGATGTGATGCAAGAACGGCTTTTTGATCCTACGGGAATGACCTCATCCACCTTCTCAATTGAAGAAGTGATTGCCAGCGGGGATTATGCAATCCCTTATTATTCCTCGCTGGCTGGTGTCGAGGCGCTTCCACCCGAGCTCGACGAGGGCATATTCATGCCAATGGCGCCGGGTGGGGCGTTGTGGTCTACCGCAGATGATTTGGGGAAGTATCTGATCATGCTGCTCAATAATGGGGTTGCTGAAAATGGGCAACGCGTGGTTTCTGCTGAAAACCTGTCCTACCTATGGCAGCCAAAGATTGCCATGAACTCACAGATCAGTTATGGGTTGGGCTGGTATGTGGAAGACTATCACGGCTTGACTGTCATCCATCACGAAGGCGGTTCGGCTGGCTTTGCCTCCGAGCTGGTGGTCATTCCTGATCTCCACATTGGGTTTGCCTTGTTGACCAACCAAATGGATCAGGTTAAGCCAATCGGCCGGATGGCCTCCTATCGATTGCTCGAAATGCTGACCGGCAACGAGCAGGTTTACGATCAACAAGTTCGCAAGGCAGCACGCGCTATCGACTGGCAACTCCTAACCCTGTCGTTGGTGACACGAAAGACCGTCGACCCTGACAAGATCGCTCCCTTTCTGGGAAGTTATCACAATGATGAGCTGGGGGATGTCAAACTTGTCCTTCACGAGGATAACACCTTATGGGTTGATTTCGGAGAATACGAATCATCGATTCGACCGCTGATCACCGAAGAAAACCAATTCATCTTCTTCGAAAGTGTATTCATGGGCAAGACGCTCCAATTGAATATGAATCCAGACGGAACTCCAAACATGAGATGGTCCGGTGACGAGGGCACCTACGATTTTGTGGCAACAAATAATCAGGAGTGAATGAAATGAACCCATCCACACCTTATGTCATCGAGACACATGAACTGAGCAAAACGTACAAGAACATCCAGGCGCTTCGTCCCCTGGACCTGAAAGTGCAACAGAACTCGATCTTCGGTTTCCTGGGGCCCAATGGCGCCGGGAAAACGACGACCATCAAGCTGCTACTCGGCCTGATCCGCCCGAGCGCCGGTAGTGCGACCGTATTCGGTCTGGATAGCATCCGCCAGAGCGTGGATATCCGCGCCCGTGCCGGTTACCTGCCGCAAGAGCCGCATTTCTACGAGCATATGACCGCCCGCCAAACACTGCGCTTTGTCGCCCGGTTCTTTTTCAAGGGGCCCTTAAAAGCGATCAAAGAACGGGTCGAAGAGATGCTCGAGTTAGTTGACTTGACCGAAAAAGCGGATCGCCCGATCAAGACCTTTTCGGGCGGTGAGCGGCAGCGGCTAGGGATCGCCCAGGCCCAGGTGAACTATCCCGACTTGCTCATCCTGGACGAGCCGGCCGCCAGCCTTGACCCGCTCGGGCGGCGGGATGTGCTCGAGGTGATGTCCAGGCTGCGCAAACACACCACGGTTTTCTATTCCACCCATATCCTGGACGACGTTCAGCGGGTCAGCGATACGGTCGTCATCCTGAACAAGGGTGCCCTGGTAGCCCAGGGATCGATCGAAGAGTTGCTGGCTGGCAGCGAGGGAGTGGTTTACATCGTCCACTTGAAGGGTCAGGTCGAGGCAGCCCGCAAGCAGGTACTCTCCCAGCCGTGGGTCAGCGGGATCATCGACGGGCAGCACAATGGCGAGAGCGCCTGGCAGGTGAGCGTCAGCGACCCGCAGGTCGCCGAGGCCGAGTTGCTCAAGCTGCTGGTGGACGGTCCGGTGGTTGTGACCGAGTTCCGCCGCAAGCAGTATGAGCTGGAAGATATCTTCATGCAAGTCGTCGAAGGAGGCCAGGATGTCCGGAAATAGCGCTTTCCAACTGGTGAGTGAACGCGGCTGGCGCCGCGGCCTGGGCGGCATGCTTAGGAGCGAGTTCGGCCGTTGGTGGGGAACGCGGATGTGGTGGGTGCAGTGCCTGATCTGGGTGGGCATCATCGGCTTCATGCTGAGCGCGATCCTGTTCGGTGCTGAAGACGCTCCCCCAAGCGAAGAAGTGGCGGTGCTCTACGCGATTTTCGCGGGTTTATTCCCAGCTGTGGGTGTGGTCATCATCATGCAAGGTGTAGTGGTGGGTGAAAAGAAGAGCGGGACTGCCGCCTGGGTTCTATCCAAGCCGGTAACGCGCCAGGCATTCGTGATATCCAAGGTGATTGCCAACAGCCTGGGTATGCTGGCAACCATGGTGGTGCTGCCCGGCATCGTCGCTTACACGTTGACCGCCGTAGCGACAGGTAACCCTTGGAATTTGCCGGGATTCCTGTCTGCCCTGGGCGTGATCTTCCTCAGCCATTTCTTCTTCCTGAGCCTGACCCTGATGTTGGGGGCATTCTTCAGCAGCCGCGGACCGGTCATAGGGATCGCCCTGGCACTGTTGTTCTTGCAGCAAAACCTGGTCGGGTGGCTGCCTTTCCTGGGTAAGGTGCTGCCTTGGAAACTGGTCATCCCAATCGGCGAGCAACTGGATGCTGTGGCTCCCTGCCTGCTGGTGGGATCGCACAATTACTCGCCCATTCTGGTCGCGGTTGTGGCGCTGGAGAGCATCCTGTTCGTCCTGATCGGGCTGTGGCGGTTCAGCCGGGAGGAGTTTTAGTTCAAAAAATTACGGAGAAAGAAATGGATACACAAACTATTTTGCATAGAATTTTCCAGACTCGCAACCGGGTATTCCTTTTGCTGATCGCCCTGCTGCTGACAGCGTGCGAGACCTCCGCCAGACCAACTCCCCATCGACCAATACCACTGCCAGCAGGGCTATCAAGAATGGTTGATTTGAATGGGTCTAATCTATCTATGCAATGCAGCCCTAAAAAGCCCGCCAGCGATTCCTGCGATGGATCGATCCTCTCCGGCTGCACGGTGTTCACCATATCAAAGGGAGAGCAGGTCTTTTTTGGCGGCAACGATGACTATATCAATCCAGACAGCTACTATTGGGTTGATCCGGGAAATGCTGGGAACTATGGCGCCATCTGGATTGGTACCCGCGATAATGTACAACAGGGCGTGAATGAAAAGGGTCTGGCGTATGATGCCAACGGTTTACCGCGCGTGGATACCAATCCGCATCTTGAGCGCGAGCCCGTTACAGGCAGCTATTCCAGTTATCCGATCCACATCTTGCATGAGTGTGCCACGGTGGAGGAAGTGATTAACTGGGTCAATATTCACCAGTGGCATTCTTATATGCACGACCAGATGCAGTTTGCCGATGCCACCGGTGATGCGGTGATTATCAGCGCTGGAGCCGACGGCGAGATCGTATTTACCCGCAAATCGCCAGGAGATGGTTTCCTGGTATCGACGAACTTTAATGTTGCAAACCCCAGTAATGGAAGCTACCCCTGCCAGCGTTACGAGACCGCTACAAGGAAACTGGAACAGTTGGTGAGTCAAGGGGGTGGGTTAACTTTTCAGGACGCTGTCAATGTATTGGATGCTGTCCATGTTGAAGGGAGCGCCAGTTGGACGATCGAATCAATGGTTGCTGACCTGCCCCATGGCATCGTATATCTCTACTACTTTTACCAGTACGATAAGCCGGTTGTGTTGAACGTGAGGGAAGAAATCGCCGATGTGCGTGCCGATGGGCCGTTGAGCAAGTTATTTCCTGAAGATGTACGCCAAGAGGCAGCCCGTCGTTATCAGCGCATCCAGTCACAAAGAAACCGCTATGAATTGCTAGGCAAGGTCTGGCTTGCTTTGGTGATTGCCGGCCTGGCGATCTTTCTCGTCAGCTCGATCAAAGGACGAAAGGGATTGATCTTCTGGATCCCGGTCGTTGTCATTCTGGGGCCAGTGGGACTGCTGATATGGCTGGCTGCCGGACGCAGCCAGAGAATTGGCAGCTGGCAGGCATTTCTGATGGAAGCAGCAGGTGATCTACTCCCCACGGTCGTGGCATTTTTAACAGTGATAGTCTGGTTGGTCCTGAAAATGGGGGCCTCTGACTTGGTGGTGCTTTTCCTCTTCTTTTGCGCGCCGCTGGTCATTGGTTTATTGGTATTTCATGGACCACTGCTGGCTTTCGCAACCAAAAAGGGTTACTGGCGCACAATCCTTCTACGTCTGCCTCACACTTGGATAACTGCCAACTTGGCAATCGCGGGCATCTTCGCTATCGCGCTGCCGCTGGTCAATATCAGCATACAACTCCCTCTGCGCCCCTGGATTGTACTGTTCTGGTGGGGTCTCACTGTGATGTGTGGGCTGGTGGCGATACTCCTGCTCTTTCTTTATGAGATTTGGAGCGCTCGCCGTGGCTATCGGGCTTGGACTATCCTGGCCTGGAGGGAAGGTGAGGTCATTTCAGCCCCCTGGAAGAAGGTTTGGTGGTGGATTCTACTGAGCTATGTCGTATTAGTTGGCGGGATTGTTTGCTATACATTCATCCAGCAGATCGTGCAGAGGTAAGGTGATTAGGAAAAGCCATTACTCCAATCGGAGATTTCCTATGAAACGACAGATCTCTATCTTTTTGCACCTTTTTCTCCTGCTGGCATTAAGCTCCTGCGGGATGATCCCTGCCAGTCCCTCTCCAATGCCCAGCTCTTCAGCAACCACCAAGCCCTCCCGGTTGCCTGACCAAGACGTGGTGCCCTGCCTGCTGGTGGGTTCGCACAATTACTCACCCAGCTTGGTCGCGGTCGTGGTGCTGGAGAGCATCCTTTTCATCCTGATCGGGCTGTGGCGCTTCAGCCGCGAGGAATTTTAGAAAGAAAAGAAGGAGATGTTCACATGAATAAATTAACCGATTGGATCAAGCGTCATCAAATCGCGGCCTTCTTTATCATCACCTTCGCGATCACCTGGGGATTGGGTTTCTCGTATGATGCTGTAATGAACAAAGGTATCTCCCTGTTAGCTCCGTTGGTCATGGTTGCTACCTGTGGACCAGCGCTGGCGGGGATCATCATCACAGCGGTATCCAACAAGCAGCCCAACCAAGGGACACGTAAAGCATTCTGGATCGCCTTCTTTGTGGCGTGGGTTCTATCTGCACTCGTTTTTGTTGGCCACAACACATTCTTCAACCACGCTCCATTATCCCCCATCCTGGTCGGCTTTACCCTCGTTTTGGTGGTGCCGGTCGCCTTCGTGATCAGCATGGTTTTTTCGCGCATCCCGGCTGTGAGAAACTACCTGTCCTCTTTGATCCGGCTGCGCAATGTATGGGGCTGGGCTTTCCTGGCGTTGGTGATATTTCCGGGATTAATCCTGCTTTCGATCCCGATCAGCAGTCTCTTGGGCAGACAGTCTATCACATCTCACCACTTCCCGGAAACAGGTCTGGTGCTCATCGGTCTGATCGCGGTCAAATTCATCTACCAACTCTTCTTTTTCAATGCCACCGGCGAAGAGGTCGGCTGGCGCGGATTTGCGCTACCCCGGCTGCAGGTGCGTACCAGCCCACTGATCGCCAGCCTAGTTTTGACTTTATTCTGGGGCCCCTGGCACTTTTTTTTATGGAAGGCGGAAGGAAGGCCGGTCTTGACCTGGCAATACTGGATCGAAAGTTATTTCCTAGCTCACTTCCTGATAACGTTGATCTTCGTCTGGATTTGTAACCGTGCCAAGGGGAACATTCTAGTAGCAGGCATCACCCACGCGGCTATGAATACCGCCTTCGCATTCATCCCGCTCCAAAACATGCAGGGTGTTAATCTCACCTTGTTGGTTGCCGCGCTGGTGATGATTCTGGCTGATCGCATGTGGAAGAGACTGCCCTCCGACCACCCGGCGGTGTATCAGGCTCCGGGATTCAGTGAGAAAAACATCGAATTGCCGCAACAGTGAAAGGAGTAAGTCATGAAAACACGAATCCTCATGGCCTGTTTGGTAACTGTCCTGATGGCTGGCTGTCAGATAACCAGTTCATCCCCGCTTGATCATGATCATCTCATGAATGGCTTTGAAGCCGCTTCGCCAGTGGAGGATCATACCCTGGCGATCCCGGAGGATGCCGATCCGCCAAAATATATATTCGAAGGCCGCCTGGAACTGCTGGGTGAAGCAACCAGAGGCAGCGCGAAGATCCTGCGGGGAGGTGAAGGGCTGGCTGCCGAGGCTCAACACCTGCCTGAGTTCGACTTCGAGTTCATTCAAAGCGGCAGTTACCTCGTCCCGGTGCGCCGCGGGCTGATCATCACCGATCACCCATTCTGGAATATCCTCCTCGAGCCGGGACGCGTCTGGCAGCAGAAAAATGATCACGGGTTATCGCGTGCCTCTTTCCCATTCACACTCGTCGTCAAAAGCGGTAATTCCAGCTTCAATGGCACGATGACCTTCCTGTTCGATGATACGCATGTCTCCAGGGTCTGGTATCAGGTTACGCAGGAAACTTCCTTCTCGTTGCATATCGATTTGTGGGGGTTGCTGGAGACCGCATATCACCCCGGGCCTGTTGAGGGAGCCGAAAAAATCCACCAGCGTTTTGAACAGGAACTGGTGGAACGCTTCCCCAACAAGCCCATCGAGCAATTGGAAAAAGACTATCCGGGTGTGAACATCGATGCGTTTACCCGCCATGTCACTCCGGAACACCTGACCACCTATGGGTTAATTGTCAACGGCGTGGATTATCGCGGCAATTGTCCTACCCGATATGGTGAATATGCTTATTGCGATTGGGTTCGCATGGCATCCTTCTCTACTGCAAAGACTGCCTTTGTCAGCCTGGCCATGATGCGCCTCGGACAAAAATATGATCCACAGATCACTGAACTGTTGGTCAATGATTTCGTTCCCGAGGCCGCCGATAGTCCGGGCGACTGGGACGAAGTCACTTTCGATAACATCCTGAATATGGCAACCGGCAACTTTACATCATCCGATTTCATGGTGGATGAGGAAGGCCGGATCTTCAATGAATTCTACGGTTCGGATAATTATGAGGAGATGATCCGCGTTGCCTTCGACTGGCCGAACAGCGCCGATCCGGGCACGCGTTGGGTATATCGCTCATCCGATAACTTCATTGCAGTCCAGGCCTTGCAAAACTATCTACGGACACAGGAGGGCCCCAATGCAGACCTGTTTGATTTTGTCGTGAGGGAGGTCTATCAGCCATTAAGACTAGGGCCCGGTTTCTTCACCACCCTGCGAACATCCGAGAACAACGGGCAGGGACAGCCGCTTGGCGCAACGGGCCTGTGGTGGATTCCTGACGATATTGCCAAACTGACAACCTTCCTGAACGTGGACCGCGGCGAAGCAAACGGTGAACAACTCTTGTCCCTCAATCTGCTGTCAAGTGCACTGCAAGCCGACCCGAACGATCGCGGCGTGGACCGTCCTGGTGGCAAGTACAACAACACCTTCTGGGCAGATATCTTCACACCCGCGGATGGCTATGATTGCACTTTCTACGTACCCTACATGGCCGGTTACACTGGCGACATCATCGCACTCATGCCAAACGGTGTAACGTATTACTACTTCAGCGATAACCGAGATTTCGACTGGCACGCTGCCGTTCGTGAAGCCGACAAGGTCGCTCCGATGTGCCCGGGCGCTGCCGGGTCGCCAACAGTGGATGCATCGGGAGAAGCGGGCACCCTCCCGTTCGCCAATGAACTCCAAAAGGTTCTGGATGATGGATTAGAGGCCTCCAACGGCGCGGGAATATCAGCGGCTGTGATCGTGCCCGGCTACCAAACCTGGGTCGGCGTTTCCGGATTCTCGGCTGTGGGATCAAACGGTTTTGTTCCGATGCGGCCGGACATGCTGTTCCAGATCGGAAGCATTGAGAAGAACTTCACCGCTGCCCTCATGCTGCAGCTGGTGGAGGAAGGCCGGCTGAGCCTGGACGGCCCGATCTCCCGCTGGGTGTCCGGCTACGAGCAGATCGACCCATCCATCACCGTCCGCCAGCTCCTGAACCATACCAGCGGAATCTACGACTGGGAGGACAACCCCCGCTCGTTCACTGGCCTTTATCAGAGTGAGGGCTACCAGGCGATCGACTGGAGCCACTCCTGGACTCTGGACGACGTGATGGCGCTGGTCGAAGAACCCGACTTCCCACCCGGGAAGGGCTGGCACTACTCGAACACCGGCTACCGCCTGGCCCGGGTCATCATCGAAACCGAGACCGGCATGCCGATCTCCCAGGCGCTGCGCACCCGCCTGCTGGAGCCGCTGGGCCTCGACCACATCTGGGTGGAATGCGACCAACCCGCCCCTGAGGGCCTCGAGTTCGCACACGCCTGGGCGAATGTCAATGGAGATGGCAACCTGGACGACATCTCGGCTCAATCCCCCAACCTCTACTGCACCATCCTGTCGTCGCCGACATGGACCACGGCCGAGGATCTGGCCCGTTGGTCTCAGGCCTTGTTTTATGAGGGAAGAGTTGTCAATGAGAATTCACTGGCCGAGATGCTAACCTTCATTCCCGCATCCGACCCGACGGAGCCACTGGTGGCTGAATACGGGTTGGGAGTGGGCAAGTTCAACCTCAAACTCGCTTCACCGGGTAACTCCCGGCTTGCCCACCTCGAGCACTACGGCCACAGCGGCAGCGTGATCGGGTACGATGCGATGATGATCTACCTGCCGGAGCACCATGCCACCGTCGTCGCCCTCTTCAACGAGAACTCTACCATCGGCTTCACCGCCGGGACGCTACTCGAAGTCGTCGACCGCAACCTTGGAGGCAACAAGCCGTTTGGCTTCACCAACCTGGAAATTCTCTTTGTTGCGAATGCTTTTCTCTTCCAGATCTTCCTGGTTCTCCACTTTGCGCTGCGAAAATGGCGGTTTAACCTCGCCCTGAGCTATGGATGGATCGTGTACGCGTTGAGTATGCCCGCGGTCGCTGTGAGTGTATTACTGCTACTCTCCGGCGCACCCTGGTCGCAGTACCTGGGCGGCTTTCTTTATCTCGTTTGGGCGACATACGGCTTCACAGTCGAATATGTTAAGAGAATCAGGTGGCGCAGCCCAATCCGTTGGCCAGTCTTTGGCCCATATGTTGTTCTGTACCTGGCAACGATCATGTTCTACTGGTGGCCGCTTGGGCTTATCAGCCGACCGCTGTGGTTTGTATACGCGGCGCTATTCGCCATCAGCACAACATTAAATGCCACTTCACATAAGGGCAACAAAAGATGAACACAAGCGATAACCATCCAATCAATCTGCCCGTCAAAGGCAAACTCACGTTGATCTATGCCCTCTCTCTCGTCATTGCCATCCTGATGACGATTGCCTCCGTCGTGGGCATTCGATACCGCACCCTCATCTATCCAATCGATGAATTGGTTCGGACGTTCGTCTCCAATGACGTGGTCAATCTTTTCATCGGATTGCCCATCCTGCTCGGTTCGATGGCTTTGACGCGGCGCGGCAAATTGATCGGTCTGCTCTGCTGGACGGGCGCGCTGTTCTTTGTGTTCTACAACTACACCGCCTACGTCTTTGCCATGCCGCTCAACTGGGCATTCCCATTGCATCTCGCGCTGATGACATTGTCCGCATACACGCTCATTGGTCTGGTCGCGGGCATGGACGGGAAAGCCGTCCAGCAAAGACTCAGCAGCGCGGTCCCAGAGAAATTCGCAGGCGGCGTCTTGGCGGGACTCGGCATCCTGTTCTTTTTACGCGTGATCAGCGTGATGGTCAGCGCGCTCACCGGCGGGGACTTTCCAACCGAAGCGGAGTTCGCTGTCAACATCGCGGATTTCCTGACTACGCCTACCTGGATCATTGGCGGTCTCCTGCTTTGGAGGCGAAAAGTGTTCGGATACGTAACAGGCTTGGGATTGCTCTTTCAAGGCAGCATGTTATTCATCGCCTTAATCGTCTTCCTGCTATTGCAGCCCGTGCTGACTTCCACGCCATTTGCCTTAGCAGATGTTTTAGTGATATTTGTGATGGGAATGATCTGCTTCATTCCATTACGCTCTTTGTTCGCGGGGTGATGACAAATAGAAAGTGACAACACTATGAACAGGGAACCCTTCGAGGGTGTTCGCTCGCTCCTGCATTTTGCCGGTTTTCGCTACTGGACGGCATCACTGCTCCCGTCGCTTGTCGGCACCACACTGCCGTTCTGGCTCCGCCCACCGGGCTTCTTGTTCCGCCTGCCCGTCGCCATCGAGTTTCTTTTCGCGACCGTTTTCGTCCACGCCGAATTCTCGTTCCTGCTTGCCATATTCGAAGGCGCAGCCACGCCCAGATGGTCCAAACCCCGCCTGCTGAGGTATGCTGGCGTGTGCATCGTTGCAGCTTGCCTCCTCGGTCTGCATTTGAACAGCGGCTTGACCCTGCACTATGGCGTTCCGCGCAGCATTTTCATCATTTACGGACTCGTCACGCTATTCGTGGGTGTGCTGTATGTGGTGCCGCCGCTCAAGTTCCATCGTCAGAAGGGAGGCGAGATCATCATCGCGGAAGGCCTCGGCATGATTCCCGTTCTCAGCGCGTACCTCGTCCAGGTCGGCGACATCACACGCACAGTGTATCTCGCTTCACTGCCATTGGTCGTCGCGACTGGTTTGTGGGTCTGGATGGAAGAACTTGCCAGCATATCGGATGATGCACAGGCGGGTCGCAGGACGCTGGTCATTGATTTTGGTCTGAAGTTCTCTGCCCGCTTCGACGCTCTCACGCTCGCGCTGCTGTTGATTACAACCCTAATCGTTGCTGTACTCTCGTCATCCACAGCCCCATTGACACTGATCGCGCTCTTGTTGATCGGACTCGTGTGGAAAATCGTGATCGTAGCCTGGAACGAGTATACGCGCCCGGAGCGGATGATTACTCTTGGAAGATATGCGTTCATGATGCACCTTGCTACAGGAATGATCGTTGCCGGATCGTCTCTCGTGATTTAACTTGGAAAGGCAGGCTAACATGCTCAACCCGCGCCTATTGGCAGGTCTTTGTCTCGCGGTTTTGCTGTTGACAGGTTGCAGCACGCAGTACCCGCAATCCTGTCCTTCCAGCACACCCATAGGATTGATCGACGCAGAAGAAATCGCCAACGATGACAGCCTGCCGTTCCGTTTTCCGCTCGACGAGTCCACTATTGATTACGCGCTCTACTTCGGCTGGTTTGGCGTATCCAATGAATGTCCTCCCAATATGCCAGACTGTTATAAACATCCCTTTCTCCAGTTCCATGCCGCCGAGGATTACAAACGCCCCGCGGGGACACCCGTCTACGCCATGGCGGACGGACGCATTACTTTCTCAGGGACGGCGGGCGGCTACGGCTGGTTGATCATCATTGACCATCCCCAGTCAAACCTGTATTCGCTCTACGGTCATCTCAGCCCAAGCCGCTGGAAGTTGCCCTCCGGCACTGACGTGAAGAAGGGCGATTTAATTGCCTACCTCGGCGACCCCGATGAAAATGGCGGTAGCGCGAAGATTCCCCTAGAACCGCATCTCCACTTTGGGATTCGTGTTGGTCAACGTGTTGATTATCCCGGGCGAGGCGAGTGGCGCTGGATGGCGGGTTGGATCCGCCTCTGTCCGCAGGATTTGGGCTGGCTGCAACCGTCCCTTGTTATCACCAGCCAGGAAATCCCCGCGGGCGGATATTCCCAGCCCCAGGTCGGTTTTCTGATTCGCTGGGGACAGGAACTGCTCATCATCAGCATATACATGATCGGCGGCGCAGGCATGATCACTTTCGCGATCAGGAAAAAAAAGCGATTCTTCCTCATCTTCCCGGGCGTCATTGTGACCGCGGCTGGGATCGTCTTCCTCAATAAGGGACTGGTAAGCACCTACGCCGTGCTTGTGATTGGAATCCTCATGCTGGCATTTGGAATCTTCCGTTACGTCCGACAATCCCTTCCCAAGCCGCTTGATACGGCAATCGAAAAATAATCTCCTCGAAAGGAGAGCCGTACAATGTCCCACCTCAAAGGTTTCGGTTTCAAGATTGTTTGCCTGACCATTGTTTTGTCAGGCATTCTGACCGCCTGCGCCAGCGGAATGATACCGGCGCCGACTGCCACAGAAATCCCCGCTTCTCCCACGCCTGCCGGTCTCGTCATTTCTGTGCCGAATGGAAGCCCTCCCACGTTGGACGGCACAATGTCAGCGGACGAGTGGAGCGATGCGAAGCGTGAATTGCTCTTTGACGGCAGTGAACTGCTGATGAAGCACCACGAAGGCTATCTATACCTGGGCATCCGCGCCAACGCGCCGGGCATGATCGTCGGCAACATCTTTGTGAATCACGGGGATCGTGTCTCGATACTCCACTCTTCCGCCGCGCTCGGCACGGCCATCTACGAGAAAAGCGCGGACGGCTTCCAGCAGACTCAGGACTTTGTCTGGCGATGCCGTAGCGCGAGCAACAGTCCGTCCGCGCAGGCCGAACGCGACGCGTTTCTCCAGCAGGAGGGCTGGGTGGCGGACAATTCGCACATGGGGACGCCGCAGGAACTGGAATACAAGATCGTCATGCCCAACGGGACGCTCCGACTGGTTGTCACGTTCACGCCCGCATCCGATGTCAGTGTAAGAATCTATTGGCCTCCCGGTCTCGCGAACGACAGCATCGAACCGCCCCAGGGAGAGTTCCCAACCACCATGCAGTTTTCCCCTTCCAGGTGGGCGACGGTGACGGCAGATACCTGATCAGGTTGCTCCGCCATCAAATGCATACGAAGAACATCGGCAAAAAGATGGTGATAGCGGTACCAACGTCGCTCGTTATCCAGGGGGACGATGAACAGGTTAATGCGTTCGAGATATTCCAGGGTTTCCTGCCCGGAAGCAGAAGGAGAACCCAAAACGGCATCACAAAGGGCCCCGCACATGCGGTCGAGGATCGATGTGCGCAGCAAGAAAGCCTGGATGCTCTCAGGCTGCTGTCCCAGAACTTCTTCAACCAGATAGTCCAGCACGAAATGGTGGCTGCCGGTGAAAGATTTGATGAAACTGGTTGTGTCTTGATGTCCCTGCATTGAGATCGCGGCTAATTGCAGGCCGGCAATCCAGCCTTCGGTGCGGGCTTCGAGTGCGGCGATGTCTTCCTCGGAGAGGTTCAGTCCCATCATTTGGTTGAGAAAGTCGGCGGCTTCGGAGGGGGTAAAACGCAAGTCGGCGGCGCGCAGCTCGGTCAATTGGCCCCGGGCGCGTAGCCGGGCCAGGGGCAACTGTGGATCCTCACGAGTGGTGATGACCAGGTGCATTTGGGGCGGCAGATGCTTGAGTAGAAAGGTGAGGGCTTCGTCAACCGGTTTGGAATCAATCACATGATAGTCGTCCAGGACAAGGACGAAATTGTCCGGGATGGTGGTGATCTCGTTAAGCAGGGCTATCAGAATCGATTCAAATGGCGGTGGTTGAGGGGATTGGAGCGCAGCCAACGCTCCTGCACCAATATTCGACGCAATCGTTTGTAAGGCAGCGACGAGGTAAGTCAGAAAGCGGGTTGGGTCGTTATCCCCTTCGTCCAGCGACAGCCAGGCGACCGGTCGGTCACACCCGGCGACCCATTCACTGACCAACGTGGTTTTACCAAAGCCAGCGGGGGCAGAGATGAGGGTCAGCTTGCAGCCCGAAGAGAGACCCTCGTTCAGCTGCTCGATCAGGCGCAGGCGCAGGACAATTTTAGGCCGAGGTGGGGGGATATACAATTTTGTGGCTAGAATTGACGTAGACATAGAGCAATTATAGGCCATTCTAAGGAGTTGATCGAGAAAAATGGCCTCGAAATCCTGATAATCAACTTTGGTGTGATGGGCGTTTAGCGAAATGACAAGCATTTATTCTAGAATATTAAAACAACGGCTCACACGGAACTTGATTGTGTGAGCCAACATATCACCTCCACATTTTGGGGTAACAAGTGGGGAATCTCCCTATATATACGGTGTGAGCGTGGAGAGGATCGAACTCTCAACCAATGGCTTAAAAGGCCACTGCTCTACCGTTGAGCTACACGCCCGTAACGAAGCGCATTCTATCATGGCAGTTATCCTAAGTCAACGTCACGCGCTAGCCGTCAGTAATCTTGTACAATCAGTACTTTACGAAAAGGATTCGTAGTGGCGACTTCCCTGGCACCGCCCGCCAGGGCAGGTGTAGTCGCTTTTAGCGGCACGACTGAAGTCCTCACTACGTTTTCGTGATCTACTGACAATTGGTATTACTTCAGGATATTTCTCTCTCTACTGCTTCTTGCATAAATCTACGAACTTGCTTGTATCGAACGGCTCCAAAATGACGGGATTTTGGTTCAGATATTTGCGCAGTACTCTGTAATCGGCGCGCTTTGTTGCTCGAATTTTAATATTTTCGGGGTATCATATAGAAAGCGTTATAACTCATTGAGAATGGAGGAACCATGCGAGACCTGACCAACGAAATCCTTGAACTCATCCGCCGCACCTCTTCGGACCTGCCTCCGGATGTGGAAAAACGTCTGCGCGCGGCGGTCGAAAAGGAAGCTCCCGGCTCGGCGGCGCGCGGCGCGCTGGAGACCATCCTCAAGAACGTGGACCTCTCCCGCAGGAATTCCTCGCCCATCTGCCAGGATACCGGCACACCCATCTTCTACGTCAAGTACCCCGCAGGCTGGAGCACGCTGAAACTCAAGCAGCAGATCCGCACGGCGCTAGCCGAGGCCACCAAGAAATCCTACATGCGTCCGAACGCTGTGGATGCGGTCTACGACAAGAACAGCGGCAACAACCTGGGCGGCGACGACTTCCCCTACATCCATTTCGAGGAAGTCGAGGGTGAGGAGCTAACCATCGAACTGATGCTCAAGGGCGGCGGCTGCGAGAACGTTGGGGCGCAGTACTCCATGCCCGATAACCGCCTCGGGGCCGGCCGCGACCTGGCCGGGGTGCGGAAAGTCGTCCTGGACGCGGTTTACAAGGCCCAGGGTCAAGGCTGCGCCCCGGGCATTCTGGGCGTCTCCATCGGCGGCGACCGCGGCTCCGGTTACATCGCCTCGAAGGAAGTCCTGTATCGGAAAATGGGCACTCCCAGCAAAGACCCGAATCTGGCCGCGCTAGAGGCGCAATTGACCGAAGAAGCCAACACCCTCGGCATCGGCCCGATGGGTTTCGGCGGCAAGACCACCGTGCTGGACACCAAGGTCACCGGCCTGTCGCGCCTGCCGGCCTCGTACTTCGTCTCCGTCTCGTACATGTGCTGGGCCTACCGGCGGCGCAAGATGACCGTGCGCGGAGACGAGGTCACCTACGATTGAGGAAATAACGTTTTACGTTTCACACATTATGGTATCCCGATTGCAGGCTACCATTACACATTCGTAAATCGTACAGCGCCGAAGGCCTACTCGGTAAAACGTAAGGAGATCAACATGCATGAAATTACCATTCCCATCCGCGATGAAACCATCCGCAGCCTGAAGGTCGGCGAGCCGGTGGCGCTGACCGGCGTCATGGTCACCGGGCGCGATACCGTCCACAAGTGGCTGATCGAGACGTTTATCAAGAAGACGCGTCCCCTGCAGGGTGATGACCTGGAGGTTTATGAGGCGCTCAAGCCCCTGCTCGAAGGCGGCATCATCTATCACTGCGGCCCGGTCGTCTCCGGGCTGGATACCAAGAAGTACAAGTTCGTCGCAGCCGGGCCGACCACCTCCATCCGCGAGGAGCCATACCAGGCCGACGTGATGAAGCACTTCGACCTAAAGGGCGTGATCGGCAAGGGCGGCATGGGGCCGAAAACGCTGAAAGGCTGCCAGGAAGTGCCCTTTGTTTACTTCCACGCTATTGGCGGCGCAGCCACACTCATCGCCCAATCTGTGACCAAAGTATTGGGCGTCTACAAGTACGAATTTGGTGTCCCGGAAGCCATCTGGGTGATCGAGGTCAAGGATTTCCCGGCGGTTGTCACGATGGACGCCCATGGCCAGTCACTGCATGCGGTAGTCGAAGAGCAATCTGGCAAGGTGTTGGCGGAATTGCTGGCGAAGTAAATAACGGCTCTGGCGGGGCAATAAACCCCGCCAGAACTTTATTCAAGCCATCCTCAGCCACCCTGCCGCGACCCAGGGCATCATCGCAAAGAAGCCGATCAGCGCCAAAGCGCCTGCGCCGGAGACCAGCGAAACAGCCACAATGCCGAGGGCGGTGACCAGGTAACTTGTCACTGCCAGCCGATCGAATCGGGCTTCGACTGGTTTTTCTGCCTTACCTGAAATTAACAAATATAGGGCGAAAGTGGTGAAGGTCGTCAGCCACCAGCCCGAGTAGTTTTGCAAGGGGATGCCGAAGTAAGCGCCGTTCGTGTCCCATACCCAGTGCCCGCCAGCGACCATGACAGGGTCCATGACCAGGTCCCAGGCAGTCATGGCCAGCCCGCCGACGGCGGCTACGGCCAGCAGTCTCGGCCAGCGCTTCCAGTCCGCGGGGACAAGCCAATCAGCGATGACAAAGGAGGGATAGCTCATCATGAACCAGGCCACCGGGATGAGAATCGGCACCAGCCCAAGAAAGAGCGGGCCAAGCTTATCGCTGTAATGGTAGGGGCCATAGATCCAACCAGTCGCCACGCCGATGCTCTCGAAGAGCAGGCTGACACCGAAGACCAATGCCAGCAGTCGTAAAGCGCGCTCCCAGCCTTCGCGCTGACAGGCATGCAGCAGGGCAAAGGTGAAGCCAGCGAGGGTAGTGATGGGCGTCATAATGCCCATCGGCGAGGCGCCGAGGGCGAGGCTGACCAGCGGGTAAGCGGTCAACAAGGCATACAGGATGAGCAGGGCGATGGTGATACGGCGAGTCATTGTTTTCTCCTGGGGGCAAGAATTATCAAAGCAGAGGTGCATAGCAATTATACAACCCTGCGTCTTGGCAGGAACTTGTCGGGGTGGGAACGCTTCTCGTGAGCGCGGCAGGCCCAAGTCCGAAACGCAGCGGGCTGATTGGGGTTGAAGCTTACGGGCAGGTTTCTCCATCCTATATTCAGAACATTTAGTTGGGTGTATACTCGCCTCATTAAATCCCGGAGGAGGTTGTCCTTATGAAACGAGCAGTCAGCATCAGCATCGGCTCGTCCAAGCGCGATAAGGCTGTAACTGTCAAATTACTGGGCGAGGAAGTCAGTATCGAGCGCATTGGCACTGATGGCGACATGGAGGCTGCGGCGCGCAAATATCAGGAACTGGACGGCAAAGTGGACGCCTTCGGCGTCGGTGGCGCGGATCTGGGCCTGATGGTGGACAACAAGTGGTACCGGCTCTATTCAGTCGAGAAGATGGTGCGCTTCATCAAAGAGACGCCTGTCGTGGACGGCGCTGGCTTGAAGAATACGCTGGAGAAAAAGGCTGCGCCGTTCGTGGAAGCCCGGCTTGGCGACTATGTCAAGAAGATGGGCGGCAAAAAGGCCTTCGTCATGACCGGCGCGGATCGCTGGGGGCTGGCGCATGGATTTGTGCAAGCCGGCTACGAGTGCGTTTTCGGCGACCTGATGTTCTCGCTCGGCATTCCGATTGCCCTCCACACCGAGAAACAACTCAAGACCCTGGCAGTGTTCTTGATGCCAATTGCCGGACGACTGCCCTTCGAGTGGGTCTACCCCACCGGCGAAAAGCAGGAAGAGCGCAAACCGAAGCATCCGGAACATTTCCAGTGGGCGACTGTGGCAGCTGGCGACTGCCACTACATCAAGCGATATATGCCAGATGATATGAAAGGCAAGATCGTCGTGACCAACACGACCACGCAGGAAGATGTAGCGCTGTTCAAGAAATGCGGCGTGCAGTACCTGGTCACGACCACACCGGTGCTGGAAGGCCGCTCCTTCGGCACAAACATGATGGAAGCCGCATTGATCGCTGTCTCGGGCAAGAAGCGTGCCCTGACCCATGACGAATATAATGAGATGCTCGACAAGCTCGGCTTCGAGCCAGCGTTGCAGGAGTTGAACTAACCCTCACCCCCGTCCCCTCTCCCAAAATGGGAGAGGGGGGAAGGAATGATTATGGATGCAATCGTGACTGCGGGCGGAATCCCGCTCCCGGAAGAACCGCTATACCCGGCAACGCAAGGCCACCCAAAGGCCTTGGTGGATATTGCCGGCAAACCGATGATCCAGTGGGTGTTGGATGCCCTCTCTCAGTCCACTGTCATCGAGAACGTGATCCTCGTCGGCCTGACTGAAAAAAGCAGGGTCACCTGTGAGAAACCCCTCTACTTCATTCCCAACCAGGGCAAGATGTTGGAGAATTTGCGTGCTGGGGCTGAGAAGGTCTTGGAGATCAGCAAAAAGGCCAGGCACGTGCTGCTCGTCTCGTCAGATATCCCGGCCATCAGCGGTGATATGGTGGACTGGTCTGTGAACACAGCCATGCAAACGGACGAGGACATCTACTACAATATCATCCAGCGCGAGGTCATGGAGAAGCGCTTCCCCACCTCTAATCGGACATATACCCGCCTCAAGGATATGGAAGTGTGCGGCGGCGACATGAACGTGGGGCGGCTTGGCTTGCTCACCAGCGAAGATACCGACCTGTGGGAGAAGATCACCAATGCCCGCAAAAGCCCGCTCAAGCAGGCCGGGTTGATCGGTTTCGACACGCTCTTCCTGCTCCTCTTCCGTCAATTGACCCTGGAGAAGGCGGCTGCCAACATCATGAAACGGCTCAAGATCACCGGGCGGGCCATCGTCTGCCCGTATGCCGAGATCGGTATGGACATAGACAAGCCACACCAGCTCGAGATCCTGCGCGCTGACCTGGCAAAGGCACTGCGGCGCAAGAACAAAGCTATCCCCAAGAAGGTGGTTGTGAAAAAAGCAGCTGCCAGGAAACCACAGAAGAAAGCCAAGTGAACCCGAGTCGTCTCCTCGAAATGGACGCTCGCCTGTCCGCGCAACTACGGGTGGCCGAGCGTCCGGGCGTTTTACGGACTTTGGCTGCCATCCTGGCCCATTCCGGGGATTCCTGGTTCTGGTGGGCCGGGCTGGCGCTGCTCTGGTGGCGCGGGGATG
>Ga0315289_10001662_pt1 | contig 34643 bp, 18 predicted proteins | sample YL17G11_40_MG_FD_203452 | JGI IMG/M metagenome (GOLD analysis project Ga0315289, IMG submission 203452) | Sediment microbial communities from Yellowstone Lake, YNP, Wyoming, USA - YL17G11_40 | ecosystem: Environmental > Aquatic > Freshwater > Lake > Sediment | place: USA: Wyoming | collected...
GAAACGGCTCTGCCATTGTTGTATCAGACAAAACACGTAGTCCTGTTACCAGACCATCGTAACCAATGTTCTTGGTACTTGTCTCGATCTTGTTATTGAGATAGATCTGTAACTCCTCCAGATCATCCACATTCAGCTGCATACCATCATAAAAATTTGGCTGCTTGCTTGGATCGAGGTCTTCATTGATAATTCGAATACTCATTCCTATCACTCCTCTAATTAGGCTTGTACTTGAAATACAATACTTGCCTGCACAAATGCCGGTATTATTCTCTCTATGATTTCTACGATTAGCTCTCTATCTACTACGTCTCCTTCATTATAGAAGACTGTTATGTCAACACGATTTCCAGCAGTCGTTGGATCTATCACTTGGTTATCGTGATTTGCCAAAGCACCAATGCCCGGAAGACTATCGACATTGTTGTCATAGTGACACAGCATTAATGACTGGTCCGGCAAATTAATTCTAGCGCTACTAACACCGATTTGCTGAAGCAAAAACGCCTCTTCTGGACTTAGTACTGCACTACCACTACGTAACTGGAACCGAATCTTAGCCCGCAATATTTTAAACTCATCCGAAACATCAGCCTCGGTCGATAGTTTATTTAGCATGCGGAACTCTTCAATTATGCCATCTACAGGCTTATCTTGCGTGGCTGCATTGGTTCCAACATAAAATCTCCGTGGGATCTGTGTAATTCTAATCGGCTTCAAGAGATTGAAACGAACCTTGGCCCCACCTTCATTACCAGATCCGCAACCACCTGTTGATATATCAACAGCAGTTATCCTAATGGCATGTAGCCCACTCTTCAAGAAGTCAAGCACAGTACCAGAAGAAAGCCAGCCATAGTCTTTACCATCTATATTGATATTTACTGTTGCGACACCGCTAAAATCTGTAATCGTATATACCAATGTTGGCACTTCGCTGAGTGGATGCACCGTATCATTCACTGGAGATATTATCGTTATTATGGGCGGTGTCGCATCTACAATAAACGCTTCTGTTGACTCTGACTCAAGACCAGATGTTCCCCTCACAACCACTCGTATTGTATGTCGACCATCAGCGATCTCAGGTAGCTGGAATATGTGCAAGGTACCGGGCAACCTTTCTGAGCCATATCCATCATCTATAGTCCCAGGAATTCCATCTTGCCCATAACCATCATCATTCCCATAACCATGTCCATATCCATAGGTACCATCCTCATAGGCATCGTACCCATAAGAGTAAGCACAAGGTTCTGGAATCCAACCTGCTCGATTATCTGCACCATAAAAATCATATCCGTATGCTTCGCCAATTCTACTTACAGAAACCTCGATGCCATCGATGAATACACGTACACAATCAGGTTCCCCGCATACATTATCTTCTCCAATTGTACTGAACACAAGTAGAGGTGTAGAATCACACGACGGGAAAAGGTGGGTAGGATTTCTTATCACCACTTCGAGTGATCTTGTGAAAACCTGAAAACAAACTCTTGTCTCGCCCATTATGCTGGTACCTTTCCTCTCCGCTCAACATGCAGAGTGATCACACTACCGGGTGCTGCTCTGCCAGTGACTGTGATGATATTTTCTGTTAGTACCAATCCCTCCGTTGGGAAAGTAACTAGCGGATCAGGACCATAGCTCGCAGAAACCCTGATCCTAAAGTCATGATGACGCTTCTTTATATTGTGATGCTGCCTCTTCGGGGGAATCTCGTCTGCTGTAGCCTCTTCGCCAGTTTGTTCATCCAAAAATACAAACGGAATTCTCCATGTACCATCTAGTCCTGTAATGGTGGTGGCCTCTGTCACTCCAGTTGGTATTGGTCGAGCATCAATCGTTCGTGTTTCTGTCGGGCTTCTGTGGCCAACCCAGGTACCAGCCTGAAACACTAGTGTATTTATACCTGCCTCGAATGATACCATATATTCCCACGTTGTATCTGTACTGAATGGAACAATCATCATCTCTGGACCACTATTTACCGTCAAGAAAATACCACTATTGGTACTCTTTGTACCTGCGAATATATAGCTGAGTTCACCAATCGGCGCTAATGGTCCAGGTGATACCGTGAGGGCTGGAATTTCAGTACTCAAGTCAATTGTAGCTGACTTGGTCTCTGAATATACCCCGAACTGATCTACAACCTTCGCATACACTGTTTTCAAGCCATCTGGACCAGGAAGCAGAAATAGCACTTCCGGTTGATATAGCCGTACCGATGCATCTCTAAAATCAGAAAACGTTGAAAGTAACAAACCAATTACAGAGTTAGTATGACTTGCAGCAATCACCTGAACCGTAATTATTGGCCCTGCTGTAACTGGGTCTCCATTACTAAGTGTAAATACAGAAATTACAGGATTCACCAAATTGATCTTGTATGTGAACTCAACAATTGGACCTACTTCACCATGGCTATCGATCAAGTATGCTTGTATGATCGTCGTTCTTATGCCAGACGAGTCTGCCTCAACTGGAATTGGGCTGGTGTACAAATCATATCCACCTGAGAAATCAAGGCGAAAATAAATATCTCCTGGTCTATTCCCTGTCAGTGTAACAAATATGTTGTCCGCATAATCTGACGGTGCAGGAGTTGGTAACACCAAAGGAGGCAATACTGTGTAAACAGCCTGCTGAGTCGCTTCAACTGAGCCCAACGGATCGTCCGTGTAAAATTCTACAACCGTCGTACCTTCTTCAATTACAAAAGGTCCAGTATAAAGTTGTCGAGTTGGAGAGATATGTGGATCTGTACCATCAACCGTATAGTAAATAACCGAAGGTGTAATATTACTCGTCAAACTAATCGTAACATGATTTGGATACGTTCCCGGTGTCGGAGAAATAGACGTAGATGCCACCGAGAACACCAAGTCTATCTCTATACAGCTTGTTGGACTTGACGGCAATGTCATATAAAATGGAACAGATACTGGGATTACTCCACTACTATGAGTAGTCGCCAATCTCCCACTGACATAAATAAAAACTGGTGCTCCGTCAGCAAATCCTGATTCAGGAATGCTTAGCACATTTCCTCGAGCTCTAACTAGGAACCTTGTAGTACCTGAATCATCTACAGTATGATATACATGAGATGTATCTGTTGCGCTTTTTATACAATCTGTACCTATTATACTCACTACTTGATTGACACTTACAACTTTATCTGCCTCTACAGGGGTACCATCACTAAAGCGAGCTGTACCCCAAATTTCCATGTATCGTGTAGGCTCAGTTGTCACAAGGACACTCTTGCAAATAGAGTCTGTAAATGGACCATACACTACTGTCAGTGATACTGTAAAAGTACCAGGTCCAGGATAAACATGCACTGGATCTAAGTCTGTTGAAGTGTTTAGCACTCCACTGGCAGGATCACCAAAGTCCCAAATATATGCCAGTGCACCTACTGCCTGTTCGAAAAACTTCACTTCCAAATTTGAAAGGTGAGGAGTTATGTCTCCAGTTGTAAAGTCTGCGATCAATACAGGTACTGGAATCACGACTACCATTGCAGGCAAGGATGTGCTTGAGCCAGAAATATTCGTCACAGTCAACGTGACTGTGTAAGTTCCAGGTGCACCATAGACATGTATTGGATTTTGTACTGTTGAAGTGTTGCTATCCCCAAAATCCCAAAGCCAACTTTGAGGGAACCCAATCGATGTGTCTGTAAATACAACTGTAAGAGGCTCAAAACCGGTAACTGGTGATAGCGTAAACAATGCCGTGGGAACAGGAAATAGTGCCGTAATGTAATCAACCTTGGTTGCTGTTTTAGACCCATCTACAATATTGGACGCAGTTAAAGTTACGGTATACGTACCTGGGAAACTATAAATATGATTGACTACTGGACCTATCGTGCTGATGTTCCCATCACCAAAGTCCCAAAACCAAGATGTGGCAACAAAACTGGATAGGTCTGTAAATTGTACAGATAGTGGAGCATCTCCAGTCAAGGGTATGCCAATGAAGTCAGCAACTGCAACCATTCTTGCTCCTCCTAATCTATAAACGGCAATTCAAATATCTGTGCTACCGAGGTGATGATTCCATATCCTCGCCCCGGCACTAAGTCTGTAGGGCTAAAATTCAAAACACTTGACCTTGTGGGAATAAATCCTTCGAAAATGCCATTTGTCACCCTGTAAATCTGCTCAAATTGTACATTCCGAGATCCCAGCAAGTTGTCAATAGAATTATCTTGCAAACTAGATCGAGGCACACCGATCGCATTAATGCCTTGATTAGTGTTTTTATCTACCAGGGTTAATGTGGTATTCACCGGATCCGTTCCATATGGGAAACAGAACGTGCCAGGTGCATTCATTATAACGAAAAGACCGTGTATATTATCTATGTCTGTAAAATCTTTCGACACATCTGGTAAGCTTGGCGAATACACTCTCCACAATCCATTGTCAAGTCTAAAGATTTGCAACAAGTTGAGCCCAGTAAATATATTACCCAAATCAGACTCTGGTCCACTTACCAAATATGGTTGTGAGATCAGGTTTACCCCTTGGTTTAGAGCGAACCGCAACCCCACAATATACGTCTCAATTTTAGTGTCTTCTATTACATTGACTCCAATTACGCTACGAAACCGTATTTGTGTGTCGGTAGATATTGTGATAGGCGAAGTATAAAGTTCATTCCTATATGCGTTTGCTTCATCAGGAATACCACCACCACGAGGTTCAAGGGGATCTGTATTATCTTGTGTCCAATAACTTGTCACTACATGTGCTATTGCTGTGGGAGCCTCACTTACCATGTCCCAATATGTGTTGATTGCAATTGGATTAGCTACATCACCCCATGTCGGTTGTGCAAATCCTGATATTGGAAGGGGTTGTCCAAGACCACCCTGTCCATCCCATGCTTGAGATTTGGGTAGTCCACTATTTGTAGGTGCGTAAGATGGTATTGTCAAAGGAGCAGGCACTAGAGCATTCCAATTAGTAGTGTAATATTGAGAAGGAAGAAAGGGTGGTATCCCACCAAACATAATCGTCCACTGACTCACCCAATCTGCGTATTCTATTGGATCACTTGGTGGATCTGTGTCCCACCAAGAGAAATCCCAATACGAACAGCCATCCCACTTGTCAGGATGATGGTAAAACATGAACATTCCAATTTGAGGAATAATATAAATGTTCCCCGGCTGATACTCAGGAAAAGTGATCGAGGTACCATCATTGTGGAACATTGACTTGATACCATATCCCAAATCACTCACTGCATCGTATCCCTCAATCAGTATGGAAAAGTCTCCATTTTGATACGCCAACTGCAGGTCAGCATCTGTAGGAAGTACTGGATATGCAATCGGATCACATTCCATCGGAGCGTGATAGAGTGGAGTTTGTACTCCATCAGGATCAAAATATCTAATATGAAAACAACTTGGTGCATCAGGATTGAATCCAGCCAAATTGGAACGTTCAGCAATATCAAACACTGCTGGCTGTGACTGTGCATAGCGTTGAAAGTATGTGCGTGCTACAGGATCCACAAACATATGTGTGCTATCCGTGTATGTAGTTAGAGTAATAGTCAAATTTTCTAGTGAAGTTTGACCGGATGGTGTTGCAACTGTGTCGTCTGCTGTAACCATATTGGTATCCTAAGATTCGATTCCAATTTTTATTATAGACCCTGGATCACCCCTGCCTTTTACATCAATGAAAGGATCAGTAGTAAACGATCCATCTACTGGTTCAGTGATCACAGGCTTGTCCGCTTGCTGTCCGATTAGTGTTATACTACTACTGAAGAACGATGTTTGATTTCCTATATCATCCATAAATACAACATACACCGTTTTGATTCCATTACCTTCTGAGAGAGTCCAGTTTACTTCTGCACTATATGGCATAATGGTCCCACCAGTAAATGTGGCAAGTTCAACCTCATTGAACAACTTCATACTTTGTGCTTCACTGGCATCTAGTGCTAACTGGGCTTGTCTGGTGTCAACTTTCAGTGTACCACCGTTGATCATAATAGGAATCGGTCCCACAACTGGAGGAGTAGTATCAAGATCAATGGTTGCACTAAATATGCCCGATATTTGTGTTGGATCTACGGGAGGCGAAATGATACCCTGTCCAAACTGCACATATACCGTCTTTGAACCATCTCCATAGCTAGGTCCCACCACATCGTCCTTTACGTCCCATTGTTTGGCAGACACATAAGTTTCCCACACGGCACCCGCCAAGCCTGGATCATTAGAAACTTTGAGATGCGTTGCGTTTTGTGCACTTAATATAAGATCGACCAAATGCTGATTTGTCTTGGCAGCATTGTTATTGATCATTATAGCCAATAGATGTCCAGGTGCTGGTACGATCAAGGGAACTACCATGATTTAGAGATCTCCAAATGTCTTGTGATTCATCAGTTCGCCATCCAAGAATAATTTCACCATTGGTGGTTGCCCATCATTAGTATGTAGCTTCCATGTACATGTAATCAAGTGTTCAGCTTCCTCAAATTTCGAGAAGCCACTTATGTAGCTAAACAAATAATAACCTGCCTGATCTACTGGATCAAATGTTATTGTATTTGTAACCTCGTCCCACTGGAGAGCTCGAATGTTCTGGATTCCACCATATCCATAACCATATCCATCTGACCTGACTCTATTCTGATTTACCTCTTGGAACTTTTCAAATTCTAGAAACAATCTATAAGACTCAAGAAGTGTCCTCCACCTCACCTTTCCTGCTCGCACAAGTGGATCCACTGTTCCGAGCCACTGGTCGATCAGAGTTATCTCGTAGGCGGTAAAGTCATTTATGTTGAATACCGAGTACCAAGTACTTACCATATCTGGTCTCGCTTTTTGTATTGCAGTTATTAAAGAATTGGTGATAGGTATAAAACTCTGTACAATCATCGGGTTATGTTGGAAATCAATGCCTGTATCACCTGGTAAGTACACCAACTGTCCAAGAGGATCACCTACCGCAAAATCTGACCCTGCAGATACCCTAAATACGTCAGTACGAATCGGTAGTGCCTCACCAGTTAGTGGATCAATATATGCACTAGCATACTCGAACCCCAACGCTGGAAATCTAGTTGCGAAATCACCTATTACATAGCCACCAGCAACCCCATCCTCACTATTCCCTCCAATACCGATATCGGCAAGTGCATTTCTTCTTTCAAGTACGTAAACATCCCGATCTTCATCTGTGATAACCGTTTGTGGGATATCTAAGAACAGATGGACATCATGGCCACGCTGGACTAGTTCCAACAACACATTGTCAAACTGTGCGCATCCTCTAATAAATGATAGCTCGGTCTGAATTGTTAGTTTCGCGCCATGTTTTTTGTATATATCTACCAGTGTGCGCAACTTGTTTGCAAGTCCACGTTGTGTTGCTTCAATTGCAAACAATGGGTCATCTGGAATCTGAATGAGTGTCGTAATATTTAGACCCAATCCACTGGGGCCACTAAATATTGGTGTGATTATAAATTCAGTACGATTGGCCTCAAAAATGTCTGACTGGTTGTTAGCATTGAAATCTACAATTGTATAAGCAGGTGAGTAGGGCAATTTAGCTGTGCTTCGTCCCTTCTTCAAGAAAATAATTTCATTACGGGGAATCCAGGTCACATCTGTTGTAACACGGTATAGATTAGAATCTGCATCATGTACCTCAAACACCAGTGAATTTCTTTTGTTCTTATACAGTGTAATTCGATTTGTAAACTCATCAGTACCCATCATATCTAGCAGCTGATGGGTTCGCCCATCATCACCATCCCATAGGGTACCAAGTAAAAAACTGAAGCTACCCTCTTCAACACGGAGATCATTCAAGGCGCTATATGCAACCCACGCATTGTTCTTGGCCTCTAACTCCAGCCCATTGTTGAATCTGCTCGGAACAAACTCGATTGAAGATGTACCATCTGAAAGTGGTGGTGACACAACAGGAGGCAACGGTACCAAGAAATCGCTATCTGTGCCGTTTGTTAGTTTGAACCCATCATTCAGCGCATCAACAACATTGGGAGTTAACCCTGTTAGTGTCCGCACCGCTCTTTCTATAGAAAGTGCAGTTGGACCTAATCTAAATGCTTCTAGTAAAGCCTCAATTGCCTGACGTAGTCTTTCTGTTTCAAAACCGGTAACTGGATATTCTACAGTATAATTTCCTGCGCTTATAATTGGAACAAAATGCAACATATTGCCACTAGGATCGAATCCTGTGATTGTACTGAGAGGCTCTTTATCTGGATCACCAGTCTTGAATATGAGTGCACTTGTTGGATTGTTGGGAGTAAACGATAATTGTACGCTGTTTTGTTTGGTGACCATATCAAATTGCTCAGCCCGTATTACAGTTCCTGTTGTGAGTCCCAACAATGAGGCATAATTATTGATCAACGCGCGTTTACGGGCACCATAATCGTATGTCACAAAATAACTAGTACCAGGGTCAATTAACTGATCACGAGATGTGTAATCAATAGTGTATGTATCATTTCCTGGCAGTGGATCAAATTGTATGCGTTTATTTAGAAGATCAACATCTACAATGTTAATATTCTGTATACTGTTATTGTCCCGTTTTCGATACATGCGTACATTCACATCAGCAGGGAACTTCGTCAGTGTAAGAAAACGAAGATCTTCAACCAGCTTTCTGACCTCTTGTACAGGTGCATCATGAAATGAGGGACTCCAATCAAGCGAATTGGTCCCATAATCGTAATCCACCACTACTACATCCTGTGCCACATTCACCTGATCAACAACAAACTCCTCTTCATCAATATAAATGATGCTGACTACCTGTAATGTTGTGATGTTACCTGTTTCCACACGAGTCAAACGGTGAAAGGTTGTATCTACGTTATAATCAACGCCCTCTTTGTAAACTACCGTGCCCGCTCGATTGGTAACAATAATAGTTGGATATACTAACTTGTCAATTTCCTGTTGCTTCTCTATGAACGGGCGCAACTTGACTAGTGGAGCGTTGCCGTCTGGGCTGAATGAAGTAACCTCGGAAATGTAGTTTTCAGTAAACACTAGGCGATGTTCTGTATCAAGAATACTACTACCTTCGTATAGAAATTCTTCACTGGTACGAAACGTCTTTAATAGTCGATAAAACACGCTATTTTTCTTGATTAAATTCATTCCAGCTGTTGTAAAGGTGATTGTAAGCGTCAATGCTTGATCATCAATTATAACTGAATAGTCAGTACCTTGAGTTAGGGTCTGTTTGGCCCTTCTCAAAATCGTGCTCCCTGTGATTATCTTGATGTTCGATATGTCAGGAGTAATTTCAAAGGTGTACGTGGTTTGAAGGATGTCTACATTGCCTTGTACCAGATACTTATAATCAGTCTGAGCTACAACACTTGTCGCAGAACTGATGGGATGCTCTTTTGCTGGCGTCAACTCTACTGGTAATGTGAGACCCACCGTATCGTGGAACTGACCATTTGAGAGTAGTCGATCTCGCAGTATAGCCTTCTGGTTTGTCAGATCGACCGTTCGTGGAGCCTGTATCCCATTTATTAGTATAGTGGTATTCAAGAACGATGTGACCGTGTATTCTTCACCCGTCGTTTTATTGAAGGCACGAAACACATCACCTATTGGACCATGAGCAACTGACAGTTGTAAAACATTACTGACGGTGGCAACTTCTCCAAATACTTCAATGTGAGCATCAAGAGTCAGTTCCTTTTTGAAATCCACTTGACGACTATAGGTTATATCAAAATGCAGATCCTCTGTTCCAGCTCCAGGAAGGATACCAGCTATCCCAGTTAACAAAATGTTTACTATTCCATTTTGGTAATCTATAGTATAGTCCCGATCACGAATCAGTGCATCAAACTGCCCACCTGGAACTGTGATAACCTCTGACCCGTAAACCAGATTATCGTGCTGTAGTTTTATTGGATATGAGTTGGTCATTCTTATATTCCACAAATAATAGTATAGGTACCACTTATTCCTACTGTTATAAAGATTTTATTTACGCCATCGTGCGTAATCAAGGTATCAAAGGCATTTGTCACATCTACCCCCTGATTTACACCAATTTGTCTAATCACCGATACCTGCGGAAATGCACCTAAATCATGTATAAAGGGTACCGCAGACCCCACTGTCATTGGGATGTTGGTAAATCGAGCATGTAGTGCTGCGATGGCTACTGAACGAGCGATTGCCTCATTCTGCACTTCGCTACGGATTTCTGTAATTTGTGTGTCGAGTACACCATCAACCAACCCTCGAATCACCTGTATTTCTTCCTCTAGTCCCAGAACGGCATTTTCAACCTTGATCCAGTTGTTATTGGTTGATAAATCCCAATCTGGAGCACCCTTCGGCAACAGCCTTAACTGTAAATATGGAGTAATGACTACGGTCGTCACATTCTCCGGTAAAGGATTCATCATTGTTATTCTCCAAAACCATAGTTACCAAAACCACCCTCACCAAAACCGATCAAGAATACTTCGGCAGGGACCACCAGGTCTTCCGTTTCACTTTTCACATTTCCTGTATCTACATACTGAAAAGTATACAATCCAGGCTTAGCCACACCCGCAACTTGAATTGAGTTGGTTGCCTCATCAAAATTTAATACTTGGGATACCATGATGCGATCGGAATCCTGACTGTTGAAAATTTGTATTGTTCGAAAATTTACAGGAACATAATTCATTATGATCGTAGTTGTGTTCTTTTCAATCCTATGCAACTCTTGCCGAACAAAAGTGGTAGGCGTGAACCCCACTCGCCCTATATTAAACACTCCCTCCTGGGAAAGATGGTCGAAGGCTGTTACACCTCTGGACACAACTTCATCCAAGATAACTGCCGATAGCACATTATCGTTTCGCAATGCGGAAATCTCACGATCCGTCAAACTCAAGATGGTAGCAAGCGCACTGTACAGCTTTTCTAAATTGGTGCCTGGTTCCTTGTTATAGAAATCAGAGAGTGTATCCTTCAAGGCCTGCAAAAAGGCCTGCTTGTCATTCGAGCCAGCTGCATTCGGAAGAACCATATAACTCCTTACACACTATTTGTTGTCAAAACCTGTGTTGGGTTACTAGCCAAAGCAATTGTCAAGAGTGGATTACCTGAGGCCAACACACCATATTCTCTTGCGGTCAAAACAATATCAATTACCTGGTTTGCTGGTGTCCGACTCAATACGTTTAGTTTTACACTCTGCACTCCAGTCACATTTGTCATCACTGCCTCAATGTCAGTAATCAAAATTGTACCACCGAAACTGGCACGACTTGTCAAGAAAGTACTCAACTCACTAGTGATGTCGATAACTATTGACGAACCATTGAACCCAGTGTCTATAAATACATTGGCCTCAATTCTAATCGGAACTGTTACGGCAGCACGCACCAATACATCAGAAGTGAGTACCTTTTGATTATCAACAGGCTGTGCTACACTTCGCACTGCATTATTGTAGGTGTAAGATACTGTGATTAGCTCACCATCAAGAGGAGCAGCAAATGTGTAATCTACTAAATATTGAGCACCTGGTGCAGGTTGATCTAGTGCCACAATACTGATTGTTTCAGTAGCAAGCTCTGCCTCCACTTTGTCAATTACAACTTGTGTTGTCACATTATTTACTGCATAGAAGCGGCTTGCCGTTACTTGTGTACCATTTTCGATAAACACTACCTCTTCACTATCGTCAAGATCCACAAATATCAAATCCGCCAACACCTCATCATTAGGATCAGGTGCAGATCGTTCTTGAATTACATTACCCTGAATCTTAATCTGAGTATCTCCTGCCGAGATAGCATCCGCTTCACCCATCACAAACTCGGCACTTTCCAAAAAGTCATCTACAGCCTTGCGCAGAATTACACTCAAAGCATCGTCAGTACCTACAGTAGTAAACGTGCTATTTCTGATACCCAGACCCTCGTTCTCACTATCCTCAATCAAAACTAGTGTTTTGTTGCTCTTTGTGTCATATCCTAGACTCAAAACATTATAGAGAACCTTATCTCGAGCAGGCGTCAAAAATAGCGAGAAATCTTCCAGCTTGGGAAAGAGAGGTGTTCGGTCAGCTGCAAATCCAGCATCATTTGTTGCCACGACAACCTCTATCTCAATTATGGAACCGCGTGGAAATATGTCAGTTCCAAATGACAAATCAAATGGTGAAGATGCATAAAAATCACCCATAAGTTGATCTGGCAAATCTGCCAAACTATTAGCCACCCTGAACCGCATTTTCACTTCCCCACTACCTCCAGTGGTACGCCAAACCAACTTGGTAAAATCAACCACTCGTTGTTCGTCAAATTGATATATTATCGATGTTGTCAATGGGAAGGGTGAAATGGCTGTACCTAGCGTTGTTGGCTTAAAATACAAGACATCGTAGATGCCCGCATTAGCGCCTGTTACTGGATTATTGAGCATCAGAGCCCTTGTGGTCGAATTAAAGCTAGCTGCTACTAGTCTTCTGTCTGGATTACTTGCCATCTGAATTATAACATCGGTGGGCAGACCAGTTGTGATTATTGGCAAAAAGTCGAGAATGATTGTCGATGTGCCTGCCGTTAGGGCAACTTCCTGTATGACTGGTGCACGACCTAAAAATACCAACCGAGGCTCTGTAGGATTGTAGGGGGTCACATACTTGACATAATTTTTACTTGCTGGACTATTGTCAGGAATTTCAAAATTATCAAACTCCGGCTGCCCGTAGAGTGGGTTATCAGAATAATTGGTTGTTTCTGGACCACCCACTGTGGCTGTTACCTCATGATCAGGATTGATAAAATTGTTCACTGCATTACCAAATTGCTCTACAATCAGTTTACGAGTTTCTGACAGTACCCAGAACGTATCAGTCAAATCCTGCTTGTACTGGAATCGATAGTAGAATGTCGAACTCCTGTCTACAGAGAACGACACGCGGAATGTGTTCTCTGCGATCTTCAACATTGTAACTGGTTCACGATTTGCCAAAGGTATACCACTACTCGAGACTTCTCTGATTTGGCAAAAGCCTCCTGGAACACCCGTAACTGTGAAAATAACCTTGATATGCTGAATTAATATTCTGGTACCTGATTCATGTGCAGCAGAAACAGTAGCATTGTATCCACGAGTTACTGAAATCCGATCGTTCAGCACATTTTGCACCTGCATAAACTCATCATCTATCTTGATGATGGCATTGACCTTGTAAAGAGTAGGTGTGATCACAACCAAAATTGTATCTGTAGCACTTGTGTCTTGTTTTAAGGTGTCTACTTCGGCAATTTCATTTTGTTCTGTATTCGTAATTGGCAAGCTCCACAAATCACTTGTCGATAAGTTTACTACCGACTTGGCATCCTGTAGAACCGGGGATATGGCATATCCCGTAATCAAATCATTGGTAGCAAAGACGTAAGATTCTTCGACTGTGATACCATAGAACTGATTATTGTGGATTGTGTTGTTACGGAGGGCAACGACCGACAATTTGTTGATATCAAATGCACTATTACCATTGTCGTTGACTATGCTATTGTTGATAGATCCGTTATCATATACAGCAAAAAAGTCTACAGTAATCACATTTGGATTGCCCGCTCTCAACGTAAGGAAATTTAAAGTCCGTTGGGTATTATAAAATGAAAGTAGGAATCCACCTCTTACCCTGTCGTACTCAATACCAAAGTCGGCATCAAAACCCGGGAATATTGGCGTGTTATCCACATAAACTTCATAATCTACACCGTAGTTGAAGTTTACCACATACTTTGAGCCAAATCCGCTACGACCGAGAGCGTCAGGTGTAACAAGTTCTTCAAAACCTGCCTTTTCAAATGGAGGCATATGGCCATCAGCAGTGGCAAATAAATCAGTAAAGCTCAAAGACAATGTCCGGTCCGAAACTTCTGGTCCGTAGCCATAACCATAACCATTTGTATCAAAGCGAAGTTCAACATAGCTTCTTCCCGTTGGAGTGAAGTCATTACCCAACAAACGGAAATTAGAATCGGTAAATCCTCGCATTGGAAAATAACTCGACGTTGCAGTATAGGATCCATCTAGACACTTCTTTATAATACAACGATCCAAAAATGGGTCAGAAGTGTTATTTTGAACACCGATACGGGCATACTTGATTACACAGTTCACCAGGTAGCTTGTTCCAAATGGATTTCCCACTGCATTTGTGTGACTGGTTGGATCAAAAATAATGCCCTCCCAATCGCCTGGTTTTGCAGTGGCAGCTGTGCTAGTAAATACAATCGGCGTATTCTCTGTAACATCCGGCGATACTTGTAATGTTCCTCTAACCCGAAGTGAAAGCCTTTTGGTTACCTCGACGAAATACTCCACTATGTAGTTAGTCTCAATTGCCAAACTGCCAACTAGAAATACATTTCGATCCTGATCATACGAGATATCAGTAAATATTGCATCGGGATTTGTTGATTGGAAAAAGCTAAAATCATCTGTTGCTGTACCCGTAGTCCGTGGTTTGCTTGTCAGTGGTATTCCATATTGCCCCCTACCACCAATAAGATTTGTCTTGGAAAGGAAGCTTGTTGTATTATCTCCATTATCTCGTCTGTAGCCAAGGAATGTACCCATCGTTACTATGGCTGCCACCAGGCCATTCCCTGTTGGAGTGCCCACAAAGTCTATTGGCACCGGTCTATCATTGATATAATAGTCATACGACGTAGGCAGACTTGCCAAATCCCGTTGTGCAACCACCTTTCTAATCACATCACGATCGTAGTAAATTGTTATCGTCTCTGTTCCTGTCGTATTCAGAATAATGAAGAACGGCGCAGTACTATTGAGTGGTCGCTCAAAGACGTAGGCATTCTCAATAATGTTGGTTGCATTAGCAATATCATCAGACCCAATTGTATTGATCAGTATTGTCGACTCTTGAGTGGTTTGTACATTATTTAAAGACGCAGAATCTCTGAATTGTATTACGGTATTTGGTGAAATCACTACTAACACACCAGGTTCGATTATGACATCATCAGCTATCTCCACAATCCCCGATAAGATACCACTTGTTGAGATACTACCTGAAAGAATCGTAGGTGGTGATGTTACATCGTCTTCCTGACGCTTCACAGTAATTTGATCATTGCTAAAATCGGTAATAATTGCATCGTAAGTAGGCGCAGGATTACCAAGTATATTATTTTCAAAATCGTTCGTAGTCGTCCAGTGTCTCATCAACGACTTACGACTAAGTAGAATTTTGTCTCCAACATCTACATGTCTTGTGTTGAGAGTACCATCAAGTAAAAACTCACTATCCCCCAAGGCCTCTACCACACGTACTGTTGGATCAAAAATATTGGTATTCAGTGCCATGTTTTCCAAGCTGTAGACAAATCCTTTTGTAAGATTTCTCACCGCCACCACCCGGCCAAGACGAGACTTGGAAGCTGTAGCACTTTGTGGTATTAGTGCACTAAACCAAAAATCAGTTCCAAACAGGGTATTTGGCTTAAAGGTAACAACTTGATCTGTGGCAATGCGAGCCTTATCGCCATGGACTACCATATTATACTGGGCACGTGCTGTAAGTTGGTTAGCCTGCAACCCAAGATACGTCGGCATCAAAGGTTGAATTTGGAGATCAAGTGAGCTTTGCAGTGTTGTAACATCCAGTAATGTTAGACCCTTACTTTGCGGTCTTTCAAAGGGATCGCGAGCCCATTTTACAGTATCGCCTTGCAGGAAGTATTCGATATTCTGAAGATGAGATTCTCTCCAAGTGTAAGATATTTGAATAATATCACCAGCTTGAGGTATAAATCTACCTATCAACTGGATCTTTCCCAAGTTTGCATCTAGCAATTGGAAATCATAGTCAAATCCTAATCGAGAATGTCTAACCTGTGTAATCGTGACTACTGGCTGATGCTTTGTAAATATAGTGAATATGCCCTGACTCGTGCCCTGACTAGTAATGACGATGCTTTCCTTCGTTAAAATGACATCCTCATTCACCGCTAATAATTGTGCTACATTAGAATGAGCAAGTGTATCAGAACCGTTAAACTCACTTCCTCTGGAGATTCCTTCTTGATTTACTGTTGCAACATTGGTCAACCAGAAAATACTATCCAATCCAAGAGCGCTATTTCCCCTACCACTCGGTGCCACCTTTTCAATTAAAGAATATCTATTACTGATTGGACTAAGATAAGTAGCAACCTTAGTCTCACCTGTCGTATTGTCCCGAACTATCATTATAGGTGAATCACCTATCTCTTGTTCCATATCACTGAGAAGTACGTAATTACCCGTTAGAATTACATTCCCCTCACTATCAGTAATTGGTTGTCCCTTTTTGAAATTTGCACCACTAACTGACCCAGTTAGATCTAAGATTTCCTCTATGGGTTGCTTAGCAAATATATTAGTGTCAGAAACTGTATCATAACCTAGTACTAGATCATTTTGTGTTGTTACAGGTGTGCCATCGCTGTGGTCAACAAAACTGAGGGTTTCCGTGTTAGTGATAGGTAGGTCTCCTTTTATGTAGAGGTCTACCGAACGACCAGTGCCTGCCTTTATAAGATTGCCTTGAGCATCAAATTCTGATCCATCTCGAGTCATGAGAGGATCACCAGGACGAATTACAACAGCATCAGTTACAGCAGGATTTGATAAGGCAATGGAAGTTAATCCTTCTACAGTACCCGAACTCGATCCACTAAGAACAAGTGTAATCCTACGACGCAGTGAAGCATCAGATTCACCATCTACTCCACCTACTGTTGGACTGAGATTGATTACAGTACTGATCCCAGGGATGTTTCCTCGGATAATGGCGTAGGGTCCCACGTTTCCTGTGCTACCAGAAAATAACGCTTGAATAGGTACTGTGGCTACATATTGTGCATTAGTAATTCCAGCAAGTTTGAGACTGTTATTTAATCTTACCGCTTCAGCCGCATAAAAATCTTTATCTATCGGTCGAAACACATGAGTACCCATTATTGCAAATTCGACCGTATTGATTTTTTCATTCGTGGCAACAGTGGTGCCATCGTTAACCGTAATACTAACACTTGCGACAGAAGAAGTGAACACAAGAATCAGTTCACCCACTGCTGCCCGTCCGGAATCACGGGTTAAGCCAAAATTGGAGGCTAATCTATCTAGGTCTGATCCTGTTGCCTCCGCTATTGTCTGGGCCTGGTTAATTGTATCTAGTGCATCATACAATTGAGATATCTGACCCGCAGGTGGATTGATGAGCACCTCTCTTAACACACTACCTGGTAGAGTATTAGCATTGGGCAAAACTGCTTGTATCTCTTGTATCAAATCACTCACGATGAGCTCTAGTGGACGTCCAACCATTATAAACTCTCCTTAGAATCGCACAACCAATGCTATTGTTAACGGGGTCAAATCCCTCGAGATAGCATTTACTGCAATGTTAAACTGCCTGGGTTCTTGAGGATCCTGTTCCACAATTGGCGTCTCAAAATCAACTAACGTCTCTGCATCAGTTAGAAATTGAACTGCCGACTGAGCATTTTGTTGACTAATCAATTGTTCCAATGCCTGTGTGATTGTTATCTTAGTTTGATTCACCAAATCGGTCGCTGAGACGATGCCTGTTCCAATCTGATTAACTGTAAGTGTAGAACCATACCCTGGATTAACAGGATTAGTTCCAATTGGTGTGTTTAATAATTTTATGATATCTTGAGCTAACTTATCAGAATCTGTGATAATCGTAAGATCACCATTCTGACCTAGATCAACATCACCACTAATTGCTTTGATATCAAAAGACATAATTATGTACCTTGTTTAGGTTGTAGTATGTTTTTACAAGCTTTAACAATGTCGTCACTTGCCGTCCAATAGTCGTTATTGATTAGGCCCCACACCTCATTACAAGAGGCATTGGGGTCAGCTGGCAAACCTGTACCGTCGTTGGATGCGTAGGTACAAATGGCCCCAAAAGCTGTATTTTCTGTCGGCATATTGGGCACTAAAGCAGTAATCTGCCTTCCGTGTGAAAAAAACTTGCAATTCTTACATTTATACTCTAGTTTAGAGGTCAAATAAAATATGGCCCGCAGTAGAGTTAAAAGCGACAAAGACTCTCCCGTATCTAATACAGTTCCATCGATAATAAGTGCCGATTGTTTCTGGAGTTTTGTCAATTCTACACCCAGTGTTCTTCTGTCAGCAGCAAGTCTTCGATTGGTAGCCTCAAGTCCTGCCAGAGGAAGCTTGATGGTGCTTATCAGGGCACCACCCAACGGTCCAAGACTAGATTGTGGGATGCTAGAAATCAACATACTTACCTGCTCAATAATCAAATTATATAAACTCAACTGCAACGTGAGTTTCCCAGAACTTCGATTTATCTTGGACGTCTCTATTTCCTGTAATCCCTCATTGACTTTGCGTGCTACCTCTGCTATATTTACAGTTTCAATGTGGATTCCTTTAGCACCTGGATGAGAAACGTGTAATTCTATAGTTTCAATAGGTGAGGCACCAACTAAATTAGCGTCAAAAGGATCAAGTGGTATGTTCCCAATCAAGCGCTGAATTCTTCTATATTGTTGCCTTCTTTGTAAACGCCCCCACCTACTTACAAACGATATCAAGTTTTCGATATAGGCTGCAACTAGTTCCCGTGTAAATATCTTATTATCGTCCTGACTCTTGAAAAAACCATCTACCACTGTTTGCCCAGCTTGGCCCGTTGTCACTCTGGGGTCTTGGGTGTCACTTATATTATCTTGCACTTGTTGCTGGGTATGCCCAGACGAATCACCAGCCTGATTTTGGATTTGACTTACATCAATGTTGGGAGTGAGACCGACCAATCGTATAAATGCATCTGTGTAAGTTTCATTCATAAACTTATTTATTTTGAGTATTTCTATGATACTCAGTGTTAAATCGGCAAATTTCTGTCCATCAAGTGTCGCCATTATGGTTTACCAAAAGCCTTTCCTGCACTACCTATTTGCTTTACGTTGATATTAATCCCTGAAAACACAGTGCCGATCACTTTGAACTGCCCTTGTAATCCGAGTGGATTTGCAGCTCCAAATACTAATTCCATCCCTGCAAATGCCCCCATTTGTCCAGCAGCGCGTGGACTATTTGGATCTGTTGCATCTGTTAGGGCCCGGCTGCATGCATTGATGAATTGTATGTTGTTGGTCACAGTACCATCCAATCCAATTGTGTGCACAAACATCCCAGTTTGACCTATTGCAGTTACTAAATCCTGTACATCAGTTGCAAGCTGCTGAAGTCGCTGATTCAAGTAATTTACAGCTTGTGTAAGCTGACGAACACCGTTGGCTAATCCGTGCGCTTGCTGTAGTAGAGATGCACCTCCACCAACCAATGCACGCTCCGCATCCACTATTGCCTTAGCGGGGCCCTCTTTTGTTGGATCCAAGGCAGGGATAAGATCTGAAAGTCGTAGCGCAAACCATTTATTGAAAAGTCTTGTCTCGAATCCATCGAACTTCACATCTTTTGCATTGGTTACAAATTGATCTACTAAACCTGAAAATGGCTTTGCAGACACCAAGTCTACATTTTGAAGGTTAGAAAATGTGGTATCCAAGCCCGTGAGCGAACTCTCAATCGGTATTAGAAAACTACTATTGAATACGTCCGCTGTCTTCTTTCCCTGCTTCACAATGGTTTCCACAGCACCCTTAAATACAGGAAATATCGTAGCTAGCCTTTGAACTGCTGCTACCATTTCCTTGACATTAGGAGCACTGATTAAAATCATCACTCCACCTACTACTGCGAGACCTTCTCCTTTGAACATAGGCCGATTCTTATCAGTTGTGTCTGCAAACGTTCTTGCTATCTCTCCTGCAATTGCACTAGGCGATGTAGCACTAAAAATTGGATTCAAACCTAAAGTATGCATGAACACACCCGTGTTCACTGCATTACCAATCAAATCTTCTATTTGATTTTGTAGTTCGGCAATCTGGTCACCTAGTTGACCTACTGTGTTGAGTGTATTGGCCACAGCATCTGTGAGATTTGTTACCTTATTAAGATTTTGAGTAATACTAGATGAAATTTTGTCTATTTCACAATTCAACCTGTTAGCAGCTGACCCCTCTTTGTTGGGATCGAGTGCAGGTATCAGTTTACCCAGTGTAATACTCTGCCAATTAGCTCCTGTCACGGTCATTTGCTAGTTCCTTTCTTGATATTCTCCGCTTCCAGATACTTATCAGGTAGAAGGAAGGCTATTACATTAATCTTTTCCCATGCTGGAAGCACCAACTGAAGAAATCGAGTGATCTCACCCATTTCTTGTATATTAATCTCCTTATCGCAGGCCTGACTTATTTCGTCTACTGCTCCAAGTAAGTCTACTCGTTTTTGGGCAAGGACTTCAAACGGTGCAAGCTCATCACATTTTAAGGTATATCTAATATCTTGTATGGCCAATTCCAAAGCCTTGTAGAAATTATAAAATCCCGTAAGCGGCCCAAATTCAACCTTATCCCTCAACTCTTTGGGTTCTGAACTTGTGAAATATTTAGTATTAACAAACCCTCTCTCTTTCGAAGATGCTGGAACACCTGTTGTAATTATATACATCAATAAGGTGCCTGCAGGACGCTTGCCGGATTTATTCAATGGATTGTTCTTTAGGTTATATATTGCCTGGCCTGCATTTTCAAGATAGTCTCTCATCTCGCTAATCTTACTAGCCAGATCACGCCTCTTCTGTTGGCACGGGTCAGTTTCTTCTTTTGACAAGGCTGTTTGCTTTAATTGTTCAGTTTGTACTGTTTGTTGAGTGGTAGTTGATGGTTTGATTGTTGATGTCGGCGTACTGGCATTTGCAGGGGGTGGGATTGCCAAATTCGAAGGTGGTGTTGGTACAGATGCATTTACTGCTTTTGCAGGTGGTGGAACATTTACAGACAAAGGTGCTGTGGGTAGCTGCCCAACAGAAGGCTTAGCTAAGCCAGCTGCAGCAGGTGGAGCTGCTGCAAATGCAGATGCAACCTTACCAGCGAGCCATGTTGGCGTTTGTGTTACAGCTGACTTGGCCTCATTTACATAATTTTGTGCATTCTTTACCGCTGCTGCAGCCTCTGCCACCTTAGCATCGTTTCCTGCTCTTGTTTGTCCTGCTGTCTGACTAGCGTCTGTTTGAGCACTTTTAAGATCACCTTGTGCTGAATCCAAGGTCGCGCTGGATTGGGCACCAGGACCTTGTGTTATCGCTGTTGCTGCCTTACTTTGTGCCGAACTTGCCGCACTAGTAGCACCAGCTGATGCACTGCTGATACTGCTTGCTGCACCAGCTTGCGTGGCACCCGACGCTCCGACACCATTGGAAAATAGCGAAGATTGTGCTGCACCCACAGCTAAGGCACCGACAACTGCGACACCAGCGACAGCTGCACCTGCAGCCTTAGCTGCATCACCACCGCCTTTTTTGCAAGCCATAGAATCATTGTTCTTGTTGTTAGCAAGTAGCGATTCACCTTTTCCTAATGAAGAAAAATCGGACATGTTATGGTCTCTTTACTGGTCTACTAACCTTTGTTGCTATGTGTGCATTCTGTAATTGTTGAATACCTATTTCCAAACCCTCTCTTGTATCATCTCTAATGTCTTGCATGTTTTGCATAAATGTTTGAGTGGCAACACCACCAATTGCCACCACTAGAGCATTAGTATTGTTATTAATAGCATCTAAATCTACCTTGATGCCATCCAAATCTGTTTTCATACCATCAAAATCTACCTTCATATCGTCTAAGTTTACTCTTGCCAATTGTACATTGTCAACAATAGTACTATTAGTACCTAAAACACCAAATGTCACGGTTAGAATATCAATATCAGCCTTGATACCATCAAGATCTTCTCTCATTAGTTGAATACTATCCACAACTGGATCATTAGTCCCCACCACACCAATTGTAGTAGCGATCTGACCAATATTTGTATTTAAAGTGTCAAGTTTGGTGTCGATGGTTGTTAAAACAGCACTAATATTTCCCAGGGACACATCGATATCACTCAACGCACTATTTGTAACGTCAAGTGTAGCATTCAAGGCGGTACTTGAGTTATTAATAGCATCAACTATTGCCTGATAATTTGGATCAACTGGCATTTTTTACTCCTAAATTGATGTCGAGAATGACGACCCCGAAATAATTTGTCCAATTCCAGCGCCTACCTGTACCAAGTCTCCAATGCGAGCAATTTGGAATGCTGAAGCTCCTGGAGCACCTTGCACTGCAAATTGACCTGTAACACCCAAACTTCCAAGTATACTAACTCCACCGGGTGCATTAACATTGACTTTGTTTGTCAAAACATCGATTTCACCTTGTGTTATCACAATTGAGTCATCACTATATTTGCTTGCTGCAGTAATTGACGGGGCACTCAAATTGATAAATCCCTCAGCCGTCAAATCGATATTTTGTGCAGCGTGCATCTGTATGTTCGCAAGACTTTCAAATGACATATCCTGCTGTGATCTTACGTGACACTGACCCTCGGTCTCGACCATTATATTTCCAGTGGCACGTAGATGTACCACCCCTTGTGCATCAATATGTAATGCATAACCTGATTGCTGCATCGGTCCTTGGATCTGAATATCTATACCACCAGTTGTGGCAAGCTGCACACTTTGTCCATCGACATCCTTACCAAACGTGAATCCATTGCCGCCAATAGTACTTATTATTATCGACTGTTGTGTATCTTCGTCACTTCCAACTAACAATTCAATATTGCCGGCAAATTTACCTGTAAAACTCCTATCTTTACGAGTAGATGCTTTTGCAGCTAGAGTAATTGGGAAATTCCAGAAATTTCTTATATTGGCTGGTGTAACATCTCTGTCTGCTAGTCCATTATCTCCTTCTCTTCCTACCGACATCGCAATACTACCATCGGCCTGCATTATAATGCTCTGGTTAACATTATTATCTGCGCCAATCCATGCTTCTAGATTGCCCTCGAGATCCAGTGTTAGACTCCTGTCTTTACGACCATAGTTGGGATATTCATTACGGTTCAAAAAGAAATCAGTTGTAAGTCGCGGAAGTCCAAAATCACCGGTTGCCTTCTGCTTGCCAACAGAGATGGTTGCATCTCCATCCATATTCATCAGTAGGCTACGACCCTCTCTAAACGGCTCCAATGGATTACCCTTTGGGTCGTGCAAAGCTGTTGCAGCTGGAATGTTAATCTTCGTAAGACCCTCTTTGTCTACGGCTACTTCCCACAAACTCCCTGGGAAGGAATTTTGCAGAGCCTGTTCAATCTTACTATCATCTCCTGAGCGAAATGCAATAGCGAGATTTGTTTCAGATCTACCGAAATTGTCAACACCCTTCGTGTGCAACAAGTTTCTGTACAAAATAGCGGTAGGGCTTTGTTCATACGTATTCACCACCCACTCCGCCTTAACATTGTGTCCCGGAGCAGCGATACCAGCTGGCTTAACGGCTGTCGATTCCTTTAGAGTATTCTGTCTGTTAAAATGATGATCCCAACCAACGGCAAACTGATTTGTGTAAGTTGTCCATGCTCTGCCGTGTCCTCTGCTGTTACCATTATCGTCAGGTTTCCCAAAATAGTAGTCAAATCTAACCTGTCTTCCAACATCATTTACAACTGTACCAAATGTGATGTCGGCTAGTACATTTGGATCGATATGTCCTTGATGCCGAGCTTGGTCATTTATAATTGGTGGATCTACTCCTGGGTTACCGTCGCCAAACTCTAATATTTCCGTGTGCCACTCAGTCAGTGCAGGATTTAGCATGTCGCTTATATTTCCGCCACTACCTCGGCCATGTTCAATTGAATCTGGGAAGAAAGTATCTGCTAGACCCGGTATCATTGTATCATCAACCGAAGAATTAACACCCTTTCCTCCAGTGGCACTAACATCTGGGTATCTAGGGTCAACACCTATTGTTTCTGTGAACGTGTCAAAATCAAGTCCTGATTCTGCTTGGCCACCAAAGAGAATGTCCAGATTTCGATCACTAATGCTTCTTATGTCTCTTTGTACCACTCCTGCGATTGAGATTCCCACATCACTAATCGTCTCACGTTGTGAACTTTGTTGATATATCAAATCTGCAGCTTTGTTAATTTCTATAATGTTAGCATCAGGCGTCTCCAGAATGACATCACCAACATTATTCAGAGTGATCGCTGAATTAGGCTTGCTTTGTATTATTACTTCGCCCGATTGAACCTTTCTGTATGGCGATTCGTCAGGAGATACATCATCAAATTTATTAACATCATCACGGAAAAAGTGAGGCTGTGGCAAATATGCCAATAGACGAATGTCGCCACCTGTCTCCTCACCGATTAAAACTAATGATCCTGCCTCTACACCAGCTAAAATACCCCAACCACGACCAACATAGGGCTGCGCTAGATGTATGTTTTGTCGAGCACCACCAAACTTATCATAAAACCGAACCTCACACAGATTGGTGTCATAGTTTATGTTCGTTACTCGTCCTAAACGTATCTTGTTGAAATCGTGCGGAGCTAAAACCATACATTTACCTTATGTTTGCTTATTTGACTTACCTTGCTGTTGTTTCGTAAATTGTTGACGGGCAAGCAACTCCTCAACATCATTTTGATAGGTTTCTATCATAATTTTACCCAAAGCATCAAACGGGTGAGGTATTATCTCACCTATGCGACGCCCATAGGATAAAGCTAAATTTGTAGTATAACTACCACCATATGTCAGACTTTGTGAAACACTCAGTATATAAAAATACATTCCCAAACACTCTACAAATACACAATCTCCTACTCGGAACTTGCTATCACCTCTAACAGACGTGGAAGCAGTAAATATGCGACCACGTTCACGACCTAACATTGCTCGGATATAGGTGCGTGCCTGATCACCAGAATGGAAATATGCCTTTTGCATATTTTCACTTATATATCCATACTGGCGCCAATTGTCATAATCCACACCACCTGCCCAATAATATTCTGCTGGTGTAATCTGCACCAATTCAGGTGCACCTGTGACCTCCAAGTATGTAAAACGAGGTGGTGCCTCAGTAAGTTCATAGCTAATCATATCATAATCGGCGATTCTATGAATTCGACACTCATCAGTAAAGCGCTCTAGACCATCTACAAACGATTTAGCTTGTTGGCGTACACGCTCTCTTGTGCTGTTAGCTTGCGTGAGAAGAGAGTCTATTTGATGACTTAGTGTAGTGTATAGGTCTACCTTCCTTTTCAATTTTCGTTGATCCGCTATGAAGGATGTGTTGTTGATTTGTGATTGAATACTTGCAAGTTCTGAGTTGGTCTCCACTATAGTTGTTTGAAGCTTAGAAATCAGTTGTGGATTCTGTGGATCTGCCTCCTCAGCGTTCTTTAATTCCTCCTCTAGCTTTTGTAATTGAGTGTTTGCACTAACTTTATCGTGACCAAGATGAAACACATTGTCTTCCTCTTTTTGAGATTCAAGGTCTATATTGATATCTGTTAGTCCTCTATCCTCAGTAGTGTGAAGAAGCCGAATATTTTTCTGGGCTTCTTGTTCTGCCTGGATACTAGCCGATATGGGTACCCAGGCATTACGGTCGCAGACTGTAGAGCCGTCTTTAGTCTGTTGTACAGTTCGGTCCACCAATTCTTGGTAAGCACTTGTAATCTCTTCACTTTTCGCATACTGCAGAGACTGTGTGGTAGAGTTGGTACTATCTCCAGCAACATCTCCTTGAGTTGGAATGCTCCCCCGTTTTCTTTGAGCAGCTCTGCTTAGCTCTAGCGCATTCACGGCCGACAATCTCTTAGAACTGAATTCTACCTTAGTTTGATTCAAAAGTGCAACAGCTCTGAGTACTACACGTAAAACCTGACCATATGTCCCACCATAACGAATTAGTATGGCATTTCTTACATTGCGGTCTGTTTCAGAAATCAAGGGAAAATGTTCTTTGAGGATACGGTTATATGTGGGTGGTTTGAATTGTATATTACCGTTTTCATCCGCGTAGAACTCGAAATCGACCTGCTCTGCGGCTCTCCGACAAATAGACAGAGGTGTTTCCCACTCACTTTGCCACAATGCAAAATCCTGTCCGATTTGAGTTTGATATGCTTGAAGGTCAAAATCAAGCTCATATTGGTCTGAAATAATGAGAAAATTCTTTTTCTCTGCACGTACAATCTTTTCAAGAGTGGATTGAGGTCCATCTTTAATGTCAGCTTGTACACTAGCCGACTGACTCCTAATATCGTCTAAGTATTCGTGCAACGCTGGCTCGATACGAGCCAAGCTAGCCAAATTCGTTGATGCTATGGAAGCACTCACATACTCCTGAGAGAACCCAGCTTGGACTAACAAAAGTGATCTCACGAAGGGCATTAGGGCCTCTTGTGCTATTTTCAGAACAGCTTCTTGTTGTGCCCCTGGTACATTAGAACTAGTTGCCTGAGAAGGTCCGGTTCGCACACCACCATTTTTAGATGACTTTTCTACAACCTTAGCCTCCTCAATAGCAAGGTTAGCCATCACTTGGAATGCACCAATTTGTGTTCCTTTTAAAAGACTCGTTGTAATTATCGTAGCTACATTTTCAAAATTACTTTCTGTCCCGAGTTGCGTTCCTACAGCAGTTGATACCTGATTGGGTCCAGCCTGAAAACTATTATTGTTCATGGCTGCATCTGTGACGATCTTTGCCAATATATTCAGAATGAATGATGTTCCTTGATCAACAAAAAGGGAAAATTGATTTTTGTTAGTGTAGTGCTGAGCAATATCAATCTGTTTTTTGAGAACATCCTGGCTTAAAAGTGGCTGGAGTGCTTGTTCTACAACATCTAAGAAACCTTCTGCATTGTGAAAAGTAAGTCCTTCCTTTCTTTCCTGTAGACGTAGAAGAAATCGCTGCATCCTGTTGGATATATATGCTATGTAAGCGTTGTTCAAATCTGTCAGCGCCATTCCTTGAGCACTTGTTAACTGATCCTTCCGTATCTGGAAAACCTTAGGATCAAACTGATCTCCCGCCAAATCAATAAATGGCTCAAAATCCCCAAGACGATCATTTAGCTCGCCGATGCGACGCTTCAAAAACGCAAAGAACGACGTTCCCTCGCTGCGCTGATCAGTGGTACCATCTGTTCGTTGGAACGTCGTACGTCCTCCAAATGCTGCATTCTTCAAAAACAATCCAAAATTATATGGAAAACCTGTTATAATAAAGCTTACTAGATCCGCAGCATCTATCTTGGCAAATGGTAAACTAGTGACAAACGGTGTTACTCCCCCTTCCTTAGCTTCTTTTTCGCTTAGCACTTTCTTCTTGAGAAGATTGGATTGCACGCCAGCATCGATCGTTATGTTTCTATCCATTCTTGCTCGAACTTCATCATTTACAAATGCAAAATCAAGAACTACTATACCATTCTTCCAATTGCCTGCCAGCTCATTTCCTCGCCAAATCGGATCCTGTAGTAAGCCTGCTGGGCCTTGGTCTGCTCGCAGGGCAGGCTTTATCATTATACGGGACATGCTTAGAAATACCAAGTTGTCTCGACAGGAAACATGAATCTGATATTTGCCGTCGCTATAAGTCTGTTTCACGGTAGAAATGATACCCTGGAAAACCTGTAATCTTTCCTCTTCAATCCCTCCATAACGGGACTCATAGTTGTTTATAATTTGTCTTTGTTGTTGCGAATCCCTACCTAATCCCTGTGAAAATGGCAACTTATCGAGCGTGCGTGCTCCCGTCATTGTATCCGTGCTTGCAGCATTCTTTTGAACGACTCTTTTGGTTTCCTCTATTATGGGAAGCTCATTTGTGAGGCGTATAGCATACGTTTTTGCTTGTTCAAACGTCAATTCAGGACCACCTTCCACATAGCTTAGAAGGTTTGAATTAGGCTTAAATTTTAGTTTTCCCAGATTTGGTGACAAGGGTACAAGGGATGCTAACGCTGCAGGATTCTTTAGGTCCTGCAGTCTGAGTCTGTCAGGGCTTGTTACAGTGGTTCTGAAAAAATCAAGTAGTCTCTTAAATTCACCCTGCATCAGTTGAATTTTTTCTTCAATAGAACGTATCTGTCTACCCATCACAACCGCCGATGGATCTTCCAAGCCAAACCGGTCAGGATCCTGTCGATTTAGTCTAAATATAGTTCTCGTGGGACTTGTCATCCAGATATACACTCTATCCAGTACCTGAAGGATGGTCTTGCTGACGTAATATTTAACCAAAGTCTGTCGTATCAAGCTCATATTGTCTTGCTTTTGTGTCGCCTGGCTGCTTGATGCTATATCTTGATCCACTTGTTGTTGTGTACTTGCAGACAAGCTATTGTTTAAATTGTCTTGTTGTTTTAGAAGCTCAGCCAAATCTGCTTCGAGAGATGCTTTTTTAGATATCAACTGCTGAACATCCGAGTCATTCATTAATGTTCTGCTGGCTACTAGCTGGGCATTTATAGCACGAATTTGTTGGGTAATATCACTGATTTGACCGGCAATCTGTGTGGCCAGTGCTTGTTTGGTATTCAACAACCCTGTAGTATATCCCTTGCGTCGTAACAACATATCTACTATCTGGGGTGGATAAAAACGACCACGATAGTATACCATTCCATCTAGAGATCTTGAATCCTCCAAGAAAGGGAATTCAGATAGAGCCAAATCAACATCGTCTTGACTTATGAAAAGTAGATTTTGTGGATTTTCAATCGTAAAGTTAGCGCTTCCTTCACCTTCGATATTTATAGAGGTGGTAATTTGTGATACGTTTGCCAACTCGATAACGCCATTAAATGTCTCTTTGCCAACCTCAACTGCAACAGGTGCATCCAACTGCTGCGCTGCAAGTCTTGTGTTAAGTTTATCAAGTTGACGCCTGGTGTCAGCATATTCTAGTTGCGTCTGTAGTAGTTGCTCTTGTGCTCCAGCACGACCCGTCCGTGTCTGTTGGATAAGAGTATTAGATTGTTCGGTTAACTGCACCAATGTTTGTGACAGTTGAGCTCGCAATTGTCTTGCCTGTGCATTCGAAACATTCTTAACTATGGGCGATTTGTAATAACGAGTATATGCATTGCCACTAAACGTGGTGGGAGTGTATAATTGAACTGTGTCCGTATCATACGAATCAAGAGATGAATTCTGTGCCTTAGCAGTTGTTTCCGCTCGGCGCTTTTCCAATTCTTGAATACGTTGTTGATTCCCTTGGATGTAATTTTTACGCAACACTACTTCTTGGTCTATTTCTTTTTTATCCGAATTTAAATTTGTAAGTATTTCTTGTATATTTGGAGGAAGAGGATTCTTACGCCATTCCTCCACCATCAGCTTGTCTATGTTTTGCGAAGCTTGTTCTAAACTTTGGATTTCTTGTTGAAGCTTGGTATTTTGCTTTTCAAGAGTAAGGATATTCTCATCGAGCTTGGCAATTTCTTTGTCAATACTTTGATACGAGTCCTGTACTGCTTTGATCGCTTGACTCTGTCTTTTTAACTGAATTGCCTCAACACTTTGATTATAACTAGCTGTCACTTTTGTAAATTTTTCGTGATCAGAAATTAGATCAAGTTTCCTAGTAATGATATTAGCCAAAGCGCTGCGTATGTCAATTTGAGTAGTCTTTCCTGGAATTTGCGAAGACGACCCAGTTTGTGCCGCTACTTGTTCAGCAGCACTTATATCGCTTTGTAATTGCTCTATTTGCTTCTGTTTGTTCTGCTCGTCAATTGTTAGCTGCTTCTGACGATCTGAAGGTAAATCAAGAGAAAGTCTTTGTCTGATCTTAGTTAATTCTGCTTGCGCTACTTCTAAGTCAGATGACAAGACAGACAACTTTACCTTTTTAGACTGACCATCGCTCTTTATTGTAATTTCTGGATCGCTAATGACATATGTCCAGGTATCATCCAACCACTCTTTTTTTTGTATAAAGACCCATGCTTGAGGAGTATCTGCTGAACGAAACCCACCTTGACCTGGTACCACTCTTCGACCAAGTGAAGGGTCGATTTTTTCAAGCTCACCAAATCGGATAGACCGCTCCGCAGGACTGCTTCTATTGAGCAGGGAATCTCCCTGATCAAAACTAGAATCTATAAACCGATCTTGTTCGCTATTTCTATTGCTCATTATAAATTACTCATTGAATCTATTTTCTACCACATCAAGCACCCGAAGGATTTGGACGGCATACGCTATTGCAGGATTTACATCCTTGTCCTTACGATCAGGTCGAAGTATTGCAACCTCAACTACACCAATCTTTGCACCCTTAGCATTGATGATGTTTTGAGAAGCTAAATAAAACGGAGGTGCATTTAGTATGCCCACTTTTCTACCTTCTGCATAGCCTCCACCCGATATGCTCTGATTATGCGTCGGATCAAGATTCGGTGTCTCGGTAGTAGACCAAGGATGTCTGTGCCAAGGTAAGAAATTACGGCGTCGCTGACCCAAAAATTCTACAACCATAAAAGTTATGGTGTAATCAAGAGTTCCAAGTTTATCAACACCTTCTGTGAATGTCATATCTGTAAAATAGCCACGATAACCCTGTCCTTGATACCACATTACTACACTGGCAGCCAATTGCATCAACGATTGTCGTCGTTTATCTTCTGGATTTTGCTGAACAATTTGGGCAAGAGCTAACTGCTCACTCCTATACACATCTCTCAGAACATTTATTCCTTCAATAGCAGAGCTACCCGTTGTTCCGGTCATCGTGATCGTATCGAGATCCTCACCCCAATACTGAGCAAAGTATCCAGCCTTAGTGCGAACTCGATTGATTTCCTTGCGTGAACTAAATTGTATATTTTGAGGATTGAGATACATTTCAATAGTTTGATTACCACCCACATGTGGAACTTCCCACTGTATTAGGGAACGCTTAGTCAGAACAGCAAGTGCCGCTTCAGACCTATTCCTGAACACTAGTGCTTGCACAGACTGTACAAAAGTCTGTTCATCGACAGCTGCTAGTCTTAGCGATAGATCTCCAAATCTCTGTACACCCATATCACACCATTGTCCTACACAGCAGAATATCCTTCACCCGTATCACCGTGTGGATAGGAAGAGAAGGCTGCTGGTCCACCTGCAATCACACCTCCTGCGATGAGAAACCTAACTTGCTTATTTACAAAAAGACCATTCTTTTCCGAAATATCAACAACCACTTCTTTCCGAATACTCTCTGTTGGCGCAGCAGCGGTTTTCTTTTTACCTGCTGCATCGTTGGCTTTTCTTTCTTGTATAGCTTGATCAGCCGATGTGTCTCGCATAGCTTTCTGCGATTGCCGTTCCGTTGTTTGGTCGACCGCTGTATCTCGCATAGCTTTCTTCCACTTCCACTCTGTTATTTCTTGATCTATAGTTTGCAGTTCTTTTTCCTGAGTCGTCTTAAATGCAGCAACTTCGATTTTTCTAAGTCTTTCGAGAACTTCTTTGTCTTGCTGTCCTACCGCCTTCCATCCCTGACCTATAGTAGGCGCTGTCTTTGCTTCATTAAGAGCCGTCTGCCGCATAACATGACCTTTTGCTGCTTCTAGAACAGACTGGTACCTAGTGTCCCGCAACCTTTGCTCATCCGAAGAAAGTTTGTCTCCTCTCCTTATCTTTTCGCGCAACTGGTAGGCTTGCTCATTATTTAGACCGATAAACTTTTGTACGGATTTGGTACTCTCCTGTATGCTTAGTAGGTGCTTATTCATGGTACCAGTAATTTTTTCTTCTGTCTTTCGGCGCTCCAGAGCAGCTGCTTCAATTGATTTTGCAGCAATGGTAAAAGCTGTACCTACGGTTAGAGCTATCCAACCAACAGGGCCAATGGCAGCAAGCAGAGTACCTATTCCTCCTGCAAACGAGCCAAGTGCCCCTTTCAATGCTGGACCAAAAGCAGTAACATTCATTGTAAGTAGCCGTAGTACACCACCAGCTGCTTGTCCTTGAGTTGCTACCCCACGAAGAGCTTCACCAGCTCCTGCTCCTCCTTTTGCACCCCAGGCAGCCCATCCTGTCGCAGCAGTGCTGGCTGCACCACCTGCTACTGCACCTCCTGCTCTAAGTGCACCACCTGCTGCTGATTCGGCAAGACCAGCACCAGTACCACCAAGTCGAATCAATCTTCCAAGGAAATTCCCAAATGTGGCACCTAAACTTCTTTCTACAGTACCACCAAGAGCACGACGCAGCATGCCACCAAATGCGTCTCCTATAAATTTGGTTATTCCTACACCTAACAGAACTGTTCCTATTGCTGTTACCCAACTAGTACCGATCACCTTACCAATCGCTTTACCAACACCCTCGACTGTGGGGACAACAGTGTTGTCAATCGTATCAGTCAGCCCCTTCATCTTTTTTTGAAATACTTCTGTATCGAGACCCTTTCCCGTAGATATTGATGTCATTATGTCGGAAAAATCTTTTCCGAAGCCACCTGCAGCTCCAGCACCTCCAGCTACCCCACGGATAAAAGCCAGAAGCACTCGACCAACTAACGAACCAATCAGCTCCAGTATCCTTGCTATCTTTTCTTGAGCTGTTAGCGTCGCGGCACGATATTCCGCCTCTCCCTTCTCCATATCTTTCAGAGTCTTCTTCGTCTCTTCTGCTTTTTTCGAGCTGCCCTGACCAGTTGCGTTCAACTGCTCCATTTCCTTTACCAGATTAAGGTAAGCTCGGGCGTCGTTCTGAGAAAATCCGAATGTCTGCGCAGCAAACTTTTCTTGTCCTAGTCTAATAGACGCCAGCTGGTCATCTGTTGCTGCTTGTCCTTCAGAAATGATCTCACCAGTACCGCCCATCAACCGGCCAACCACTTGGCCGATCTGCTGTGCCATCTCGGCTCCACCAGTACCACCAGCTTTTTGGCGGAACTGGAACCCAGCAGCTAAACCACCACCCATTCCCATCTGTTGACCAAAGAATGCCATTTGGCCAAAATCCATCTGTGCCATTCCTGCTATTGCCTTACCCATCACTTCAACAGCAGCACCAGCACCTACTCCAGCCTTTTCTGCAACCTGACCAGCTTTCCCAATCATTTCTGCAGCAGCAGACGAATCTAGACCCAAGAATTTGAACGAAGACTGCATCGATTGCAATATAGGTAGCAATGTGGCTGTTGATAAACGAGACTTTCCAGCAGCTAAACTCAATGAAGCGAAGGATTTTACGGTACCTTCAACATTACCACCTAATGTCTTGACTTGCATCTGCAACTGACTGATAACTTGACCCTGCTCAAGGCCAGTAACTCGTGCAATACCAACCGAGGCAGATAAGGCACCCCATGTCTTGGCGTTTTTCCCAACCGCATCACTTAGGCTGGAAATCTTTCCTGTTTGTTTATCTATCCCCATTTCTTCCATGGAGAAGCCAACTTGACCTAAATTACCCGCTAATCTCTGAAGATCCTTAGATGCTATACCAACTCGCTGGCCATATTGTGCAAATCCTTCGCTAATCGCAAGAGTTGCACTATCTGCTAATTTTAGTCCCTCGGCATATCGACCAGTAGCAGCAGATAGATCAATAATAGATTTATTAACAACTTGGATTCGATCTTGGAACTTGATCGCTTGACCTACCACAAAGCCAAGGGCCAAGCCAAGATTCTTGGTATGAGGAGTCACAGCACCAAAGTGCTGAATAGCCTTGCCCAGATCCATTTCCTTGGCAAGGCTTTTTGCAGCCAATGCACCCTGAGTAAGAGCATTAGCCAACTTCTCGTGCTTTTCTTTTAACTTCTCTATCAGAGCAATAAGTGTCTTATTCTGAAGGGCCAGTGTTTCTAGATTGCGGCGCTCTTCTTCCGCACCATCTTTTCTTTCCTTCCGCAGCCCTTTAGTTGCCTCAATTAATCTATTTACATCTGCTAGTTCTGAAGCACTAATATTAGGGTCTGCCTTCATTCGATTGAGTTGTTCCAGAGTTTTACCTAAGGTTTGAGCATTAGTATTAGCGCTTGCTATTTGAGCACTTATGGCGTTTATATCATCTCTTAGTGCCACACCACTTCTCCTGTTTAGGTGTTAGCTTTCACAATATCTTGTCCAAGTTGTTGTATCGATTTCTTTTTTAGTTCTGGTGAGATGTCACTTCCAAGCCCTCTACCAAACATTCTTTCCAGTACGCGATTGAAACCTGCATCTGGCATTCCTTTAGAATGGCGACGAGCTTCCTGAACTTTCTCGACAGATTCGTTGTCCCAAAACCGTGCAAGATACTCAATCCTATCACGCCACATCTCTTCTTCATCCAGCTTATCCTTGTGTATGAGATGTGCGTAGGCCAACATTTGAATCAACGACATGGTCTCAAATATTGGATCGTCTAGAGTCTTTCCAAGTGCCTTACATATGTCCCAGCGGAGCCTCATGTGAGGCTCCTGCATCAGTTTTTTAGTAATTCACCATCCTCTGCAGCTGATTGGAACACTTTCTCAGAACGCTCTAAAATCTTACCATACTCATCGAAAAGCTTCACTGTAAAGGCCAATTGCCATGA
>Ga0315289_10001663_pt1 | contig 34626 bp, 18 predicted proteins | sample YL17G11_40_MG_FD_203452 | JGI IMG/M metagenome (GOLD analysis project Ga0315289, IMG submission 203452) | Sediment microbial communities from Yellowstone Lake, YNP, Wyoming, USA - YL17G11_40 | ecosystem: Environmental > Aquatic > Freshwater > Lake > Sediment | place: USA: Wyoming | collected...
GTGCGACAACCACTCGAGTTCCTGGGCCAGTTGGGGAGACAGATACAGGGTGAAAGGACGGCCTTTGCGGCGGACCGGTTTGGGTTTCCTGCGACCCATCGGGGAGCTCCTCGTAATCAAGTGTCAATTGATGTAAATACACCAATCTGCGCTCCGTGTCAAGTGCGAATCGGCGTTTGCCCGAAGAAGGTCCTGCCACACCCCTTATATCGGCGGAAGGAAAGCACTCAGTGAGGCCTACCTCCGGGGTTTTTCAATACCCCAGCAGGCGTTCGGCTTCGCGGGCCAGGTCGTCGGTCTGGGGGAGGATTTCGTTCTCGAGCTGGGGGTGGTAGCCGATCCAGGTGTCCAGGGCGGCGACGCGGCCTACGGGGGCGTCGAGGCACTCGAACAACTCGCCGGCGATGCGGGCGGCGATCTCGGCGCCGTAGCCCCAGGAGAGGCAATCCTCGTGGGCGACGAGCACGCGGCTGGTCTTCTCGACGGAGGCGCGGATGGCCTCCCAGTCATAAGGGGACAAGCTTCGGAGGTCGATGATCTCGAGCGACCAGTCGGGGTTTTTCCGCTCGAGCTGGAGGGCGGCTTGCTGCGCCTTCTGCACCATGGCGCCGTAGGTGACGATGGTGAGCGAGCGGCCGGATTTGACCACGCTGGCCTTGCCGAAGGGGATCAGGAAGCCGGGGCCGGGGTGGGGTGAGCGGCTGTAAGGTTCCCGATAGAGGCGCTTGTGCTCGAGGAAGAGCACGGGGTCGTCCGCGCGGAGGGCGGTGCGGAGCAGGCCGCAGGCGTCGAGGGCGTTCGAGGGCATCACCACGCGGAGGCCGGGGATGTGGGTGAAGGCGACCTCGCCGCACTGGCTGTGGTAGATGGCGCCGCCGGTCAGGTAGCCGCCGATGGCCACGCGGATGACCGCCGGGCAGGAGAAGCCGCCGTTCGAGCGCCAGCGCAGGGTGGCCAGCTCGTTGCGCAGTTGCATCATGGCGGGCCAGATGTAATCGAAGAACTGGATTTCGGCCACGGGTTTCAGACCGCGGGTGGCCATGCCCATGGCGCGGCCGACGATGGCGGCCTCGGCGACGGGCGTGTTGAAACAGCGCGCGGAGCCGAACTCGGTCTGGAGGCCGGCGGTGGCCTTGAAGACGCCGCCCTTGCCTTTGAGTTCGGCGAGGTGCTGCTCGCGGCTGCAATCGGCGACGTCCTCGCCGAACACCACGATGCGGGGGTTGCGGCGCATCTCCTCGGCCAGGGTGAGGTTGATCTCGTCCACCATGGTGCGGGGCGCGCCTTCGAAGCGGGGAGGAGTGGAGAACTCCTCCGAGGTGGGGTCCACTTTGTGGGAGTAGAGGTGCAGAAGGGCGGAGCCACGCGCCGGGGGCTCGGCGCGCAGGGCGTACTCGGTGGCCTGGTGGACTTCCTGATCGACCTCCTGGGTGAGGACGTCGAGGGCGCGGCGGTCGAGGACGCCTTCCGCGAGCAGCCATTCGGGGAACCGGACGAGGGGGTCGCGGGCGGCCTCGGCGGCGCGCTCGAGGGCGGTCTTGTAGAGGCGCTCATCGTCGGAGAGCGAATGCGAGTAGGGGCGGATGACGTGCGCGTGGACCAGCGCGGGGCCCTGGCCGGAGCGGCACCAGGCGGCCGCCTCGCGGATGGCCTGGTGGGAGGCCAGGAAATCCGTGCCGTCCACTTCGCGGATGAGCAGGTGGGGGAAGCCGGACAGGAGGCGGGAGATGCTGCCGCCGGCGGTCTGGCACTCGACCGGCACGGAGATGGCATAGCCGTTGTCCTCGATAAGGAACAGAACGGGGAGGCGCTTGAGGCAGGAGGCGTTCATGGCCTCGAAGAACTCGCCTTCGCTGGTGGCGCCGTCGCCGGCGGTGACCAGCACGACCTCGTCGGTGTTCGGGTCCAGGAAGCGGCAGGCGTCGGCGCAGCCCATAGCTTCCACAAACTGGCTGCCGGTGGGCGAGGAGGCGCTGACGATGTGCAGCGCGGGAGAGCCCCAGTGGGATGGCATCTGGCGGCCGCCGGAGGCGACGTCCTCGGCGGCGCCGACGGCCTGAAGCAGCATGTCGAGCGCGGTGACGCCCAGCGCCAGGCAGAGGGCGCGGTCGCGGTAATAGGTGTAGAACCAGTCGTGACCGGCCCTGAGCGCCAGGCCGGCGGCGGCGCACGCAGCTTCGTGGCCGGCGCCGCTGACCTGGAAGTAGATGCGGTTCTGGCGCTTCAGGAGGATCTCGCGGTCGTCCAAACGCCGGGAGAGGTACATAAGGCGGAAGGCGCGGACCAGCTCTTCAGGTTCGAGGCCGGCGAACTTGGAGGAGAGCTCAGGGGCAACCTGGAGGGTGCTCTGCGGGGCCATCGATCAACCGCCTTCCAGTGACAGTGTAGCCGATGGGTCGGGGGCCGGTGGTGCCCGGCCCCTACCGGTCACTTCTTCTTGCAGGGCGCCTTCTTGGTCCTGCAGCCGCCCTTGGCAGCCTTCTTGGGCATGCGTACCTCCTTGTCTCGTGCGATTATACGCGAACGCGGCGCGGGGGGAAAGGGAAAAGGAGTCAGGAGTCAGCAGGGGAGGGCGGGCTTGGTAGCATGAGAGGGTGCACGATCTAGGGTTCTTCCGGGGGAACCTGGAGCAGGCGGCCTACTGCCGCGGCCCGCACCTCAGAACGGGTTGTTCACTGCGGCGTTGCCTTCTATGGTGAGCTTCGCTCCGCCGCCGATGACCTCGCCAATGATCGGCCGGTCAGCGGCAATGTAGATGTTCCGATTTGGCGCCAGGATAACGCCGTTGACCTGCGTCTGCACGAGGGGATCGGGTGCTCCCCCGGTGATGGATATGTCGGCGCCGGTGCCGGTGACGTTGTAAATGACGCTGAAGGGCATCAGGCCCCCTGCCAGCCGGATGGAACTGGGTCCACTCAACACGAACCGCCCGGAAACATTAATCACAAAAGTCGCTCCGGCCGGCGCGTTCAGAGTCACCGTAGCGTTGGTGATCGTCAGGTCCGTGAGCCTGAGAACGTTGAGGCCGGGGCCTCCGGTAATGGTCAAGCTGCCGGATGGATTGGTGATGTTGATGGTGCTCGGCCCCGGCAGGGTGGGGCCCAGCGCGGCGGCGGTGGTGGAGGCCATCAAAGCGTCCGTCACCGCCTGCTGTAGCATGGCGTCCGCGGCGGGGCCCGTGACGACGCCACCCGCGATGACGCTCTTCCCCGACTTGGTCAGTGTGGAGGCGGAGCTGCGCCAGAGCTTCCCGTTGATTTGGGCCGCGCCGGTGATGGCCACGGCGCTGCTGGCTGCGCCGCCAACGTGGGGCACACTGCCGGTAACCGTGGCGTTGCCGCTGATAGAAAGCGCGGTCGGACGCCCCAGGCTCAACACGGCCCAATACCGCGGGCCGGCTGCGCCCAGGTTCACCGGGGAGGCGCCCAGGGGCTCAAACTCCAGAGCCAGGCCGTTTTTCAGCACCGGCGCGTTGTAGCTCCATTGCACGCGGCGGCCGTTCGCCTGCCCGTTGGTGTCGCGAATGCCGATGGTGGCCTGGCCGCCGAGGCTGGCCGGGGACCCCGCGGCGGTCACGTCCTTGTACTGGAAGAGAATCCGGTGGCTGGACTCGTAGAAGATCACCTGGAAGGTGATCCCCTCGGGCGCGTTGATGGGATAGGCGTTGTTCCACTGCACCACGAATTGCCGGTTCCCAGGGGCCCCGAGCGTCTGATAGTACACGGCGCCGGCCCCGGGGGCGGCAAACGTGAGATCAGTCCAGAACGGCGCGATGGAGGGCAAATCACCTTGCGGGCTGGTGGTGGTGAGGTCCTGATTGGCGAAAGCGACGTTGCACCCGCCCAGCGAGATCAACCCGTTGGTGCTCACGCAGAGGCTGGTGAAGTTCTTGCCGTAGAACTGGAACGTGAACCCGAGGTTCACTTCGGCCTTGTCGTCATCGGCCCCCCTCAGGACGGCGACTCCGGTGGCGGCGATGTCCACGAAGCTGTAGGTGGTGGCGTCGCTGGCCACGTACCCGAAGGCGTCGGGGCCGATGGTGCCGGCAGTGGCGCCGGGGGCGGCCAGCAGGAGCAGAGCGGCCGCGCCAAGGCCTTTCATGAACCCGGTGTAGACTGCATTTGGGTTGTTCATCTTGCTTCTCCACATGGGTCGTTCACCTCCACCGCTACCAGGACGTTTGCTTGGCCGTAAACAGTTGGCCACTAATGTTGATGTAGAGCTTCCGGATAAACGTGACGAACGAATTGAAGGGCGCCACGGTATAGGGCTGGGTCCATATGTTGTAGACCGGGCCGCTCAGTGGGCCGAGCGTGATTTCGGGGCTGGAGCCGACCACCGGGCTACAGCTCAGCGCGGAGGGGGAAGCCAACACCTGGCCGCCTCCGCCCGCGCTGCTGAATAGCGCGCCGTAGGCGTTGAGGCTGAAGGCGCAAACAGAAGCCGTCTGGGTGATGGTGAAGATCTGGTCGCTGAGCTGGATGACTCCGGAGCGCGGGCTGCCGGAGGGGTTGGCAGCCGCGGTGAAGGTCACCGTGCCGCTGGTGCCGCTGAAGCTGGTGCTGGCCTGGATCCAGCCGCTGTAACTGACGGCCGAGGGCGTGCAACCCGCGGTGGTGCTGGAGAAGGTGAACGAGCCGGTTCCGCCGGTGTAAGCCACGGTCGTCGAGTACTGACTCAGCGTATACGCGCAGACCGCGCCAGGCTGGGTCACGGTATAGGTCTGTCCGGCCACCGTGAGCGTGCCGACGCGCCCGACCGCGCTGGGATTCGGCTGCGCCACAAAGACTGCGTCGCCGCTCCCGCTGCCTCCACCGGAGGTGACCGCCAGCCAGTCGTTGTTGCTCGCGGCGGTCCAGGAGCAGGCCGCGGCGGTAACCACGCCCACGGAGCCTGTGCTTCCGGATGCCGGCACGGCGCCGCTGGAGGAGCGCAAGCTGTAACTGCAAACCTGGCCGGACTGGTTGATGGTGGCGCTCTGCCCGGCCACTGTGATGCTGCCCGAGCGGGCGGTCTGCAATCCGTTGGGATCCACCGTGAACATCACCGTGCCATTGCCGATACCGGTGAGGCCGGAAGTGATCTTCAGCCAGCTCGCACTGCTGGTCGAGTTCCAGTCGCAGTTGGGGCCGTTAGCCGCCACCCCAATGCTGCCCGAGCCTCCGCCGAAGGCGAACACGGGGTTGTCGTTGGTCAGGCTGAGGCTGCACGGCACACCCGCCTGGCTGATCTGGTAGTGCTGGCCCCCGATGAGCAGCGATCCGGAACGCGGTTGCGTGCTGGAATTCTGCGCCACCGAGTAGTTGAGCGTACCGGGACCGGTCCCCGAACCGCCGGAGACCACGGTGATCCAGTTCGGGCCGGGCACAGTGGTGTAGCCGCAGCCGGCCGGGATGTTGACGCCGACCGAACCCGAACCGCCCGAGGCGGGCATATCTGCGCCGCCGCTCGAGAGGCTGACAATACACAGCGCGCTGGCTTGGTTCACGGTGAGGATCTGGCCGGTGACGGTGACCGTGCCCGTACGGCTCAGGCCGGCCGGATTGGCGGCTACTGCGATGCTGACCGAGCCGCTGCCGGCGCTGGCAGGGGGCGAGGTGAAGGTTATCCACGCATCCGCGGTGGTGGCTGTCCAGGCGCACTCGGCCAGCGAAGCGTTCACCGCGATCACGCCGGCGCCCCCCGCCGCCGACAAGCTGGCGCTGGTCGGGTTGATCGTGTAGGCGCACTGGGAGCCAAACTGCGTGATGGTGTGCGTCTGGCCGTTGAGGTTGATGGTCCCGATGCGCTGCGAGATGCCGGGGTTGGAGGGGATGTTGTAGCTGACCGAGCCGCTGCCGGTGCCGCTGGTGGGCGAGGTGAAGGCGATCCAGGGCTGAGAAGCTGTTGCCGTCCAGCCACACGCCGAGCGGTTGGTGGTGATGGTCAGGATGCCAGAGCCGCCGCCGCTGGCGATGGTGGCAGTAGCCGGGCTCACCGCGTAAGCGCACAGGGGCGGAGTGATCACGGTCACCATCACGGGCACCGTCTGCGGCGTGTTGGGCGACTGCGAGGAATTCACCTGGATGACGCCGTAGTAAGTACCCACCTCGAGGTTGGGTAGCAGCAGCGTCGTGGTGCGGGGTGTAGTACCGCTGGCCACGCTCAGGCTCGCGCCGGGTATGCCGCTCACCCCGGCAGTGAAGCTCACCGGCGTGTTGCCACTGGTGATGTTGATGGCAGCGGCGGGTGGCGTCTCTCCTTTGGGGTAGGTGAGTTGTAGGCTACCGGGGCTGAGGGCCAGGAACGCGACCGGAGTTGCGGCCGAGTCTACGTATAGACGATAAGCCCTGGTCAGCACCGCCCCGAGGCTGTCGGTCACGACGAGGAACCCAGAGAACCGGCCAGGCGCCGTCGGTGTCCCGGACAGAACGCCGGAATTCAGGCTGATGCCCGGCGGCAGAGAGGAGTTATATCTCAGTTGGACGCTGTAAGGTGCGGTGCCGCCCGAAGGCGTCACTGTGACGGAGTACAGCGTTCCCACTGTAGCGGGAGGCAGGGGATACGGTGCGATGCCCACACCGCTCACCGTCATGTAGTAGGCGCCGGTAAGCGACTGGCCGGCCGAGTCCGTTGCCCTGAGTGAGAAACTGTACGGGCCGGCGGTCGTCGGCGCGCCCGTGAGGTTGCCGCTGACCAGGCTGTCACCCGGTATCAGAACCATCCCTGGAGGCAGGCTGCCGGAAAACAAGCTCCAGGTGGACGGCGCCACTCCGGAGGACACAAAGGCGTCGAAGACGCTCCGGTTGATGTAGTTCATGCCCACCGACGGATCGGTGATATTACTCCCGAAGGTCCTGCCGTCCTCGGAGGTGAGCGTGAGCGGCGGGTTCTTTCCGGCGGGCAGCACTCGGAGGGTGGTGCTGATGGTGAAGGTGGCGCCGCCGGCTTCCGTGACGGTGAACGTGAACCCGAACGAGCCGGTCAGCGAGGTGCTGCCGGAGAGCACGCCGGTGGGACTCAAGGTCACGCCCGCGGGCAGGTAATTGAAGGGCGCCAGCACGAAAGTGTGCGGGGGCGTGCCGCCGGCGGGGATGAGCGAGATGCTGAAAGGCACACCAGCTCTGGCATCCGACCAGAGCGTGCCAAAGACCTGCATCGGGGAAACCCGCATCGTGAGGGTCCTGAAACCGACATTCGGGGTGGGCGTGGTGCTGTCCGTGGCCCGGAGCGTGAAAGTATACAGGCCGGGAGTGGTCGGGCTGCCCGCCAGCACCGTGGAGTTCGCGGGGAAGTCCGTCGGTGACAGGCTAGCGCCAGGCACCAGGCTCAAGCCGGGCGGCAGCGTGCCCGAGAACAGCGACCAGGCGTAGGGGCCCGTGTCGCTGGTGGCGGGGTCCACGGTCTGGGCGGTCAGCGTCGTGTTCAGCCGCACGCCCACGGAACGGTCCGACTGGGCTGCACTGTTGGTAACGTCTATCGTTCTAGCGGTGGTGGCGGTCCCCAGGATCGTGAAGCTGCAAACGAAGGTTGCGCCGACGCCGTCGGTCGCCTGGACGCTGAAAGTCCAATACCCCGTGTTGGCCGGGGTGCCGGAGATGAGCCCGGAGGGCGAAAGGGTGAGCCCGGCCGGCAACAGACCACTGATGAGCGAGTAGCTGTAAGGAGCGGTACCGGCCATGGCCGTCAACGCCTGTGCATAGGCCGTGCCGTACGTTGGGTTGCGAAGCGTCACCGGCGCAATCCTGAGCGTCTTCACGTTGAGATTGAAGGTGCGCTGGATGCTGTTGCCGGCCGCGTCGGTTGCTTGCAGGGCGAAGTTGTAGACGGTCGCCGTGGTGGGCGCGCCGGCCAGTAGCGTGACGTGCGGATTGTAGTTGGCCGGAAGCGCCGCGCCGGAGTACAGCGCGAGGCCCGGCGGCAGCGAGCCGGAGGCCACGGTCCAGGCATACGGCGCAACGCCCCCGCTGGGGACGATCTGGGCGGAGTAGCTCTGGCCTACCGCGACGTCGCCCAACTGTGTGGAGGCCAACGGGAACGTGAGGACGGCGGGGTAGGGATCCCGCACAATCAGCGTGAAGCGCTTGCCGAACTCAGAGCTGCCGTCACTGACCTTCAGAACGAAACCGTAACTGCCTGTGGCCGCCGTGGTTCCGCTGAGCACGCCGGTGGCCGGGTCAAGCGTGATTCCCGTCGGGAATGAACCGGACGTTCTGGTCCACGTCTTACTCGGCCCGCCGCCGGCGGCGGCGAAGGTGTAAGTGAACGGTGTGCTACTGATGGCGTGAACCGGCAACAACCCCGGATCCGTGATGTTGATGGTGGAGACGTGCAGCGAGAACGTCCGTTTGACCGTCAGGCCGGAGCCGTCGGTGAGGTTGAGCGTGAAGCTGTAGTCGCCCGCGCTGGCGGGCGCACCGGTCAACAGGCCGGAGGCCGACAAGTTCATCCCGGAGGGCAGGGCCGAGCCGGAGGCCAGCGTCCAGTTCTGCGAGGCGCCCCAAGCCAGCAATTGCTGCGAATACGCCACACCCACGGAGGCAGTGCCCAGGTCGCCGCCGGTGAAGATGGTATTGGGCGTGACCCGCAAGGTATAGGTCTTGACGCCGAAGTTGCCATCCTCATCCTGGACGCGCAGGGTGAAGGTGAAGGTACCCGTGCTGAGCGCCGTGCAGGACAGGTAGGCTTTGGTGGTCGCCACCCCGCTGGGCACCGCGTCGCCGGTCTGGAGCACGCAGCCAGGCGGCAGCGCGCCGATGACGGAGAACGTGTAGTTGGGCGTGGGCAGCGCCGAGCCGGAGGGGCTGATGGTCCACCCCATGGGCGAGCCCTGGCTGCCGGTGCCCAGATCCGGGCCTGCGCTGAGGCCGAGTGTCTGTGCCGTGCCGGAGCTGATGTTGAAGTTGACGGTCTTCAGGTAGGTGGCGCTCCCATTGGTAATGCGAATGGGTGGGGTGAAAGTGCCCGTGTTGGTGGGCGCGCCGGAGGCCGTGCCGGCCGCGCTCAGGCTTAGACCGGGCGGCATGGCGCTCGTCGGCTCCGCCGTCCAGGTGTACGTGCCGCTTCCGCCCAGACCCAGCATCGGCTGTGTGTACGGCGTGTTGTAGATCAGGGTGGTGCCGCCGAGCGGCAGGTCGGAGTAGTCGATCAAGATTGGCGCCACGTTCATGGTGAACGCCCGGGTAAGGGTATTCGGGGTGGGGGAGGCCGAGTCTGTCACACGCAGCGTGAAGGTGTAAGAACCCACGGTCGTCACGCGGCCGGCGATGTAGGTGAAGCCCGGCGCTCCATTCTGGAAGACGGTTTCACCTGGTCCGGCCAGGCTGAGGCCAGGCGGCAGGGTGGACAGGGCTTCGAGGGTCCAGGTGTAAGGCGGCGTGCCGCCCATGGCGGTGAGGGCAGACCTGTACGTGTTGCCTGCCGGCGTGTCCGACAGCGAACTGCCGGTGCTGATCGAAAGCGGCTGGGGTGTGCTGCTTGCGATCATCAGCGAGAACCGCTTCTTGGTAGTCCGGGTGAGGCTGTCCTTCGCCTGAACGGCGAAGCCGCTATACCAGGTGCCCGTGGGAGTGCCCGAGATGGCGCCCGTGGCGGAGTCGAGCGACAGCCCGCTGGGCAACGAGGTACTATCCGTCATCGACCAGGTCACGGGCGGTACGCCAGTCGCCGTGAGCGTAACGCTGTAAGCCGCGTTCACCGTGCCTTGCGGCAACACGCCCGGCGTCGTGATGGCGAACGGGGTCACTTGGAGACTATGGTTGACGGTGATCGAATTCGAGGTGCTGAGATCCGTGACAGTGACGTCAAAGCTGTACGTGCCGGCCGTGCTGGCCGGACCGCTGAGCAGGCCGGAGGAATTGAGCGTCAGGCCCGGCGGCAGCTTGGCGGGATTGGGCGCCGACCAGGTGTACGGACCGCTGCCTCCGGTGACCGTGAAGGTGAACGCATAGGAGGAGCCAACCACCACTCTGGGAAGCTCGGTCTGTGAGAGGATGGCCAGCGGGGAAACGGTCAGCGTGATCTGTCGGTCGAGCGTCTGCGGGGTGGGGGTAAGACTGTCAGTGACCCGGATCACGGTGTTATAGACGCCCGGCGCAGTGACGACGCCCATGAACCCGCCAGTAGTCCCTGACGAGAAATCGGTGGGCAGCGGCGGTCCCGTCTGCACACGCATGCCTGGAACCGGCGTGGCGCCCGGCGCATAGGAGTAAGTGTACGGGGGAACCCCGCTGGTGGCCGCCAGTGCATACGCGAAGCGCCCGACCATCCCGGGGCCCAGCGCCGGCCCGAGCGACAGCGCCAGCGGCGGGGCCGCGCCGGGCCTGTAGATCGTGATGCTGAAACCGACCGTCCGCCAGTTGCCCGCGGCGTCGGTCAAAGTGATGCTGAAGCTGTAAGCGCCCGGGGAGGTGAGCGTGCCGCTGATGACCCCGGTAGTGGGGTTGAGCGTGAGGCCCGGCGGCAGCAGGCTGCCAAGGGCAAGGCCGAAGGTGACCGCGCCGGAGTTGCCGGAATACGTAATAGTAGAGGAGTACGAGCCACCCTGATTCGTCCACGGCAGCGTGGTGCTGGAGGTGACCGTGACCGGGGTGACGTTGAGCCTGAACTCCTTGGTGCCGTAGTTCGCCAGGTTGGTGCTGTCGGCGGCCCGAATCAGGAACGAGTAGTAGTTAGGTGGGATCGGCGAAGCTTGGGTCGGGGTACCGGAGAGGACTCCGGTGTTGGGGTCGAGGCTAAGCCCTGACGGGAGGGTCGATCCAGGCTCCACACTCCACAAATAGGGGGAAGGCACGCAGCACGCCGTCAGCGTCTTCGAGTAGGACGGGGCCTGGGTGGTCGAGCCGAGGTCCCAACCCGTGTCGATCCTGATGGTGCTGGTCCCACCGCCAATGTTGAAGCTGAACGAGCGGATGAAGGTGAGGGCGCCGTTATCGGTGATGCGGAACTGCGCGCTGGGATTGGAGTTTTCCAGCGGCGTGCCGGTGACCATGCCGGTGGCGGGATTGAGCGACAGGCCGGCGGGCAGCTTACCGTTGCCGGGGATGATTTCCCAGGTGTAGGGCAGCGTGCCGCCCAGAATGCGGACGTAGGCCGAATAGGGCTGGCCGCGCGTGCCGCCGGGGATATTGTCGTTGCGCGGGAAATCCAGGGCGACTACGCGAACAGTATAGGTTTGGCTCGTGCTGTTGGGCGAGGAAGAACTGTCGGTCACGGTCAGGGTGACGTTGTTCGAGGTACCGAGCTGGGTGGGGGTTCCCCACAACTCGGCGCCCGACGGCGCGCGGTCAGTGCTCAGGGCGGCGCCGTAACGCAGGGAGAGGCCCGGAGGTGCGTTGGTGACGCTCCAGATGTAAGGTGCGGTGCCGCCGGTGACGTCGAACGACTGCCTGCGCCAACCACCCAGGGAGAAGTCGTCCAGATTGGTGGCGGTGGTAATTCTGGGCAGGACGGGCGGCACACCGACGACGGTGAGGGAGACCTGCTTGGTGTAGAAACGAGCTTGGCTGTCGGTGGCGGTGATGGAGAAGTTCCAGGTGCCGGCCCCGGTGGGAGTGCCGCTGAGGACGCCATCCGCAGTGAAGGTCATCCCGCCCGGGATCCCGCCCGACTTGCTCCATATGTAAGGCAGCGTACCGCCCTCAGCCGCGAAGGTCACGGCGGGGTAGGCAACGTTCTGAGTGGCGTTGGGCAGCAGGCCGGCGGTGGTGATGCGCACCGCCCAAACATTCAACTGAAAGCTGCGGGAGTTGGTGTTGACGCCGTCGCTCATCGACACGCTGACGGTGTAGGTGGCGGCCGTGGTGGGAGTCCCTGAAAGCTCACCAGTGCTGCTGTTCAGGGCCAGGCCGGGTGGTAGCGTGGTGCCCTGCTGGACCGACCAGGTGACCGTCTCGATCCCCGTGTTGCTGAAGGTGTAGCTGTAGGCCACATTGGCAAAGGCGTCCGGCAGGTTCACGTCCTTCATGAGCAAGGTATGGATCTTGATCTTGAACGCCTGCGAAACCGTTTGCGCTCCGCTGGTCACCTGGAGCGTGACGTTGTACGTGCCGGCCAGGGTGGCCATGCCCATGATTCCCGCCGAGGCGTCCTGCGAGAACCAGGTCGGCTTGTCGGTGCGCAAAGCCAGTCCGGGCGGCAGGGTGCCGACCACGCTCCACGTGTAGGAGCCGGTCCCGCCGCCCGCGATCAGTGCTACCAGAACCTGTCCGATCGCCGAGGCGCCCAGGTCGCTGGGCGTGCCGATGTACAGCGGCGGAATCGTGCCCGGCGGGTAGATCAGGAGGGTGAAACTGCGCGTGACGGTCCCGCCCGTGCCGCTATCGGTGGCGATGATGTCGAAGAAGTAGTTACCGGCCGCCGAGGGCGTGCCGCTGATCACGCCGGTGGCGGAATTGAGGGCGAGGCCCGTCGGCGGCGCGTGGCCGGCTTTCAGGGAGTAGGTCACCGTGCCCGTGGCGCCGGTCACCGCCAGTGTCGTCGAGTACGAGGTGTTGGCGTTCCCCCAAGGCAGCACACTGGAGGTGCTGAAACGCAGCGTGGCGACGTTCAGCCAGAAAACTCGGATGCCAAAGTTGCCCAGACTGTCGGTGGCCTGCACCGAGAAGACGTGAGTGCCCGCGGTGCCCGGCGCGGTTCCGCTCAACACGCCCGCCGAGGAGAGGCTGAGCCAGGCGGGCAGGCCGGTCGGAGTCCAGATGTAGGGTCCGGTGCCTCCGCTGGCGGTGAAGGTCCGGGAGTAAGACTGGTTGGGGTTGACGTTGCCCAGGTCGGAGCCGTCGTTGATCTCGACCGGGGTCGGCGAAGGGCCGTTGATCCGGATGCAGTTGCCGCGGGTGAGGCTGTTGCCGGCCACGTCGGTCACTCGCAGCAGGAACCAGGCGCACCACCGGGTTTCGGTCGGCGTGCCGGTCACCTGCCCGGAAGCATCCATAGTCAAGCCATTCGGGAGCGCGCCTTGCACGATGTTGTAGGTGTAAGGCTGCGTTCCACCCAACAGGCGGAGCCTCTTGCTGTAGGGCACGTTCAGTATGCCGTCGGGCAAGCCTTCATGGGATAGGGCAGAAACACGTAGCGTGAACTGCCGGCCCGTGGTTTGTGGAGGCGCAGAACTGTCCGTGGCCTGGAGAGCGAAGGTGTAAACACCTACGGCGGTCGGCGTGCCGGCCAGCAACACACCCGAATTCGTCCAGTACGGCGGAAGATCCGCCGGCGCCTGGAGGCTCAGGCCGGGAGGCAGGCTGCCAGACAGCAGGGAAAAGGTGTACGGCGGCGTGCCTCCGCTGATTCCGATGGTCCAAGCCTCATAAGCCCCGATGATGCGGTCCTCGATCGTGGTCGAGAGGCTCGGCGCCGTGAGGGGAGTGCCCACCACGCCCACGGTGTAATGCTTGCGCAACTGGGCCCCGGTACCGTCTGTGATGACAACGGGGATGCCCGAGTAGCCGGGACCGGTCGGCGTGCCGCTCAGAACGCCGGTGGTGCTGTTCAGGCTCACCCAGCTCGGCGTGCAGCAGGATACCGGCGAGCAGCAACCCAGGGAGAACGTGTAGGGCGGCGTCCCTTCGGTCACCAGGATCGTCTGGCTATAAGCGGTGTTCTGCGTGGCGTTGGGCAGCGTAGCCGGGCTGGTGATCCGCATGGGCGAGATGTAGATCCGCATGCCGCGGCCGAACGTTCCGGTCGAGTCGGTGATATTGACGTTGAAATTGTAGTTGCCGGCGACGCTAGGGGTGCCGGTAATCTGGCCCGTGGTGGTGTTCAGGCTCAGCCCGGTGGGCAGCAGGGAGCCCGCCTGTAGGGCAAAGCTCACCGAACCGGTGCCGCCCGCGGTGGTGATCTGCTGGCTGTAGGACACACCGACCGAGCCGTCGGGGAACTCCCAGTTGCTGGTGAGCACGTGGCCAAAGACCTTGACGGTGAAGGTCTTGGTGGCGGTCTGCGAGCCGCTGATCACCTGCACAGTGCAAGCGTAAGTGCCCGGGGTGGTGGCCACGCCGAGCAAGCCGGCTTGGGCGCTCCAGCCCGACGACACGTCCGTCCTGAGCGACACGCCGGGGATGCTACAGGACGTCAGGCTCCAGGTGTAGGTGCCGGTTCCGCCAGTGGCATCCAGCGATGACTCGACCCTGCCGATCGACCAGGTTTGGTCCCCGGTGTTGATCCACAGGGGCGGAGCTTGGCCCAGAGGGTAGACCGAGACGCTGAAGTTGCCGGTCATGGAGCGGCCGGTCCCGCTGTCAGTGGCCACCGCGTTGAAGAAGAACGCTCCGGTGAAGGTGGGCGTCCCGCTCAGAATGCCGTTGGATGCCAGCGTCAGCCCCGGAGGGGCCACGCTCCCAGGTTGGAGGGACCAACTGATCGTCCCGGTCCCGCCCGCGGCGGTAAGCTGGGTGCTATACGAGCTGCTCACGTTGGTCCACGGCAGTTGCCAATTGGTGAGGATCTGGACCGGCGTGACCTGAAGCTGGAAGGCGCGTACCGCGAAGTTGTTCGCATTGGCCGTGTCGGTGGCGCGCAGGGAAAACGTGTAGCTGCCGATCACCGTGGGTGTGCCGCTCAGCGTAGCGCCCGCAAGGCTCAGACCCGATGGCAACGTGCTTAGCGGCTCCAGCGTCCAGTTGAAGCTCCCCGAGCCGCCACCGGCTGAGAAGGTCCGCGAGTACGGCTGGTTGACCATGATGTCCCCCAGCCAGTTGCCGTCGTTGATCCAGACGTTCGACGGCGGGCTGGTAGCGACGTTGATCCCCATCCAGCGGATCGACTCGCCGGCCGGCCCGTTCATTCTCACCTGGAACCAGAACCAGCCGGCCTCGCGCGGCGTGCCGGTCACCTGGCCTGAGGAGCTCATCGTCAGGCCGTTAGGGAACGGGCCCTGCAAGACACTGGCCGTGTAGGGCGGGTCGCCGCCCAGGATGCGCAATTGCTGGTTGTAGGCGAGGTTGAAGGTGGCCTCCGGCAGGTTGTCATTGCTGAGCGGCGTCACCCGCAGGGTGAAGCCGCGGGAGGTGCTCTGCGCCGACGACGAGCTGTCCGTGGCCGTCAGCGTGAAGCTGTAAGGCCCCACCGAAGTGGGAGTACCCATCAGGGTGAGTGCATTGTTCGCCCAGTTGGGTGGATTGGCCGACGGGTTCAGCAGGCCCATGCCTGGCGGCAAGCTGCCCGAGGTCACACTCCAGGTGAAGGGCGGCGTTCCCCCCGAGACGAAGATCGAGTAGCCGCGCCCCCGCTCGCCTACCGAAAGATCCTCCAGGCTGACCGTGTCAATGGAGGGCAGCGTGAGCGGAGTCCCCACCACGCCGAAGGCGAAGTTCCGCCGCGCCATCGCCCCGCCCGAGCCGGTGACGGTAACCTGAAGCTGGTGGTACCCGGGGCCATCCGGTGTGCCGCTTAGCACCCCGGTGCTGCTGTTCAGCGTCAACCAACCGGGCGAGCAACACCCCATCGAGTAGGTGTAGGGGCCGCCGCCGGATACGGAAATGGCTTGGGAGTAAGGGATGCCCTGCGTGCCCACCGGCAACTGCACCGGCGTGGTGATGTTGAGCTTCGAGATGTAGATCCGCGCGTTGCCGCCAGTCGTCGAGACGCCGTCGGTGACCGAGAAGTTGAAGTCGTAGGTTCCTTCCGTGGTGGGCGTGCCGCTGATCTGGCCGCCGGACGCCAGGGTGAGCGTCGGTGGGAGCAAGCCCGATTGGAACGCGAAGGTCAGCGGGCCGGCGCCGCCCGTCGCGGTGATCGATTGGCTGTAGGGAACGTTGACCGAACCGTCCGGCAACTCCCAATTGCTCGTCACTGCCAGGGTGAAGATGGTGATGTTGATGAGCTTGGTGGTGGTGCCGCTGCTATCAGTCACGCGGACTGTGCACGGGTAGGAGCCCGCCGTGGTGGCCACGCCGATGAGGCCGGCGGTGGCGCTCCAACCCGACGGCACGTCGGTACGCAATGCCAAGCCCGGAACCGCGCAACTGACGAGGCTCCAGGTGTAGGGAGGCGCGCCGCCACTGGCTTTCAACGGGATTTCCACTCTGCCAATCGACAACGACTGGTCGGGGGTGGTGATGCCAGGCTGCGCGAGCAGGCTCGCGCTAAATAGGACGGCCAGCAGAAGGGAACGGCTGTAAGGCAGGCAAAACGCGCGGTTCACGACTTCACCCTCCGGCAACGCGTGTGGGGCGTCGCGCCTTTTCAGAGTTTTAGTGCCTAAATTACTGAATTAGAGCTCCCATTTGAGCCCCAAGGCGGAGCCAGTATACACCAAGTCACCGCCTTTTCAAGCGGCCCGGCTGAGTTTTTTTCGGGAATTCAGACACTGATGTATGAAACCGTGGGCCCCACCCCCAGGCACAGCCGGTGGGCAGGCTCTCTGAAGCGAAGCAGGGGAGGGCGGGCTTGGTAGCATGAGAGGGTGCACGATCTAGGGTTCTTCCGGGCCAACCTGGAGCAAGCGGCGGAACGGCTGGCGGCGCGCGGTTTCGCGCTGGATGTGGAGGCATTCCGCGAACTGGACGCGGGGCGGCGGGCGGCCATCACGGAGGCCGAGCAACTCAAGGCGCAGAAGAACGCCGCGAGCGCCGAGATCGGCACGCTGCGCCGGCAGGGGGTGGATACCAGCGAGCGCCAGCAGAAGGTGCGCGAGATGGGCGAGCGGATCGCGGCGCTCGAGCAGCAGGCCCAGCAACTGGAAGAGGAGTTCCGGGAGGGGCTGGCGGGCATTCCCAACCTGCCGCACGCCTCCGCGCCCACCGGGCGCAGTCCAGAAGAGAACGTGGAGGTGCGGCGGTGGGGCGAGCCGCGGCGGTTCGACTTCCCGGTGAAAGCGCACTGGGAACTGGGGCCGGAGCTGGGCATCCTGGATCTGGAGCGGGCGGCCAAGGTCACGGGGGCGCGGTTCGCGGTGTACTGGAACGCCGGGGCGAGGCTCGAGCGGGCGCTGACCAACTTCATGCTGGACGTGCATACGCGCGAGCACGGCTACACCGAGGTGCTGCCGCCGTTTCTGATCAACTCGGCGAGCCTGTTCGGCACCGGCCAGTTGCCGAAGTTCGCCGAGGACCTGTTCAAGTGCGAGGGGTACGATTTCTGGCTGGCGCCGACCGCCGAGGTGCCGGTGACGAACCTGTTCCGGGGCGAGACGCTGGAGGCGGAGCGGCTGCCCATCCGGTTGTGCGCCTACACGCCGTGCTTCCGCAGCGAAGCGGGCTCGTACGGGCGCGACGTGCGCGGCATCATCCGGCAGCACCAGTTCCAGAAGGTGGAGCTGGTGAAGTTCACGCGCCCGGAGCAGAGTTACGAGGAGCTGGAGGCGCTGACCGCGGACGCCGAGAACATCCTGCGGCGGCTGGGGCTGCCCTACCGCACGGTGGTGCTGTGCACGGGGGACATGGGCTTCTCCTCGGCCAAGACCTACGACCTCGAAGTGTGGCTGCCGGGGCTGGGCGAGTACAAGGAGATTTCCTCGTGCTCGAACTTCGAGGCGTTCCAGGCGCGGCGGGCGGGGATCCGGATGAAGGGGGCCAAGGGGAAGAGCGAGTTCGTACACACGCTGAACGGCAGCGGGCTGGCCATCGGGCGGACCTGGGTGGCCCTCGTCGAGAACTACCAGCAGGCCGACGGCAGCGTGGTGATCCCGGAGGCGCTGCGGCCGTACTTCGGCGCCGAGCGGATCACCCCGGCGGGCGGCTGGCGGTAAAGAGGCGCTCCGGTCACAAGTTTGGGACGAAAATCGCGGGGCCGGGAAGGTGTGTATTCCCATGCAGTTAGGAACGTAGCACCCGTGTGACTGGGGCGGCGGGGCGCCGGGCGGCGGCTAAGATGAAGCGGGCTGGCTTGCTGGCCGACCCGGACCTGCATGTGGAGGCAAATCGTGATGGCCCGTCGCCTTGCTGGAGTGCTGACCCTGTGGATGTGTTCGACGCTGCTGGCGGTCCCGCCCCTGACAACCATTCAGGACGTGCTGTACAAAGCCGATGGGACGGCGTTCAGCGGCACGCTGTTCATCGAATGGAAGAGCTTTGAAGCGGTGGACTACTCGACCATCGCCACGCACAGCCTGACGGTGCCGGTGATCAACGGCGTGTTGCGGTTGCAGTTGGTGCCGACCACCAACGCCACGCCGCCGGCGACCTACACGGTGCGGTATTCGAGCGACGGGCGGATCCAGTTCACCGAGGTGTGGGCGGTGCCGCCCAACTCGGGGCCCCTGAAGCTGAAAGACGTGCGGGTGGCCAGCTCGACGCAGCCGGGCGGCGAGCCGCCCCCGCCCCCGCCCGGACAGATCCAGGAGACCGACGTGGTGGGGCTGGTGGAGGACCTGGCGATCCGTCCGGTGAAGGGGACCAGTTACGCGCCGTCGCGGGCGGCCTATATCGGGGCGAGCGGGGCGTTGGAAGCGGTGAGCGGTAACGTGACGGACTGCGTGCGGGTGGACGGCAGCTCGGGGGCGTGCGGCGGCGGGGGTGGAACCGGTCCGGGGTTCGTGGATGGGGAGGCGCCGGCGGGGCTGATCAACGGCTCGAACGTGACTTTCACGCTGGCCAACACTCCGAGCCCGGCCGCGAGCCTGGCGCTGTACCGCAACGGGTTGCTGCAACGGCCGGGCGCCGACTACACGCTGAGCAGCAACATAATCACCTTCGGCACGCTCGCGACGCCGCAGCCGGGGGACCTCTTGCAGGGGTTCTACCGGCAGGCCGAGGCGGCCGCGCCGCTGGGGGAGGCGGGCGGCGCGCTGACCGGCAGCTACCCTGCTCCCCAGCTTGCCGAAGGGGTGGTCTCGGACTACAACGTCGCGGCGAACGCGGGGATCCAGGAGTCGAAGCTGGCGCTGAACTACCCGACGCACCCGAGCGCCCATGATCCGACGGCGGAGCAGAAGGCGGCGCTGGGCGGGACCTCGGGGGCGCCCTCGGCAACCAACCGCTACGTGACTTCACAGGACCCGCGGCTGGCGGATGCGCGCACGCCGGCCGGGCACGGACTGTTGGGGGCCAGCCACAACGACACCACGGCCGGGACGCCGCTGCGGGGTGACCTGGTGGTGGCGCAGGGCGCGTCTCCGACGAGCTGGAAGCGCCTGGCGTTGGGGCCCGCCAATCGGTGCCTGATCTCGAACGGCTCGGACGCGGTGTGGAACGCCTGCCTGTTCACCGGGTTCAGCCCGGGGGCGGTGCCGTTCGTGGACAGCGAAGGGAACCTGGCGCAGAACGCGGGGCGGCTGGGGTGGGACAACTCGAGCCGGCGGCTGGCGGTGGGGAACAACCTGGGGCTGACGACGCTGTACGTTTACGACGCGGCTCCGGGGGTGGGCGTGACCGGGCTGACGGTGCGGGCCGGGCAGAACCAGGGCGCGCAACCGCTCGTAAGCTGGCAGTCAGCCACGGGGGCCGAGGTGGGGTACGTGGAGGCCGGCGGGACGGTGGTGGGGGCGTCGTTCCGCGCAGCGGGGTCGGCCACGCGGGCGGCCTGGCAGGAGACGGGCACGGCGGCGGATCCGAGCACGCGTAATGACGGCGACTCCTGGTACAACTCCGGGCAGCAGGCCCGCAAGGGAGCGGCCGCGGGGCGGGTACACACGCAGCCGCAGGTGCTGTGCTCGAGCACGGGGGCGAGCACCAGCGCCACCTCCAGCACGCGGCTGGGCAGTTGCGCCTTCCCGGGCAACTTCCTGCGGCCCGGGGACCGGGTGGACATCCGGTTCGACTACTCGCACGAAGGCACGGAGACGGGTTTCACCATCGAGGTGCGGTGGGGCGGCAGCCCGATCGTGACGCGGGGCGCGCTGATGGAGGAGTCCCAGGTCACGGGGAAGGCGGATGGCGGAATCCACGCGGAGGGCGCGCAGTGGAGCGTGCAAAGCTGGGGCGCCACGCTGGGCTTCGCGGCCGGCGTGGGGACGTTGTCGGATTCCCTGGCGGACCCGCTGACCATCGACTTCCTGGCGCACCTGGACGGGCCGACCAGCGAGACCGTGACGCTGCGGAACTTCACGGTAGTGCGGTATCCGGCGCAGGCGAATCCGTAGGGCGGGGCAGAGACAGGCAAGAATGCCTATTCCACAGATTTGAACTTCCACTCCTGACTGCTGACTCCTGACTTCCGACTCCTTTCCCAGTACAATAGGCTTTCGGCGGTTGACAAGGAGCGTGTATGCGACTTGGAGCAGTCACCTACAACGTCCTGAAGGACTGGGATGTGGAGACGATCATCACGAAGCTGGAGGCGGCCGGGTTTGAGGCCGTCGAGCTGAGGACCGGGCACCAGCACGGCGTCGAGCCGACGATAGGGGCGGAGGAGCGCAAGCGGGTCCGGGAGCGGTTCGAGCGCAGCAAGGTGCGGCTGCTGAGCTACGGCACCACCTGCGAGTTCCACGCGCCGGAGGCGGCGGTGCGGCAGAAGCAGGTGGAGAGCGGCAAGCAGTTCGTCGATCTGGCCCACGACACGGGAGCGTGGGCGATCAAGGTGCGGCCCAACGGGTTTCCGAAGGGCGTGCCGCGGGAGACCACGATCCAGAACATCGGCGCGGCGCTTCGCGAGCTGGGCGAATACGGCCAGGGCCGGGGCGTGGAGATCTGGCTGGAGGTGCACGGCGCGGAGACGCGCGTTCCGAGCGTGTGCGCCGCGATCATGCAAGCCACCAACCACAAGAGCGTGGGGCTGTGCTGGAACTCGAACGACACCGACATAGTGAACGGATCGGTGCAGCCGACCGTCGAGCTGCTGAAGCCGTGGATCAAGAGCGCGCACATCACGGAGCTGGCCGAGCCGCGGTATCCGTGGCGGGAGCTGTTCACGCTGCTGCGGCAGGCGGGCTATGACCGCTACACGCTGTGCGAGACGCAGGAGAGCAAGGAGCCGGAGCGGTTCCTGCGGTGGTACAAGGCCCTGTGGACGGAGCTGACGCGGCCATGCTGAACAGGACCGCTTGCTTAGGCTCGCGGCTCGGAAGCGCGGGGCTGGTGCTGCTGTTGGTCGCCTGGGTGGCGTGGGCCGCGGTTCCGGCGCCGGAGAGCCACTTCGGGCACAAGATCGGGGCCGACCGGACGGTGCTGGACTGGGACAAGGTGGTCAGCTATTTCCGGGCACTGGAGAAGAACTCGGACCGCATCCGGGTGAAGGAGCTGGGCAAGAGCACGGAGGGGCGGCCGTTCATCGCGGCGACGATCGCCTCGCCGGCCACGCTCAAGCGGCTGGACCGCTACCAGTGGATCCAGAAGAAGCTGGCCGACCCACGGACGACGCCGGAGGCGGAGGCCGAGAAGCTGGTCGCCGAAGGCAAGGCGGTGGTGCTGGTCACCTGCTCGGTGCATGCCACGGAGATCGGCGCGACGCACGCGGCGGTGGAGCTCGCCTACCGGCTGCTGACCGAGGACCAGCCGAAGTTCCGGGCCATTCTGGACAACGTGGTGTTCCTGCTCGTGCCGTCGCTCAATCCCGACGGGGTGGACATCGTAACGCGGTGGTACCGCAAGACGCTGGGGACGGCGTACGAGGGAACGAGCCCGCCGGAACTGTATCAGAAGTACGTGGGGCACGACAACAACCGGGACTGGTACATCTTCTCGCAGCCGGAGACGCGGCTGACCATTGCGCAGCTTCACAACGTGTGGCATCCGCAGATCGTCTACGACCTGCACCAGCAGAGCCCGTTCGGCTCGCGGATGTTTGTGCCGCCGTGGACCGACCCGATCGAGCCGAACATCGACGCCATTCTGGTGCAGGAGACCAACATGATCGGGACGGGGATGGCGGCGGACCTGACGGCGGCGGGCAAGACGGGAGTGCTGGTGAACGCCTCGTACGACTTGTGGTCGCCGGCGCGGCACTACCAGGCGTATCACGGGGGGATGCGGATCCTCTCGGAGGCGGCCAGCGCGCGGATCGCGTCGCCGATCCAGGCCAAGCCGGGGCAGGGGGGCGCGACGGAATTCGGCGCCGCGTCGCGGGAGCGGAGCTGGAACTACCTGGAGCCGTGGACGGGCGGAGCGTGGCGGCTGCGAGACATCATCGACTACGAGCTTATCGCCATGGAGTCGTGCCTGTACCAGGCGGCCATCCGGCGGGAGGACCTGCTGAGGAACTTCTACCGGATCGGGCAGCGGGCGGTGGCGCGGCGGTTGCCCGAGGCGTTCCTGATTTCGGCCCTGCAGCCGGACCCGGGGGCGACGCGGAAGCTGCTCGAGACGCTGGCGTTCGGGCTGGTGGAGATCGAGCGGGCGGAGGCGGCGTTCGAGGCCGGAGGGAAGAAGTATCCGGCGGGCAGCTACGTGATCCGCCTCGAGCAGCCGTACAGCGCGTGGGCCAAGACGCTGCTGGAGCGGCAGCGGTATCCGGACTTGCGGCAATACCCGGGCGGCCCGCCGCGCCGGCCCTACGACGTGACGGCGCACACGCTGCCGCTGCTGATGGGAGTCGAGGTCGAGGCCGTCGCGGCGGCGCCGGCGGTCGCGCTGAAGCGGGCCGCGGAGTTCGGCGTCGAGCTGAGCACGCGGAAGCCGCCGTACGGCGGGCTGGCGGCCAGCGACACGGAGACCTGGCGGGCGGTGAACCGTCTGTGGGCCGAGGGACGGACCCTGTGGCGCGACGTGGGCGTGGGGGATTTTTTCGCGGAGTTCACGGAATCGCGCAACCTGAAGGAGCTGAAGCGGCCGCGCGTGGGTGTGTTTAAGAGCTTCGTGCCCAGCATGGACGAGGGCTGGACGCGGTGGATCCTCGAGCAGCTCGGGTTCGCCTACAAGAGCGTGGGGAACCGGGAGATCCAGGCGGGCGGGTTGCGCCAGGCTCTCGAGGTGCTGGTGTTCCCCGATCAGTCGGCCACGTCGATCGCCGACGGGTACCGGGCGGGCACGATGCCGGAGGAGTTCACCGGCGGGCTGGGAGAGAAGGGCGCGGAAGCGCTGAAGCAGTTCGCCGGTGAGGGTGGCACGCTGGTGTTCCTGAATCACTCGACGGAGTACGCCACCGAGCAGTTGGGCATGAAGCTCAAGAACGTGGTGCGCGGGGCGCCGAGCCGGGAGTTCTATTCGCCGGGGTCGCTGTTGAATGTGACGCTGGACCGCGAGAGCCCGCTGGCATACGGACTGCCCGGGCGGATCGCGATCTGGTCAGAGGGCAGCCCGGCGTGGGAGATCCCGGAAGGGTCGCCGGCGCGGGTGGTGGCGCAGTACCCGGCCTCCGAGGTGCTGGCCTCGGGCTGGCTGCTGGGCGAGAAGTACCTGGCGGGCAAGGCGGCGGCGGTGGAGTATCCCGTGGGCGCGGGCCGGGTGATCCTGTTCGGCTTCCGGCCGCAGTACCGCGCGCAGAGCTACCAGGCCTTCAAGCTGCTGTTCAACGCGCTGGCGGGGCGGTAGGGCAACCGGTTCCGCTGAGCCGGTTTCCACGGCCTTGTCCGCAGCCGGGATGGCGGGCCCGAGATCGCGTCCCGCGGGCTTCAGCCCGGTGTAGGGTTCGCCTTCGCCGGCGCGATGGAAGCGCACCAGGGTTTCGAAGAACCAGCGGTCGGCCAGCTCGCGGGCGGCGGGGTTGAGGGCGCGCACGGCCAGGGTTTGCTCAAAGGCCCGGCGGATTTCGGCCTGGTCCTGCTTCTGAACCCAGGGCAGGACCAAGTTGACGTTGCTGGCGCTCACCGCCGCGTGAGGTCGCGGAGGACGCCGTGTCGCCGGGGAACAGACTGTGATTAAAAGGGCAACCAGCCGCTGGAGGCTTGCGGGCTTCTTCGGGGACCGACGGAAATTCGGCGGCGCGGAAGCAGGGGCCGGCGATGACGGCCTCCAGTAGCGGCGCCTGTTCGGGATAGCCCTCGATGGTCGCCTCCAAGACCCAGAGCAGTTCGAGCAGTTCGGTGGTGTACTCGCTGGTCCAGCGCTCGGGCCGGATCTCGTCCAGCGGCGAGGATTTCTTGCCGGCGCCCTTCTTCATGCGGTACCTGAGCCACGACTGGACGACCTTCAGGCCCGAGACCTCGAAGTCGAACACTTCGGGAGCTACGGGGCGGAATTCGCCGTGGCCGACGCGAAGCGTCCGCGCGGGCTCGTTGTAGTCGAACTTGTCGGGGTAGCCGTCCGGATCGCCGGGAACGCCCTTGGCGCACTTGGCTGCGCCGCGCGGCACGCGGCCTGGCTGCTTGCCCTTGGGGACGAAGCGCTCGCCGTAGGTTTGGAGCCAGAGCAGCCGCGCGCCCGCGTTGCGGACCTTCGCGAACAGGGCGGCGTCTTTAGTGATCGGCACGCGCAGCTCGCGGGTCCCGAGTTCCTTGGCGTAGCGCGCGGTGAAGGCCGGTTGCGCCAACGCGCCGTAAATGTAGGCCAGAAGGTCCTCCGCCTTCACCTTGTGCTTGTATGCCTTGCCGAGCAGGTCGAGCAGACCGGGGAGGGTGTTGGGTTCGGTTCCTTCGCTGTTTCGGTGGAGAGGCAGAATATCCTTACCGCCACGACCAGCAAAGTAATGTCTGTCAGGCACATGAGAAGAAGCCGTAAGAGCGGGACCACCGCCCAACTCAAGGACGACCGAACTAGCCAGATAGACCTGCTTCGGCCCGTGAGCACGCCAAAGGTCGGGGCGAAGATAGTCCCCCAACCGGCTGTCTGCGAAGACCCATTGCCGATCAAAGGAGCGATAAGCGTAGCGTTCGATTCTTGGGCTAGGAGCGTTGCGGGGCAGTTGGCCGATGGGCTTCTCCCGTTGATCCTCCGGCAACAACGGCGGGCACTCCGTGGTCGTCTTCCTGTCGCGCGTTTCCTTGAAGGCACTCGCCCTGTCGCCGGCGGCGAGTAGTGCACGCCAACGCGATTTCATTGTTTCGGGATCGTGACAGACAGGCCAGGTCCTCTTGATTTCAGAACCCGAGTGCTGCCAGGGCATGAGGTCGGTCAGGAGCGGCCAGTCGAAATACTTGCCCTTTCCGGCGGGGCGGAAGGGGGCCTGCCAGTCGCCGGGACAGTCGTGCCATTTCACGGACGCGAAATCGTGAATGGCGTCCAGCGTTTGGAGTTTGGCGTCGCGTGGGCCCTCGAGGCGCGCGTAATGGACTACAGCGGGCTTCGTCTTCTTCGCCTTGCCCGCGCGGAGGGCGACGGCGATGGCCACGGGGGTCTGGATGGCGAAGACGTTGTCGCTCTTGCGCGTGCCGCGCCCTTCGCCGCCGAGGTCGAGAATCCAGATCTCATCGCAGAGCCTGCGCATGTGCTCGCGCATGCCGCAGAAGGCGTCTCCGTCGAGGTAGCTGGAGGCGCTGATGAAGCTGACGACGCCGGGCCCGCGCGCGGTCTCGTGCTCGAAGACCTTCCACAGCGCCCAGCGCCAGAAGTAGACGTAAAGGTTGTAAAGGTTCTTGACGTGGACGCCGTGGCCGGCGGCGACTGCGGGAGCGAGGAAGTCGCGGAAGATTGCGCGCGTCCCTTTGCCGTCGTCGCCCCAGCGTACCCAGCCGCCGGTGCGCGCCTGGTTGTCCTTAGCAGCCGCTTCGTGGCGGTCGTAGGGTGGATTGCCCAGGCAGACAATCACGGGGACGTTGCACTTCACGTTCAGGGCCTTGGCGTGCTGCTCCGCGATGGGTTTGAAAAACAACGGGTATTGCAGGGGCTGTGAGTCGGGGCTTTCGAGCGTGTCGGTCAGGTAGATGTGCGTGCCATCCCTGGGCAACCTTGCGCCGCGGTCGCGCAAGGCGCGGCTGACGCGCAGCTCGGTCACGGCGTATGGCCCCACCATTCGTTCGAAGCCGTGGAGGTTTGCGGCGAGCGCGGACGCCTGTCCGGGCACGGCCCCGGCCCCCTGCTCGGCCTCGACCTCGCCGAGGGCGTGCTCGATCACGCCGAGGAGGTAGGTGCCCGTGCCGGCCGCGGGATCGAGGGTGACGACGCCGCGATCGGCGAAACCGAGGGGTTTACCGAGGCGGTTCACGAGCAGGTCGTCAACTAGGCGGACCTGGGCGCGGACGACTTGGACGGGCGTGTAGTAGGCCCCGGCGTCCTTGCGTAGCGTGGGATCGTAGGCAGCGAGAAAATCTTCGTAAAAGTAGAGCCAGGGGTTCTCGGGGCCGGTTAGCGCAGCGGGGGACACCTCAGCGATAACGCGCAGCAGGAGGTTCAGCGAAGCGGAGATTTCGGCCCGCGCGCCGGCGTCGGTGAGCACCTGAAGCGCACGGGAAAGCAGGCTGTGCTGCGCGGCAAGGGCTCTTTGGGCGCTGTCGAGGGTGAGCGGGTCGGCACCCTCGCTGCGGCCCAGGAGCAGGGCGAAGGCCACGGTCTGAGCGTAGCCGTCAGCGAATTGCTCGTCGGGCGCGTCGGGGAACAGCAGTTGCCGCCACTCCTGGGCGAGTTGGACGAGCGGGGAGTTCGGGTCCTGGAGCGCGTCGGTCACGTCGTCGCGCAGCATCCGGCAGAGCGGCGCCAAGAGGGCGGCGAAACGCCTAAGGTCGATCTTGCCGTTGCGGTCGGTGGGAATGATGGGCTGCCAGGAGAGGAATTCGCGCAAGAGGCGTTCGACGGCGTAGGCGTCCGCAGGGGCGATAGCCTTCTTGCCGTCGGTGGCTACGTCGCCGCAGAGGCGGACCACCTTGTCCACAATTTCGCTGGCGCGGGTGAGCGCCCACTCGTTGCCGTCGCAGTAGAGCAGATTGGGAACTGCCTGGAACCGCTTCCACTGCTCGAGGTTATGGCCGCTGAACCGCCTTGGGTCCGCGCCGACGCCGGGGGCTTTGAGTTCGGCGTAACCGGCGAGCAGTTTGTTGAGATGCACGGCATAATCAGGCTTGCCGAGACGGCCGGGCAGTTTCGTTTCGCCGGCGCAGACCACGTCCCAGCCGAGGGCGCGGGCGGCGTCGGCCATGAAGTTCTCGAAGGGGCCGCGCAACTGGTCTTCCGGTTCACCCGGCGTCAGCGTTGACATCTTGGCCCTGACGGCCTCGGCGAATCTCTGGAGGGCTTCCTCGATCGTCGCCTTGCTCATGTCACGATCCCCTGGCCGGGGCTTGGTTCCGTGTCAGTCACCGCCGCGTGAGGTCCCGGATGTAAATCTCCTTGAACTTCATGTTGCCCTGGCCGCCGGAGTGGAGCTGGAGGGCGATGTAGCCGTCGAAGGAGCGGGGCGTCGGGTCGGTGAAGTCCACCATGACGACCCCGTTGAGGCGCGAGAGGTAGCGGTTGCCGTGAACGCTCATCAGGAAATCGTTCCAATCGTACGGACGGATGACGGTCTCGAGTTCCGGGGCGGGCCAAACGATCCAGTTGCGGCCGTCGCCGTAGAGGCCGCCGGTGTGGCGGTTGAGGCCGCGGTCGATCTCGAACTGGAGGCCCTGGCTGACGTCGGCGGTGCCGGGCTTGAAATCGGTGTGGAAGAAGACGCCACTGTTGCCGTCGGCCTCGCACTTGAAGCGGAGGGCGAGGTCGAAATCGACGTACTTCTTCTCAGTGCGCAGGTAGCCGTATTCCTTGGTGATGCCCTGGCCGTGGATGATGCCGTCCTCGACTTCCCATTTCTCGTTGCCCACCTTGACCCAGCCGGTGAAGTCCTTGCCGTTGAACAGAGAAACCCAGCCGGTTTCGGGGGGCTGGGGCTTGGGGCGTTGGGTAGGGGCCTGGGCCCAGGCGAGGGTGGCGGAGACAAACAGCAGAAGGGTTCGGTGCATGCCTGCTATGATACCGGAGTTTGAGCGGTGCGGCGGAGGTTACAATCGAGGCATGTCGCTGGTGGTCGTGGGATCGGTGGCTTACGACGGCGTGGAGACGCCGCACGGGCGCGTGGAGCGGATGCTGGGAGGCTCGTGCACCTACGCGGCGGTGGCGGCCAGCTTCTTCGCGCCGGTGGGCATCGTGGCGGTGGTGGGGGAGGACTTCGCGCCGGCGGACGTGGATTTCCTGGCCAGTCGCGGGATCGACCTGACGGGGTTGGAGCGGGCGGCGGGGAAGACCTTCTACTGGGCGGGGGAGTACTCGGCGGACATGAACGAGCGCACCACGCTGTGCACCGATCTGAACGTGTTCGCGGAGTTCCAGCCGAAGCTGCCGGAGCACTACCGGCGGCAGCCGTACCTGTTTCTGGGCAACATCCAGCCCGCGTTGCAGCGCCAGGTGCGGGCGCAGATGGAAGAGTTGCGGCTGGCCGGCGGCGACACGATGAACTACTGGATCCAGAACACCAGGGAGGAGCTGCTGGAGACGCTGAAGGAGTGGGATTGCCTGCTGATCAACGACAGCGAGGCGCGGCTGCTCGCCGGGTGTCACAGCCTGCGGCGGGCGGCGGAGCGCGTTTTGCAGATGGGGCCGCAGACGCTGGTGGTGAAGCGCGGGGAGTACGGGGCCATTCTGTTCCACCCGGGGGGCCACTTCATCGCGCCGGGCTACCTGCTGGAGGACGTGTTCGATCCGACCGGCGCGGGCGACTCGTTCGCGGGGGGCTTCCTGGGGCACCTGGCGGGCCGCGGGGCGAAGGCGGGGGAGGCGGGCGAGCTGCGGAGGGCGATGATCTACGGCTCGGTGATGGGCAGCTTCTGCTGCGAGCGGTTCGGCGTGGACCGCTTCCGGACGCTGACACGCGCGGAGATCGATGAGCGCTTCCAGGAGTTCAAAGACCTCACGGAATTCTAGGACGGCGTGGACGGTCGTTGAGACCCTGCTCGTAGCGCTGCTGCTGGCGGGGCTGAGCCTGGGCGCGGTGGCGTATCACTACCGGCGCGGGCACATCACCTACTACGGGGACGCGGAAGCGCACCTGAACATCGCGCGGCGGGTGACGGACTCGCGCACTCCCAACTGGGAGCAGATGGGGACGGTGTGGCTGCCGCTGCCGCACCTGCTGATGTCGCCGCTGGCGCGCCAGGACCGGCTGTGGCGGAACGCTCTGGCGGGCACGATTCCGGTGGCGGCGTGTTTCGTGATCGCGGGAGTGTTCCTGTACGCTGCGGCGCGGCGGGTGTACCCGGGGCGCGCGGCAGCGGTGGCGGCGGTGTGCCTGCTGGCGCTGAATCCGAACCTGCTGTACTTGCAGGCCACGCCGATGAGCGAGCCGGTAATGCTGGCGGCGCTGGCGGCGCTGCTGTACTTCACGGTGAGGTTCCGCCAGACGCAAGGGCTGGGCGCGGCGCTGGGAGCGGGGCTGGCGGCGCTGGCCGGGACGCTGACGCGTTACGAAGGCTGGTTGCTGATTCCGTTCGTGGTGGGGTACTTCCTGCTGGCGGCCAAGCGGCGCCGGCTGCTGTGGGCGCTGCTGTTCGGGGCGGTGGCGTCGCTGGGGCCGGTGTACTGGCTGGGGCACAACTGGTGGTACTACGGGAACGCGCTGGAGTTCGCGAACGGCCCGTATTCGGCGCTGGCCATCTACCGGCGGGCGCTCGCGCAGGGGATGGCGCGCTATCCGGGCGACGGGGACTGGCTGGGGGCGTGGACGCAGTACCGGGCGGCGGTGCGGCTGTGCGCGGGGGCGCCGCTGTACTGGATCGGGATCGCGGGAGTGGCGGCGGCGCTGTTCCGGGGGGCGCGGTGGGCGGCGGGGCTGCTGGCGCTGCCGCCGGCGTTCTACGTGTGGAGCATCCAGTCGTCGGGCACGCCGGTGTTCGTGCCGGAGCTGTGGCCGCACACTTACTACAACACCCGGTACGGGCTGACGGCGCTGCCACTGCTGGCGCTGGCGGGGGCGGCCTGGGCGGCGCTGGCGCCGCGCCGGCTGCGGGTGTGGGCGGCGCTGGCGGTGGTGGGGCTGAGCGTGGCGCCGTGGCTGGCCTATCCGCGCCCGGAGGCCTGGATCACGTGGAAGGAATCGCAGGTGAACTCGGAGGGGCGGCGGGCCTGGACGCGCGAGGCGGCCGAGTATTGGCGGACCCAGACGGGGCCAGGAGATGGTATCTTTATGTGCTTCGGCGACCTCACCGGGATCCTCCGGGAGGCGGGCCTTCCGCTGGCGGCGAGCTTGCACGAGGGCAACCATCCGGAGTGGGAGGCGGCGGTGGGGCGCCCGGACTTGTTCCTGCGGGAGAGGTGGGCGGTGGCCATCTCGGGCGACCAGGTGGCCACGGCGGTCCTGCGGGCCGGAAGGAGCGGGCCGAAGTACGAGTGCGTGAAGCGGATCGCGCTGAAGGGCGCGCCGGTGATAGAGATTTACAGGCGGGCACCATGAGGATCCCGTTCACTAAGGCGCACGGCGCCAGGAACGATTTCCTGCTGACGTGGGCGTCGCAGGCGCCGCGCGAGGATCTGCCGGCGGTGGCGCGGGCCATCTGCGACCGGCACAGCGGGGTAGGATCTGACGGCTGGCTGCTGGTGAAGGCGGCCGGGGCGGAGTGGCCGGGCTGGGACGGCTCGATCCGCCTGTTCAACGCGGACGGCAGCGAGGCGGAGATCTCGGGCAACGGGACGCGCTGCGCGGCGGCCTTCCTGATCGACGCGGGGCTGGGGCGGCAAGAAGTGTGCATCCTGACCGGGGCGGGACTGAAGCAGCTTCGGCTGATCGCGCAGCACGAGCTGAAGTTTGTCTTCGAGATGAACATGGGGCGCCCGGTGTGCCGCGAGGACCAGGCGCGGGTGACGCTCGAGCTCGCGGGCGGGCCGCGGGAAGTGACGGTGCTGGACGTGGGCAACCCGCAGTGCGCGCTGTTCGTCGAGGAGTTCCCGGCGGGCTGGCAGGCGCTGGCGGCGGAGATTGAAGCGCACCCCTTCTTCCCCAGGCGGACCAACGTCTCGCTGGTGCGCGTGGTGGACCGGCACACGCTGGAGGTGCGGTTCTTCGAGCGCGGCGTGGGCGAGACCATGAGCTCCGGCACGGGCTCGACGGGAGCAGCCGCGGCGGCCCTGCTGCGCGGCGTAGCGGAGAGCCCGGTGAACGTTCTCACGCCGGCGGGTGAGCTGGCCCTGCGCTGGGAAGGCGAGGAGGTCTATCTGCGGGGCCCGGCGGAAATCGTGGCCGGAGGCGAGTTCTACCTAATTGCGGGACAGTCACCGTGATTCCCGATCTCCGGGCGGCGGGGTGGGGATTTCGGAATCACGGTGACTGTCCCGGAACTAGTGGCTGGGCGTCGCGCCAGAGGCGCTCGAGGTCGTAAAAGGCGCGGGCGGGCTCCGAGAAGACGTGAATGATCAGGTCGCCGTAGTCGGCCAGGATCCACTCGGCGTGCTGGTAACCCTCGAGGCCCAGGGGCGTGTGGCCGTAGCCTTCGAGCTGCCCCCCGACTTCATCGCAGATGGCCTGGATCTGGCGGCTGTTGGCGCCCGAGCAGATCAGGAAGTAGTCAGTGAAGGTGGAGATGCCGCGCAGGTCCAGGACCACCGGACGGAGGGCTTTCTTGGACTCGGCGGCGCGGGCGGCGATGAGCCAGGCGGGCGTTTCGTTTTCGTCGGGAGGCGCTAAAGGCTGAGCGTTCTCGGGTTGGTCTTGCTTCTGGCGCACTCAACTCCTCGCCCCCATCGTACTACAATCGAGTAGATGCTCCCCTGGGCGACGGTGGTGATTCTTGGGAGCGCTCTGGCGGCGCAGGTCCGGGAAGAGCCCGGCCGGGTGCAGGGCTTGGTGGAGGCGGGGGCGTTGCCGCGGGCGAGCCTCGAGAAGGCCCGGCAGGGGGAGGCGGATACGGAAGATGCCCGGGTGCTGGAGCGCACGCTGTACGGCAACCTGGAGGTCGAGGAGCTGACCGAGCAGCAGGCCGAAGAGATGCTGGCGGCGGCCACGCGGCGGTTTGAGCGGCGGCAAGGGCGGGTCGAGCAGGCCAAGCGGCTGGTGGACGAGGGCGCGCTGGGGCGGCTGGCGCTGACGCCTCTGCTCGAGGAGTTGGACCGCGGCCGCAGGGAGCTGGACCTGGCGGCGTCGCGGGCCCGGGTGCTCCAGGAGCTGGCGGCCATGGCGCGGGCCGAGCAGGAGTTGCTGGCCAGGCTGGAGCAGGCGGCCGCGCCGGCGGACCTTCTGGGACTGGCGGAGCGTTTCGACGGGCGTGCGCTGGTGGGCTCGACGCAGCTCAAGGAGATCGCCCAAGCTTTCGAGAGGCGCTTCTTGAAGACGCTGCCGGTGAGCGCCCGCGGGGACACGGCCGTGCACCGCACGCTGGGTTTCGATCATCGCGGGCGGGTGGACGTGGCGGTGGATCCGGACCAGCCGGAGGGCCTCTGGTTGCGGGATTACTTGCGAGGCCTTCGCGTACCCTTCATCGCATTTCGCGGTTTTGTGGCCGGCAAGTCCACCGGCCCGCACATTCACATCGGACCGCCGAGCAGCCCCCTGCGCAGCGGCGGCTAGTGCCATGGCAACTCCGGAACACAGACTACGCGTACTCATCCCCGCTGAGCAGATCCAGGCCCGGGTGAAGGAGCTGGGCGCTCAGATCGAGCGGGACTACCCTAACGATCCCGTGTACCTCATCGCCATCCTCAAGGGCGCCTGTTTTTTCCTGGCGGACCTGGCGCGGGCCATCCGGCGGCCCACGCGCATCGACTTCATCGGCATTTCCAGCTACGGCAAGGGCAAGTCGAACTCGGGCGAGGTGAAGCTGACCAAGGACCTGGACACCTCGATCGAGGGCGCCGATGTGCTGGTGGTCGAGGACATCGTCGATAGCGGGATCACGCTGACCTACCTGATCCACGTGCTGGAGCAGCGCAAGCCGCGCTCGATCCGGATCGCGGCGTTGCTGGACAAGCCCAGCCGGCGGGTGCGGCCGATCCAAATAGCTTACGTGGGCTTCCAGATCCCGGACGAGTTCGTGGTGGGCTTTGGCCTGGACTACGCGGAGAACTACCGCAACCTGACGGACGTCTGCGTGATCGAGGAGCTGGAGGCCGGGTAGGGCATGCCCGACCGCTACAGTTCCCGGGCGCAGGCGGCGTCGGTGAAACCGGCCGGCTTGTGGTGGCCGTCGCAGAGAGGCTTCTTCTCGGAGAGGCCGCAGCGGCACAAGTAGAGGGTGGTCTTCTCGCCCAGGCCGAAGGCCCTCCCCTCGGGATCGCAAAGCTCGAAGTCCCCTTCCACGCGGATGGGGCCGTGGCTCAAAAGCGTGATCTTGGTGGCAGCCATGCAGTGATGGTAGCAGAGCGGCGGGGGCTATAATGGTGCAGGTCATGATCAGGTTCGAGGCGGAAGCGGATCGGAAGCTGCTGGAAGAGGCGCTGGAGTTCGCGCGGCGGCAGGTGCGGGGGATCATCGAGGGGTATCCGGACTTCTACCCCATGTACACCCAGGAGGGCCGGTGGAAGCACGATCTGCCGGCGTGGACGCACTGGTGCGACGGGTTCCTGCCGGGCATGATGTGGATCTTCGCGCGGCGCGGCGCCGGCAGTGAGGAAGGGGAGTGGTGGCGGCGGCAGGCCGTGCGCTACACCCGGCCGCTGGAGCCGCGCAAGCTGGACCGCGAGGTGCACGACCTGGGGTTCATCTTCATGTCCACTTACTTGCGCTGGTACTGGCTGAACGGCGAGCCGGCGCTGAACGACGTGCTGATCCAGGCCGGGCGCACCATGGGGCTGCGCTTCAAGGAGAAGGGCGAGTACCTGCGGTCGTTTGTCAGCGAGGATTCGCTGTTCATCGACATCATGATGAACGTGGGGATCATCTTCCACGCGGCGGCGCAGACCGGCGATCGGCAGCTCCACGACGTCGCACTGCGGCACTCGCTGAGCACGCGGCGGGTGCTGGTGCGAGGCGACGGCTCGACCGCCCACGAAGGCCTGTTCGACCTGGAGACGGGGGAGTTCCTGCGGCAGAGCACGCACCAGGGCTGGCGGGGGGATTCCTGCTGGTCGCGCGGGCTGACCTGGGCGCTCTATGGCTTCGGAACCGTGTACGCCTTCACTCGGGACCCGCGTTTCCTGGCGACGGCAGAGGCCTGCGCGGACTACTACATCACGCACACGCCGGCCGACGGGGCGCCGCCGTGGGACTACGACGCGCCCGAGGAGAGCCGCGCGCAGGTGGACACCTCGGCGGCGGCCATCGCCGCCGGCGGGTTGCTACAGCTTGCCGAGCTCTGCGCCGATCCGGTGAAGGGGCACTTCTACGGCCAGACAGCGCGGCACATTCTGCGCACTCTTTGCACTAAGTACCTGGCCAAGGAGGATCCCGCCTGGGAGGGCATCCTGAAGGGCGGGGTCTACCATATCCACAAGAAGCTGGGCGTGGCCGAGTCGGTGATGTGGGGCGAGCATTTCTTCGTGGAGGCGCTGGACCGCGCGCTGGGCCAGTAGGAGGGGAGCATGGCGTTCCAAGTGATCATCGGCGCCTTCGCGGAAGGCGCGACCATTCCGAGGGAACACACCTGTGACGGGGCGGACCGCTCGCCGGCGCTGGAGTGGAGCGGCGAGCCCGCGGGGACCAAGAGCTTTACGCTGATGGTGGACGATCCGGACGCGCCGGCAGGCACGTGGAATCACTGGCTGCTGTACGACCTTCCGGCCACGGCGCACGAATTGGCCGAGGCATTCAAGCCGGGCCAGGCGGGCGTGAGCGGGGTGAACGATTTCGGCAAGCCGGGCTACGGAGGCCCCTGCCCACCGCCGCGCCACGGCACGCATCGCTACTTCTTCAAGCTGTTCGCGGTGGACGTGGCGACGCTGGGATTGAAGGCGGGCGCGCGGAGAGCAGAGCTGGACCGCGCGCTCAAAGGGCACGTGCTGGCGGAGGCGCGGCACATGGGCCGGTACGAACGCAAGTGAAGGGAGGCATGATGGAATCTCGCCGAAGTTTTCT
>Ga0315289_10001664_pt1 | contig 34609 bp, 30 predicted proteins | sample YL17G11_40_MG_FD_203452 | JGI IMG/M metagenome (GOLD analysis project Ga0315289, IMG submission 203452) | Sediment microbial communities from Yellowstone Lake, YNP, Wyoming, USA - YL17G11_40 | ecosystem: Environmental > Aquatic > Freshwater > Lake > Sediment | place: USA: Wyoming | collected...
ACGATATAAAGCCGAATATCAGCGCTGGCGCCTATCTCCTGACCTTTGGCTCTTCGCTTATAGGGTCGTATTTCTATACCAACAAGATGGACCTGGGCTGGGGCAAGGTGGCCTGGATGGACTATGGCGGCGAACTGGGGATCGCCTATCCGGCGCTGCTGGCATCGTGCATTAATTCAATCGTCGATACCGGCTTGCAGAACAGGTTCCCCGCGCTTAAGGTCAATGCCTGGGCTACCTTGTTCGCCTATCCGCTGGGGATTTATCTGGCCTCCGAATACCCGATCTTCTGCAACACCCAATACGGCAATTATGAAATCATGTCGTATCTGGGGCGTTCCGCTTTTCTCTATGGCGCCTTGTTGCCGGCGCTCCTGCCCCAAAAGACATTAGACAGATATTTTCTCACCTGTTTCAGCGGCCTGACCATGGGGTTAATACCGGTGGGGAATTATTTGGGCTATCGATTTGTCAATGGTATGGATTATTCCGCGGGCCGCGGGTTCCTCATCGAAACCAGCGGCATCATGGGCGCGCTGACCGGCTGGCTTCTGCCTTCTGTGTTTGATGAAGAATATTTCTCCCGCGATAACTCCCGCTATGCGATGACCGCGCTTACCCTGGCCGGCCATGCGGCAGGCACCTGGTTCGGGTTCCAGTACCGCAAGCCGGAAGAATACAGCTTCGGGCAGGGCATTTTCACCGCTGCATCCGCTGCTGCCGGTGCGGCCGCGGGGATCGGCATCGTCTTCATGTTCGATCCCCATGACACCAGGCCCTATACCGCCGCCGGCATCATCGGCGGATGGGGAGGACTTATCGGCGGCGAAGCCCTGTCCCGCACGATTTTCGAAAAAAGCGGGCATGACAAGCGGACATCATCGTTGACCTTCCCGATTTTCAGCGAGCTGCCGGCGGCCGTATGCGCGGGCATGTTGGCGAAGAAGGACAGCAATGTTGCCGTGCCGGTGACGGTAGTAAGGGTTGGGTTTTAATGCTGAAGAAAAACCGAGTGTCATGAAGGAAAACCGAGGACGAGGAATAGGGCAAAGCGGGCGGGCGAATACAAAAGCAAAGACAGCAAGGCACCATGCGCCTCGAATTAACCTCTACTCTAAATAAGATGTATCTTTCTTAACAACAACTTTATGCCGAGGTATCATGCCCGACATCTTAAAACTAAAATCATTGTCCATTAAAGGCTACAAGTCTATCAAATCTCTCGATTGCTTCGAGCCTACCTCTCTCAATGTCCTCATTGGCGCAAACGGTTCCGGCAAATCCAATTTTATTTCCTTTTTCCGGATGCTTTCCTGGATGATGCAGAGCCCCGGAAGCCTTCAATCGTTTGTCAGTCAGAACGGCCGCGCAAGCTCCTTTTTGCACGACGGCCCTCAGATCACGCCACATATGGATGGGTGCATCGCGCTTGAAACCAATCAGGGGCTTAATGAGTACGTATTCCAACTTACATACGCAGCGGGCGATACTCTTATTTTTACCGATGAAAAGTATAGATTTTCTCACAAAGCTTTTTCAGAAAAGAGAAAATGGACAACGCTTACCCCCATGGGACATTTTGAATCCAGACTTACTGAAAAGGCTGAGGCCGGGGAGTCCACGGCCAAAACAATTCGCGGACTGCTTCGCTCCTGCGTTGTATATCAGTTTCACAATACATCTTTTTCATCCCGAATCCGGGGCTCGTGGGCGGTAAACGACAATCGCTGGCTTAAGGAAGATGGCGCCAATATCGCCCCATTTCTTCTTCGCCTGCGCGATACAAAGCCGGAGTATTATAAGCGTATTGTTGAATTCCTCCGCCTTTCCGTGCCCTTTTTCGCCGATTTCGTTCTGGAAACAACAAATGGCCGCCTATTGATGCAATGGCGGGAAGTCGGAAGCGATGCTATTTTCGATGCCTCTTCGGCCTCGGATGGAATGCTTCGTTACATTGCTCTTGTCTCTTTGCTTGCTCAACCGCCGGACGACCTGCCCGACATCATGATTCTTGACGAACCGGAGCTTGGGCTACACCCCTATGCCATTAATGTCATTTCGGGTTTGATAAAGGCGGCTTCGAAAAAAATCCAGGTTCTTCTTGCTACACAATCGCCGCTTCTCATCGACAACCTGAATATAGAAGACATTATTGTCCTTAACCGGACCGGTAGAGAATCGGTTTTTTCTCGTCTTGATTCCGGCTCCTTCAAAGAGTGGCTTGACTCCTATACCATTTCCGAGCTTTGGGAAAAGAATGTATTTGGCGGAAGGCCGTCGAAATGATTCGTCTTAACATTGTCGCTGAAGGCCAAACCGAGGAATCTTTTGTAAATAACGTTCTCAAGCAGCATCTCGCCCTTTTTAATGTTTTTGCATCCGTCAGGTGTATTGAAACCAGCCGTTCAAAGCATTATAACACCGTATATCGCGGCGGCTTTATTCGCTATTCAAAACTCAAAAAAGACCTCGAGCTATGGATGAAGCAGGACGCTCATCAAGAAGTTCGTTTTACGACCATGGTCGATCTGTATGCTCTTCCAACCGATTTCCCCGATTACTCTCTTGCCCAAAAACAGAGAGATCCATTCGCTCTGGTAAAGGAACTCGAAAAAAGCATGCTAACCGATATAGCATTTCAACGATTCATTCCGTACCTACAATTACACGAATACGAAGCACTGGTTTTGGTTGAACCGGCAAAACTTTCAACCTTCTTCCTTGAACACGCAAAAGCCATTGACAGTTTAAACAACATGGTATCCCGTTTCGAATCTCCTGAAGAAATCAATCAGGGCGAAAACACCGCGCCTTCAAAGCAAATAATTTCCAGAATTCCGGAATACGCAGACTTGAAAGTATCCGTTGGGGCTTCGATTGCCGAAAAAATCGGATTGGATACTATTCGTAAGAAATGCCCACATTTTAATGAATGGCTTACTACCCTTGAAAAGCTTGACTCCCAGGATTCGCAAGGTAAATAAAGACAAACAAGAAGCCGAGAGCCCCCCGCCAAAACCAAAGCCATAAGAGAAGCCAGAAAAAATGCGCGCGCGAAGATCCCCCTATTCTCCAATCCCGCGGCTCCCAATCTTCCGTTCCTTCATTCTCATCATAAGCCGCTCCATGTTCTCAAGGATTATCCGGCGGTATTCACGTTTCGGCAAGCAATCATGCAGTAGTATCACATCCCCCGGCTTGCAATTCAAGTCGCCGATTTTCCGGATGTTCGCGGAAATTCTGTTGCCGCCTTCGCGCGCGCTTCTATTCCAGCCCGCGCAGGTCATGTGCAGGCGGGAGAGGGCTATCGGGGTCTGCGGGTTCGTCAATCCCACGGGCGGGCGGTAGAGGGTTGGTTTTTGTCCGGTGATCGCGGCGATGATCTCCTGCGCTGCGCCGATATCGCGGACCATGCGGCCAACCATGCGGAAATTGGCGGTCCAGCGATGCTCAAGGTCGTGGCAGCCGATCGTATGTCCTTCGGCGCAGGCGCGTTTGACAATATCCGGATGCTGATGTGCGCGCTGCGCGATCACGAAGAAGGTCGCGTGCATGTTGTGGGCTTTGAGCAGATCAAGGATGTCCGGCGTAAGTTCGGGATCAGGACCATCGTCGAAGGTCAGGGCAACGCTTTGCGTTGCCTCGGGGATGCGGCATTTCGCGCGCGTGAAGAACTGCAGCCTGATGTCCGCGATGCCCCAGATCAGAACGGCCGCGTGGGCGAGGAGCAGGATCGCGGCGAATGCGCGGAATCCGGGGACTGCAATCCAGAGGGCAGCCGAACAGCCCAGGGTCAGTGACCAGATATGCGCAGGTTTCAGAGCCATACGTCAATGACCGCGCAGGCGCGGCCGGCAGGGGAATGGGTGGCGATGATGCGGCGGCCATTGGCGCCGCTCGTTATGAATTCATGGAGCAGAAGGCCGGCGCCGGAGGGCGTTGATGCATCGGTCCGGAGTTCAGGGGAATTCCCGATTCCGGGCACCATCTCGGCTGCAAGGGATTTGATGGTATCCTCGGCTGGTATATCGCCGATGAATCGCGGCCCGGTTGCCTGCACCTTTACCGCTGCCGCATCCTCCTTGCGCGAAATCATGAAAGCGGCGGCGGCTTCTTCCCATGCGTCGCCTAATAACGGCCGGCATTCCGGGGAAAGATGCGGCGTGAGGGTGCGCAGCAGTTCGATTTTCTCATCAATCGCCACGATCAGCATGGGAAAATCGCATTCGTCCAGCAGGTCCGTGCCGCCAATCGCGGAGGCCAGGGAATTCGGGCCGTCGCAAAAGGTCAAGTTCGGTCCGGCAATGGAAAAATCTACTGCCAGCTTTCCTGCCATACTGTTATGGACCGACGCGATAAAGCTTTTTGCCGATCCGAAGCCGGAAGTGAATATTCCCTCAAGAAATGCGCGTGTTTCCTCCAGGGCGCCGAATGCCGTTGCCGCAAAGATGGATCCGGGACGCTCGCCGGTTGATGCAAGGCAGCGGGAGACGGCCACATGCGCCATGCGCCAGATGCGCGGGTCGCGGCGCCGCATAGCCTGCGGGACCTCATTGGTCCATGATGGCTCCGCTGCGGGGCGCAGCATGGCTGAGGCGATAATGGTTGACGGTTGCATAGGTCTATGCTTCCCCGAATACCATGGATGCATTATTGCCGCCGAACCCGAAGGCGTTTTTCACGACACTCCGCAGCGCCGCCCGCCGTCGGGGCGATGGGGCAGCGCCCAGCATCGGGTCCGGAATGTCGCATCCGCCGGTTGCAGGGATTATGCCGTCCGTCAATGCGGTGATGGCGAACACGGCGTCCAGTATTCCCGACGCCGCCAGGGTGTGCCCCAGCGTGCGCTTCATGGAGCAGAACGGCGGCGGATTCCCGAAGACCGTCTGCAAGGCCTTGATCTCCGCGGCGTCGTTATCGGGCGTGCCGGTGCCGTGCGCGACAATGAGGTCCACGCTACCAGGCGATAGTGCCGCGTCGCGCAGCGCGGCCCGCATGGCCGATGCGGCGCCCGCGCCCTGGGGGTGCGGGGCGGTCATGTGGTGCGCATCAGCGGACGCACCCCATCCGCGGGCAAGTGCGATCGGAGATGCGGCGAGTTCCTTGACAGCATGCTCGGACGCCAGCACGATGGCGCCGGCGCCTTCGCCCAGACTCGTGCCTGCGCGATTGTGCGCGAAAGGCCGGCAGCCGAAAGGATCCAGGAGCAGGAGTCCGGCGAAACCGCGAATCGTCAGCAGCGACAACGCGTCCGCGCCCGCGGCAACGCAGAGATCGCAGCGTCCCCGCTGGATCATGCGCATGGCCATGCCCACGCTATGCAGGCCCGTGGAACAGGCGGTCGAGATGGTATGGAATTCATGAAGGCCAAAGCGCCGGCACAGGTCACCTGCCAGGGCCGCGGGTTCGTGAAACGCGAGTTCGGCCGCTGCATTGACAGCATGCGTCTGGTCCTTGAGCAGACATTCGTAGAAGCGCTCGGATCGCGTGATGCCGGCCACGGTGGTCGCAAAGACCAGCCCGGTTTTCAGGTGCGATGATTGCGGGACTGACGCGAGCGCCTGCTGTACAGCGCAGATGGCCAATGCGAGCGTACGATTGGGGACCGGACCGCCTGCAAGTTCTTCATTGGAAGCGTCGATGACGGCGCATCGGGGCGCCTGCTTAGGGCCGGTTTCAAATCGGGTGAAGAGCGAGAGTCCGTCGATGCCGTCATACACTGCCGCGGCGGCGTTATCAAGCGTCAATCCAGCGGCGCTCACCGCCCCCATGCCGATGATCGGGACCGCGGCCATGGGTTGCCGCCTATGGCCGCCGGTTATCGGTGATGTACTGCGCCATGGCCCGCACCGACGCAAACGCTTTGCGGCCGATGTTGACGTCCGGAACCGTTACCCGGTATTCTTTTTCAAGCAGGACTAAAAGCTCCAGGGTATCGATGGAATCGATCCCGAGATTGCCGCCGATGAGCGGCGTATCAGGGTCGATGTCAGCCGGTTTGATATCCGACAGCTTGAGCGTGGTGATGATCTGCTGTTTGAGCGTCTCGATCAGTTCTTCCATCATGTCTCTTTCGTGAGTATGATTTTGCCGCGATACTGCGGGATTGTCAGCGGTATTTCTCCTTCCGCTCCCTGCATGAAAAGGCGCGCAAGCGAATATAAAGATACATCGTCCGCTTTCGCAGCGGCCGATGCGTCGCCAGGCTCGGCCGCAATGGAAATGCGCAGAGTGTCATTGCCGATTCCGGAGAGCAGGAATGCCCACGCGCTATTGCTCATGGCAACAGGCCGGCGCGCGATCGCGGATTGCCGGTCTTGCGCTTCCATGGCAGAAAGCGCGATCACCAGAACGCTGGTGCACTTTTCATGCGCGATCAGGCGCGATGCGCATGCGAAGATGTCAACGATCGCATCAGGCCCGCACAACACGCGATTGGGTCCTTTGATGCCGAAATAGATGGCGACATCCGAAATCGCCGAAGATGGGAGGGTCGATGAGAAAATCGCGGGGCTGGGAAATCCGGCTGCAATCGATTCCTGATAGCGCAGGTCCGTGGAGAAAGACCCGTATTCCGACGCCAGGCACATGCCGCACGCCGCAAGCGGGGCGGTCCCCCCGGGCGTCAGCGCAATTGACGAAGCCGCAAACGCCAGTCTGTCCGGCAGGCTCAGCTTGCCGAACGCGGGATACTGTTTGTCAAGAACCTGGTCGCGCCGCACCTCGTCGGGCCCGGCCTGGCCCGCGTCCCACGGCCGCGTGCCCGCCACCGAGTGCAGGCCGCGATCATCGACCCCGCCGAATGCCTGGATATACAGCGGTGTCATGCGAACTCCCGGAGCACGACAGCGGCATTGACGCCGCCGAATCCGGCGGACAGGCAGAGCATGGCGGGCTGTTTGATGGGCCGGGAATGCGCGCAGATGGGGAGCGGTTCGTCAATGCCCGCGGCCTCAAATCCCGCGGTTGGCGGCAGAGTATGGCGGCGCAGGCATTCGGCGCCGATGATGATTTCGAGCAGGGCCCCGCCGCCGGAGGTGTGACCAAGCGCGCCTTTGAATGACGCACATGGCGGATAGCGGTCATCAAGCAGCAGAGTCAAAGCTTTCGCCTCCATTGCATCGTTATACAGCGTGCCGGTGCCGTGGCATTTGACCGCACCTACCTCTTTGGGGGTCATGCGGGCGTTGCGCAAGGCTGCGCGTGCGGCCGCATGCAGGCCGCTGCCGTCGCGCGACGGCCCGGTGCGATGGTTGGCGTCGTTTGAGCTGCCCGCGCCGGCGATTACGATATCACCCGCATAGGCTGTGCGGCGCGAGAGCAGCGCGATGGCCGCGCCATCGCCGGGCGTCAGCCCGTCGCGTGCTGCGTCAAAGGGCCGTGCCCCGGCCCTGGACAGCGCGCCCAGCGCGAAAAAACCGCTCACAACGAAACGCGACAGAGGATCGAAACCGAAAAGAAGCGCATGATCGATTTCGCCATCCGTCAATAACTCATGGGCGATTTCCACACCCAAGGCGCCCGAAGCGCAGGCGGTTGATACAGCGATGGTGCGGCCGAACTGCTTGCCCGCGGTTTTTTCAACGGCTTTGGCCTGCGCCCAGAGGTCCGGCGATGCCGCCGGCGTCGAACAGGCTTTCGCAGGTTGCTCGACGGCGGAAATATCGCCTTTTGCCGCACAGTAAATCAGTGCCGTGCGTTCGGGCCGCACATCGCTGAGGTCGACGGCGGAAAGCAGGCGATGGGCGCAGGCGTCCAGCTCGCGGAACCGCGCATCGGGGAAGGGGACCACGGCCACCGGAACATCAAACCACGGGCCCGGAGCAATGGCCGATGCCCCGTCGATGAGATCGGTGACGGTTTCGGCCAGAGCTCCGAGTCCGCAGATGATTTCCGATTGTTCGAGAATGACCGGCATTTCCATGATGCTTCATGAAAAATAGTTGAAAGCGGGCGGCGAATCCGTATTCTATCGAGCCTGCGGCGAATCAGCGTAAATCGGTTTTCAGAGCGGGATTTATATTACGATAGTATTTAAAAGGAGCCCCAACGCATGCTCGATACCGCCCGCATCCGCGATAATCCCGATCTGGTTAAAAAGGCCTGCGCCGCCAAAAAATGCGCGGTCGATGTCGACGCCGTCATTGCCGTGGACACGCGGCGGCGTCAGACCATCCATGAGGTCGATTCTCTCAAGAACCTGCGCAATACGCGTTCCGAAGAGATCGCCCGGCTTAAAAGAGACAAAAAAGACGCTGCGCCGCTTATCGCGGAAATGAAGCAGGTCTCCGAGAAGATCAAGGAGCTGGATGCACAGCTTGCCCAGATCGAAATCGAGCTGCGCGAACATCTCGGCCGCATCCCCAATATCCCGCACGAAAGTGTGCCGCAGGGCCAGAGCGAAAAAGACAACGTGGTCGTATCCGAGTGGGGAACGCCGCGCACCTTTGATTTTGAGCCCAAAGACCATCTGCAGCTCGGGTCGGCGCTTGATATCATCGACTTTCCCCGCGGCGCAAAGATCGCGGGCGCCGGGTTCCCGGTTTACAAAGGATACGGCGCCCTGCTGGAACGCGCGCTCATCAATTTTTTTCTCGACACGCACACGGTCAAAAACGGGTATCGCGAGATCTTTCCGCCTTTTCTGGTCAATCGCGACAGCGCGTTCGGCACCGGACAACTCCCCAAATCCGAAGAGCAGATGTACTATATCACCGAAGACAAGCTCTTCTGCATTCCCACGGCCGAAGTGCCGGTGACCAATCTGCACAGGGACGAGGTCCTTGACGCCGCGCATCTGCCGATCAAATACTGCGCCTACAGCGCCTGTTTCCGGCGCGAGGCCGGTTCCTATGGCAAAGATACCAAAGGATTTCTCCGCGTGCATGAGTTTAACAAGGTCGAGCTGGTGAAATTCGCCGCGCCGCAGTCATCCTATACCGAGCTTGAAACGCTGCGCGCCGACGCAGAAGGCATCCTCAAGGCGCTTGATCTGCCCTATCGGGTGATACAGCTTTGCAGCGCCGATCTATCGTTTGCCGCGGCAAAATGTTATGATCTGGAAGCATGGGCGCCTGTGGAGAAGAAATTTCTTGAGGTCTCCTCGTGCAGCAATTTTGAGGATTTTCAGGCCCGGCGCATGAATATCCGCTTCCGCCCGGATGCGGGAGCAAGGCCCGAATATGTTCATACGCTCAACGGCAGCGGCCTGGCCACGGCCCGCATCCTGGTCGCCATTCTCGAAACGTATCAGACCGGGAGCGGCGCTGTTTTCGTGCCGGAGGTGCTGCGGCCGTATATGCATGGGCTTGCGGAGATCACCCGTCAATAAACGGACATCCGGTATATCGGTTGTACGCTATGGCCACCAGATTTTTTTACCAGGTGCGGCACGACCTCCGATCGATCTGGGAGCGGATCCTTTCGGCGCCGGGCCTCTATCCGGTGCTGGTCAAGTTCCGGCTTTTTACCGGACGCTATTTTTTCCTGGCCATCTGCATTGTGGGTCTGCTCTGGTATGCGGTCTTTACGCGCTATGTGATAGGCCAGATCAAGCGCGACGCCGTTGCTGTAACGCAAAGCTACGCCGAATTGATCAAAACCGCGATTTCCGAGCGGATGAACGACCAGGAAATAGAGGTCATTTTCAATGAGATCATCCAGAAACTGAATTTTCCCATTATCATCACCGATACCCTCTGGAACCCCGTAACCTGGAAAAATATTTCCATCGGCCCTTTTTTCGACCGGCGCACCATCGCGCCGAACGCCCCGTCGCCGAGGGACCGGGCCGAACTTCGCCGCGGCATCGAGCGTTTCCGGAAATCCTATCCCGCCAAGGAGATCTACCTGAGCGGCACACAGGTGAAAATGGGCTATCTGGTGTACGCCAATAGCGATCTTGTCAAGAGCATGGACTGGATGCCGTTTGTTGAGCTGGGCCTGATCGCCGCGGTGATGCTGTTTGCCTATATCGCGTTCCATAATATCCGCATCAACGAGCGCAGCAACCTGTGGGTGGGGCTTGCCAAGGAGACGGCACACCAGCTGGGCACGCCCATAAGCTCGCTGATGGGATGGGTCGAGTTCATGCGCTCGGCCGGCGAAGGGGCCGACAGCACTCCGCCCGAAGACGTTCTCGATCAGATCCACCAGATTTGCGACAATATGGAACACGATCTGACGCGGCTGCGCAAGGTCACGTCGCGCTTCTCCCAGATCGGGTCTGTTCCGGCGCTCGCAGCGTGCGATATCAACGAAGCGCTGGAAGATGTCATGAAATATTTTTCCATGCGTCTGCCGCTTTTAGGGAAACATATCGAGATCCGGCGGACCTTTGGCGACCTTCCCCGGGTCCCGGCCAACCGGGATCTGATTGAATGGGTGTTTGAAAACATCATGAAGAACGCTCTGGACGCCATCAACAAGCCCGAAGGGCAGATCGAAATCCAGACCACCTACGCGTCCGCCGACCGGTTGATCAAGATTTACTGCCGCGACAACGGCAAGGGCATAGCCTGGGAGGACCAGAAGAAGGTTTTTTCTCCGGGCTACACCACGAAAACGCGGGGATGGGGCCTTGGTTTGACGCTGGCAAAACGTATCATAGAGGATTACCATAAAGGGCAGATTTACGTCACCTGGTCTCAGAAAGACAAGGGGACGATATTCTGCATCGAGTTGCCGCTTTCGGCCTGAACGAAGCCGACAAGGAAGTGACCTATGGGGGGAACCCGGAAAAAAGTATTGTGGGTCGATGACGAAATCGAGTTTCTGCGCGCGCATATCATGTTTCTGGAGACGCGCGGCTACAGCGTCATACCCGTTTTCAGCGGCGACGACGCCATCCATATGCTCAAGGAAAAAGACAATGAGTTCGACATCGTGCTGCTCGACGAACAGATGCCCGGCAAGGACGGCCTGGCCACGCTCGAAGAAATAAAGGAGATGCTTCCCGGATTGCCAGTTGTCATGGTGACGAAAAGCGAAGAGGAACGCGTGATGGAAGACGCGCTCGGCAAGAAGATCGACGGCTACCTGACCAAGCCGGTGAATCCCAGCCAGATCTTGATGGTGTGCAAGCGCCTGCTCGATTCAAAACAGATCATTTCGGACCAGGTAACGCAGCGTTTTGTGCGGGGATATTCGGAAAACCGCATGCTTCTCAACAGTCCGCTGGACGCGGCCGGATGGGTCCGCCTGTATGAAAACCTGACAAAGTGGGATTTTGAGCTTGAAAAAGTGAACGACGAGGGGCTGCGCCAGACGCATGCGGGCCAGAAATCCGACTGCAATGTCGCGTTTTCCACCTATATGATGGAGCATTATGCCGCATGGGTCAAAGGCGCCGAGAACCCGCCGTCGATGTCGACGGACGTGGTACGCAAAATCCTGGCGCCGCGCTGCACCCAAGGCAAACGCGTCTTTTTCATCGTTCTCGAGGGCATGCGCCTCGACCAGTACTTTGCCGTTGAAATGCTGCTGCGCGACCTTTTTACCATCGAACGGCATTATTATTATTCGATTCTTCCAACGTCAAGTATTTTTTCACGCGCATCGCTTTTTTCAGGCCTGTTTCCCGCCGAAATCGCCCGGCAGTGGCCCGAGTGGTGGAAGAAGGGCGGCCCTCCGGAACAGCAGATCCATCCGCTCGAACCCGAATTCCTGTCGCGCAATCTGCGCGGGCTGGATGTCGATGCGGGGAAAAAGCCCGCCTTCGTGGATGTCGATGCGGGGAAAAAGCCCGCCTTCGTGTCCGTGGGCACCTCGGCCCAGGCCCAGCAGACCCTTCAAAACCTCAATACCTTATCCCGGCATAAACTGGTGACCATGGTCGTCAGCTTTGTCAATCTGCTCATTCAAAGCCACGCCACATCGCCGGTGCTCAAGGAAATCGCGCCCGACGAAAGCGCATTCCGCAATCTGACCAAATCGTGGTTCCAGTATTCTCCGATCTATCAGCTGCTGCAAGAGCTGAGCCGCACCGATTGCACGATTATCCTGACGACCGATCACGGCAGCATTTACTGTACGCGAGGCTCCGAGGTGTACGGCAGCAAAGGCCTGCCCAAGGACGTTCGCTATTCGTTTGAAAAGAACATCACCTGTGACGAACGGCATGCGATCTACCTTGCCGATCCGTCCATATACAAGCTGCCTGCGATCCCCGCCGGCACCACCTTCGTTATTGCCAAGGAAAACTACTACTTCATATATCCGGATAAATTCGAAAATTATAAGCAGCAGTATCAGAACGGGTTCCGGTACGGCGGAATTTCCATGGAAGAAATCATATTGCCTCTGGCTGTTATGCAGCCGAAAGCCGCATAAGTCAGTCGGACAGGAAGACGGGCCGAATGCAGCAGAATGATATATACCATTCAACGAGCGCAGCCGATACCCGCGCCGCGGGCGCCCGAAGCGCGCAACAGGTCCGGCCCGGCGATGTGCTGGCCCTGTGCGGAGAGCTTGGCGGCGGTAAAACCGAGTTTGTACGCGGTTTTGTGGCGCATCTGGCGCCGGACGCGGCAGTCCAGAGCCCCGGCTTTTCGATAGTGAATACGTACGCAACACCGGCCTTTCCGGTGTATCATTTCGATTTTTACCGTTTGAAAAGCCCGCATGAGACGACGGAAATCGGGTTTGATGAGTATCTGCACGGCGACGGCGTATGCTGCATCGAATGGGCGGACCTTTTCTCCGAGCTTCTGCCCTCCCATGCATGGTGGATTTATTTCAAGGACACGGGTGACAACCGGCGGGAGATCGCCGGCTTTGCCCGCGGCCGGCAACCGGGCGGGTGACCGGCGATGTATTTCCTGAGCCGCCAATACTGGCGCGATTGCATGCGCGAGCCCCGGGCCGCTCTTGACATATTGCGCGAAAAGCCCCGTTCGTTCGCCTACCGGATAACGGCGTTCTGCACCTACTGGCGCATCGTTTTCTCCGAATACTGGATGAACCACTGCCTCACGCGCTCATCCGCGCTGGCCTACAATCTGCTGTTGACCGCCATCCCCCTCGTTGCCTCCGCATCGGTCATTCTGGCCAATGTCATCGAGGTCCATCCGCAGCAATTCCAGCGGCTGTTGGGCCTGTTTCTGCCCTATGCGCCCGAAACACTCAACGAGTATATCGTTGCCTTTTTTGTCAATGCGCAAAAACTGCGGGGATGGAGCGCGTTCATCACCTTTTTCCTGGCTGTGGGGCTCTTTGGCGCGGTGGAAGAGGCCCTTAATACAATTTGGAAAGTTTCCCGGTCGCGCTCGTTTTTCGTGCGCCTGCGCACCTTCACCATGGCGATGTTCTACAGCCCCATCCTCTTTTACTTTTCCTTTTTCCTGCGCAAGGTCATCCGCATCGACGAAGGCATGGCTTTTTATCTGCTGAGCCTGCTGCCTCCTTTGTTTTCCATGCTGGCATTCGCCGTTCTCATCTGGTTTGTTCCCAATACCAAAGTGAAGTTCTCATCGGCCTGCCTTGGCGGCATCATCGCCGGAGCGCTCTTTGAGCTCGAACGCCTGGGGTTTAAAACGTATGTGCTTATGTCAATCCAGACGCAGACCATTTATGGCGCATTCGCCGTAGTCATTCTTTTCCTGGTGTCGCTCTGGGTGGTCTCCCTTATCGCGCTGCTGGGAGCTGAAATTGCATTTGTCTATCAGAATTTCAGGCCGCTGCTGCGGTCACGGAGGCGGTGGGAACGGCGCGTGGGCGATTACAAGACCTATATCGGCTTCCGCTGCATGCTGGACATCATCATCTCATTCGCGCGCCGACAGCCGCCGGTGGCGCAGGAACGCATCATGGCACGATACGAACTGACCGAGGCGCAGGCCGCGGGCATCATCGGTTCTCTGACCGACGCCGGATTTATCCATAATGTCAGCGGCAAAAACGCCTATGTGCCGGCGTTCGACTTCATGCAGAAACCGGTCAAAATCGTGCTGGACGCCATCGAAGATGAAAACCGCCACGTGCCGACCGTGCCGGACGACTATACGCGCGATTACCTCGATAAAATCCTCCAGAACCTCAAGAACTGCGTCAACCCCGACCTGGAAGGAATGACCTTCGAACGCTTGATCGTACAAATGGAAGACGGAGACAAACGAAGGGCGAAGTTTGACAGGCTGTGAAGACAGTTGTCGGAGCGGCAGAACCATGCAGACAGGGGATAAATCGCCCTGCCCGGGAAGTGCGAATCCCGATGAATCGGGATGGGGATTTCGTTTGCATCCCCAACCCGTCTCGGAGGTAAGATCAATCACAACGCCCACATTGTCAACCATGGCACATACGTGATCAGCAGCACGGCCACTGCAAGTGCTATCAGATAGGGCAGGACGTTCTTATAGACGTTTATCAGCGGCTGATTGAAGCGATACGATGCCAGCACCAGATTGATCCCCACCGGCGGCGCCAGATAGCCCAGCTCCAGGTTGGCAAGGAAGATGATGCCCAGGTGTACCGGATGTACGCCATACACCTCCGCAAGAGGAATAATCAGCGGCACCACCACGATCGTTGCTGAAAAAATATCCATGAAGCATCCGGTAATCAGCAGGGCCGCATTCAGCAGCAGAAGAAAAACATATTTCGATGAAACATGCCCCTGCATCCAGGCCGCGAATTGCACCGGCACCTCGGCGTCGACCAGATAATACGAAAGCCCGTTGGCCGCGGCCAGAATGATGAGAACGCCGCCGATGATGGGCAGGCAGGCCAGGGCAACGCGTGACATATCGCGGAACCGGAAATCGTGGTGGACCAGGGCTTCCAGAACAAGCGCATAGCAGACCGCGATGGCGCCGGTTTCGACCATGGTGGTGGCGCCGGTGAAAAAGAGAATGATGATGAACACCGGCAGCAGCAGTTCGCCCGCCGCGGACCGGGCGGCCGCGGCAACCTCCCGCCAGTCAAACGCCGTGCGTTCGACCTTGTTCCGCATCCCGGCCCGGATTCCCATGATGGAAAGCACCGCCACCAGGACCATGCCGGGCAAAAGCCCGCCCTTAAAGAGCGTTATAATGTTTACATGCGCAACAACGCCGTACAGGATCACCGGCAGGCTTGGCGGAAACAGCAGGCCGATGCTGCCGGCCGCGGTTATCAGGCCGGTACTCACCCCGGGACGATAGCCGCTGTGCGCGAGCATGTACGAGAGCAGCCCGCCGAGCGCGAGGATGGTGACGCCGGACGCACCGGTAAAAGTGGTGAAAAACGCGCAGACCAGAATGGCCATGATCGCCAGGCCTCCGGGCAGACAGCCGAACAGTGCCTGGAAAAAGCGCACCAGCCGTTCGCCCGATTTGCCTTCGGAAAGGATAAAGCCGGCAAAGGCGAAGAGCGGGATCGTCGGGATCGCCGGCCGGGTAAGCATGGTATACGCCTGATTGGGGATTGAAGCCACCGAGCCGCCGCTGGTGAAAAAGAAGACCGCGGCGCAGCCGCCCAGCATGATGAAAATCGGCGCCCCGCACAGGGCCGCCGCGATGAGCAGCGCGCAGCAGGGGAGCGTGAGCGCCGGAATCTGCGCGTCCGGCACAAAGCGGAAAAGGAACGGCAGAAGCATGAAGGCTGCCGCGGCCAGCCGCACGCGCCACTTGCTTGACACATGCATTATGGCGCGCAAACCCATGACGGCAAAGCCGACCGGCATGATCATCAGGATCCATTGCAGGGGGATAAAACCGACGCGCTGGTCGGCATCAAAGCCTTCGCGCGCGAACTGAAAAGAGACCGTTGAAAGCGTTGCGCATACCGCTGCCGCCATGCCGGTCCCGAAAATGCGGAGCCATGCCGCCCATTTCGGCCGGACCAGAGATAGCGCCGACAGGGTTATATGGCGGTCCTGACGCGATGTTATCATGCCGCCGATGAAGGTTATGCAGAGGACCAGGTGTTGCACGTATTCCGAAGATCCGCGCACGCCGGTGCTGAACATCCGGAGCACGACTTCGATGGCCGGCAGCATGGCAATAAAGACAAGCAGCGCGAATGCCAGATAATTTTCAGCGCCTTGGAAAATCCGTTTGGTGTGGTCTATGATGCGCATGGGGAATAGTTGCGGAAACAATATATGCATGGGCGTTGCGCGCTGCAGAGACGTTGCGCGCAACGTCTCTATTTAATGATCGCCTGGATCGCCTCGTAGGTCGATTTGTTGATTGACGAACCGAACAACCGCGGCGTGCCTTTGGTCACAGCCGCCTGCCACTCGGCCTCCGCATCGGCCGGAACGTTGTGGACGCGAAGCCCGTTCTGTTTCATTATGTCAATTGCCGAACGGTCCGCATCCGCCACCTCCGCCTCCATGGCCGCGCCCGCTTTTTGCGCCGATTCCAGGCATTTCGGCCGCAGGTCCGCCGGAATGCGGTCCCATGTTTTCTTGGAAACCACAATACCCGCGATGAGGGGCGCCCATTTAAGGTCGCACATATGCGTGGCAAGGCCGAACCACTGATTGCTGGCCGCCGACAGCGGCGTTGTGGAAAACGCGTCCACCATGCCGCTTTGCAGCGACGACATAAGGTCCGTTACGTTGAGCGGTATCGGATGAAATCCCATGTCTTTCCATACCTGTACCGCGTCCTCATCGCCGGCCCACACGAACAGCTTCTGTTTCTGCAGGTCTGCCGGCCGCACAACCGGCGCGCGGGAAAAAAAATGCACCCAGCCTACGGAGTTCCAAACGATGATGGTAAAGCCTTTTTCTTCGAGCCCTTTCTCAAAACCCGGCTTCATCGCATCCAGGGCACGAGCGAGTTGTTCGTTCGTGCGGACCAGCATCGGCGCCTGAATAGTCAGAATATCGGGATAAATGCGGCAAAGTCCTACGCCGGTGAGTCCCGCGGCATTGAGCTGGTCGATGCGCATCTTGCGGATCATGTCCATTTCGTCGCCCACGATGCCGCCGGCATAGATTTTAACGGTGATCGCGCCATTGGAAATCCTGCCCCATTCGGCGGCTATGGTCCGCAATCCCTTGTCCCATGGCGATCCCGCCGGCGCCAGACTGCCTAGCTTGATGATCTGCGCGGCCAGGCAATGTGCGGTAGGGCCCGATGCGAGAATAACCGCCAGCATTGCGGCAATGACGGTTGCATTTTTTCTCATGGTTTTTCCTCTTCGTTTTCCAGGAAAAAGTCGTCCGCATGGTCCAGATACCAGCGTGCCTTCTGCTGGCCGATGATATTGACCAGGCGGTTCGGCAATGATGCGTTGACGTCGACGGCAAGCGCTTTATTCAGCAGATCCGTGAATTCCGCGCGGTCCTGCTTTTTAATGCAGACGGCGGTGGCCAGCGACACATAGGGCCCGCATTTGACATTGTGAGAAAGCTCGATCGCTTTGGCGAAATGTTCGCGCGCCTTTTGCTCGCTGCCGCCCATGGAGGGCGGCATGCTGCCGTAATAGGAGATGAAAAATTCGTGGGCGGCGCCGTCGCCGTAGCCGTCACAGAGCGTGATGACGCGATTCATCATGGCAACGCTGCGCGAGATGGTCATAAGCAGGCCGAGATTGAATTTGTCGGCCGAAACCGCGCCCATCCAGGACGCCCCGGCCCAGTAGAGATACGAGGTGTCCTTGACGGACATGAGCGCCATGGCTGAGTCGGTCTTGTTGCGATTAAGCAGGTCGCGGAACCCGCGATGGTTGATTTCCATGCCGCGCAGGACATAATCGCGTCCCCGAATGAATAGATTTTTAGCGCGCTTCAGCTGGCGGCGCTGCTCTTCGTTTTGCGCATCGGTCATCTGTTCGGCAGGGGCCTGGATATAGGCATAGGCATACATGCAACACAACCGGCCGGTTGCCAGAAGCAGGCGGGGATTGCATGAATCGGCTGCAAGCAGCGATTCGTGCATCTTAAGTGCAAACGGGATAGCATCGCCCACAAGCTGCGGGTCATTATCGCCGGTAAATACCGTGCCGCCTTCGGATGAGAGAACATTCGCCACCGAACGAACGGCCATCTTTTTAATCGAACAGCCGCAGAGCAGCGCCGTGATTACCGCAGCGCAGACTATCGGGGCAGGATTGAGGCGTTTTCGGCTCATATGATTAAATATAACAATCCGGCCGCAATCAATAAAGCAGAATCGAATGCAGGCGCGATCATGGGTGCCGAATCCGGGGGGAAGTTCGTGACCGCGGGCGATCCGAAAACGTATTTTGAATATGAAACCGTGTTCGTATCCCGAAATCCCGCCTCATAAGGAGAATCGTATGGACCTCGATAAGGCGATCCGGAAAGTGCCGGATTTTCCCAAACCGGGAATCCTGTTTTATGATGTCACCAGCATTTTCACCAATCCCGAAGCATTCCGGCATGTTGTCGACCGTATGGTCCGCACCTACGAAAAAGCAAGGGTCGATGGCGTTATCGCCATTGAAAGCCGCGGCTTTCTCGTGGGCGCCTGCTATGCCGAAAAGAAAGGCGTGCCGCTGGTGCTGGCCCGCAAAAAGGGCAAGCTTCCCGGCAAAACCGTCGAGCAGAGCTATGCGCTGGAATACGGCGAAGCTACGCTTCAGATCCACGTTGATGACTTGACACCAAAGAAACGGTGGTTGATTGTCGATGATCTCATTGCCACCGGCGGTACGATCCAGGCCGTGGCCGCGATGATCGAACGCCAGGGCGCGCAGGTGGCCGGCGTCTTCGGTATCATCGGGTTGCCGTTCCTCAAGTACGGCGAAAAGATCGGGAAATACAATCCTAAAACACTGATCGATTATCACGGCGAGTAACCTCTCGCCGCGCGTGAACAGGCGGCCGGCAAGCCGGATGGACCTTCATTTTTTTAAAGAACCGTTTCGCGATCGCCAGCACCCCGAGCTGGTGCGGCTTCTCTTTGAAGCCGATAAAAGCGCGGGCCTGGTGGAAGGCTATTCCGATTTCTATATGTACATCTGGATCGATTCACGCAATACCATGGACGGGTTCCAGACGATTCTGGACGAAGAGTTCGCCATGACCTTCAAGGCCCCTGCACAGATCGAATTCGGCGCAATCACAACGCAATCCATCGGTCGCACCATCCGTGAATCAAAATCAATGGTCAAGCGCAAAAAGATGCTGCGCCTGCTGGATGGCTCACGCTGCGAATATTTTCCCGATCTTCTGGGGATGGTCGGCGCAATCGCCCGGGGCGAGGTGGACGTTAATCGTACTCTCGACGGCAAGGAAGCGCGGTATCTGAAAAAGCTGATGAAAGGCAGGTGATCGCCATGGAGCGCCAGACCATACGGGAAATTTTGGCCCGGTTGTCGTCGGGCGGCCGGCACGAAGCATGCGGCTGGGTCCGCACGCGCCGCGAATCAAAAACCTTCTGCTTTGTCGAAATCAACGACGGCTCGTGCCTGGCCGGCCTGCAGGTGATCGTCGACGCCGCGCTCCCGGGCTACGCGGACCTGGTCCCGAAATTGACAACAGGCACAAGCGTATGCGTGCGGGGCGACCTGGTGGATTCCCCCGCGGCAGGGCAGAAATACGAATTGCGCGCGCAGGAGGTCCAGGTGTTCTGCAGCGCGCCCGCCGAGTATCCGCTGCAGAAAAAGCACCACACCTTCGAATACCTGCGCGAAATCGCGCACCTGCGGCCGCGCACCAACAGCCTGGGCGCCGTGGCGCGCCTGCGCAACGCGCTATCGTATGCCGTCCATGCCTTTTTTCAGGAACGCGGATTCGTCTATGTGCATACGCCCATCATTACCGCGTCGGATTGCGAAGGCGCGGGAAAGCAATTCACCGTTACTGCTCTGGATGTGGCCGATTTCCCGCGCGACCAGACGGGCAAGCCCGACTATGGGCAGGACTTTTTCGGCAAGCAGGCCCGGCTTACCGTGAGCGGCCAGCTGGAAGGCGAAACCTATGCCATGGCATTGGGACGCGTCTATACCTTTGGGCCCACTTTTCGTGCCGAAAAGTCCAATACCGCGCGCCACCTGGCCGAATTCTGGATGGTCGAACCGGAAATGGCGTTCTGCGAGTTGCGGCAGGACATGGACCTGGCCGAAGAATTCGTCCGTTTCCTGGTCCGCTATGCGCTTGAAAGATGCGGCGACGATCTCGCCTTCTTCAATCAGCGCATCGAGCCGGCGCTGCTTTCCACGCTGGAAAATATCGCCGCCAACAGCTTTGAGCGTCTGACCTACACCCAAGCCATTGCTATTCTGGAAAATTCCGGCCAGGCGTTTGAGTACCCGGTCCGCTGGGGCATGGACATCCAGTCCGAGCACGAACGCTACCTGGTGGAAAAGACATTCAACAAACCGGTGATCCTGCACGATTACCCGCGCGAGATCAAGGCCTTTTACATGAAGGCAAACGATGACGGAAAAACCGTGCGCGCCATGGACGTGCTCGTTCCGCGCATCGGCGAACTCATCGGCGGCAGCGAACGGGAGGACCGGTATGAGATATTGCGCGAAAAGATCCGCTCCCTCGGCCTGCGCGAAGAGGACTACTGGTGGTATCTTGACTTAAGAAAATTCGGCGGGGCCCCGCATGCCGGGTTCGGCCTGGGGTTCGAGCGCCTGCTCCTGCTGGTCACGGGCATGCAGAACATCCGCGATGTGATCCCGTATCCGCGGTATCCGGGAAATGCGGAATTCTGATGGCGAACGACGATCGCGATTAATGCTGGAGTCCGGATAATCCGCGCGACGTGCGTTGATTGCAGGCTTTGGCAGGGAAATATCGAATATCGAATGTCCAACCGCAGAATTTCGAAGTTCAGAAAAGGCTGCGGAAATTGTATCGAGATCTATCTGTGCTTCGATATTCGACATTCGATATTCTGCGGTTCGATATTTCTTGCGTTTACTGTGGATTTTTCCGATTCAGCAAATACCGGATTTCCCCTTCTTTCGTCAAGGGTATGATGTGGTCCCGGTACAGGGCGATCACCAGGCGCGGATCCACCACGTTCCGCAGCTTTGCGTCGACGCGGGCCTGGGCCGCCGCCACCTTGGCGCGCACCCGCGCAATGATCCGGTCTTCAACCTCCAGGCGCGTAAGAACATCCAACAGGCCGCGTTCGTCCCCATGGTCGATGAGGCGCTGGTACGTTTTTGGCGCGCCGCGGTATTTGCTTTCGGCCACATAAAAGGCCCCGTAATGGATGCGCCGCGCGATCGCCTGGATCGCATATACATCGTGCTCGGTGCTGGAGCCGAAATGGCCGTCCGCGCCCTTCCTGCATATGCGCGGAATTAATTGCAGATAGCAGGCGGTTATCTGAGTGGTCAAATTGACTATATCGTAATCGGCGATGAAAAGCCCCGTGGGCGGCAACGCGGCCGCGCGCCGCGGCCGCGGAAGATGACGGTTGAACGGACGCTCCTCGGGAACGCTGAACCTGCCGAATTCCGCGTCCATCCGCTCCTGATAGCGAAGCCGGATCTCGAAAAGGCTCTGCTTTTTGGCCCCGGCAAAACCGCTTTTGCCGGGCTGGTAGATCCGCGGATTATGCCGGAACTGGGCGCGGTCGATGAGCTTGTAGATGATCGTCTCTTCCAGGCCTTCGAGCATCCGGGCGATGGCGGCAAGATCAAGTTTGCGCATGCATAGTCTCCGTGAGCGGCGAAGTGCGGATCATGTCGCCCGCATAAACCCGCGGACCTGCCGTTCGATCCGCCGCAGCATCGTTGTCGTGTCGCGCAGGTTGTTTTCGATTGTCTTGACCAATGCGCTGCCTACGATCGCGCCGTGGGCGCCGGCGTGCTTGACCTGCGCGATGTGTTCGGGCCGCGAAAGACCGAACCCAACGCACAGCGGGCGGTCCGTATGCGCGCGCACGCGGCTGATCGTCGATCGCACCGAGCCCGACAGCGTGGCGGCCGCGCCGGTGGGCCCCAGCCGGCTTACAATGTAGACGAATCCCGTGACATGGCGGCAGATCTCCCTGATGCGTTCGTCCGGCGTCAGTTCCGAGATGATATGCACGCAGGCGATCTGATGCCTGCTGAGCGCACGATACAGCGGCGCGGATTCCTCGGGCGGCATATCGGCGACCAGAATGCTGTCGATGCCGGCGTCGGCGGCCCTTCGGCAGAAAGCATCGAATCCCAGATGCAGCACCGTGTTGGCATAGCAGAGCAGGCCGAAGGGGATTTCCGTGCTCTGGCGCAGACGGCGCATAAGGCGAAAAAAATGCCGGTGCGTCAATCCGGCGGCGATGGCGCGCATGCCCGCGCGCTGGTTCACCGGCCCGTCGGCAATGGGATCGGAAAACGGGTAGCCGATTTCCAGGATATCGGCGCCCGCATCGATATAGGCGCGCAGGATCCGTTCGCTGGTCGCAAGGTCCGGGTCGCCCGCAACGGCAAACGGGATAAAGGCGATCCGTTTCTTTTTCCTGAGCGCGGCGAACGTCGCTTCGTAGCGGTTCATATTTTCAGCCCCAGATAATCGGCGACATGAAAAATGTCTTTGTCCCCGCGGCCGGAGACGTTGACGATCATGATGCTCTTTTTGGGCATGGCCGGCGCGCGTTTGATCGCATAGGCCACCGCATGCGCCGATTCGAGCGCCGGGATAATGCCTTCGCATTCGGAAAGCAACCGGAATGCGTCCACCGCCTCGCGATCGAGCGCATAGGTATAATGCACGCGCTTGATGGAATGCAAATACGAATGCTGCGGCCCCACGCCGCTGTAATCCAGCCCGGCCGATACCGAGTGCGTATTGGCGATCTGGCCGTGCCGGTCCTGCAGCACGTAGGAATACATGCCGTGCAGGATCCCAGGGCGTGAGGCTTTCGATGGCGTCAGGCGGGTCGCGTGTTTGCTGCCTGATAATCCCAGACCGCCGGCTTCCACGCCGATAAGCCGCACGCGCGTATCATGAAGAAACGGCGCGAATATGCCGATGGCGTTTGATCCGCCGCCAACACATGCCACGATTTCATCCGGCAACCTGCCGGCCTGCGCAAGGATCTGCCGGCGCGCCTCAATGCCGATAACGGACTGGAATTCGCGCACGATCATGGGAAACGGGTGCGGACCCAGGGCGGAGCCGAATACGTAATGCGTGGTGCGCACGCTTTGGCTCCAGTCGCGCAGGGCCTCATTCACCGCATCCTTGAGCGTTTTTCCTCCGCTGTCAACCGGCACCACGCGCGCGCCCAGAAGGTTCATGCGAAAGACATTGGGCCGTTGCCGTGCCATATCGACCGTGCCCATGTAGATGTCGCAGTCAAGGCCCAGCAAAGCGGCCACCGTGGCTGTGGCCACGCCATGCTGGCCCGCTCCGGTCTCGGCAATGACGCGCTTTTTGCCCATATACCGGGCCAGCAGCGCCTGTCCCAGCGAATTGGTGATTTTGTGCGCGCCGGTATGATTGAGATCTTCGCGTTTGAGGTAAATGCGGGCACCGCCCAGCTTGCGGCTCAGGCTTTGCGCATAATAGAGCGGTGTGGGCCGGCCGTTATACTGCTTCAGCAGACCGGCGAATTCCTTCTGCGCGGCGCGGTCGCGCATGAAGCGCGCGAACGCGCGCTCTACTTCGTCAAGTGCCGGCATCAGCACTTCCGGGGCGTAGCGGCCGCCGAATTCGCCGTAGCACGATGTGTCCGCCGATGGTGTCGCTTTCATAATGGTCTGAAGATAAAATACGTATCGCACGCCGCCGCGACGGCATGCCCGGCGCAAGCGTCAGCGGACTATCTTGACAATCCGGTTCCATCGCATGGCCCCGAACCAGGCCCGGTCGCGCGCGAACGACCAGAGCACGGCCGTTACCCCGCCCTTGATCAGGCGCGCGCTGATTGGTCCGAAATAGCGCGAATCGTACCCTTTATACCAGTCATCGGCCAGCAGGAAGACCAGCGTGCCTTTGACGCGATACTGGTGCACGGGCGCGCCGTTCTCCATGAGCGAAAAGAGAAACGAGATGTTTCTTCCGCTCTGCGAATATTCCAGGAATGCGCGCAGCCGGTCCCAGAAAAAGAAATCATACCGGTATTTTTCGGGCACGGTATCGAGCATGCCCGTAAACAGGGCGAATTCGGTAACGCGAAAGCCGGGCGCCGGCTGACCATCGATGAAGAGCTGCGGTTGCACCGCATAGGTTTTTTTGGGGTTTTCCTGCCGGATAATGGAAACGGCAAAGAAAAAGTCGCGGATGCTCATCTCATCCAGAGCAAGCTCCTCACCCCGCTGCGGCATGCGCAATGGCGCCACGAAATCGCGGGGCGTATAATCCGGCGGAAGAACGTCGGAGTCGGCCGCGGCAACGGAGAACGACACCCTGGGCCGCGTAAGGTTGACGAACTGCCCGTTCTGCACGGCCAGGCTGTCTCCGGGCAATCCGGCAACGCGCAGGCAATTAAGCCGGCCGCGGCCGTACGGATCGCCGAAAACCACGATGCCGCCCACGCGGGGTTTGACAATCCACGAATACGGCGGGATGAACGGCGTGCGGAACAGTATCACGCGGTCGCCGGCAACCAGCGTGGGCCCCATCTGGTCGGTTTGAACGAGCGCCGTGTCGCACGCCGCGTATTTGATGAGAAGGACCAGCACCACGAAAAGGCCCATATCGCGTGCGAACCTGTAGATCAGGATGCGCGCATCCAAGGGGCGGCGGGGTGTTGCATTGTCAAGCATTGACTGCCACCTTACTCTCGCTTGAGCACCGCTAAAAAAGCCTCCTGCGGGATCTCCACATCGCCCACCTGCTTCATGCGGCGCTTGCCTTCCTTCTGCTTTTCCAGGAGTTTGCGCTTGCGGGTGATGTCGCCGCCGTAGCACTTGGCGGTCACGTCCTTGCGGTACGGCTTTACCGTGGTTCGGGCGATCACGCGCGTGCCTATGGCCGCCTGAATGGCGACCTCGTACATCTGGCGCGGAATCAATTCCTTGAGCCGGATGGCTATGTCCTGGCCGTAGGTATAGGATTTATCGCGGTGGACAATGGCCGAAAATGCGTCGACGATGGAGCGGTTGATCAGCACATCCACCTTGACAAGATCGTCCTTCTGAAATCCCACAAACTCGTAGTCCATGGAGGCATACCCGCGCGAGCAGCTCTTCAGTTTATCAAAAAAGTCGACGATCACCTCGGCCAGCGGCATGCGATAATGCAAACACACGCGGGTGGGTTCCAGATATTCCATGGTCTCCATTTTGCCGCGCTTGTCCTCGCACAGCTTCATAATGGCGCCGGTATACTCGGTGGGCGTTACGATCTGGACCTTGGAAATGGGCTCGGAAAGCCATTCAACGGACTGCAGGGCCGGCAGTTTTGCCGGGCTGTCGATATAGATTTCCTCCCCGGTTTTAAGCTGCACCTGGTATTTGACGTTCGGGAAAGTCGTGATGATGTTGACGTTGTATTCGCGCAGCAGGCGTTCCTGCGTCACTTCCATATGCAAAAGACCCGAAAAACCGGCGCGGAAGCCGAAACCCAGGGCCACGGAATTTTCGGGATCATACGTGACCGATCCGTCATTGAGCTGCAGCTTTTCAATGGCATTATGCAGATTTTCGTAGTCGTCCTTGTCAACCGGATAAATGCCCGAAAAGACCATGGGCTTTATTTCCTTGTATCCGGGGACCGGCTCGGCGGCGCCGCCGTCCACCGTGGTGATCGTATCGCCCAGCTTGATGTCGGAGAGCGTCTTGATCGTGGCGATCATATAGCCCGTTTCACCCGGGCCCAGGTTGTCCTGCGGAATGCGCGCGGGGTTGAAATGCCCCACCTCCGCGACCTCGTACTGCGCGGCGTTGGAAAAAAAGCGGATTTTGGTCCCTTTGGTTAATTTCCCGTCCATCAGCCGCACATAGGCCACGGCGCCGCGGAAAGAGTCGTAGAGCGAGTCGAACACCAGAGCCTTGAGCGGCGCATCGTCGCTCCCTTTGGGCGGCGGCACATCGGTAATCACCCGGCGCAGGATGTCGGGCACGCCCAGTCCGGTTTTGGCGCTGCATGCGATGATGCTTGATTTTTCAACGCCTAAAAGGTCGGCGATCTGCTGGCCCACCGCATCCACGCGCGCCGACGGCAGATCGATCTTGTTGAGCACGGGTATGATGGCAAGATCGTGCTCCATGGCAAGATAAATATTGGTGAGGGTCTGCGCTTCAATACCCTGCGTGGCATCCACCACAAGGATGGCCCCTTCGCATGCGGCAAGCGATTTGGAAACCTCATACGAAAAATCCACATGGCCCGGCGTGTCGATCAGGTTCAGGCAGAAATCCCGGCCGTCGTCGGATTTATACATCATGCGTACCGGGTGCGACTTGATGGTAATGCCGCGCTCGCGCTCCAGGTCCATGGCATCAAGCACCTGGTCCTGCATCTTGAATTTATCGACCGTATTGGTGATCTCTAAAAAACGATCGGCTAGCGTTGATTTACCATGGTCAATATGCGCGATGATGCAGAAGTTGCGGATGAATTCAGTGGCGTACAATGCGAAAACCTGCCTGAAGACGGTGAAATGCCGGACGATTGTGGATAAAAATACAACATGGGAAATCGGTTTGGCCGTATGGTTGGGGGGGATCTATCGTTGAGACCGATGCCTAAGATCCGGAAGAAGAAAAAGAGGAATACCGCTTCAGCCACGAATCGACACGAATCCGCACCAATAAAACCGCGGAATAATCCGGATCGGATTCGTGATTATTCGTGAAGATTCGTGGCTACAACGCATTTTTCTTTTCCCGAACGGACATGGGCGCGCGCGCGGCTGACATGGACAACGACGGCGACAACGATATCCTGAGTATTTGCTGGGTCAATTCCCGGCATCTGCACTTATGGCGCAACAACGCCGTGTCCGGCACCGTGGCAGTGGCTCCGACCAACCGTTACGCCGCGGGAAGTGTGCGTCAACCGACGCGTTTGGTGATTGCGGGAAATCGCGTGGGAGTGCTCAACAGACTTCAGGCATCTCCCACAGGCGCGCAGCCGGCATACTATACCGTGCAGGGGCAGCATAGGTCTCGGCAGCCGCTACATAGTTGAGCAATAGACTTGTTGCAGCAATTACCGCAGTTAGTACGATTCTCATACTTTGACTCATGATAGACTTCCTGAATTGATAGGAGGTTCCTGCTCATTGATGCCGTCACCATCAGGGCTGACGATGGTGCCCGACAAACGCAATTGTCCAGCTATCGGTACCGCAACCCTGCGTACGTATCAGATGCATGCCCGGTTTGATATTGTGAAGGGCGTCCCACTGAATCCGGTTATCTCCAGTTGAAACAATTACCGATGTGGTGGCCACTGTTCTCCCGTCAGGACTCAGGATGGTTAGCCGGACCTTGCCTGATGCCGGGGAAGTGAACTGCACGAAGCCACCGGATGTTCTGACAGATGATGCAGTATGCACCTGAGCTGCAATTGCCGGTGTAACCGCTACGGTGGTTCCGCAGCTGATCACTACGCGCCGATATCGGGTGAGTGGCGGCGTACCATTGTCGGTCACCTCGCAGATGACATGGATAGTCTGCCCGGTGCTGATGTCCGCAGGCATGGTCAGCGTGGTTGTCTGCGAACCCGGCGCGGCGATACTGACGGTCCCTTTGTACGAGCTGGGATCTTTATAGATCCACCAATTGTAGCTAAGGGCATTGTTGTCCGGATCGGTGGTACCCACGGCACTCAGGTTGACCGTTTCTTTCTGCCTGGCCCACAGATCTTCCGAATGTGCCAATTTGACAACCGGCGGATGATTGGCCGCAGCATACTCCTTCACGCACCAGTCGGCACGGGCCAGATAATCGTTCTGGATATGAATCATCCATCGATACTGCGGCTTGGAGATATCGCCATCGTCGCTTACGTCCTTCCAGTAGGTGCCGGTTTGATTCGGCCGGTCGTAACGTCCGCCCCAGCCACCCCAGGATGGATTGTCGATATTGCGAAGACCCACTGGGATCTGATGAAACCAGGAGGGGTTGTCGCCTTCGCCCACATACCAGGGACCAGTACCCAGCGAGCGCGAGGCCAGAAGCTCACCGTGGTTGTCGTATATTTTCGCCATGAACGGGTTGTCAAGGTACGTTTTATAAGGTTCGGGCATCAATCCACCGCCGTAGCCGATTATGACAAACTGACCAGAGTTGTGTACGACAAAAAGCCCTGGCCATTGAGGCTTGATATAGTTATCCCATGTGTCATCCTGAATATCCAGCAGATATAGTCTCAGTTTCTTCGTCACCTCAGCCTTGCGGGTGGGGTAATTGCTCTCAATCTGCTTGAGCGCCGCAGCTATGGTATTGCTCCCGCCCCAACATGAGACCCATACTGCGGAGGTATCGGGCTCCAGAAGGACGTCTCTGATGAGGTTGGCGCCGTCGGTGACATCGGTGATATTGTTGACGGCGATATTGCCGACCTTGACACGGGACGCAAGATAGTCTGGAGTGGGATATGTCGAACTGTGCTTGATGAGGTTCGGATACACTTGGCGGTATGCCTCTACCATGGACTGGAACTGCCAACTGCCGTCCCAGCTATTATTGCTCGTGGAATGGAACTTGGACGCGGAGTAAATAATACCGCGAACATTGAATTCATTGGAATAGGTGAGGAACCTCACCATGGAATTGCGGTCGTCCTGCTCGTTGTCGCTGGTGGCGATTACCCTTGTTTTCTTTGCCGGATCCAGGTCGTCGGCAAAAGCAGATACAAAAGGCAATGTGGTCAGACACAAAAAGAGCAGAGCTTTCATAGCGACACCTCGGTCTTGTAGACGTCGGCCGGCGCCGCATAGACGCCGACCGAACGCGCTCCACGCCCAGTTGCCTGCACCGGAACCCGTGCCCCGCGGAGATTGAAGACTCCGTGCATTGTTGACGGGACGCCTCTGGATAGGGCGCCCGGATGATTGGCACGACGGTCTTCGTGAACAGCCATGTTGTCTGCGTACTTGTCGAAGAATGCTATGGTGGCATTGTTGACATCACTGTAAAACTTGTGCTCAGCGAAGGCGACCGTCACCTGGTCGGAAATGGCCCCGTCATACAGCGCGGGAACAGAGGTCACCGCGTTTACCCATGCAGAATTATTGTTCGGATCAACGTTGAGGAAGTTCTGCGAGTTCAGATATCCTGCGTCTTTCAGGTCGTTGAAAATGCCCACGCCCTGCGCCGCACTGATGCCGGGGATTCTTTCGAACCGTGCCGGAAAGAGCGGCGTTGGGTGGAGAACAAAGCAGGCCGCATCGATTCCCCGGCCGGATAGCGTGGTGTAGGCTGCAATGACAGCCGGCACTCGACCGGGTTCAGCGGCCGTGTCGTTGAGGCATGCGTACCAGAATGTGGGGACCGTGGTGGTGTTGAAGAGGCGATCAACTCCTGCAACGCCGCCCAACGCCGAGGCGCTGAATGATTTGACATAGGAGATGGCGCTGCAGAAGCCGCTTCCCTGAGAGAAGCCGATGCCGAACTTTCTCTCGTTGCCGGTAATCACATCGTGGCTTGTCAAGGTGTCAAGCATCTGGTATATGCTGACAATGTCGGGATTGGTGGCACTGACCGAGTTATCCCATGCCCGATTGGCGCGGTCGTTGCTTTCGGTGATGAAGAGTCCGTACCCGTGCGCAACCGCGTATCTGCAGAAGTTGAGGTTCTCGACGCCCTTCAGCGAATCCACCCACCCGAGTGCTGTTCCACCGTGGCCGTGAAGGGCGAGAATGATGCCCTTCATGCGTGTTGGGAGGTAGTAGTACAGCTCCTTGCCGATGATGGTGGTGTGAGTGAAGGTCCACGGCGCGTAGCCTTGATACGATGGCGTTAGGGTCACATTCTGCGCGGGCATGATCAAGCGGAAGTGATACTCCTTGAGCGAGGGAATTGCGGTGATCCCTGCTGCCGTGGATGTCCATGTGTCAAAGACCGTGTTGGGCGGGTTGGGATTCGCAAAGACTTCCACAGTATCGCCGGTTTGGTACGACCCCGAGCCGTAGCCGTTGACGACCGTGAGCTGTGACCCAGCCGCCATGGCTGCGCCGAGAGAGACTGCTATCGAGATGATCCTGAAGTGACGCATTGCACACCTCCGGTTTGTTGTTTGGGCCCAATGACCTTCGAAGATCCGCTGGATGCAGCATAGACGGTGTGGCCCGAACTTCAGGTCGGGCTCTTCCTGTGGCCGAGGGACGAGTGGCAGGAGAATGTCCGCGTCCTGTCGTATCAAGCAAACACCACCTTGTACTTGCGGGCCCCCGACCTGAAGGTCGGGCCACACTCCGGGGATTGCGCGATGGCTGACAATGTACGAAACGCCTCGCGCTCAACCCCGACCATCAAGAATCGTAACCCAGTCCCTGCCCCACGGATCAAACGGCGGAAGCACGGTGACCTCGCCGCCGCCATCGACCTCGCCCCCGTCAGTGAATGCACCTGTGCGGGGATTGAAGAACGTCACTGATATACGCGGCATCTTGAGCGCCCCCGCGTGTAATGTGAATCGCTGACCCTCCGGCGCGTATACCATGGCGAAGGTGCGGTCATCCGTCCTACAGGCCCGGATGGCCGCAGTGCCGCTTGATTCCGGGTATCGGATCAACGACGAGTCGGGTATGCACTGGTCAAGCGGGTGCCGCGCGAACAGCGCCAGGACATGGTGCGTCTGATGTGCCCCGGGTTACTCCAGCGACTCCCGCCATGTTGCGCGTGGCATGTTCACAGGCTGGTGCGGCGGCGCGAACATCTGCCATACTGCGTGGCATCCGTAGGTGTGGCCCGCCCTACCATCGCAGAGCGTCCAGTACAATTCCCGCCGAACGTCGTGCTGGTCGAGCCAGCCCGCTGCTCCTTCAGCGGCTATCCATCCATACGCCTCCTGCTGGTACGGCTGGGTAGGTCACCCTCAAATGACGTCCCTCATTCCACCTTGCCCACCAGTATCCCTGTGCCGGCGATTGCTGATAGTCGCTGTCCGGCCAACTCTGACGCCATCGCTTTGACCAGCACTCTTCCATCAACGGTTGCTATGATCACGCGCGCTCCGGCAGGTGCGCCTTGCACGAGCCGCCTCATTCCCGTTCCATCGGCAATCAGGCACCCGGCGAAGGGCGCGGACTTTCGGAGAGTTCCCTTCTGAGGCGGCACCGTTGTCAGGCCGCTCAAACGCCAGACCTCGATGCCCGAGAGATTTGCGTCACCGCCCGTTGCGGATACCTCGAGGGTACCGTTGGTCACCTGGGTGACCCATGGTCCGAGCTTATCCCAGCGCCCCGCATTTCCGCTCGCATGTCCCGTTTGGACAGTGGATCCCTCCAGCGCGATATCGAAATTCGTCGAGTTATTGTCTTCCCATGAGTAAACAAATACCTGATACGCTCCTGGGGGGACCGAGGATAGCGTGACCCTGCAGGGGTTGCCATACACCGACGAGCGGATCATCTGAGCTCGAGCCGCATCGGTTTGCGGCGAGAGAGTGATCGACTGGTTCTCAAACGTCTGTCCCTGATAGGTGCAATTGGGCGCAGTCGAGCCCTCCCACACATTTCCGTCGATCGTGAGTGCCGGGCCGTTGAGGTTGACTGCACGAAAGAGTACGGACTGGCCGTCGGTGACGTAGATACGGACCGAAGTGGAGGTGGTGATAGCGCCCGAATCGTCAGTCGCTTTAGCGGTCAATTCGTACGTGCCCGCAGCAACGCGGTTCCAGGCGATGGAATACGGCGCGGTCGCGTCTACCCCGAGTCTGGTTGATCCCTGGAAGAACTCGACTTTTGCGACGTTGCCATCATAGTCCGAGGATTCAGCGGTGATTGACACATTCGCCGAGGACGAAAAGATGGCGTACGGACTGGGGGCAGTGATCGCAACAGCCGGTGGCGAGTTGCGGCCTGCGGCTGAGGGATCACCGGGCGGAGGATAGTTTTTCGAAGCATCATCCAGCGCCAGGACCCAGTCGTTGCCGTACCCATTCGATGGTGGGGTGAACAGCCGCGTGCCCGTATTGTCGAATTCGCCGATTGCGGTCGCTGCGCCGTCACGGGGATTGTACCACCACCCTTTGACTTTGCTTCCGGATAGTTTGCCGAGAGTGACCGTGAATGCCTGTCCGGTCGCGGAATAGACAAACGCGTAATCACTCCCCCGCGTTGCTTGCACGCGATCGGCTCCGCTGTATGCGTCAGTGACCGTCGTCTGATCGGGGACCCGCACAAGCGCGGGTCGCGAATCCATCAGCGAACGAACATGCATCATGTCCCACGCGCCGTCGAGGTCCAGCGACTCATACCAGTAGCGTTTGGGACCGTTGATAGCATCGCGTCCAGGCGCCCACATTTGCCAAATCGCATGACAACCGTAGGTGTGACCAAACGCGCCGGTAAAGAGGTCCCAGTAGGCATACTTCCGGATGTCATTCGCGTTTGATGTCCCGTACTTCGGTGCGTCGAAGCAAACAGGATGTTCCTCGTACAGCGGCTCGCCATCCATCACCGGCTTAGTCGGTGAGAGGTTGTATGATTGCTGGATGCGATTCCACACGTCGGTGTCTTTGCAGTGACCATTCTGCCACATGTTGAAGTCAAGCCAGGGATCAGAGTGAAACCACGTCGAGGAGCATTGGCCTCCGGGTGGATGAAATGTCATCAACGCCTTATCCGCGCCTCCTGCGCCGATTTGGATACCCTCAGCCATGGCGCGCCAGATGTTCTGCTGGTCGGTATTGACACCTCGATCTCCGCCCATGATCCAGATAATCTTCTTCGAAGCGTATCGCTGACCGAGATGCTGCCCGTAAGTGCGCGCCGTTTGTGTCGTGAAAATGTTGTTCTCATTCACCCACCGCCCCCACGTCGGCAACATGCCGATGGCGATCCCTTTTGCGTTGGCAAGATCGACGATGTAGTCGACGTGCTTGAAGTACTCCTCGTTGGGAGTTGTCGGGTCATTGTTGGTCAACGGCTTCTGTCCATAGACGTTCGGCACGTTGAGCCCGTCGATCTCCGCAATGACAACCGCCTGGATCACGGTGAACCCCTTTGCGCGCCTGTTATCCAGATACAGCTCCGCATCTTCACGCGTGCAGCGATGGAACAACTCCCATGCAGTGCACCCCAGGTAGAAAAACGGTGTACCATCCTGGTGCTCCAGGAAGCGTCCGTTTGACGAGACGCGAAGTGGCCCGTGCGACCAATCGACTGACGGGCCGGTGCGCGGTGTTTCGGCCAGAGCGGAGAGGGATAGTGAAGCGATGATGAACAGTTCCATTCGCACGGGGCGCCTCCTTTGTGTGAGGTTGTCGTGACACCAACAGTTAAGATACCGTGCATCCAACGGCAATACTACGCGTAGACCATGACGAACTGACGGTTTTCTCAGGAGGCCCAATGGAAAGCAGCATGGTCGGCAACGGTCTCGATGCAAGAATCGTCGAAACTCGACTCATGAAACCTCCCGACAGCCACCAGGACGATGAGCTGAACCGCCGGGAAGCTCAGGCCGAAAGTGCGTCCGCGAAGATCGGGGATCAATTCAGCCGGCTCCGCGGACCGAGTCCCCGAAGGGCATTGTGCTCAAACGCGGCCATAAAGTATCGTCACCCAGTCCCTGCCGAACGGATCAAACGGCGGAAGCACGGTGACCTCGCCGCCGCCATCGACCTCGCCCCCGTCGGTGAATGCTCCTGTGCGGGGATTGAAGAACGTCACTGATATACGCGGCACCTTGAGCGCACCAGCGTGCAGGGCGAATCGCTGACCCTCTGGCGTGTAAACCATGGCAAAGGTGCGGTCATCCGTCCTACATGCCCGGATGGCAGCCGTGCCGTTTGATTCCGGGTATCGGATCATCGACGAGTCGGGTATGCACTGGTCAAGCGGATACCGTGCAAAGAGCGTCAGTGCATGGTGCAGCTGTTCTGCCCCGGGGTACTCCAGCGACTCCCGCCATGTTGCGCGTGGCATGTTCACAGGCTGGTGCGGCGGCGCATACATCTGCCATACTGCGTGGCATCCGTAGGTGTGGCCCGCACCCCCGTCGCAGAGCGTCCAATACAACTCGCGGCGGACGTCCTGCTGGTCGAGCCAGCCAGTGGCTCCCTCCTTGAAGCTGTCGGCATGCGCCTCGTAGGCAGGCTCTGCGTTGACAAAAGGCTTTGCCGGTATCATGCTCCACTCGCGTTCGAGCATGAAGTAGCTCAGCCTCGCGCGCGAGTGACCGGTTTGCACCATGTTGAAGTCGAGCCAGGGCTCGTGGTGCACATACTGCGACGAGCCGCACCCACCGCTCGGATGATAGGTGATACAGTGCATACCGCCGTCGCCTTCACGAAGCCCTTCGGCCATCGCGCCGATGATGGCCAGATCGTGCTCATCACGCACAGGACGATCGCCTCCGAGAACCCAGATAAGTGCGGCATTGCGGTATCGTTTGCCGAGGAGATTTCCGAACGTACGCGCATTGACAGGAGTGAATATCTCAGGCCCCGTGCCCCAGGCGCGGTTCCACTTGTCGCCCCAGGTCGGAAGAAAGGCAACGTACAGACCGAGAGCGTTTGCGCGCTCAACAATCCAGTCGACATGTTGCCAGTATCCTTCGACCAGTTTCTCAGGATCGCTGTCTTGCAATGGAACGTGTCCGTACGCATTGGGCATGGTAAGTCCGTCAATCTCGGCCAGCC
>Ga0315289_10001665_pt1 | contig 34600 bp, 31 predicted proteins | sample YL17G11_40_MG_FD_203452 | JGI IMG/M metagenome (GOLD analysis project Ga0315289, IMG submission 203452) | Sediment microbial communities from Yellowstone Lake, YNP, Wyoming, USA - YL17G11_40 | ecosystem: Environmental > Aquatic > Freshwater > Lake > Sediment | place: USA: Wyoming | collected...
CTTTCAGGTATCGATGATACCTCACACTATGGAGAATACGATTTTTAAACACAGGAGACTCGGCGACCAGGTGAACCTCGAATTCGACATGGTCGCCAAATATATAAAGCAAATTGTCTCGCCTCACGAGATGAAGATAACCCAGGAATTTCTTAAGGAGCACGGTTTTTGAGATGTCTGATTTTTTGAAAATCAAGAATGCGATTGAAGCCATAAAGAGCGGGCAGATGGTGATCGTCGTTGATGACGAAGACCGCGAGAACGAGGGCGACCTCGTGATGGCCGCGCAATTTATTACACCCGAAAAGGTAAACTTCCTGACCAAGTACGGGCGCGGCCTGATATGTGTCCCCATGCCCAGAGAGAGAATCGAGGCTCTCGAGCTAACTGCCATGGTCAAAGTGAACACCGCTTTGCACGGCACTAAATTCACGGTCTCGGTCGACGCCGTGAAGGGAACCACCACCGGCATCTCGGCCCATGACAGGGCCACTACCATTAAGACCCTTGTTGACCCGAATGCTCAGCCTGATGATCTCGGCCGGCCGGGTCACATTTTCCCCATCGAGGCCATGGCAGGCGGCGTCCTGACGCGCGCCGGGCACACCGAGGCCGCTGTCGATCTCTGCCGTCTCGCCAACGTTGACCCCTATGGCGTCCTCTGCGAGATTCTCGATGACGACGGCAGCATGGCGCGCCGTCCCAAACTCCTGGCGCTTTCGAAGGATCACGGTCTTCCCATCCTCAGCGTCGAGGAACTTATCCGTTACCGGCGCCTGAACGAGAAGATGGTCGAGCGCGTCACCAGCGTGGCTTTCCCCACTCATCATGGCACCTTCAGGCTCCATCTCTATCGAAGCTCCGTCGACGACCACCACCACCTGGTTCTGGAAAAAGGGGATGTCAGGGGCAAGAAGGACGTGCTTGTGCGTGTGCACTCGTCGTGTCTCACAGGCGACGTTTTCGGTTCCTGCAGATGCGACTGCGGCGAACAGTTATCGGCGTCCATGGAGCTTATCGAAAAAGAGGGGCTTGGTGTCGTGCTTTATATGCGCCAGGAGGGACGCGGCATCGGACTGGCGAATAAAATCCTGGCCTACAAGCTGCAGGATGAAGGACGCGACACGGTCGAGGCCAATGCCGCCCTCGGTTTCGCCGCCGACCTTCGCGACTACGGCATCGGCGCTCAAATACTCTCCGACATGGGGCTGACGACGATCAGGCTCATCACCAACAATCCCAAGAAGATCGTTGGTCTCGAAGGTTACAATCTCAAAGTGACCGCCCGGGTGCCGTTGCAGATACCGCCCAACAAATACAACAGTCGTTATCTGGAGACAAAACGGGATAAATTGGGTCATTTGATTGATATACTTGAAGATTCGGACGTTAAGAAAACAAGCGCGAGGTGAGCTATGGTAAAGGAAATTGGCGGAGAATTAAACGCAGCCGGAAAGAAATTCGCTATCGTCGTTTCTCGTTTCAATGATTTTGTGACTGCCAGGCTGAAAGATGGGGCCATTGATTGCCTCACGAGGCATGGCGCCAAGTCCGATGACATCGCCGTGATATGGGTGCCGGGTACGTTCGAAATCCCTTATGCGGCCAATCGCTTGTCAGATCCGGCGAAATATGACGCCGTCATCTGCCTGGGCGCCATAATTCGCGGCCAGACTCCCCATTTCGATTATATCGCCTCCGAATCTGCCAAGGGAATCGCCCGCATCGGCGTGGAGAGGTCATACCCCGCCATCTACGGCATCATTACCGCCGATACGCTCGAGCAGGCCATCGAGCGGGCCGGCACCAAGCAGGGGAATAAGGGCTTTCAAGCGGCTATGACGGCTATTGAAATGGTCAACCTTTTCGGGAAAATCTGAATGGGCCAGCGGCGACGAGCCAGGGAAACGGTTCTGGAATGCCTCTACATTTACGAAATCAGGGGAGATGTCACTATCGAGGAGATTTTTCCCTTTTCCAGTGATCGCCATGAACTCGATGATGAGGGCGCCCAATTCGCCATGGCCTTACTCGAGAAAACTACCAATAATCTCGACGAACTCGACAAGATAATTGCCAAGCATGTTGACAACTGGGACCTCCAGCGCCTGGCGATCATAGATAAGAATATTCTTCGGCTCGGCATGGCGGAATTGTCCTATTTTCCCGAAATCCCCAAGAAAGTGACGATCGATGAAGCCATCGAGCTGGCCAAAATCTATGGTTCCGCCGACTCCGGGCGCTTCGTCAACGGAGTTCTGGATGCTCTCAGCAAGGACGTCTAAGCGGCTTGGCTGAGATCGCAAACCCGGGATTTCGGAGCCGTGAAAGCGAGGCGGGGGATGTCGATTCCTATCTGTTTCAAATTGACATTGCAGTATGCATGACATAGATTAGCACGAGGCGCCTGATCCCGGGTGCTTTTTTCAAGTTATGGCGGACGACCGTTTACAAAAGGAAATAGAGGCCTTTGAAGACACCCAGGCTTATCTCGAATTGATGGCCCGCCCCTACACTCGCCGCCTCAAGGCCGAGGTCGACAAGTACATGGCATCCATCAATCTCAAGGCCGCGACCATCCTCGAGCTCGGCTGCGGCGTCTCGGAACATGCCGACCGCTTCAATCGAGAGAACACAATGGTTGTCACCGATATCACCAAATCCCTTGTCGAGAAAAACGGGCCGCCGTCGCTCCGCGCCATCTGCGATGCCCAGGTTCTGCCGTTCAAGGAAAAATCCGTAGATTTCATAATTTATGTAGGAATTCTTCATCACCTGCCCGACCAAAGGGCTTCGCTTCTGGAGTCCTCTCGCGTCATAAAGCCCAATGGCCGCATATTCATCTGCGAACCGCATCGAAAAAGCATCAACTACCTGTACTACAAACTCCGGCTTCTGACAATGAAGATTCTGGGGCCCCGCTTCGTTAAGAATCTCATCGGCTGCTTCTCGCCCGATGAGACGCAGCTCGATGTTGAAGCCGTGGAGAGTATTTTCGACGGCGTCTTCGCCAGAACCAAGTGGACCATTCTTTCATTCCGGCTTCCGCCTTTGAGGCTCTTCAAGAACTCCAGGCTTGACGTTTACCTTTCGGATATATTTGACAGGCTGCCGGTTTTCAGAAGTATCGGCACTACGATTTTTTACGATATCAGGCGAATGAAATGATCCCTTTGGAGCCGACGTTATTTCTCTAACTTGTATTATTCCGAAATGAGACTGTACAAAGACAAGTATTATCTTATCCTGGCCGTCGCAGCGGCGGTTATTGGTTTTGTTGTCTACGACATCACAAAGGCCCCAACCGTATCTTTCTGGGACTGCGGGGAGTTCATCGCCACTTCATATATCATGGGCGTCCCGCACCCGCCTGGCAATCCGGTTTATATTCTCCTCGGACGCATATTCTCAATGCTGCCCCTGGCGGCCTCCATCGCAGTGCGGGTCAATCTGCTGTCGGTCCTAAGCTCTGCCGGTTCCATTTTCGTGGCTTTCTGGCTGATTCTGAGGTTGTCGATGGGACGGCGCGATAAGCTGCCCGCAGGCAACGCCCGGATCGGGCTGGGAATCGGCGCTTTTTCCGGCGCCCTGATCATGGGGCTCTCGGCGACTTTCTGGAGTAATGCCGTTGAAACTGAAGTGTATGGACTCTCAATGCTCCTGATGCTGATTATCACATACGTTGCCATTCTCTGGGCGGAGAGTAGCCCCAAGCCGGGTAGCGACAGGTACCTGCTCCTCATTTCCTATCTCCTTTGGCTGTCGCTTGGAATTCACATGACCACTTTCATACTCGCGGTTCCCCTGGTTTTGTACCTGGGCTTTGTGGATTACAAAAAGAGTGGATTTCGTCGCTGGCCCATCTGGCTCATCATGAGCGTTTTTATACTCTATGCCGTACCGATCCAAACTCAGATCATGTCTCTATTCGGCATAGATATAAGTGCCCTGGAGCTGGAGTCGTTGTATCTCCTGCTGGGAGTAGCTCTCCTGGCATCCGTAGTTATGGCCGTTGTCGCGAGAATCATGGCGCTGGAGACATATAGAGTCTGGTCGTTGGCCGTCATGATAATCATATCCGCCGGGGCAGGGTACTCGTCCCAGGCCTATATTCCTATCCGCGCCTCCGAAAAACCGGCCATCAACGAGAACGACCCCTCCAACTGGCCCCGATTCAAAAGCTTTCTTGAAAGAAAGCAATACGGGCAGGAATCGATGATTACTCGCATGTTTCATCGGCGCGGCAGCTGGCAAAATCAGTTTGTAACTCATCCAAGCTTCGGCTTATTGAGGCTGCTCGGCCAACAATTCTCGTCCCCGGATGCCAACCTGGCCCTTTACAGGGAAGAGAATGCCCCATCTGCCAGGACATTCGCACTCAGTCTCTCGATCCTATACATTCTCTTCCTCGGCCTCGGCGGCGCCTTCGAATCTGTAAAGAGGTCGAGAATGGATGGTTCGTTTGTCGTGTTGACAATGCTTCTTGGTACCGTGGGGCTCGTTTTCTATTTGAATTTCTCGGACGGCGCCTTCAATAAGGCGATTGCTCCTCTCGCCGAAGTTAGAAACCGCGATTACTTCTATACGCCAGGATTCATGTATTTTGCAATTTTGATCGGCGTTGCCATTTCTTCTTTTTTGGAATGGCTCTCCGGATTGTCCGATCGACCTGGGACCGCAAGCCGAACTTGGGGCAGGTCGATCTTTGCGGTGGCTGTGCTCGCGGCTCTGTTGTTGGCTTTTGAGACTGCCTCGGCCAATTTCGCGCGTAATGACCGGCGGGGCAATCTCATTCCCTGGGATTACGCCAATAATATCCTTCAATCCTGCGACCAGGACGCCATCCTTTTCACCAACGGCGACAATGACACCTTCCCACTCTGGTATCTTCAGGAAGTCGAAAAGGTCCGCCGGGATGTCAGGGTCGTCAACCTCAGCCTTCTTAACACAGCCTGGTATATCCATCAAATCAAAGGTCAGATGGGCGTTCCCATATCCCTGAGTTATGACCAGATCGAGAACCTTGAGCCGGTGCGGATTCAGGGGTATTCGGGCATATGGCGAGTCCAGGATGAGATGGTGAAGCATATTATCACCAACTGTCAGGGGAATGAATGGTATCCGCCGGTATACTTCGCCATGACAGTCGCCTCCGAGAATAAACTTGGACTCGAAGATCATCTGATTTTGCAGGGAATGGCCTATAAAGTGGTGGAATCCACCGGCACCGAGAGGGTCGATGCTGAAGTCGGGCAGAGAATTTTCGGCAACGTCGCTCATTTCCGGGGAATCGCGAATCCCCGCGTGCGCAAGGACGATAACGACATGAGGTTGGTCTCAAATTACATTTCAGCTATGTTTCAGGTCGTCGAAGAGTATGAAAAGGCGGGGAAATCCGATTCCGCTTTGTTCATGGCCGAAAAGGCCGTTGCCCTGAAACCATCCGAAAGCGCCTGGCAGGCCTACGCCTTCCTGGCGCGAATGTATGCCAGAAGCTCGATGTATAGCCGACTCGATTCGCTGATTGCAGGCATTTCGCCCGCCACGGGGGAGAGAATCCTGCTGGCCGTCGCCCAGGAAATGATTATGAATCGGGAATTCGAGAAGGCCGCTTCGTTGCTCGAGCAAACGTTATTACATTTCCCGTCGTCTTTTGCGGCGCTGAATAATCTTGTGGTATCGTATTACCAGCGGGGCGATACGACGCTCGCCGCCGAGGCGATAAGAAAATTCCGCCAGCACAATAGCGGTGACTCGACTCTTATGAGATCGCTGGACGAAATGACCGAGCGGTTGGAGGCTTTTCCCTTGCCTCCATCGGGGGCCGAATGAGGATTCTGGCTCTGAATTGGCAAGACCTGAAAAACCCTCAAGCGGGTGGCGCCGAAGTGCACCTCGAAGAGATTCTCAAGCGGCTGGTCGAATTCGGTCACCAGGTCGATTTGTTATGCTGTAACTTTGCAGGGGGTATGAAAACCGACAACACAGCGGGTATCGCGATCCATAGGGCCGGCACGCGCCTCAACTTCAATTGGGTGGCCCCATTTGCCATGAGGAGGCTGATAAACGAGAACCATTACGACGTCGTCATCGAGGATATAAACAAGATCCCGTTCTATTCGCCGCTATATCAGAAGCTGCCAACCCTTGTCATCATCCCGCATCTTTTCGCCGACACCATCTTTCAGGAAATCAATTTCGTGTTGGGCACATATATCTATCTTACCGAAAAGCCAGTTCCCCACGTCTACAAGAATAATCATTTCATAGTGATCTCCAAATCGACGGCGGATGAGGTCGAGAAACGCGGAATATTGAAAGAGAGAATCCATATCGTAGAGTGCGGCGTAGACAAGGATGCCTACAGGTTCGATCCGTCGATTGCCAAATTCGACATTCCCACGCTGCTCTATGTGGGGCGCTTGAAAAAATACAAGAATATAGAAACGCCCATAAAGGCCATGCCAATTATCCGGGAGAAAGTTCCCGATGCCCGTCTTGTAATAGTTGGAAGCGGCGACCACATGCAAAGCCTCCAGAGGTTGGCTCTGTCACTTGACTTGGAAAATGCAGTCGAGTTCAAGGGTTTTATCCCCCAAGCCGAAAAAATATCATACTATAGGCGCTCGCACATTTCGGTTTATCCATCATTGAAAGAAGGCTGGGGGCTTAGCAATATCGAGGCCAACGCCTGCGGGACTGCCGTGCTGGCGTCGAATGTACCCGGCTTGAAAGACTCCGTCGACGACGGGAAATCGGGTTTCTTATTCGATTTCGGCAACGTCAATGAATTTGCGGCGCTCGCAATCAGATTACTGGCCGACGAAAATCTGAGACGCAACCTCGAGATGGAGGGTTTGAGATGGGCTGCCAATTTCTCATGGGACAAAGCTGCCAGGGCCACTGAGGAGATTATAAAGAGGATAGTCAAAGCTCAGTGAAAAAGCGCCTCAACTTCATCTCGGGCCTGCTAATCAGCGCCATATTCATCTATCTGGCGTTCCGCCGAGTGCATCCCACGGAAATATACTATTCGCTCCGAAGTGCTAACTATCTGCTGGTGCTTCCCAACATGGCGATTGTGATTCTGAGCATGATTATCCGCGCCGAGCGGTGGCGTTATTTGCTGAGTTCTATCTCCTCCTTCAAAATTGGTCGGCTGTTTCCTTCGGTGATGATCGGCTTCATGGCCAACAACGTGTTGCCGGCCAGGTTGGGAGAGATCGTGCGCGCCTATTCTCTGGGTGTCAAGACAGGCCAGTCGCGATCGTCGATTTTCGCCTCGGTTGTCCTGGAAAGATTATTCGACAGCCTTTCGCTTCTCGCGATGTTCTGGCTTGTGATCCTCTTCATTCCATTCCCTCCGGCGGTGAAAAAATTCGGTCTGGTCACGCTTTTTATCAATGTGGTTTTGATTCTCATGCTGGGAATTCTCAAAAGGAAGACCGCATTCCTGGTCAAGATTGTTCTGAGAATCTTCTTCTTCCTGCCGCCAGCCATGACGGGGCGCATAGAGCATATTATAGGCCGGTTTGCCGACGGGCTCGACATTTTTCGAAAGACCAGGACCTTATTCTGGGTGGTTCTTTGGTCGGTGGTCCTGTGGATAATCACCGCTCTGTCCAATTATTTCGTGTTCATGGCCTTTGGGATTTACCCGAGCGTTGCGGCTTCATTCATACTACTTCTGTTCGTCGCCGCCGGGGTAATGCTGCCGTCGGCGCCCGGATTTGTGGGCGTGTTTCAGGCGGCCACCATCGGGGCATTCGCATTGATGAACCAATTGAGTCTGCTCGGCAACCAGGTCGGATGGCTCCAGGCGAAAGCGGCGGCCTTGACATTGCCGGCGTATGCCGGGGGGGCGGTCACCGCTATTGGGCCAATATCCGATTCGTTGGGCATCTTCGGCATTTCCAAGGCAGAGGCTTTGTCATTTTCGATAGTTCTTTGGCTAAGTCAATACTTGCCCGTGACCCTGATTGGATTATATTATCTGCGTCGGGAGCATTTTTCTTTGAAGGTGGTCGAAGTCGGATGAAGTTATCCGTGATAATCCCGGCCTATAACGAGGAGGCCACAATCGAGAAGATCATTTCCAAAGTGAAGGCGGTGGCGCTGGTTACTGAGATCATAGTGGTCGATGACGGCTCCACCGACAGGACCCCGGAGATAATCGATCGCATCGACGGTATAAAGGTAGTTCACAAGAAAAACGGGGGCAAGGGCAGCGCCATCAGGAAAGGCATCGAAGTTGCCACGGGAGATGTCACGGTTATTCAGGACGCTGATCTGGAGTATGATCCCAACGATTTTGTGCCGATGCTCGAGGCCATGAGCAGGGAAGCGGCCGATGTCGTCTATGGTTCGCGGGTGCTTCACGAGAATTATAAGATATCTTATCGACGTTATTTTTGGGGGGGCAAGATTGTGACGGCTTTAGCCAACATCTTGTATGGCATATCCATAACCGATGAACCGACTTGCTATAAGATGATAAGAACCAGCCTCTTGCGTTCGCTTAACCTCACTTGCAACAGATTTGAATTTTGCCCGGAGGTTACGGCCAAGATTGCCAGGCGCAAAATAATGATTGTGGAGATACCGATAAGTTATTATCCTCGGAGCATGCAGGAGGGCAAAAAAATAAGCGCACTTGACGGCCTGGAAGCCATTTGGACACTTCTAAAACTCAGGATTGACGGATGAATGGGCAATTGGAAATTGTAGCATGTGGCTTTTGCCACAACAATGATGCCGCGCTACTTTTTACTAAAAATGGACTGAATATTGTTCAATGCAAATCTTGTGGATTGGTTTATACAAATCCTCGGATTATCCAGAGTAATGTCTCAACTTTATACGATGTCTCATACTATAATTCAAGTAACTCTCTAAGTTGCGGTTATGATGGTTATTTGGACGAGAGGCAAGCAATCGAAAGGACGTTTGTCAAGAGAATTGAGTTCATAATGAGGCATGCGCCTAATCTCAAAACTGGATTTCCCCGCAGCTTGCTGGATGTTGGTTGTGCTTTGGGGTTTCTATTGAAAATCTTGGCGGAGAGGGGTTGGGATGCTGAAGGCATCGAGTTATCTGATTACGCGTGCTCATTTGCTCAAAAGGAATTAGGTTTGTCTGTGAAGAAGGGGACCCTTAGTGACATTCATTTCGCTGCTCAAAGATTTGACTTAATTACATCCTGGGATGTGATCGAGCATTCCTATGAACCAATGCAGGACCTGCAAATAATGCACAGTCTTCTGAAAAAAGGAGGGTTTCTATCGCTAATAACACCTAACAGGGACAGCCTTCACGCTAAAATAGTTGGTAAGAAATGGGTGGAATATGAAAAGCCTCAAGAGCATCTGTATTTTTTTGGCTTGAAGAGTATCTCAAGAATTCTTGAAAATATTGGTTTTCGAATAATAAAGACAACGACAGTTGGAAAGTACATTACTGTAGCTTTCATGTTAAACCGCCTGAATTCTTACTCCGGGATATTTGCTTTGATCGGCAGAGCGATAGGAAATAAAAGCAGAGGACAACACATATATATCGACCCTAGGGATAAAATGCATATACTTGCTCGCAAAATATGAATTCATTTGTTGACAAATGTCATAAAAGAATTAGCCCGCTTTTCTCTAATTGTACATTATATCTGATCATGGGAGTTAGTGCCGCTTTGAGATTGCTCTGGCTCGGTTCAGACCCCCCTTGGAATTTAGCCAAGGGCCAATCTCTATGGACGGACCCTTCCCAATATGTGTTCTTCGCGAGGAATCTGGTGCTGTTTGGCAAAATGGATTTATTTCAACCATCCAGCCTCGTGTTTTTTAAATACTCTCTCATTTCATTTTTAAGCATACCTATTTTTTTTATAATAGGCGTTGGGTTCGAGCAATCGAATTTGGTCGCATCCGTAATATCATTCGCTGCCATAGCTATTTTTTCGTACATGATAAAAAAGACATTGGGCGATATTGCCGGTGTGCTGACCTTCTTATTTTCAGGTACCGCTTATATTTTCGTAATGCATAACCGGTTGCCATATCTTGAGAATGCTTCGCTCTTCCTCTTGGTGCTTTCATATTACTTTTATTTCGTCAAAGAAGAGTCCAAGATGGCTTTGTTCTTGGCCGGTTCATTTTTCATTGCTTCCATATTGATCGGAAAAGTGCTCGCAGTCCATTGTATTATTGCATATATAGGCGTATTTGTAATGGATTATCTGCTGGAATACCGTACGATTAGACAAGTTGTTAGGAGATTAGGTATTTTTCTACTGGGGTTCGTATCCTTTGGAGTCATTTTATCAGCGCTTTTTTATTTACCCAGCTATATGGATTCAAGAAAGTACCTTGAAGAGAATATAATTCATTACTATGGGTTTCCTGATGGGATGAAAAGTCTTACAAGTTTTATAAAATGCCTCTATACGCTAGACATTGTGAATTTTGAAAACGGGTTTTTCAGTCGGATGCCGGTCATTTCCATTTTGGCTGCGCTGTCGCTGTCTTTCATGATTTTCGAGAAGTGGCCTGAGAGGGAGAGAAGACTGATCATATTTCTGGGATTGTCCTTTTGGTGTGGATTTATTTTCCTTGCGCCTTGGAACTACCGGCCCATCCGCTATGAGCTTTATCTTGTGCTGCCAATTGCTGCACTAGCATCTCTGATGTTGAGGGAATTATTAAAGGTCAACTACAAGGGGAGTTATTTCAACATTGCGGTAGGTACTTTAGTGCTGAGTTTCGTCATATTCCATTTGCATTTTCACATAAGTGGCAATAAAGGTCTTCCAAGTTCCAAGTTCTGGGAAGTGCTCAGGACGAGTTTCATTTTGTCTGCCATGTTTTCATTTGCCCTCTATTTTATTCTCAAGCTAATCAAGAGAGTGCAATTAAGATTTAGATTATCATTGGTTGGCATTTTAGTACTGCTATTTCTTATGTTCGAGATTAACAATTATCTGGAATGGGGTAAAGGAATCACTTATTCAATATACTACGTTAACAGGAATCTTGCAAACGAACTTGGTTCGGATGCAGTCGTAATAGGGCCATACGCTCAAACTATTACTCTGGGTAACCATTTCAGGTCCGAAATATATTATTTTGGTGCTTATCCCGAAAATGATAGGCTTTTCGACACTATCCCTGCCACTCATGTTGTGTTTGAATCCGGTTCCGGGTCTACTCTAAGCGGTAACGAGAAGAGCTTTAATAAATACTATCCCCACATCAGAGCGAAGGCGATATTGATCGACTCCTATCTTGTTGGGCGATATTATATTAACGTATATAATATATGTGGGGGTACGAATAATACTCTTGCGAGGTCATATCGCATGTCAAACTTTGAAACCGCAATGACATTTTATCACGAAGGTGAGATTGATTCTGCTTTGGCTTTTTTCGAGCATGCTTTGGAATTTGATCAAGCTCGGAGAGCGCTACTGTATATGGCGGAGATACATTTGGAACTGGGGGACATACGTCGCGCAAAAGAGGAGCTTGAGAAAGGGCTCATGGATGACTGCTATGATCCCAGATTCTGGGCCATGTATAGTGTCACGTGCAGCAAGACCGGGGATTTAGTGACCAGCCAATATGCAAGAAAAAAGGCGGCTACTTATGCCCATTCGGAGGGCTACTTTAAAGATTCGAAACCCTAGGACTACCCATGAATACTGATGATCGGCAATTCGGACGGAAGAGAACCAAAAAGGCAAAAATAGTACCACCGGCGGCATTATCGACCGGGGACAGCCAAACGCCTTCTTCTGCGTCACAACCGCCAACAGAGAAAATCGAGACCCAGGCATCACTGGATATTCCGGTGCCGGAGAGCATCCCAGAAACTCCCGTCAAGCCTCCACCACGGGCGGATGAAAGAGCCCGGTCTGAGAGGGCGCATCATAAGGGCGAACGATTCAGGGAAGATGCCGAGAAGAGGAGAGACAGGCAAAAACCAAGGGACAGAACCCAAAGGGCGGTACCCGAGAGACGTCAGATCAGGGTCAGCGTAATCATCCCGGCCTATAATGAGGAAGAGAATGTTAAACCGCTTCTGGACCAGTTTAACGAGGTCATCCAGCGCCTTGGCAGCGATTGGGAGGTTCTGCTGGTAGATGACGGCTCGACTGACAAGACTGCCGAGCGCGCCAGAGACGCTTCTATTCGTTACCATTGGCTGCGTGTGGTCGGTTATGCTAAGAATCGAGGGTTGACTGCAGCTCTTGAAACCGGCTTCAAGAACGCCCGCGGGTCAGTCTACGTCTTCTATCCCGCCGATCTCCAATATCATCCCCAGGACATACCCAGGATGATCAACCGCATTGACAGGGGCGCTGACATCGTCACCGGCTGGAAACAAGGCAAGTATCAGAAGCGACTCGTATCTTACATTTATAACAGGCTTTGCCGGGCGTTGTTTAATCTGAAAATCCATGACCTGAATTCTGTCAAAGCCTTCAGGAAAAACGTGACCGAGAAAATGATATTCAGGCGCGATTGGCACAGATACATGATCGTCCTCGCTGCGGAGGCCGGATTCATTGTAGACGAGGTCAAGGTCAACGTTTATCCCAGGCATGCCGGCAAGACCAAATTCGGCACCGGCCGAATACTCGGCGGCCTGCTGGATCTTCTGTCCGTCAAATTCCAGATTTCCTTTACAAAAAAACCGCTAAGACTCTTCGGCACCTGGGGCATACTTTCGCTTCTCTGTGGAATCGTTCTTGGCCTGGTGGCAATATACCTGAGGTTTTTTACGCCGCATGGGTCAAGAACCTTGCTATATCTGGTCATTCTTTTCATACTTTCAGGATTGATGCTCTTTTCAATTGGTTTTCTGGCGGAGGTTATCGTCTCGCTTCGGGAGGAGATCGAGGCCTTGAGGGCCAGGAAGTAGCGGACGGCAAGGACTCATAACTGCATTGCCTCGGGTATAGTCAGTTTGAAACCATTCAAGAATCTATTGAAAATAGTCATAATCTGCGTCATCTTTTTTTTCCTTTTCCGCAGTTTGACGACGAACTGGAAAGAGCTTGAAGGTCTTGAGGTCAAATTCAGTTATATCAGGGCGCTGCTGTCGTTTGCGGTCATTATGGCGGCCTGGTTTGCTGCAGCTTGGAATTGGGGAAGAGTTCTCAAGGCCTTCAATCAGAAAATGGGTTTTGGGGATGTTTTCATAATCTATTTCAAGTCGAATCTCGGTAAATATCTACCGGGGAAAATTTGGCAAATAGTCGGTTCGACCTATCTGGCCGTCGCCAAAGGTGTCCCTGAGGGTATAGCCATTACGGCATCTTTGATAGGCCAGGCCTATTCGGTGCTTTCGGGGCTCTCGTTATTCGCCGCCGCCGTCGCCCTCGGTCTTATCCGCGTCGCCCCCCCTGTCGACTTGATCTTCAGATGGTCGGCGTTCCCAGCCCTGATGTTCTTATTGGCGCTTGCCGTTCGGCCAGACTTGGCACAGCCTCTTCTCAATAGATTAATGCGCATTTTCAGAAGACAGGAGGTGTCGATTCGCTTTAAAGTTTCGAGGGCGATCGAGCTCTTCTTTCTTTACCTTATTTGCTGGTTGCTATTCGGCTTGGGCTTGTGGCTGTTCGCAAATGCGTTGACCCCTGCCGGATTTGCCTTTTATATTCCTCTGACCGCAATTTTTGCGGCCGCCGTAGCGGTCGGTTTTCTGGCGTTGTTCGCACCCGGAGGCCTGGGTGTAAGGGAGGGTATTATCGCGCTATTCTTGGCCACGTTGCCTCCCTTTCATACCCCGCTGCCGTCGGCTATTGCGGTAGGATATAGAATTATCATGACAACAGCTGAACTAATCGCATTTGGTTTGACATGGGTGGTAAAATGGAAAAGAAAATTGCCGATAAATGGCCATACGTCTACTTTTTTGTTCTGACGGTTGCCGTCTTCGCTGCGTTTATTTTTTCGGGCAAGATGCTATTCGGTTCCGATACGGTCGAGGCCGGCATATTCTTTCGTTCCTTCTATTCGGAATTCGTCAAGACCTTTCACAGAATCCCTCTCTGGGACCCGTTCATTTTCGGGGGGCTTCCATTCGTGGATGCCATGCATGGCGATACGTTTTACCCACTGGCAATCCTGCAGTTTATCATCCCGCTTCACAAAGCCCTGGGGTATAAACTGGTGATAACCGTATTCCTGGCAGGCGTCTTTACCTACCTTTTCCTGCGAAAAATGGGCATGAGCCGTGGCGCCGCCGTTTTTGGCGGCACGGCTTATATGCTCTCAGGCTTTCTTGTTTCGCTTGTCTACGCAGGCCATGACGGCCGGATGTATGTCACCAGCCTGTTGCCGTTTCTGCTTTATACCATGGAGCACGGATTTCAGCGAAGACGAGTGCTCTCCTGGTGGCCCTTCGGGTTGGCGTTCGGGCTCTTGATACTTGCCAATCACCCCCAGTTCGCCTACTTCGCCATGTGGTGCGTGGGAGCATTCTTCATATTACGGATCGTCTTTGTGATTAAAGAGGAAAAGCAAGCCGGGAAGCCGGTTGTTTCAGTTGCCGGCTTCATCCTGTCCCTTGTCCTGGGGCTTTGCCTGGCGCTGGTTTCCATCTTGCCCACTCAGGATTATGTCAGAAACTATTCTCCCAGGGCCGAAGAGGGGAAAGGCTACGAATACGCCGCTTCTTGGGCTCTGCACGCCGAAGAGGTTTTTTCCCAGCTTGTACCCGGCTTCGCTGGTTACAGCACCCTCTCTAACCACCCACCTTTATCGACCGAGCAGACCTACTGGGGAAAGAACTATTTCAAAATCAACAGCGAAAGCGCAGGTCTGGTGGTCATCATACTTGCATTAGCCGGGCTTTTTGTCTACCGAGACCGATATTCATACTTGTTCCTCGGCCTGGCGGCGTTTTCACTCCTCTACGGGCTAGGGAGTTCCGGCCTGATATTCAAGGCATTTTACAATTTCGTTCCCTTTGTCAGCAAATTCCGGGCGCCGTCGACAATCATGTTCCTTTTCTGTTTTTCCATGACTTTCCTGGCAGCCCGCATGGTCGATGAATTCGGCAAAGCCAAGAAGGCCTTGCATCTCCGAAACCTGTCCCTTGGCTTGATCGTCTTCGCCGCCATTTACCTTCTTAAGGCACTGCTTCTGGCCGGCGCCGGAATGGGGGTCATGAAAATATATACATCTATATTCTTTCCTGGCATCGAACCGGGTCAACTGAGCAACCTTCAGGCCAATCTTCCCAATATCACGGTAGGATTATTCCTGGGATCATTCTACCTCCTGGCCATTGCGCTTCTGATAAGAGGATACTCTCGGAAGAAGATACCGGTCAACTCGTTGGTAGTATTTTTCATCGTCCTGGTGCTTCTCGACAGCTGGATTGTCAACGATAAGAAGTTCATAAGAACAGTCGACCACGAACAGTATTTCACTCCGACGCCCGCCGTTACCTATCTCGAGCGTCAGCCGAAGCCGTTCCGGGCATTGGCCGTTGGCCAGGTTCTGCCCAATCAGGACTTTCTGGCCCAATTCGGAATCGAACAGGCGACCGGCTATCATGGCAATCAACTCCGCTGGTATGACAATTTCATCGGCGGAAACAAGCTATCGAATCTGGGACGCCCGGCGGTTCTGGCCCTGACTAACACCGAATATATCCTCGCGCACCAGGAGATGAGGTCGCCGATCCTCGAAAACGTCAGCTCGACTTCGGATGGTATCCAGATATATCGCAATAAAGAGCTCCTGCCAAGGGCCCGAATCGTGCGCGAGTTCGAGGTTATGCCGAATGCCGACTCAGCCTTGATGCGACTCCTGCGGCCGGATTTTGACTATGGCAAGAGGATAATAATCGATCGCCCCCCGGAGATTACCTCATCGCCTACGAGTGATCTGGCCGGCGATTCAATATCCTTCCTGCCTACGCCTCAGGATCGGATCAGAGTCTCAGCCTCTTTGGTCTCACCGGGGCTGTTAGCCTTGCAGGTTAACTGGTATCCCTACTGGAGAGCTTATGAAGGTAAGGTCGAGATTCCCATATTCCGTGCCGATTACACCTTCATGGCGGTCGAGCTTCCTGCCGGGAAGCATGAAATTGAATTCCGTCTCGAGAACCCTCTCTACAAACTTGGCAGAGCCGTGTCGCTCGTCTCCTGGTTAGTTCTCTCTGTCGCGCTCATCGCAGGTTTTGTCGTCCAGCGTCTCCAAAGAACCATTGTCGTCAAGTCCTGATTTATTGAATCTGAAGGTGCGAATTGTCTGTTACGCCTGATGTCTCCATAATCATAGTGAGCTTTAACAGCCTCGGTTATTTGAAAGAATGCCTGGCATCGATTTCCAGGCAGGAGGGCGTGACGTTCGAGACGATCGTGATCGACAACGGCTCCCGCGATTCCACCGTGGAGTTTCTCAGTGCCCAGAGTTGTAAATCAATCATCTCCCCGAAAAACCTCGGATTCGGGGCCGCGGTCAACCGCGGCGCCGAGATTGCCTCAGGCGAATACCTGTTAGTCCTGAATCCTGATACCGTTCTCCCCAAAGATTGCCTATCCCAGTTATGCGCCTACGCCGATCATCTCGGAGATTTCGGCCTGCTATCACCGTCCTTTGTCCATCCCGATGGCAGGATTCAACCAAGCGCCAGGAATTATCCATCCCGCATCCGATTTCTTATCAGCCGAGGGTCGCCTCTGTTCAAGTTAGGCATCAGCGGCGACAAGGACGCCGGGTACCTGATTCCCGAAGGAAACGACCCGATCCGGGTGCCTGCAGTTTCCGCGACAGCCTTATTCATAAAACGCGGCCTTTTCCGGGGGATCGGAGGCTTCGATTCGCGCTATTTCATGTATCTCGAAGATCTTGACCTTTGCCGGCGGCTTCGGGAAATGAAGCTGACCATCTGGCTGCTGCCATCGATCAAAGTCATTCACAATTGGGGACAGTCGTCAAAGACGAGGCCGTATTTCGCCCTCTTTCATCACCATCTTTCGGTCCTCAAGTATTTCAGAAAATACCATGCTTCTCAATGGCTTCATAATTCTCTATTGGCAATTGCTCTTGGATGCGGTATTTTGATCAGTTCGGCACTCGTCATGTTCCGCGGGAGAAGACAAAATTGACCCCTCAATTGCCAGGATATTTTCTGGTCACGCTTTTATCTGCTTATCTCACTTACATATTTATACCGGTCGTCAAAGCTCAATGCGTGAAGCGCGGACTTCTCGATTTTCCCGGGCCGAGGAAGATCCACAGCCTTCCTATCCCGCGCCTCGGGGGCGTTGCTTTCGTCATCTCCTTCTCGCTGGCCATACTGCTTGGGTTCGTCGCCGACCCGGGTTTGTGGCAGAATAACTGGGTGGGAATCGCCGGGGTGATTGGCGGTGGAATCGTAGTATTTCTGTTGGGCCTGGCGGACGATATCAAAGGCATCGGACCAGTTCTGAAGTTCTTCTGGCAAATCGTCGCGGCCCTGTTTCCAGTGTCTTGCGGCGTTCGCCTCGATACCCTCAACCTGCCGTTTCACGGCCTGGTGCACCTGGGATTTTGGGCTATTCCCTTGAGCGTCCTCTGGATCGTCGCTATCATAAATGCTTTTAATCTTCTTGACGGTCTCGACGGCCTGGCTGCCGGTATGGCCACAATCTCATCTTTGACATTCGTCGTTCTCAGTGTCGTGCTGAACCTTCCCCTGGCTTCACTTTTCGCGGCCGGCATTCTGGGCGTCTCGGCGGCCTTTCTGAGATTCAATTATCACCCGGCGCAAATATTCATGGGCGATTCCGGTTCGCTTTTCATCGGCTATATCCTCGGCGTGACCTCTCTTTACTGGCCCAAAAGCTACGCCTCGTTAGTCATGTTCGTGCCTTTGCTGGCTCTGGGGGTGCCTTTGCTCGAGACTGCCACCACGGCCGTCAGGAGGATTGTCACGGGCCAGAGGATCTATGTCGCTGACCGCCGCCATCTCTTCCATTACCTTCTGGAGATAGGCTTTTCGCATAGGGGAGTGGTCTGGCTCTTTTACGTTATCAGTCTGCAATTTTCCGTTATGGCGGTCGGTTTTGTTGTCGGTAGAGTCAACATAATTCTTGTTCTGGAAGCCATTCTCGCTATATTTATTGGAATTGCTTTGTCCCGAAAAATAAGATCGGGAGGCGTGAATGGACGATAAATACTACTTGGAATTCGAAAAGCCGATCATCGAGCTGGATCGTAAAATTCGTGAGATGAAGGAGCTCACTCCCGGCAATAACGACTGGCTGCGGGAGGAAATCAGCAATCTCGAGGAAAAACGCGACAGGCTGCAGTCCGATGTTTATTCCAATTTGACGCGCTGGCAGCGGGTGCAGCTCGCCCGGCACCCCATGCGGCCCTATACTCTCGACTATATCTCGATGATATTCACGGATTTCATCGAGCTGCACGGCGACCGTCTCTTTGCCGACGATAAGGCGCTTGTTGGTGGCTTCGCCAAGCTGGATGGCATCTTCCTCATGGTTGCAGGCCAGCAAAAGGGGAGAGACGTCAAGCAGCGCCAATATCGTAACTTCGGCATGTGTCATCCCGAGGGTTATCGCAAGGCGCTGCGCCTTTTCAAGATGGCCGAGAAATTCGAAATGCCGATTGTTGTTTTTATTGATACTCCGGGAGCTTATCCTGGAATCGGAGCCGAGGAGAGAGGCCAGGCCGAGGCTATCGCCAGGAACATTCGAGAGATGGCCGTGCTGGAAGTCCCGGTTTTGATCGCCATTGTCGGCGAGGGCGCTTCGGGCGGCGCCCTTGGCATTGGCGTCGGCGACACGATTCTAATGATGGAAAATGCTTGGTATTCGGTGATATCGCCCGAAGGGTGCGCCGCCATCCTCTGGAAATCGGTCGACGACCCCAAACAGGCCGAGGCCAACAGGATTCAGGCCGCCGACTCTCTCAAGTTGACCGCCGAGGACCTGGTGAAACTCGGGGTCATTGACGGCGTCATCGCCGAGCCTCTGGGAGGCGCGCACCGCGACCCGGCTGGCGCCGCCGCTCTTGTGAAAGAAAGCCTGCTGCAGCACTTGAAGCAATTGATGCAAAGGGACAAAGAGACCCTCTTGCTCGAACGCCTGCGAAAATACAGGGCCATGGGCGTTTTCACCGAACCGTAGGAGAGTATCGATATGTTATCGGAAAAGCTTCTCGACATACTGGCCTGCCCGCAATGCAAGGGAGACCTTGAATACGACCGGGATAATAACAAGCTGATTTGCAATCATTGTCGTCTCCGATACCATGTCGAGGACGATATACCCATAATGCTGGTTAATGAAGCTGAGAGATTTTGACTGGAGGCCCGATGATAAAGCTCTCGAGGTTTTGTGAAGACGATGTAATTTCTTTCAATCTCAAAGGACAGACCAAGGAACAGGTAATTGGCGAGCTCGTCGACTTAGCTGCCAATTCTCAGATGGTGAAAAATAAAGAGGAACTGCTTAAGGCGGTTCTGGAGCGCGAAAAGCTCGTCACCACGGGCGTCGGTTATGGCGTGGCATTCCCACATGCCAAGACGCGCGCCGTCAAAGGCATTGTGATCGCCTTCGGCCGCAGGAACGAGGGCGTCGAATTCGACGCCATGGATCGCAAACCGGTGCACTTGTTTTTTCTCATCGCCGCCCCCGAAGATGCGATCGGAGCCCATCTCAACGTCATGGCCAAACTCTCCTATTTGATGAAAAGCGATAAGAATCGCCAGAAACTTATGAAGGCCAAATATAAAGAAGACCTTATCGAAGTTCTGGATTCGAACGAATAGATGCATTATCCGCGAAAAGGGACCTTCAAAAATCCCCACTTCACGCCTTTGATTGTTGTGACTGTCATTTCGTCGGCGATGATCACTTTGCCCGTTGATTTCAGAACCACGGTCTCGCGGGTCGGAACCCTGTCGCTACTCTACCCGTTCAGCGAGCTGGATAAATTCCTTCGCCGGGTCGATTCTACGTTTGAAGTCAACAGGCAGCTCAATCGCAAGCTTGATTCCCTAGCGGTCCAGGTGTCCTTTCTAATCGAGGATAAATACGAGAACCAGCGCTTGCGGGCAATGCTTGATTTCAGAGAACGAACTCCCTTGAGTCTGATCCCGTCCCGGGCTATCGCTATCTCTTTCGGCTACCCCTATAAATCCATGCTTATCGATGTCGGCTATGAAAAGCATGTTGGCCCCAACATGCCTGTAATCTGCCACGGCGGCGTCATCGGCAAGACGATCGCCGCCGGCTGGCGCTCATCGACTGTCCAGCTTCTTTTCGATCCCGCTTGCAAGATCGCGGTAAGAATCCAGGCCAGCCGCGCCCAGGGTATCTTGTCGTATGCAGGCGGCAACTTTCTGACTCTGCGCGACGTGCCAATCGAGGAATCCGTCCTCGTCGGCGATTCCGTGGTGACATCCGGCCTTGGAGGCATCTTTCCCGAAGGGCTTTTCGTGGGAACCGTCATTCGCACGGAGGAAAAGGAGGGAGGCATGTTTCTCGATATCTGGATTATGCCCGGAGTTGATTTCGCCGCTCTGGAAGAGGTGTTCGTGATTTCGTCGACAATGCCCGAATGACCATGCCGATACTGTTTTATTTCATCATCTGGGTCTTGGTTACATTTCTCCAGGTCGTCGTGGTGCCGCGGCTGGCTATCCTCGGAGTATATCCCGACCTGCTCACGGCCGCGGTTATCGTACTCGCCCTCAGGTCCGGGCGCCTGGTCGGTCTCTGGCTGGGATTCATCTTCGCCGTCTCAGTCGATCTCCTCGACCCTCAGAAACTGGGCTGGATGACCCTCCTGACATCATTGTTGGGCTACGGAGTCGGTATCGTCCGCGACACCATTTATATCGAAAACCCCTGGTTTGAATCGACCATGGTGTTGATAGCCACTCTCATATACCAACTTTTTTACAGGTTTCTCCCTCAACCGGGATTCTTTCTGGATAATTTTTTCAGAATGACTGCCGAATCATTATTAATAGCGATCTATACAGTCGCCATAGTCGGCCTCCTGATCTGGCTCACGAGGCAAAAAAACATCTTGCGGGATACGGCGTGACCGAACCGATTTTCGAAAGACGAAAAATCAATTACCGCCTGTTCATGGTCGTCGTCTTTGGCGCCGTCCTCGTCATCGCATTCAAGCTATTCGCCATGCAGGTGTTCTCGACCGGGTTCTACAGGAAAGCTTCCGAGGAAAACGGCATACGCATGGTTCCCATCCTGGCTCCCAGGGGCCTTTTCATGGATCGCAACGGCACTATCCTCGTCAAGAGCCGCGCCTCCTACTCCATGTACCTCGTACCTTATGAGGTGGAAAATCTCGATTCCGTGGTCACCCGCCTTGGCCCGGTTCTGGAGCAAAAACCTGACGATATAAAGAATAAGATCAAGATCGGTTGGCAGGGCAAGTTTCAGCCAATCAGGCTGAAGCGCGATGTTGATTTCAAGACGGTCGCTTATATAGAAGAGCATGCCTTGGAATTTCCGGGCATTACGTTCCAGGTCGAATCAACGCGGCAATACCCCCAGGACAATCGGGGTTCTCATATCTGGGGTTATGTGGGCGAGATAACCGACCAGGAGCTTTCCAAGCCGAAATACGCCGATTATTCGATAGGCGATGTCATAGGCAAGGACGGCATCGAAAAGGAATACGAGGAATATCTCAAGGGGCAGAATGGATTCAAGTACCTTGAGGTGACTGCCGCCGGCAAGATTCTCGGCGAATATCCGGGCAAGCAAAGGCTCGCCCCGGTCCGCGGCTCGGCCCTCAGCCTTGAAATAGATTGGGATTTGCAGCGAGTAGCCGAAAATGAACTGGCCGCCCAGGGGTCGGGTGCAATCGTGGCCATCGACCCCCAAAACGGTGCCGTGCTGGCTCTGGCCTCGGTGCCGGATTTCGACGCTAACGCCTTTTCCGGCGTTATCACACCCGAGGAGTGGAAATCGGTCTCGCTTGATCCCTTGTACCCCCTCTTCAATCGGGCTGTCAAGGGCACATTTCCTCCGGGTTCTACAATGAAGGTTTTCACGGCTGCAGCTGGATTGGAATACGGTTATATCACCCCCCACTCCAGATTCGACGCGTGCGTTGGAGCCAAGCGCTTCGGCAACAGGGTTTTCAAGTGCTGGCGCAAGGAAGGTCATGGGTCGCTGGGAGTAGTGGATGCTATTATCCAATCATGCGACGTTTACTTCTACCAGCTCGGTGCCCGCGAGGGCCTGGATTCATGGGCCAGGATGGCAAAAGGATGTCGCCTGGGTGTGCCCACGGAAATAGACCTCCCCGAAGAATTCACCGGTTTGATTCCCGACCAGGAATACTTCAACAAGCGCTACGGCGAAAGCGGCTGGACGAAATTCCTTGTTGTCAATCTGGCTATCGGGCAGGGCGAGGTTCTGGTAACTCCTCTTCAAATGGCGGTCATCTATGCCGCCATCGGCAACGGCGGCGACATTTACAAGCCGCGACTCGTCTCCAGGATAATCTCGCCCAGCGGCGACACCACTTATATCCGGCCGGACAGGGTGGGTAGATTGCCAGTTTCCGACAGCACCCTTAGCATTCTGCGCCGGGGCCTTGTGGGCGTCGTGAACGACCCGCGCGGGACCGCTCATCAAGCAGCCGTAAGCGGTTATACGGTCGCCGGCAAGACCGGCACGGCTCAGAATCCACACGGCGATGACCACGCCTGGTTCATCTGCTATGCCCCGGCTGACGATCCTCAAATAGCGATCGCGGTTCTTGTCGAAAACGCCGGCCATGGCGGCGCCATCGCGGCTCCAGTGGCCAGAAAGGTGCTTGAACAGTATTTCGGCGTTGGCAAAGATTCCACCATGGTTTATAATATTCCCCGATAACATTTATGCGTAGAGCTTTTGACCTGAGCATCTTCCTGCCGGCTGTGGCGTTGAGCCTTATCGGAATAGCCTTAATCTACTCCGCCACTTATTATTCGTCCAATCCCGCCGACCACGGACTATATACCAGGCAATTCATGTGGCTGATCTTTGCCATTATCCTCTGCCTCGCCGTCTTCTACCTGCCTCTGCGAGTTCACGAGATCCTCTCGATATTCTATTATTTTGCCGCAATTCTCCTGTTAATCTCGGTTATCGCCACTTCGGCCGATGTTGCTTCGCGATGGTTCAGATTTGGAGCCGTCAATTTCCAGCCTTCCGAGCTGGCCAAACTTGCGGTGGCCTTGGCCCTGGCCCGCTACCTCGCCTATCGCAAACTCGACTACCGTCGCTTCTCGTGGGCATTTGTAATGCTCATTATAGTCTTGGTCCCGGCCGGCCTCGTCCTTATTCAACCCGATCTGGGAAGCTCTCTCGTGTTCTTCGCCCTCTTTTTCGGCATCCTGATATGGACTGGAATGCCGGTCAACAGGATTCTTCTCATCATTACCCCGATTATAAGCATGATTGCTGCCGTTCACTGGTTCAGCTGGGCGATATTCTTCCTGCTTCTGCTTGTTCTGATTCTCCTGTCGCGCCTGACCCCGGTCCAGGGGTTTTTCTTCTTCATCATCAATCTCGGCTTTGGCATGGTGACGCCTCTTTTGTGGAACAAGCTCCATGGCTATCAGAAGATGCGGATCATTATTTTCCTTGACCCCGGCCAGGATCCTCGGGGCGCCGGTTATCAAATAATCCAATCAAAAATCGCCATCGGGGCCGGAGGCGTCTTTGGCCAGGGTTTTCTCAAAGGTTCTCAGACAAAATTGAACTTTCTCCCCGAGCAGCACACCGATTTCATTTTCTCCGTCCTGTCCGAGCAGTTCGGCCTGCTGGGGAGCCTGATTGTTCTGGGGTTGTTTGCCTGGCTGTTTTATAAAGGATTTTCTGTGGCCTATAAGGCCAGAAATCCGTTTAATAGCTATGTGGCATGCGGTTTGATTTCCATACTGGTTTTTCAGGTCTTGCTCAACGTGGGCATGACCGTGGGACTGGCGCCGGTAACCGGCTTGCCGCTCCCTTTCTTGAGCTACGGAGGCTCATCGCTCCTTTTCTTCTGGGCGATGATTGGTTTCCTGTTGTCGATTAATCGCGATTGGCAGGAGTACTGATGTACCAAGAACCATTACGATTCTTAGGCATAACTTTCATCAGGTCCTACGGCCTTCTCCTGGCTATTTCCTTTCTGCTGGGGGTTTATCTTTCTGCCAGGAGGGCCATGAAAGCCGGTATCGACCAAAATCAAGTTGTCGATCTGGCGTTTATAGTGCTCATAGCCGCTGTCGTCGGCTCTCGTTTTTTCTACGTTGCATATCATCTTGACGAGTTCTCCGATAATCTGCTCGATATCATGAACCCCTTCCACTCGGGCTATGTGGGGATCGCCGGCCTTTCGATGATGGGTGGCGTGGTGCTTGCCGTAGTATCGGCCGCGTTGTTCTTTATCGTCAAGCGCCGCAATCCCTGGCCGGTGTTCGATGCCATGATGCCGATGTTTGCCCTCGGAATTGGCATCACCAGAGTCGGTTGCTTTCTCAACGGCTGCTGCTTCGGTCTTCCGACCCATAGTCACCTCGGCGTCATCTTCCCGCCGGACTCCCAGGCCGGATACATTTTCCCCGGAACCCCTTTAATCCCAACTCAGCTTTTTGAGGCCGCCGCCGGATTTGTGATATTCTTCTTGGTTCTCTGGAGCGAGCGCTTCAAGAAATTCAGCGGACACTCGTTTTGGTTGACTCTCGGTCTATATGGCGCCTGGAGATTCTTCATTGATTTCTACCGCTACTACGAAGATTCCATGATCATCGCCACCATCGACGGGCGGCATATCACACGCAACCAGTTTCTTTCGGCCATCCTGGTGCTGAGCTCCATTGTCGGATATATCGTGATGCTTTACCTACGAAAAAGAGCGGCTCACGGAACATGCTCGCAAAGGTCCTGAATAGGGCAACTTCTGTCGCCCTCGCCTTATATGACGACTTTAAGGAGTTTTTGTCGCCATCGTCCTGCCTCTGCTGTGGCCGCGACCGAGATTTCTCCGACCCCCTGCTTTGCCCGGAGTGCGAACAAGCATTGACAACGAAAAATATGGGCCAGGGGCCGGTTTGCCCCTTCTGCGGTCGCCCCGATGGCGCCGCAGGGTCGTGCAGTTTCTGCAAAGATCGCGATCGTCTCAAGCTCTTTTATTGGGGCGTATATGATGAAGAGCTGAAAACGTGTATTTTGCAGTTCAAATTCCACAGGGCCAAGGAGCTCGGAGTCAGACTGACCAGCCTGGCCATGGCCTCGCTCGATGAACGCCTGAATCCCTTGAAATATGACCTGGTCGTCCCCGTGCCCCTTCACAAAGCCAGAGCCAGGTCCAGGGAGTATAATCAGTCGGAGATAATTTCGATGGAAGTCGCCCGGTGCCTAAATATCGAACATGTCGCCGATGTTTTGGTTCGGCACAGGCATACTCTTCAGCAGGCGAAGCTCGAAGAGGATAAGCGATGGTCCAACGTTGAAAACGCTTTTGGCGTCAGAAACGATGGCGTAGGGGTCTTGTTGGCCAAGAGAATACTGCTGGTTGACGACATAGTCACTACCGGCGCCACCGTATTTGAGGCATCGAAACCGCTTTTGAGGGTCGGAGCGCGCCAGGTCGATATTTTCAGCCTGGCCTATGCGATATGACGAATAAAAAGTTCAAATATGTAATCGTCGAGGACCTGGCCTCGGGCGATTTTATTTTCGACGCTTTTGGGGAAACTCTAAGCGACCTTTTCGTCGCCTGTGCCGAGGCCTGCTTCAGCGCCATGACAGATATCGACAGAGTAATGCCTTCGAAGCGCTATTCGATTGAGCTTCGGGAGGAGAATCAGGAAGAACTGATTTATGCCTTCATTTCGGAGTTGATATACTTGAAAGACACCGAAAAAACGTTTTTCTCCTCCGTTGACGTCGACGTTTCTCCCGACGGCCGGTCGCTGAAAGCGGTTGCCGCCGGGGAAGGGATCGATTATAATAAGCACCTGATCAGGACCGACGTCAAGGCCGCCACTCATCATGACCTTCGTATCCGGCGCGCTGACGGCGGCTTTATGACTCGCATGATACTCGATCTCTGAGGGGGTTGGCCGTGCAAAAAAACAAAATCGCTGAATATATCTGGGAGATCCCGCCGGATCAAAAGCCTGGCATGAGGGTCCCCGCCAGAATCGTGGCCTCCCATAGGCTCTTAGAGCAGATGGATGAGGGGGTCTTTAACCAGGTCACCAATGTCGCCTGCCTCCCGGGGATCAGGCAATATGCCTGGTGCATGCCCGACGGCCATTGGGGGTATGGTTTCCCCATCGGGGGCGTTGCCGCTTTCGATATGGAGGAAGGCGTCATTTCTCCCGGAGGCATCGGCTTCGATATCAATTGCGGCGTCCGCCTGCTAAGAACCGACCTGACTCAGGATGAAGTCAAACCAAAACTCAAAGAGCTGATCGATTCCCTGTTCCAAAGTGTCCCTGCAGGAGTGGGGAAAAGCGGCTTTGTAGCATTGGACAGGAAAGGATTTGAAGGAGTAATGGTCGAGGGCGCGACCTGGTGCCACCAAAATGGTTATGCTTGGGAGTCTGATCTCGAGCGAATAGAGCAAAAAGGCCGGCTTCCCGGAGCCGACCCTTCCGCTGTCTCTGAAAAAGCCGTCAAACGCGGCATCGACCAGGTCGGCACGCTCGGCTCGGGAAACCATTATCTCGAAATTCAGACCGTCAGGTTTGACGATGACTGCGACAGGGAAACCGCCGGAAAATTGGGGATCACGCATGACGGGCAGGTCACTGTCATGATCCATTGCGGCTCGCGCGGCTTCGGCCATCAAATCGGCACCGACTACCTGCAAAGCTTCGGCCCTGCCATGAAAAAGTACGGCATTGTCACCAACGACAGGGAACTTGCCTGCGCCCCGATTTCGTCGCCTGAGGGCAGGAGTTACTTCGGCGCCATGTCCGCGGCCGCCAACACCGCATTCGCCAATCGCCAGGTTATTACCCATAGCGTTCGGCAATGCTTCGGCAAGGTTTTCGGCCGGAAACCTGAAAATCTTGGCATGCACCTTGTATACGACGTGGCCCATAACATCGCCAAAGTTGAATCCTATCAGATTAACGGCAAATCGACCAAGCTCCTGGTGCACCGCAAGGGTGCTACCAGAGCCTTTGGGCCCGGAAATCCCGCGCTCACCAATGTCTTCCTGGAGACCGGCCAGCCGGTTCTTGTGGGCGGCTCCATGCAAACAGGCTCGTATCTTCTGGTGGGTACAAAAGAGGCCGAAGAGCTAACTTTCGGTTCCACGCTGCACGGCGCGGGACGGGTCATGTCGCGCGCCGCCGCCAAGAAAAGGGTACGAGGCTCAGAGCTTCTGCACGAGATGGAAAAGGACGGCATTCTGATAAGAACAGCCTCATTCTCGGGATTGGCTGAGGAAGCCGGCTTTGCCTACAAGGATATCTCCGAGGTAGTCGACGTCGTCCACAAAGTCGGCATTTCGAGGAAAGTGGCGCGGTTCTGGCCGCTCGCCAATATCAAAGGTTAAAGGACACCGGCTCGTCGAAATGGGAAACTTGCCGTCTCCACGGCTCTCCTTGGTTCGCGACTTTAGACGGGAAGCGGCCGGAAAGAAGAAATGATGAAGAAAACCATATTTACCCTGCTTGTTTTCGCCCTGGTTAATTCAAACGCATCGTGGGCCAAGGTTCCTATAAGGTTTCCTTATAAACTTTTCTCCGGCATGAATCCAGATTCAGTCGTCTCGATGCTTGTCGTCAAGGGCTTCGCCTTCGATCAATCGCCGCTCGAAGGAGAGGACATCAAACATTATATGTTCAAAGGGAATTCGACTCTCGCAGAAGATATTCCCGTGGTCGACATCGATGCGACTTTCTTTCTTGATCAATTAGTGGAAATGGTCCTTTCGATGCCGATGCTGGCGGATGAAGACAGCCATCTCAAACGGCTTGAAGAGATTGAGGCGTTTATTGAGAAAACTTATTTCATCGATTCCACCTGGGTGCCCCAGGGGACAAAACTGACCGAAAGGCTCGACAATATCAACAGGGTCTACAAGGCGGGCCGCATGGAGATTACCGTCTTCTCTTCAATCTCTATCGGCTCCGGATATACTCTCCATTTGACGTATGAGGACAAACGTCTATTCGACTCTCTGGTCCTGAAGATGCGGAGAAAATACTGACTTTCTCATTTCGTTAGACGACAACAATGCTCCCAATTAGATTCCGGGAATTTGAAAGGACTTGACCCCCGCAATCGCCAAAAGTATAATGAGACGTCTTGGTGCAATCATAGGCTGAGATTCATGAATGCGATCTGCTGAGGCTTCTTTCTCGTGATTATGAAAGGCCGGGATGATCGCAAAATCGGCTGGCCGAAGATTAGTTGTAACTCCGCCGGCAGTTGCGCTCGAGTGTAGAAGGTCCTGGCGGAGCCCGATCTGAACTGCTGAAGTATTCTGAAAATATAGGGATGGGTCATTTATGACGGAACGGATAGGGGTTTTGACAGGTGGAGGAGACTGCCCCGGCCTCAACGCCGTCCTGCGGGCTGTGGTTAGGAAGGCAATCGGCGTTTACAATTATCAGGTATTAGGCCTCATGAAAGGATGGCGGGGCCTGCTGGAAATGGAATACGAGGTCCTGACCAGGGAGAAAACGAGGGGCATTCTCCCACGCGGCGGCACCATCATCGGCACATCGAGGACAAACCCCTTGAAAATCGAAAATGGTGTTGAGCGGATATTCGAGAACTTCGAAAAACTGCGGCTTAAAGCTCTCATCGCCATTGGGGGAGAGGACACACTTGGTGTCGCCGACCAACTCTTCCGGCAAGGACTCAAGGTCGTTGGTGTCCCTAAGACCATAGATAATGATCTCGAAGGCACCGATTACACCTTCGGATTCGATACCGCCGTCAACATAGCCATGGAGGCGATTGACAGGGTTCATACGACCGCGGAGTCGCATGACCGGGTCATGGTGGTCGAGGTCATGGGCCGTCACGCCGGTTGGATCGCCATCGAGGCCGGAATCGCCGGCGGTGCCGATGTCATTCTCATTCCCGAAAAGCCGATCGAATTGGACGCTATCTGCGATATCATTAGAAGAAGGCACGAAAAAGGGCGTGATTTCTCCATCGTCGTGGTGGCAGAAGGGGCCGTGTTCAAGCCCGGCAGCGGCCAGGAAACACTAATAACCCAGGACGTTCAGCGAGACGAGTTCGGTCACGTCCGACTGGGCGGAATCGGCAGCATCCTGGCCAAGGAAATCGAGAAACGCACCAGCTATGAATCCCGAGTCGTCATCCTCGGGCACGTTCAGAGAGGCGGTTCCCCCACTGCGTTCGACCGCGTTCTCGCCACCCGTCTCGGGGTCGGCGCCATAGATCTCGTCCACAAAGAGGAATTCGGTAAGATGGTCGCCTTGCGCGGCAATAAAATAACATCGATTCCCATTTCGGATGCGGTGCACAAACTAAAGACAGTATCTGAGGATTATTACAAAGTTGCCGAGGTGTTTTTTGGATAAAGGAAGGGAGTATTTTCAATGGCAACGAGGATTGGAATAAATGGTTTCGGCCGAATCGGCCGTTTGATCGTCCGGGCGGGGATAAGAGACGGCGCCCTTGAATTCGTCGCCGCTAACGACATTACCGACGCCAAAACGTTGGCTCACCTCTTTAAATATGATTCTATCCATGGCGTTTACCCGGGAGTTGTAAGGGCCTTCGATAACGGCATCTCGATAGATGGAAAGACCATCAAGATACTGGCGGAAAAGGACCCGGCCAAGCTCCCCTGGAAGGAACTGGGAGCGGAGATCGTCGTCGAGTCCACCGGTCTATTTACAAAGAAAGATGATGCCATGAAGCATATACAGGCGGGAGCCGGGAAAGTGCTCATTTCCGCCCCCGCCAAGGGTCATGACGGTACTTTTGTAATGGGCGTCAACTTCGATCAGTTCGATAAGAGCAAGCACCAAGTGATTTCGATCGGCTCTTGCACCACCAACTGCTTGGCCCCTGTCGTCAAAGTACTCCATGACAATTTCAAGATTAAGCGCGGTTTCATGACAACGATCCATGCCTATACCAATGACCAGCGGATACTCGATTTTCCCCATAAAGACCTGCGTCGCGCCAGGGCCGCTGCCCTTTCCATGATTCCGACCACCACCGGTGCCGCCAAGGCTATTTCCGAAGTCATTCCCGATATGAAGGGAAGACTTGACGGTGTTGCCGTGCGTGTACCGACTCCCGATGGCTCCCTCGTCGACCTGGTCGTTGAAGTCGAAAAGGAAACTACCAAAGAGGACGTCAACGGCGCCATGAAGAAGGCCGCCGACGGCCCCATGCGCGGCATACTCGAGTACACGGAGGACCCGATAGTCTCCTGCGATGTCGTAGGCAACCCCCATTCGTCGATTTTCGATGCGCTTTCGACCATGGTCGCCGGCGGCAACATGGTCAAGGTTTTCTCTTGGTACGATAACGAATGGGGCTTCTCGTGCCGCATGATCGATATGCTCAAGCGCATGGCCGGTTGATTTTGCCTTTTGGCCGAAGCAGTTTCTCGACATTAGAACTTATGCCGGAAGGCCCTATAGCATGTAGATGTGCCATGCACTCTCGCCAAGAAGCATTGATGATTATTTTTAATTGAGGAGTATTGGGATAGAGTAAAGCATTAGCCCACGAGGTTGATATGAACCGGAGAATTTGTCTTTTGGCTGTTGCGGCCGCGTTTTCAGCCCTGATAGGTTGCTCGGACAACAAGAAGCCCACTGCCGTCCAAACAGGTTACATTAGCGGCACAGTGACGATTGATGGCGTGGGGGTCCCGGGCGTCACGATAACCGTGTACAATCTGGTTGAGGGGGGTGGGACTGCGAAAATGGAAAACCCTTTGAATGAGGCTGGTTCTGCCGCCGATGGTGATTTTTACATTACTGTTCTCCCCGGGACTTACCGCATCGAATTCGATTACCGTCAAGAATACGATGCCTTGCATACCGCCCGATATCCGTTGAATGTTGTTCCCGAGTCGGGTATCACCGTCAATGTTGATCTCAAAGACCCCATTCCCGCCAACCTCATTGTGGCAGATCGCAACGCCGCTGTCGTCCTCACCTGGGAGCACGCCTACGCAGCGCAAGGCTATAATATCTATCGCTCCCCTGCCAGCGAAGATAATTACCAGCTTATTGACTCTTACGGTTACGGCTTCGGTACTCTCACCTATTTCGATCGTCCCCCGGAAGTTGCCGTTTATGATTACAGAGTCACTGGCGTTTCTTCCGACGGGGAGTCAGACCCTTCGAATATTGCCCAGGTTTCTTTCACGGCGACGATCGATCCGCCCGCCAATCTCACTTCCGTCGACCGCGCAGTCGATGTCTATCTTCAGTGGCAGCGGAATCCCAACGCCACCGGCTACAAAGTATACAGGCGCTCAGGATCCGGCAGCTGGAACGAAATTGCCACGAGGTCGGCTAACGATTATGCAGACATTCCGCAGTCTTATGCTGTCTATGATTACTACGTCGTGGCCATCTCGGATTACGGCACTGAATCCCAGCCCTCAAACATCGCCAGCGTCGATTTCGACGGCCTTTGTGACCCGCCATCCAATCTCACCCTTGTCGACCGCGGTTCGGTCGTTTACCTCACATGGACAGATCAAGCCGGCGGAATCTGCTATAAGATATATCGCTCGCTGCAGCCGGACGATGATTATGCCAGGATCGATACCTCATTAGAACGCAGCTATTCTGACAGGCCGCCTGCCTACAACACATTTTATTATCGAGTCTCGACCGTCGGCCTCAACGGCCTCGAATCTACCCCGTCGAACGCTGTAAGCGTTCATTATGACGGTCGGCTGGAGCCGCCTGCTGGTGTAAGCGGCCACGACATGGGGCTGTATGTCTACCTCTCCTGGGATCTAGTCCCCTGGGCCGGGGCCTATATCATTTACCGTTCTGATGACGGTGGCGAGACCTATCATCAAGTTGGACGCGCTTCCTCGACGAGCCCGCATTTTATGGATACGCCACCCACACCCGGGCAATACTACTACCGCGTCTCGACTGAGACAATAGAAGGTGTCGAGGGATCGCTATCATTTCCGGTTTCTATTCAATTCAGCGCCAACCTGCTTCCTCCATCCATGATTGTTGCCACAGACTATGGATTGTACGTCAGCATGCGCTGGGAGAATGTCTCCGGCGCCACTGGCTATTCCGTATTCAGAGCGCCTTCTCCAAACGGCGACTATATCGAAGTGGAGGACTCTGTATATTCCGTCGAATTTACGGATTCTCCGCCATCCGCCGGGCATTATTACTACCGCGTCCAGGCGTTCGATAACCAGAATCACCGTTCCCAGATGAGCGATTACGCCTATGTCTACTATTCCGATATGCCCCGGCCGCCATCTATCTACAGCGTCAGTGACGATATTTACCGCACTGTAGTGTATTATTACCCCATGGCCTACATCGATTCCGTCATCATTTACAGGTCAAATTCCATCGATGGTGACTTTCTGCCGCGCGATACGATCCCCGGCGAATACAACTATTATTACGATTACCCGCCCACCGCCGGGCATTACTTTTACAAGCTCCGAGGTTTCGCCGAAAATAGGCTCTCCGATTTTTCCGATTATGGCCATGTTTACTTCACTGGAAGGTTGGACGCCCCGCAGAACCTCACAGGCTATGATGCCGGCAACTATGTTAGATTGGCCTGGTCTCTCGTCAATGGCGCCTCCTCATATGATGTCTATCGAGGCAATACTCCTGATGACTTGATTCTCGTAGTGACTGTTTATACAGATACCGCCACCGACACCCCGGATCAGGCCGGGACCTATTACTATGCCGTTGTAGCGCGGACGGTCGGCGGTTTGGAATCGCCCATGACATCTCCCATAGCCGTTGACTTCACTCCTTAACCCGATATTGGCTTCTTCCAAAGGAGGAATCTTGAATAAATTGACAGTTGACGATATTAACCCCGCCGGCAAACGCGTTCTCGTGAGGGTCGATTTCAATGTCCCTCTCGAAAACGGCAGGGTTACCGATGACACCCGCATCGTCGCCTCGGTGCCTACGATTCAAAAACTGGTCAGTTTGCGCGCCAGGATAATTCTCATGTCCCATCTCGGACGTCCCAAGGGCGCCCCGGACCCCAAGTTTAGCCTCAGACCCGTTGCCGAACGCCTATCGAAACTTATGGGCATCCCTGTCAAATTCGCTGATGACTGCGTGGGCGCTTCTGTTCAAGAGGCCGTGCAATCCTTGCATGACGGCGATATACTTCTGCTCGAGAATCTCAGATTTCATCCCCAGGAGGAGAAGAATGACCCTGCGTTCGCCAGGGAATTGGCATTCTTGGGAGAGCTTTACGTCAATGACGCCTTCGGCTCGGCCCATCGCGCCCATGCCTCGACCGAAGGTGTCACGCGATACCTTCAGCCAGCCGTCGCCGGTTACCTTATGAAGAAAGAGCTCGACTATCTCGGTATGGCGCTCGAGGACCCAATCAGGCCTTTCGTGGCGATCTTGGGAGGCGCCAAAATTTCAGGCAAGATCGATGTCATTTCCAACTTGCTGGAAAAGGTCGATGCGCTTCTCATCGGCGGTGGCATGGCCTTTACGTTTTTTAGGGCCAGGGGACTCAACATTGGCAAATCGCTGCTTGAAGAAGACAAAATCAACGAGGCCGGCAACATCATGCTCCTCGCCGAAAGCCGCCAGGCAAGCCTTGTCCTGCCCGTGGACGTCGTCGTCACGCCGGACATCGAAGCTTCCCCGCCTTCGACTGAAATCGTGGGCGCCGCCGCCATTAAGGGGGATATGATTGGGGTAGATATTGGCCCCCGGACAATTGACGCCTTTTGCGAACATATCCTCTCCGCAGGCACCATAGTCTGGAATGGCCCCATGGGGATATTCGAAAAAGAGCCTTTTGCGGTCGGCACATTCGCAATCGCCGGCGCCATGGCCGATGCCACCGATAGGGGATGTATCACTATCGTTGGAGGAGGCGATTCCGCCGCCGCCGTCGCCAAGGCTGGCCTGAGTGACCGCATGTCCCATGTCTCCACTGGCGGAGGCGCCTCTCTGGAGTTTCTCGAAGGGAAGACACTGCCGGGAGTGGCCGCGCTCACGAACAAGGGGGGAAACAGATGAGACGCCCGCTCGTGGCAGGAAACTGGAAGATGTTCACTGACCCGTCATCGGCCGCCGAACTGGCCTCGCAGTTGATATCATCCCTGGGAAGCTGTTCCTGGGCCGATATCGCTGTTTTTCCACCCTTTACCTCCATCGCCGCCGTTAGCGACGTCTTGAGAGGAACCACGATCAAGGTGGGAGGCCAGAATCTTCACTGGATGTCGGAAGGGGCATTCACTGGCGAAATCGCTCCCCAGATGCTCCTCAAGGCAGGATGCGAAATGGTGATTATTGGCCATTCGGAACGTCGGACATACTTAGGTGAAACTGACGCCAGCGTGCTTCTGAAAACTGACGCCGCCCTGAGCGCCGGTTTGCGCCCCATTGTTTGTGTAGGGGAGAC
>Ga0315289_10001666_pt1 | contig 34570 bp, 22 predicted proteins | sample YL17G11_40_MG_FD_203452 | JGI IMG/M metagenome (GOLD analysis project Ga0315289, IMG submission 203452) | Sediment microbial communities from Yellowstone Lake, YNP, Wyoming, USA - YL17G11_40 | ecosystem: Environmental > Aquatic > Freshwater > Lake > Sediment | place: USA: Wyoming | collected...
TTCTCCCCCCCTCCCCCACTCAACAGAGGCCATGGCCTTCAAGGCCGCCCCCGAGCTCATCAACGGCCGCCTGGCCATGCTGGCCGTGACGGCCGCCATCGGCGCCGAGCTGGCTACTGGCAAGTCGGTCGCGACCCAGTTTGCGTGCGAGCCCGCGCTCGTCCTCGCCGTCGGCGGCCTGTTTGCCTGGGCGTCGCTCGTGCCCCTCCTCCTCAAGGGCGAGGCCGCCAAGAAGGAGTACGCGTCCTTCGGCCCCTTCACCGCGTCCGCGGAGATGATCAACGGCCGGGCCGCCATGCTGGGCCTGGCCGCCCTGCTGGTGATCGAGGGCGTCAAGCAGACCGCCCTGTTCTGAGTGAGAACGCTGCTTCTCATGAGTAAGGAGTGTACTTTTCCACACAAAAACACACAAAAAACATTACTACCCCCCTATCAATTCTTTTTTTTTCTTCTCACGATGGAGCGATGAGAGGTAGCGCGCGCGTGCGCGCGTGCAGCCTCCCTGGTGAGGCTCGATAGAGAGAGAAACCCATTCTTTTTTTTTTCCCCACCAACTTTCTGTGTGGACGTGTCGGAGGAGCGAAGTGAGAGCGCGCGTGCGACTGTGTTGTGCAGGCACCGGGGGCTAATGAGAATAAGAGGGTCGCACCCTCTCTCCTCTACCATTTCCCACGCCCCCACCTCCCGCCGCCGCCGTCACCGCCCCTCCCTATTTTTTCCCCCCCATTGCCTTGTGTGTGTGAGTTTGCGTGTAACACCATTCTTTCCGTATTCTTTTCTCAAAACAACCCAAAACCCAAATCATATCATCAATCGTCCCCGCTTGAAGCGTAGGCCATCTCCCGTCTGACCGCCCCGCCCACCAGCCCGCTGGCCGGCACCCGCCCCGGCGGCAGGCTGGCCGCCGCCGCCGCCAGGTCGACCCAGGCCGGTGGAGGGGGGGCGCGCGCGTCGACCGCGACCGCGCCCGCCCGGGCGTCGACCGCCGCCTTGCCGGGCGGCCCAAAGTGGGCAGCCGCCCGGGCAGCCAGGGACTCCCAGGCCCAGGCGCTGAGGTCGACGCCCGCGGCCGCCGCCTCGTCCGCGGCGGCCAGGGCGTTGGGTAGGGACCCAGCATCCAGCTCCGCCCGCACCAGCGCGCTGTGGCAGGGCTGGCCCGGGGTGATGCCGGCGGCCACCGCGGCCGCCAGCAAGTCCCGGGCCGGGCGGGCGCCGACCCCGCCCGGCGCCCGCCCGCCAAACCGGACGACGCGCGCCCAGCCGCCCTCATCCATGGCGGCGCCGGCGGCCATGCCGCCCTGAATGAGGGCGGCCGCCTCCTCCGCCCGCCCGCTGCGGGCCAGGCCGGACGCCGCGGAGGCCAGCGCCCCCGTGGGCGGCGGAAAGGGGCGGGCCCGCCGCTCCAGCGCGCCCGCCCCGAGCGGGCGGGGCAACCCGGTGCTGGCCCCCGTCGCGTCCGCACACGCCTGGCGCACCAGCGCCGCCGCATCGTCCGCCAACCCCGCCCAGGTCAGGGCAGAGACGGCCAGCGTGAGACTGGCGGGCGAGTGCTCCCGCCCGGACGCGTCAAACGCGCCGCCGGCGGCCCGCGCCAGCACGCGCGCACCCGCGCGCGCGCCCTGGATGCACGCCCGCCGGTCGGGCCCGCCCGGCGGCAGGTTGACGGCCGCCCGGGCCAGGTCCCGGGCCGCGCCCCAGGCGAACGCATATACGGCGCGGCGGTGGCGTGGCGGGGGGGGGGTCGCGGTGTCCGCGCGGAGGGCGGCCAAGGCAGCGTCGGCCGAGGCTTGAGCCTGTGAGGGTTGCGGGTTGAGAGGTTCGGAGGAGTGGATGGAATAAAAAAAAAACGGACGCCGCGCCCTCGGCATGCATCCATGCACGTCCTCTTTCTCCTCAGACACGGGGACGTAACTCCCCGCTCTGTACAGTCGACATTCGTCACCAGCAAACGGGGTCCAATGGACCCCGCGCCTCACGACCGCCCGTCGACTCAAACATATCGTCACAGGAGAGACAGGAATGATGAAAGGTTTTGTCAGCCCTCTCCCTCCTCTTCTCTACTTACCTCTACCAGGTGCGTGTAGGCGGGCCCGGACCCGCGGGGGCGAGGGCGGGGCGGGAGTGGTGAGGAGGAGGCGGGGCTGGCGGCTGGGCCGGGCCCGCTCGCCAGGGGCCGGCTAGAGTACTGGCGGGCGGACGGCGCACACCAGGAGGTCGAGGTCGAGGTCGAGGTCGAGCGGCAGGCGAGGAAGGACGGGGTGGACGCCCGCGTTGCGGACACCCCAGCGGGGGAGGACCGGGCAGTCGCAGTGGCCAGCAAGGCTGCCGCACGGCGCATCGTGCGTGTGTGTCCTCCTTCCTTCTTCTCGGGGCGTCGAAAAGACTCACGCCCCCGCTCAGCCGTTGTCGCCTTCTTGCTTTGTTCTGGGGCCAGCCCTTCACTCCACCTCCATCAACTTCTCAGCCGCGGCCGCAGCAGCAGCAGCCGCCAGCGCCTGCCGGGCGGCTCGCTTGGTCTCCGCGTCCACGACCTTGATGCCTTTGATGCGGACGCCCTTGCGCACCCTGATCGCGCGCGGGCGGGCCCGCTCCCGGGTCGCGGTGCGGGAGGGGGGGAGGGCCTTGCCTGCCCGGACGGCCTTGACGATGAGGTCTTCCTTCTTGGCCTTGAGTTCGCGCTCGCCTAAGAGAGAGGTGAGGTACATGTGTGCGTGTGTGTGCGTGTGTGTGCGTGTGAGGATGACGGGATGGAGATGAGAGTGGTTGAAAGTTCGGCCGCCGGCGAGAGGATTGCGCGCCTCCTCTCTACTCTCCCTCTCTCTCTTCCACAAATAAAAACTCACGCAGCAGGTCGTTGGCGTGGATGCGGCGTTTGGTGGACTTGTTGTTCTTTTTGGACATTTCTGTGCGTGAGAGGAGAGGAGAGTGCGTGAGAGAGAGAAAGACCGATGGCTAGCTGCGGCGGCGGCCCGAAGAGAGCAAACAGCGAGCAAAGCACGTCACGCGCGCTCGTCTCATCTGCTCACCCTGTGGATTCCAAGGGCGGGGCCAGCAGGTGTGTGCGCGCGTCCTCCTCTTGGGAGTGAGGCGAGCTGTAGCGCGGTGGGCACAAGTGCGTGAAAAAAGGAAGTTGTGAAACTGAACCCTGCTACTCTCTTTCATCATTACACTCGGTTTGGCACACTGTTTGGCCTCGCCCTCCACATGCTTTTCCCGCTCACCCGCCCGGGCGAGCCCCTGCCCCCAGGCAGCCCGCCCTCAAAGTCCTTGAAGGCCACCCCAGCGGCCACGAATGGCGATGCAGCCCCCTCCACACCCTCTCCGGCCGCCGCCGCCGCCGCCGTCGACCGGCGCACCCCAATTGCTCCTGGCGACACCGTCATCGTCTACGAGTCGCACACCTCCATGAAGGCCGTGCAGGTGACGGAGGAAGCCACCTTTGGCAACCGATTTGGCCAGTTTAGGGTCAAGGTGAGAGAGGAGAGAGGAGAGAGAGGGGAGAGGGCGCGCTATTTCCTAAAAAGCCGTAGCGCAATTTCCTAGCCAGTGCCGCGCCCGCTTCTCAACCAGCTCACCCCTTCTTCATCGATAGGACTGGATCGGCCTGCCCTACGGCGCCCGGGCCACCTCCACCGCCGGTACGGGCTGGGTCTACCTCCTCGCCCCCACCCCCGAACTTTGGACGCGGGCCCTGCCCCACCGCACCCAGATCCTGTACGCGGCGGACATCGCGGCGGTCTGTGCCGGCCTCGACCTGGCCCCCGGCTGCGTGGTGCTCGAGTGCGGCACGGGCTCCGGCTCGCTCACGCACGCCCTGGCCCGGTCCGTCTACCCGGGCGGGGCAGTCCACACCTTTGAATTCCATGGCGAGCGGGCGGCCCGGGCGAAAGCCGAGTTTGAAGGGCACGGGCTGGGCGGGATCGTGACTGGTGAGTATGATAGAACGAGAGAAGATCATGTGCCCGTTTCTCCTGAGACCCCACCCGCTCACACCACCCCTGCCTCTTCCTACCATCGCATCTTTAGGCTATGTCCGGGATGTGGAGGCCGGCGGCTTTGACCCGTCCCTAGAGACTGCATCCGCGGACGCGGTCTTCCTCGACCTGCCCGGCCCCTGGAAGGCCGTCCCCTCGGCGGCCGCCTGCCTGCGCCCGGACGGCGTGCTCTGCGCGTTCTCGCCCTGCATCGAGCAGGTGCAGGCCACGGCGGCCGCCCTCGCCGGCAACGGGTTTGTGGGCATCTCCACCCAGGAACTGCTTTTGCGAGAGTACGAGGTCCGCCGCCAGCGCCTGGTGGGCGGCGGGGAGGGGTGGGAAAAGAGGTTGGAGGTGGGGGGAGGGGTGGAGGCGGCGGCGGCGGCAGCACAGCCCGCACCAGCAGTCCCGACCGCTGTCCACCCTCAGGTCGTGGCCTGGCCCGTGGCGGAGGCGAGGGGGCACACGGGGTACTTGACGTTCGCCCGGCGGGCGGCTTAGCGAGGAGATTTGTTGTCATCGCAAGTTTTGAGAGAAGACGAAGAAAAAAAATACACACCTTGCCTCTCTCACCACGGCACCCCCGGCGCCTCCGTCAGCGACGCACTGAGCTCCCACAGCTTCTTGGCTGCCTCCAGGTCATACGCCGCATCCGAAGCCTTGACGGGCTTGCAATTGCTGAAGTACCGCCCGCTGATCCCTTCCACTTCCGGGGACGAGGCCAAATAAATGGGCGTGGCCGCGCCCTGGGCGGGCGTCTTCAGGAAAGGGTAGGTGAGGGCGAGAGCGACGCGCTGGAGGAAGCCGGCGGAGGCCGGGTCCACAAGGTGGCGGGCCAGCTCGGTCCGGACGACGCCCGGGTGGCAGGCGGTCGCGGTCAGGCGGGCGGACGCGGGCGCGGACGCCGACAGGGCGAGGACGTGGAGGATGTTGGCCAGCTTCGAAGCGCCGTACGCGCCCCAGGCGCTGTAGTTTTGCTCAGACTGGATGTCACTCCAGGGCATGCCCTTGGGCGCAAACTGGTGGGCGGAGGAGGCCAGGTTGACGATGCGGGAGGGGGTGGCCGGGTCGGCCAGGAGGGGGAGGAGGGTGGAGGTGAGCAGGAAGGGGCCCAGGTGGTTGACGCCCAGCTGGCGTTCAAAGCCGTCGGCTGTGGTCTGGCGGTCAGGCAACGCCATGATGCCGGCATTGTTGACCAGGACGTCGATGGGGCGGCCCCCGTCCAGCAGGCGGGCCGCCGCGGCCCGGACGGACGCCAGGGAGGCCAGGTCGAGGGCAAGGGTGGCCACGGCGCCGGTGGCCCCTGCGGCAGCGCCAGCCGCCCTCACGGTCGCCGCCGCAGCGTCGGCTTTCGCAGCGTCCCGGCAGGCCAGGGTCACGTCATAGTCACCAGTGCTGGCCAGCGCCTTGGCGATTTCCAAGCCGATGCCCGTGTTGGCGCCCGTGATGATGGCATGCTTTTTTGTGGAGGCGGTTGAGGAGGTTGCAGCGGCGGCGGCGCGCACAGAGAGGGAGCGCGCATTGGGGTATGCGCGGCGACCGGACGCGCCGGGGGAGCTGATCGGCGTCCCGGTGGGGGTGAGGGCAGGCATGGATGTCATGGACTGAGGTGAAAAGGCGCGGGGCGGAGGGGCGCGGGCGCGGAGGCGGGCGCGGTTTTTTTTTCTTGTTTTTGGCGCTGTGGCCAAATTTTACATCCCTCCCATCACCGCCCCGGCAACGGCGACCGGGGCACAACGTGCCCAACCTTCACACCCTCACCCCCACCCCCACACACATCCAGAATCTTAGCCAGCAGCCGACCTTCCACGCTGGCGGACGAGGGCGTCAGGCCACCGGCCGACGAGGCCGATCCGCCATCCCCGGCCGCGCCCGCGCGCGCAGCCGCCAGGTCGGCGGCCAGGCGGCGCACGGCGGCGGCGGTCGCGTCGCCCAGGGCGGCCGCGTTCACGGCCGGCGAGGGCGGGGCGCCCTCCGAGCGGGCCGTCGGGGTGGCAGGCAGGGGCGAGCCGCCCGGGCCGTGCGCCGCCGACGACGCGGCCGCGGCGGCCGCCTCCTCCCCACCCGGGGCCCCGGCAGCGGCCGCGTTACGCGCCAAAAACCGGACGCACTCCTCCAGCGTGTGCCGCTCCGCCAGCAGGCGGGCCGCCTCCGCCCGGGCGGCATCGCACTCCCGGCGCAAGCGGGACGTGTCGATCGATGACGGCGGCGGGCAGGCAGCGGCAGCACCCACCGCCCCACCCCCACCCTCCAGCAGCAGCTCCGCCACCCGCGCTTTCTCGTCCTCGAGCGCGCCCGCGACCGCGGCCGCCGCCCGCTCCATCGCCTCGTACTCCTCGCTCAGGGCCGCCTTCTCCTCCACCCCCTGGGCGACCATAGCCTCCGCGGCGCCCAGGGCTTCCAGGGTGGCCGCCAGTTCGGCCCGCATCGCGCCAACGTCCGCCTCATGCACGGCCGCCGCGTCGGCTTCCAGGGCAGACAGGGCATCCCGGGCGGACGCGGCCTCGGCGCGCGCGGCGGCCGCGGCAGACGCCGCGGCCGCGGTTGACGCCTGCAGGGAGGCCGCCGTCCGGGCGGCCTCAGCCGCCGCGGACGCCGCCTCCTTCTCCTTGGTCGCCAGGGCAAGGCGCGCGGACTCAAGGTCTACCTCCCGCGCATCCACCTCGGCGGCCAACGCCTCAATCTCGGCCTGCGAGGCGGCAGCAGCCGACCGCACCCGCGCCTCGGCCGCTTGCGCCCGCCCGCTCTCCGCGTCCACCGCCCCCGCTAGGCGGGCCACCTCGGCCCGCAGGTCGGCCACGGATGCGGCGGCAGCCGTGGCAGCCGCCGCGGCGGCGGCGGCCGTGGACGCGGCGGTGACTTCCGCGCTGGCGGCCCGGGCGGAGGCGGCGACCAGGTCGGCCTCCAAGGCGCAGCGGGCGGCTTCCGCGTCGGCCGCCGCGGCCGCGCCCGCCGCCAGCGCGTCGGCCAGCTGGACCTCCAGCTTGGCGACGGCCGCGGCCGCATGGGCGGCGCCCTCGCCTGCAGAGCGGGCGGCGGTCAGGTCGGCGTCCAGGGAGGCGAGCTTGGCGGTCAGCTCGGCGACGGACGCCTCGTGCGCGGCGGCCGCCTTCCTCGACCGGGTCACCTCCTCCTCCAACATCTCCACATCCGCCCGGGCGGCCGCCTCGCCCGCCACCAGGTCCGCCCGCAGCTCCTGCTCGATGGCCGACGCCGCGGAGCGGGAGGCGTCCAGTTCAGCAACCAGGCGCGCCTCCACCTGGGTCCAGGCTTGCGTGGCCTCGGCCAGGCGGGCGTCCGCTTCAGCGGCTGCCTCGGCCGCAGCGGTCACTTCCTCCACCGCCGTCGCCTGGACGGCAGCCGCCTCCTCCACGGCCGCCGCCCGGGCAGCCTCCAGGGTGGCGGATGAGCGGGCGTGCAGGGTGGCCAGCTCGGCTTTGACCCGGTCCAGCTCGGCCAGGGCGGCGGCGCGGGCGGCCCCGGCAGCCGCGACGGCCTGCTTGGCCTGGGCCTCCACCGCCGCCCGCTCCTCGGCCGACCCCAGCGAGAGCACTCCCAGGTCGGACCGCGCCCGGTCCGCGGCCGCCCGGGCCTCGTCCGCGGCCGCGCCCGCCCGCTGGGCCGCCCCCCGGGCGTCCGCCAAATCGCGCTCCAGCGTGGCGACCTGGGTGGCCGACCCGGACAGGGCGGCCCGCAGGTCGGCCTCCGCCGCGGCCGCGGTCGCCCGGGTCGCGTCCAGGTGGGTGGCCAGCCGCTCGGCTTCGGCGCGGGCCTCCCGCAGCTCCGCGACGGCGGCGTCCGCGCGAGATTCGGCGGCGAAGGTCGCGGCCGTGCCCGCCGCCGCCGCCGCCGCTTCCCCCTCCCGGCGGGCGGCGTCCACGGCAGCCGTGGCAGCGGCGGCCGCGCCCGCCGCCGCCGCGCGCGCGTCGGCCAGGTCGGCGGCCAGGCGTTCGCCTTGGGCCAGGGCTTCAGAGGCGGCTGACTTGGCATCATGCAAGCGGGCTTCCAGGTCGGCGATGGTGGCGTCCGCAGCGGCGCGGGCGTCGGCGGCCGCGCGGGTCGCCCCCCCAACCTCTGCCTCCGCCTCCCGGACGGCAGCAGCCGCGTCGTCCCGCGCCCGGGCAGCTTCGGACGCACCCGACGCACGGGCGGCGGCCAGCTGGGAGCGCAAAGTTGCCACAGCCTCACTGTCGCCCGCGGAGGCGGACGCGAGGTCGGCCTCGAAGCGGGCCCGGTCCCGGGCAGAGGCCTCGAGGGCGGCCGCCAGAGCATCCTGTGCCGCCCGCACCTCCGCGCCCGCGGCCGCCTGCACGTCCACCAGCTCACGCTCCAGGGCGGTGAGGCGGGTGGAGGCCGCGTCGGTGGCCGTCAGGGCCGCAGACGCAGCAGCCTGGGCCTCCGCCCGGGCGGCCGCCGTCGCGGTCGCGGCCGCTGCCGTCGCGGCCGCCAGGTCGCGCTCCAGGGCGTGGACCCGGGCGTCCGCAGCCGCCGTTGCGGCGGCGGCCCGGGCGTCGGCCGCACCGGCGCGGGCGGCGGCTTCTTTGGCGCCGGCCTCGGCGGCAGCCAAGCGGGTCTTGACCTCGGCGGCAGTCGAGGAAAGGTGGGAGGGCGCGGGAAAGGGGGTGGCGGCAGTCGCGGCAGCCGGCCCATCAGGCTTCCCCGACCGCGCCACGGCCAACGCCCTTTCCAGCTCGACGTAGGCCGCCTGCAGCGCCGCCCGCGCAGCAGCTTCAGCTTCGGCCGCGGCCTCGGCCGCCACCGCCCGGGTCCCCGCCGCTGCGGCCGCGTCGAGGGCGGCCCTCAGGTCTGCCGCGGCCGCGGCCGCCGCGCCCTCCGCCCGCTGCTCCGCGGCCTCCGCATCGGCCAGGGCGGCCGCGCTCAGGGCAGCGTTGGCCCGTGCGGCGGCAGCTTCATCACGTAAGCGGTGGGCATCCGGGCCGGCCGACTGGGCGGCGGTGGCGGCCGCGGCAGCAGCAGCGGTCGCCGCACGCGCGGTCGCAGCCGAGTCGGCCGCGCGCCCACGTTCGGCGGCGAGGGCGTCCTCCAGGTCGGCAGCAGCAGCAGACGCGGCCGCCAAGCGGGCCCGCGTCGACCCGAGCTCCGCGTCTACGGCCGCCGCATCCCGGCGCGACGCCGCGGCCTGGGCCGCCGCCTCGTCGGCCGCGACCCGGGCCGCCCGCGCGTCGGCCCGGGCGCCCGTCAGGGCGGCCGTCAGCTGGGCCTCCCGTTCGACGAGAGCGTCCCGAGCCGCGGTGGCCTCGTCCGAGGCGGCCCGCTCCCGGATGACTTGGGCGTGAAGGTCCTATGTGTAAAAAAAGGTGTGTGTGGGGAAGAAAAGGGGGTGAGTGTGGGGGTCGAATAAGATGTGCCCGCCCCCCCGCTCATCCCCTCAATCCAATGCACACACACCCTCGCAGCCGCTTTAATACGGTCAATCTCAGCCTCCAGGTCATGGATGCGCTGGGTGGACCAGGAAAAGGAGGGGCCGGACCGGCGGGCGGTGTGGTGGGAGGTGTCGGCGGTGAGCGCGACGGCGGCGAACGAGGGGGGGGCTGTGTTGTGTGGAAAGAGAGGGATGGATGAGGGAAAGGTTTGGCGGTATGCTCGATCGGGCGAGATGTGCGCTTGAAAGCCCCCTGGGTGCGCGTGTGGAGGCAATCAGCAGATGTGCCAAGCGCGGGGCGGAGACGTTCCCCTCCTACTCCCACCTTGCGCGCGCGGAATGGAGCGCGAACGCTGCGCCCACCGCCGGCGCTTCTCTCTCTCCCTCCCTCGTCTCCCCTTACCGTCCTTGGCCGCACCACCGCCCAGGGTCGCCCGCCCGTCAGCCGGGGCAGCAGGAGCGTCGAGTGCGTCTGAGAATAGAGAAAGAAAGGTGGGAGTGAGGACAGAGCGCGCGCGCACACGGGTGGCGAGCCTTTTTTTTCTTGGAACTTTTTTTGGCGGTTGACGGCGGGGCGGGAGAGAGAAGAGGGGCGCGTTTGCAGCCCGCGCGCCGGGACCACTGCATCGGCATCCACGACGCCTGGATCCGGTACATAATCTCTAACTGTGCAGCACATGAGGCGTGCGCAGGCAAATGCGTGCGTGGCTGAGTGGGCGCGGCACGCAGGGCTCCTTCCCTCCTCCGCATCCCGGCCGGCGCGCCGACGCCGCGCTCTCCTTTTCAACAATACACACACCTTCACCCGCCTTGGCCTTGCCAAATCGGGAGGCGCCGCCCCAGCGAAAAGCCATGTTGGTGTTATTTAGGGGAGGAGGGTGTGGGGGCGCGCGCAGGAGAGAGAGAGAGTGTGTATTTTTTTGTGCGAAGACGGGAGTGAGAGGGCGGGGGGGGGGGGAGAGAGAGAAAACCCGGGCGCCGACCTCGGCGCCCTCCAATCATCTTTTATAACTCCTTTTTTTGTTGTAACTCTCGTTCATGCCTGCCTCCGCCCTCGCCGCCACCCACCCCACCGCCGCCGGCTCTTGGGCCGCCGGCAATGCGGCCGCGGCCGTGGCAGACTACAGTGCCGCCCGAGCCGCGTACAGCGCGGCCTTGGGCGTGCTCTTTTATGACGAGGAAAGCAGGCACCGGCGCAGCGCGGGCGACACCGCTCCTTCCTCGTCCTCCACCACCACCACGCCGGCCCACGTCCACACCGCCACCGCACTGTTGCTGTGCAACCGGTCCGCCGCCGCTTTAGCGGTGGGCGACGTGTCCGCCGCCGAGGTGGATGCCCGGGCTGCCCTGGCGTGGGGTGGGGAAGGGGGTGGGGCCTTGGGTGGGGTGGGCGGCTCCATGACGCGCGCCAAAGCGCTCTACCGCCTGGGGCGGGCGTTGCTGGCCCAGCCGGGGAGGGTGGAGGAAGGGGTAGCCGTGCTGAGGCAGGCCGCAGCTTCGGGAGGTGGGGCTGCTGGGGCTGCCGCTGGGGCTGGGACGGCGGCACTCACCCCCGCCGCCCCTCCCTCACCTGGTGGGGGCGCAGTCCCCGCTCCTCCCGGCGACGCCCGGGCCACAGCCCACGCGGCCGCCCGGGCGGCCGCGGTCGAAGCCGCCCTGGAAGCTCCTCGCACGTCCATATTTGACCTCATGCAAGGCCGGGCAGGCGGGAAGGGCGGCAACAACGAGGACGCGGCGACTGGAGGCCGCCCGCCGCTCGACCGTGTGGAGGGCGGGATGATGAGGGGGGCCGCCGCCGCCACCGGCCGCGAAGGCGGTGCTGCGGCTGTTGCGGCTGCAGCCGCCATGAACGCGACTGGAGGCCTACCCGGTGCTGCATCCCTGGGCCTGGGCACGTCCGGCCCCGGCGGCGGCGCCTGGGCCGGCGCCGCGGCGCGGACTGGTGGCCTGCGCCTACGCGCACTGCCTCACCCCCCCCCGCCCCAACCACCAGCCCGCCCGCCCCCGCGCCGCCGCCCGCGCTTCTTCGCACCCCGCCCCACCATCACCACCCCGCCCCCCCAATTATCCTCCCTGTCCCCTCCTCCACCCGCCCCCGCCCGGGCCCGGGCCCTGTTGGGCGTGGAGGCGACGGCGGATGGGCCGGCCCTGCGTGCCGCGTACCTGCGAGGGGCGGCCGCCACGCACCCGGACAAGGTGGGGGGCAGCGGGGCGGCATTTGCGGCGGTGCGGTCGGCGTATGATGCTTTGGTGGCGTGGGCAGCCGGAAGCGGGGGTGGAGGGGGTGGTGGTAGCGGCGGCGGGGCGGCGCCGCCCCGGCGCCGGGCAGCAAGCAGCCCATCCCCTCCCCCACCTCCCCCACCACCCCCCTCCGAGGCGGCCTTCGCCGCCCACCACCGGGCGGCTGGGACGGCCGCCGAGGCGGCAGCTCACGCAGCTGAGGCCCGGGGCGATGCCCAAGCCGCGGGTGCCGCCTGGACGGACGCGGTGCGGGCGTACCTGGCGATGGGTGGAGGAGGAGGTGGTGAGGGTGTGGGCGAGGGTGGTGCTGCCCCCCCCACCGCCAGCACCACCTTGTTGCGACAAGCTCTGCTGGCCCGGTCGGCCCTGCATATCCGGGTGCGAGTGGGTGAAGAGGAGGAGGGGAAGGGGGAGGTGTCCGTCGAGCGGGCGGCGGAGGCGGCCCGGGCGGCGGCAGTGGCGGCTGGAGAGAGGGCGGGGGTGATTTAGTAACGACGTGCCAGTCATTATTTTCGTTTTGCGTCCTTTGCGGGATATGGCGCCGCCCCTCACAATTGCGGCCTTGTTTGTCCACCCCGTCAAATCCTGCGCCGGCATCACGGTCGGCGCGGCCGCCCTGACCCGGGATGGGCTGTCCCCCTGGGACCGCGCTTGGGCGGTCGTCAAGGCGGGCGACACCGGTCGGGTGCTGACACAGCGTGACTGCACGGCTTTGGCCCTCATCTCCACCGCCCTCCCCGCGGAAGCTTTGCTGGGCGAGGGCGAGGAGGCGGGGGCGTCCCTCACCCTGACCTCTCCTGGCCACCCGCCCCTCCTGGTCCCGTTGACTCGCCCGCCAGGCGCACTCCGCACCCACGCGTCCGTGTGGGAGTGGAGTGGCGACGTGGACGACGAGGGCGAGGAGGCGGCGGCCTGGGTGAGCGGCGTCATCGGGCGGGCGGCCCGCCTGGTCCGGTACTCGCCCGGCCGGGCGCACTGCCGCCCGGTCGCGCCCGCCTGGACGCCGCCGGGGGCGCCGGCAGGCGCGGAAGCGGCGTTCAAGGATGGTTTCCCGCTCCTGGTTGTCAGCGCTTCGTCCGTCGCCGACTTGGCAGCCCGCCTGGGCCGCCCCACCCTCGACGGCCGCCGTTTCCGGGCCAACCTGGTCATCGCGGGCGCACCCGCCTGGGCCGAGGACGGGTGGGCCGAGCTGGCGATTGGTGAGGGAGACGGGCTCCGCATCGGCTTGACCAAACCCTGCGACCGGTGCACCATTCCGGCCGTCAACCCGGACAGTGGGGTGGTGGACGGGAAGGACATCACGCCGGGGCTCCGCCACTTTCGGACGGGTGCGGCGTTGAGATGGGATGGCGTCCTGAAGGCGTGGAAGAACGCGGTATTTTTCGGGTGGAACGGTGCATTGTTAGGTGGGGATGGGGGGACTCAGGAGGAGGTGGTCGGCCTGGTGCGGGTGGGCGACGCGGTGCGGGTGGTGGTGAGGAGGATCGGGCCGCCGGTGCCAGCGTGAATCCCACTGTCCTTCTAAACAACACAAGTGTGACACGCTTGATCTCTCCCCCTCCCATCTGCGTGGGGGGTCTTCTCGTGGGGCCCCGCGCCGCCCGCGCCTGCCCCCTCCCTTTTCACGCCCTCCCGCTTTCAACCTCGCCCGCGCTTTCAAACGCGGCCGCCAGCTCGCGCGACCCGGCCAGCCGTCTCACGAGCGCGCCCAACGCGGCCTGCGGCTCCCAGGCGTCCTGGGAGGCCGCTGCCGCGTCGCGTAACCAGGCGTGTGTGGCAGGCGGTAAGAGGACGTCCAGGCGGTGCGGGGCGGACGAGGTGAGAGGAGAGGGGGGTGGGCCGGGACTGCCACCGCCACCGGGACTGCCACCGCCACCGCCACCGCCACCGCCACCGCCACCGCCACCGCCACCGCCACCGCCACCTCCATCTCCACCTCCAGCCGCGTCGGCTTCGGTGGGCACGCCGGGGCCCAGCTCCGCAGCGCCCGCGCCGGACGGCAAGGCGGACAGCGTCGCCATGAGGGGCACGCCCGCGTCGGCGGCCACCCTCAGAGCCTCCTGCAGCTTGGCCGCCTGGGAGGAAGGGAGGGCCAAGGCGGGGATGGTCGAGGCTGGCCTGCTGCCCGCCCCATCCTCCTCCGCCGGCCCCATCGACACGTGCTCGTCCTCCGTGTTGAGGACGACCAAGGCGGCCGCACCTGCGGATGCGGCATTGGCCGCCTTCTCCTCAAAGGAGCAGCCTCCCCGGGTGAGGGCAATGATGGATGGAGGGGTCGCGGATGTGAGTGGGGTGCAGCCGTGGGCCGGCGAGCCGAGGAGGAGGGGGGCGGAGATGGAGCAGGGGGTGTTGGAGTCGCCCCTCCTGTCATCTTCACACTCCTCCGCCTCGCGCAAGGTAGGCCCAAAGGAGGCGGCTAAGCCGGCGAGGCGGGCACTGACAAGTGGAGGCGTGGTGCCGGTGGGCTGCGTCGTCAGGCGCAGGGCATAACGCCAGGGGCCGTCGTCGTGGGCCGGGTGGTTGGTTTGGGCACCACCGCCTCCGACGTCATCATCCCCTTCCGACACTAAGACTTCCGACAGCTGGATGATGACGGCGTTGGGTGGGAGGTCGGACGGGGAGGCCAGGGCGGTCGGTAACAGGGGCGACAGGCCTGCACAGGTCAGCGCAGCAGCCGCCGGGTCGGCGGATAGCAAGCACACGGCTTGCCGGCGCGCGCGGGTGGATGATGATGAGGCCGACTGGCGCAAACGTTGCGCGGCCGCGGCGGCGGCAGCTTGAGCGGCCGCGTCGACAGCCGCCTGGGCGCGAGCGCCCACCATGGCGGCTTCCGTGGCCAGGCAGGCCCGGCAGCGGCGGGCGCGCAGAGTTGCGACGTCCGCAGCAGACGGGGCGAGCAAGGGGAGGGCGGCGCCGAGGGTGGCCGCCGCGTCAGTGGGTGGGACCGCATGCTCGCACAGCGCCCTGCACACGGCCCGCATGGATGCCCGACCCGCCGTCGCGTTGACCAGGGAAGGAGGCCAGGCAGCGGCCGTCGCACTCGTTTCCAGGAGGGCTGCCCAGTCGAGCGAGGCGGCCACGCCTTTCTCACCACCACCACCACAAGGCAAGGGATAAAAAGGGTGCCCCTCCGTGCTCAGCACGACCGCGTCCAGCAGGCCGGCCGAGCCGACTGGCACCGTCCACAGCAGGTGCAAGTACTTGAAGGTCTCGGCCAGCGCAAACGATTCCATCGTGTCCTCCTGGCTGGACGCGCCGGGCGCCGAGACGTCGGCCAGGGACGCAAACCCGCACGGCGCGGACGTCCGCTCGACCAGGTGGGCTTGCACCATGCGGCCGACCTGGAAGTAGACGGGGTGGCGCGTCGCGGCGGCCAGGGCAAACGTGGATTCGGCCAGCTCCGGGCGGAGCGGGTAGCCGGCCAGGGTCGGGTGGCGGACCGTCCCCGTTAGCGCGTCCAGCGCTTCGGGGAGGCCCCCAAACCGGGCCCAGGCCGACGCCCAGTCGGCGTGGGCGGCCGCGGCGGGCGCGACCTGGCCGGCCAGGACTTGCAGGCCCGGGAAGAAGGCGGACAGCGAGGACACCCAGGGCTTGGTCAGGGCGCCGGAGTGCATGTCCACGTCCACCCGCCAAGCGGCGGGGCGGGGGGGTGAGGGCGGGGGGCTGCCCGCGCTTGTCAGCGGCGGCGGCGGCGACGGCGGCGGCGGCGGTGGCGGCGGCGGCGGCGGCGGCGGTGGCGGCGGCGGCGCGTTGCACCACTGCATGAGCGACGCGTGCGAGGCCGCCCACACGGTCAACCACTCCTCATCCCCCGTGTACAGGTACGATTTCAACAGCATTTCATAGTAGCTGTCCACGCCCGCGCCCACGCCCGCGTCCGTCCGGATCCAGGCGCCCGAGTCGACGGACAGCGTGTTGCCGACCAGGCCGGTGCGGGGGTCGGCCCGGCTGGCTAGGGCGAAGGCGGCCTTCTTGGCGGCGGCGGCGTAGCGGGCGTCGCCCGTGGCCGCACTCAGGGCTGCCATCTCCAGGAAGGCCGTGCCCGCGCAGGCCGTGCAGGTCGCCCGGATGTCGCCCGCCACGGGGCCGGACCGCAGGTTTACCCAGGACAGGGGCAGGCCGGTCGGGGTGGCGTACGCGGGCAGCAGGCGGTCGCCCAGGTCCCTGGCGGCGTCCAGCAGGAAGGCCGGGGCGGGCGTGCCGGGCGGGAGGGCGGCCAGGGCCGGAGAAGACGGGCGGTTCAGGGCCGAGTGCACCGAGAGCAGGCCGCCCAGCGCCCGGATGGTCAGCTCAAACACGTGCACGCGGGCGTCCTTGTCAAAGTGGAGGACAGGGCGGCGGGCGGCTGTGACCGGGTCGGCCACAGTGGAGGCGGCGGCCGCCAGGCCGGACGCCAGACGCGCTGTGTCGCCCAGCGTCAGAGCTGTGGAGAGTGCGTCGATGAGGGTGAGGGCGACGCCGCCCTGGCTGTCCCGCCCCCGGCACGACAGCGGCCTCAGCTCGTCCCGGGGAAAGGCGTGGGAGAGGTAAGCGTCAAAGGCGGTGCCAAACATGGCCGCGGCCTCCGCGGCGGACGCGGCCGCCTCGGCGCGGGAGACCGGGCCGGACCGCGGGTAGGCGTGGGCGAGGATGGAGCGGGTTAGCCTGCCGTCGATGCTACCGCCGACCCGCCCACGTCCCAGGGCCCAGGCGACGAGGGCGGCGAGGAAGGCGGCCGCAAAGAAAGCGAGAGCAGCAGCAGTGGAACGCCGATGGTCGGCCGCGGTCGCTTGCTTTTGAGGGGAGGGGGAGGGTGGCGAGGGCTCCTCCTCCTTCGAGGCAGGGACAGGCATAGGCTCGCCCACGTGCCCCCGCACCGGGCTCCGGGTGGAGGGCATATGGTGTGTGAGAGAGAGAGAGAGAGAGAGAGAGAGAGACGGGCGACGCTGCCCGTCTCTTTTGGGAGCACAGTGAGCAACCCCTCGCCTTCCCGCGTGCTTGCCTGGAGAGAACAAAAACGGCCGCCTCTCACACCACAACGCACTATGCTCCGCTCCCGCGGCGCCTATCGCCCCTCCCCTCTAGGGCGGGGAGTGGCAGGATCTGCGTCATCCTCACCTTCCCCTGTCACCCCGACCGCGGCGTCCTTTGGCGGCTGGATCAGCCCGGACACGGTGGCGGCCACGTTTGGGGGGTGGAGGGATGATGGGGGGGGCGGGGACGCGGCGGCACGGCCACCGCCCGCCATGACAGTGCCAGCTGAGACCGCACCCGCCACAACCCCATCCCCCGACGCGTGGGGCCAGGCGGAAGCCCTGGCTGCCGCGGCGGCGGACGCCGCGGCGGAAAGCTGGGGGGTGGTTGCGGTGGAGGAAAAGGAGGCGACAACGACGGCGTCGGCGACGGCAACGATTAAGGCACCGTCACCGCCACCATCAGTCTCCGCGAGTCAGGTGGTGGTGGAGGCGGTGGCCGTGCCGGTGGAGACGGCGACGGCGGTGGCGCCGCCGCCTCAACCACCACCCCAGCCACCACCGCCCGAGGTTTCGCCTCCTCCGCCCACACCGCCCACACCGCGCGCCCCAGGCCGCCGCACCCGGGCCACCGTTGCCGCCGTAGAAGCGGCCGCCAGCGCGGTCGCCGCGGAGGCAGCGGCTTTGCGGGCCGCGACCGACCTGGCGGCCGCTGCCCGCGGGCGCACGGCCGCGGCCGCCCTGCTCGCGAAAGCCCGGGCGGAGCGGGTGGCGGCGACGGTTGCGGCGCAGGCAGCCGCGCGGGCGATGACGACGCTGGCAGCCGCGGTGCGGGCGTGTGAGGTGGGCGGGCTGGCCCGGAAGGAGCGAGGGTTGCGCAGGGCGTTGGAGCAGGTGGCGGCGGGGGTGGGTGAGCAAGGGGGAGCGCCGGGGGGGGGGGGGGGGATGCCGCTCCCGCCCGACGCGGTGGCTGCGTGGTGGTGGCCGCCAGCTGGAGAGCTGAGCTGCCCTGTGTGTGGGCGTTGTGGCGGTGGTGGTGGCCGTGCGCGCAGCAGCAGCCCCGCTCCTCCTCCAGCTGCTCAACCCTCCCCTCCAGCGGAGGTGGAGCCTCTCCAGCTGGCCCCGCCAACAACATCCCACCGTCCCCGCCGCCGCCGGTCCTCCCTGTCTGACGCCCTGCGGCGGTGGCTGTCGCCGTTGGCATCGGCATCTTCGGGAGAGCCTGGGATCGGTCGACTCGGACGTCCCTAAGGAAAAAGAAAGAGAGACGAAGAGAGGCATGAAAAAGGACACTTGCAAAAAAACACTTCGGCAGGCGCCGTGGGGCGGCCACTTGCAAAAAATCACAATGGTAACACGTCTCAACACTGCTCTGGCAGGCGCCGTGGGGCGGCCACCCTCAACCACGCACTGCCACCCACCCCATCCCCTACCCGGGCGGCAACGTCGATCAACCATTCGCCGGGCCAGGCGGGCGTCCCAGGTAGGGCGCCAATCTCGTCGCCGGGCGGCGGGCGGGCGAGGTGCCACAAGTCCAAGGCGGGGCCCGCCGTGCCGGCCGGCGGGCGGCGGACGAGGACGACCTCCAGGACGCTCACACGGCCGGGGTGGGATGCTGGGTCGGTGGTGCGAGAGCAGGACGCGAAGACGGAGGCTGGGGCGGCGAGGGCGGGCAGGGTTGGGGAGGCAGGCTGTTGTTGTTGCTGGTCACCTGCGGCGGCGGCGGCAGCCGTCGCCGCCGCCAGCTCGGCCGCGCCTGGCCGCCCAGGAACCCCTGTGGTAACAACCCGGGGGTGGAAGAGCGTAAACATGACGCCACAGAGCGTGTCCTCGGCGCCCGCCGTCTCACAGGCGGCGGCGGTTGCAAAAGCACTGGAACAAGGCAGCCCAACCTTGGCTGCCAGGGTGACGACCGCCCCACCGCCAGAGGCGAGCGGGGCGCGCCAAAGGGAGGGGAGCAAGGTGATGACGGTGCCCCCACCACCGGGGAGGGTGAGGGACGTCGGGAGGGCGTCCCAGCCGGCGACCAGGCGTTCTGGGGAGAGCAGCGGGGGTTGGGGCCGGGCGGCGGGTGGGGGGCGGCCACCGCCTGCCTTGCGCGGCTGGGCGGGAGTCCGGGGAGGGGCGCCGCCTGCAGCCGCAATCCCGACCGCCGTCGCGGCCGCCAGTGCACCCCCTAGCTCGGCAGACGAGCCCAGCGACCCCGACCGCGCGCGCTTGGCCAGCAGGGAGGGTGGTGGGAGGGGGGGCAGGCCGCCGCCGCTGCCCGCCCGGCCGGTGTCCATCGCGGCCGCTGCCGCCGCCCACAGGCTATCCACAGAGATCAAGCCGGGCGGGCCCAGGCAGGAGAAGGGCGAGGAGGGCAGGGCGTCGCCCAAGCTGCCGGAGGAGCCGCCGCCAAGGAGAGGTGGGCGGGGTTGTTGCCCGCCCACTGCTCCATCCTCGTCGCCTGTCGTCGCCGCCGCGACGGCCAGGAGGTCGACCGAGGCGTCGGTGCCGAGCATACTGGGGTAGGAGGGCGGCTTGGCGAAGGGCGAGGATGTGGTGGGGTTGGCGCGGGGCGAGGAGACAAGCATCCTGTGGGCGGTGTGGGGCAGGGGAAGGGGCGGGTTGGTAAGGGAGACTGAAGGGGGAAGCGTTTTTTTTAGGGAGGGCTCATGCCCCACGCCCCGCGGTTCATCAACAATGCGCCAATTGTGATGCATGCACCATAGTCACACATCCAGCGAAAGTTGGCGGGGAGGAGGCCAACCCCGGGCGTGCGCGCGTGCCCAATGCAATGGGGAAGCGCCGGCGGCGCCGCGCGCGCGCGGAAAAGGGGTCGGAGCGGCGAGTACGGGCTCCTTCACGGTCGCTTCCTACTCGAGAGGACCAGCTCACGTCCCTCCCGGCACCCAACCACGCACGCCAGAGATGATGTGGAGGTTGCTACAGCCCTTAGCTGTGCTGGGTGGGTGTGCGAGGCGGCGATAGCGCGGCGCGGCGGCTCGCATCTAAAACCAACTACCAGCGCGAGCGGTTGCACCCATTCCCCTTGCAACGCGGTTGGCGGCGGCACGTGCGCATGCAGGGCACGCCCGACAGCATGCGCGTGTAGAGTAGTCACAAGTTCATACCTCGTGGTGGAGTCGCAAGCCCTGAGGAGCAATGAGCACCGCGCAAGGCGGCGCGGTGGTAGAGGGGAGGACGGGACCAAGTGTGTAGACGGGCCAACGAAGGGGGTCGGGGAGATGGCCATGGAGGCCCTCTTTGGCGTACGCCCGTTACCTTGGCGTGAGTGCACGCGTCGCCGGGTGTGCACTGCTACACACGCACGCTTTCTCCGTCCCATCTACAAATAAAATAAGGCTAGTAACTCCCGTCCGCACCCACGACAACCGGCCCATCATCATCATCATCATCCTCATCATCCTCGCCCTCTCCGCCATCAACCTCCCACCCTAGCCGGGCCCGGACGACGGCCGCTAGGCCGGCGGCGGCTGCTGAGACGTCCGCTGGAACAGGGGCCAGGCCTGCCTCCCTGAGGTGCCCGTAAAACCGTTTCACCAGGGCCCTCAAAAAGGAGTCGGCCAGCAGCTCGTCGGCCATGGGGACCCCAAACGGGCCGTCGCCGCCTGGTGGCTGGGGCGGCCCTTGCTTGCCGCCCGGCGAGGCCGCCTCGCCGCCGCGGCCGCCGCCGCCCAGGCTCGCCTCCAGCTGGGCCGCCAGCGCCGTCAACAGGGACGCGAAAAAGGGTGCCGTGGCTGGGCGCCGGGGCGCGGCCACACAGCCGAGTGCCAGGTGGAGCGCCGCCTTCCACGCGCCAAACGCGGCCAGGCACTGGCCCGCCCAGAAGGACAGGAAGGCGTGCTGCAGCTCGGCCAGCAAGCCCGCGCCGGCGTCGCCATTGAAGGGCGGGGCGGCGATGATGGCGGCCAATGCCCCGGACTTGTCCAGGTTGGCCGCCGTCAGGGCGGCGGCCGTCGTGCCCTCACCTGCCACGACCAGGCGGGGCAGCGGGGTATAGCGGGGGACGCCAACGCCGACGCCGGAGAGGGTGGCGGGCGGCGGCGAGCCCGCCTCCTGCTCTACACGCCCGCTCCGGTCCCGCCCAGCCTCCAGCGCCGACTCCAGAGCAGCCTCCGCGGCCGTGGGTGGGCGTGGTGAGGCCGCAGCGGCCGCCGGTCCACCTCCTCCGCCCACCACCCCGCCGCTCAACCCGCCGACCCCGCCCGGGTCGGCCTCCGCGACCACGCTCACATTGCCGCCTGGGATGCCCGGTGGGGTCGAGCGGGCTATGGTAGCCCGGTCGATGTGGCCTGCCAGCGCCCGCCACCCCGCCCAGGACCGCAGGGCGTAGGGCGCGAGGCCGGCATCGAAATCAAAGCAGGCGACGCCCAAGCTGAGGCGGGCGGCCTCGTCCTCGTCGCCCACGGGTGCCAGGAGCTCGGTGGCGGGGTCCCACCGCCGGATGACAATGGATTGAGGCGTGGGGGAGGCGCTGCTCGCATTGCTGCCGCACACGACGTCGACCCAGGCCCAAAAGGAGGTGACCAGCCCGGGCGCGCCCGTGCCTGCCTCCCGGGCTGCGTATGACACAAGGTGCGGCCCCGGCGGCACCATTTTGATGCCCTTGAAGTGGGGTCCGGCGATGAAGGCTTGGCCGTCAATGACAAAGGCAGTGCCGGGGGGGACGTCCAAGAAAAGGAAGGCGCCGCCCCGGGCGGCGGCGGCGAGCGCGTCAGCCGGGTTTGCGAGGCCGACGCCAGCAGCGGTGGTGGTGGGCATTTTTTTTTTTGCAAGCAGGAATAGGGGGCTCTTTTCTTTTCTGCGACCGCGCCCACGCACTCAGGCCTGCTGCAGCATCGCGTGCGCAAGCGGGTGGTGTGTGTGCGAGGTGATGGGATGGGATGGGGGCAAGGTGGGGGCGCGGCGCGCGAATGGGCTAGCAAAAAGAAAATGGAGGAGTCTTGCAGCCGGCGTGGTATCCGGCCACCCGTGGCATCACTGTTCAACTTTTTGTGTGTTCCCCCGGGCGCACACTCGCGACCAAAATGCCCCCCCCCCCCCTGCCCGGCGCCGACCGCCACAACACCGAGAAGGGCTTCCCCGACGCCGGCACAGGAGCCTCTTCCCTGCCACCGTCTGCCTTTGCGGCGGACAACTACGGTTCGGGCGCCGCAAGCGCTGGCGCGGCCACCATCACGCCCGCCACCGCCGGGCCGGGCCGGCGGGCGTCCATGGACAACAGCCCCCCACGGGGCGTGGCCAACTCCAGCTGGGCCACTTTGGGCGGGGAAGCGTCGTCATCGGGCGGGGATATCGAGGCGGCGGGCGCCTCGCTGCCGCCCCCTGGCCTGCGCTCGTCCATCGGGGGCTTGAACGACCAGCTCATGGAGCCCGTGCCCCTGGCGTCCCGCATCAAGCTGGAGTTTGCGGACCTGTCCACCTGGGTGCCCCGCCTGTTTGGGCCTGGCGTGCCTGGCGGGGCGCTGACCCGGTCGGCCACGCTGCTGAAGAGCGCGTCGACGCGGGCGTTTCGGGGGTCGACAAAAAACAAGGGCGGGCGGGCGGGCGGGGTAGGGGCGGCGGCCCCCGCGCCTGGCGACGGCCCCAAAAACGGGGGCGGAGGCCAGCCCATGCGCCAGGTGAGGGCTGGTGGGGAGGCGGGCGGGGTGTGGCCGGGAGAGAGGACGCGGCAGAAATGCCACACCACGCCACACCACGAGAATGCCGCATTCTCGGTGACAGCCGTTACTCACGCTGGGGGCGGCCCCCGTTTCTCTCTCTCTCGCTGGTCCATTTAGGTCCTGTTCTCCATTTCCGGGTGTTGCAACCCGGGCGAGGTCCTGGCCCTCATGGGGCCGTCCGGGTCGGGTAAAACCACGCTGCTGTCGATCCTAGGTGGGCGGACGCCAAAGTGAGTCGAACAGGTGGAGGTAGCTGCGCGTGCGCGGTCCTTTTCGCTCCTCTCGCATCAACCCACGCACGCCTCCCGTCGCACACTCTCACCCCTTCTGCCTCCTCTTCCACTCGCTGCCACAAAACGCACAGGGGTGCCACCGTGGAGGGCGGCGTCCTCTTCAATGGCGCCCCCATGACCAAGGGCGCCAAGCGGTCGCTCGGCTTTGTCCTCCAGGACGACCTCCTGTACGAGGCGCTGACGGTCTGGGAGACGCTCTACTACGCCGCCATGCTCCGCCTGCCCCGCACCATGACGGCGGCCGAGAAGAAGGAGCGGGTGGGCGAGGTCATCGCGGCCCTGGGCCTGAACAAGTGCCGGGACACCATCATCGGCGGCTTTTTCCGGCGCGGCATTTCGGGGGGCGAGCGCAAGCGGGTCTCGGTCGGCCACGAACTGCTCATCAACCCGTCCGTGCTGTTGCTGGATGAGCCGACTAGCGGCCTGGACTCGACGACGGCGATGCGGCTGGTGACGACGCTGCGGGCGCTGGCCGCGGGCGGGCGGGCGGTGGCGACCACCATCCACCAGCCCTCGTCCCGCCTGTTCCAGCTGCTGGACAAGCTGTTGTTGCTGTCCGAGGGGCACGCCATCTACTACGGCCGCGCCGCGCTGGCGACCGACTGGTTCCACCGGCTGGGGTTCACCATGCCGTACGGCGTGAACGCGGCGGACTTTTTGCTGGACGTCGCGTCGGGCGACGTGAGCGGCGCGGCGGAGGGGAGCGTGAATGGAGGCGGGGCCGGCAGGCGGGGTGGTGGCGGCCGGGGCGGCGCGACTGGCGCCGCGGCCTCCAAGCCCCTCTCCGGCGAGCCCGCCCGCCGCCACCTGATCGACGTGTACGAGCGCTTCGCGTCGCTGCACAGTGGCGAGCATGACGGCTTCTCCGAGGCCGTGTCCCTGTCGCCTGCCGTCGTCGGCCAGGATGCCTGGGCCGCCATGCAGGCGCGCCGGTCCCTGTCCGACACGCTGCCGGCCGACGTGTTCGGCGGCCCGGCGGTGGCGGTGGGCAAGGGTGTCTCCGCGATGCCGCCGACGGACGTGGGGCCCGGGGCAGCAAACGGCGCCTCCAACACCACCGAAGGCGTGGCGAAGGCGCAGCCCGCCCCCACGCCCGCGCCCTTCGCCAAGGCCGACCGGTGGGGTGCCTCCTACGGGGCCCAGATGTCCATCCTGTTTGCGCGGGCCGTCAAGACGCGGCGCTTTGAGGCCATGTCCGGCCAGGACTTTGCCCAGTTCATCGTCGTCGGCGCCCTGGCCGGCCTCTTCTGGTGGCAGATTGGGCGGGACCGCACAGTCAGTTCGGCCGCCAACATCAATGGTCTCCTCTTCTTCGAGATGCTCTTCCTCTCCTTCCGCTCCATGTTTGCGGCCCTGTTCACCTTCCCCAACGAGTACAAGATGATGTTGAAGGAGCGGGCGTCCGGCATGTACCGCCTGTCGGCCTTCTACTTTGCGCGCACTGCATCGGACGTGCCGATGGAGGTCACCGTCCCGACCGTATTCATCGTCATCATCTACTTCATGGCCGGCCTGCGGCTGTCGGCGTGGGCCTTCCTGGCCAACTGGGCGGCCGTCACGCTCTGCCTCCTGGTCGCCCAGTCCTTTGGCTTGCTCATCGGCGCGACCGTCATGGTCCCCAAGACCGCGCAGACGATCACCGCCATCATCATGCTGACGATGATGCTGGTGGGCGGGTTTTACGTCACCACCATCCCGGTCTGGATCGCCTGGCTCAAGTACCTGTCCTTCGTGTATTACGGGTACAACCTGCTGCTGAAAATCAACTGGGTGGGCGTGCCGCTGTGGGATTGTGCGGGCGATAACCCGCCTGCGCCGCAGGCTGACCCGCGCTGCACGCTCGTGCCGCCGGGGGGGCTGCAAGCCAAGCTGCGCCTCCAGGAGAATACGGAGCAGTGGCCGTGGGAGGCGCTGGCGCTGCTGGCCTGGCTGGTCATTTTCAGGGTGGCCGTGTATGTGGCGCTGCGGCGGAAGACGGGGGCAAAGGCGCGGTGAGGACGATGGTGTTGAGGCGCGCGTGCGTGCGCGCATGACTGCGCTAGTTGCAGAGAGAGCAGAAAGAATGGGTGTGTGCGTGGTGGAGTGTGCTCGCTCGGGGCGAATTCTTTTCTTTTCGGGTGGGGGGATACGAGGCTGCTCTTCTTCTCTCCTTGTGTGTGTTACAATTCTATTGACTAGGTTTTGATCATGCATGCTGGCGGGGTGTTCGGTGAGTTATTTCCAACGCAGCTTTTTTTCCGAACAAACGATTCAACCTCACCTCAATCCCCGCGCGCGGCAGGCGCGCTGGCGGTGGGGGCGGCCGGCACGGAAAGCACCTCCCAGAGGACCGCCTCATGCGCGGCCGCCGGCAGAGGGCGTGACCGCCACGCGTCTGGGCGGCCCGGGCGGGCGCCCGGGAAGGAGCCGATGACGCGCGTGCGGCATTTTTTGGAGGACGCCCACCGAAGCAGGCTTGTGAAGGCGCGCGCGTCCGATGAGACCAAGGTCAAAAAAGGGGGTGAGGTAGAGGAGGGCGGCCTGTTGCTGCTCGCCGTCACAAAATCGACCACCGCGGCCGTGATGGCCTGGTCCACCGCGCCCGGCGTGGAGGGCAGGGTGACCAGGGTCGCGCCCGGCGGGGGTGGGTCCCACCCACGCGGGAGCGAGGCGGCCGTCGCGGCGTTAGCAAAGAGAGTGATGGACGGAGGACAGGGCGGGGACGCGGCGCCGTCGCGGCCGCCCGCCACCGCTTGCAGGAGAGATGCCGGGTCGGCTCCGGCGGGCGGGCGCACGTTGTCCAGGTCCCAGAGGACGGTGGCAGCAGCGGCGGGGCGTGGAGAGAAGGAGGAAGGGCTGGGTTGGTCCAGCAGCCGGGTTGCACGCAGCGTTCGTGCCGTGTGTCGCCGCAGGCCGTGTCCGGTGCAGGGTGCCCTCATCATCGTGTGTGGTGCTGGGTTGAGGGTTGAGTGGGAGTCGATCGTCGCGGTGGCGACGGCAACGGCACGCGGCCAGCGGCATGCAAAGCGACAAGTGCAAAGTGAAAAAACACACACGCTTTTCAATTCGCACAGCCCCCGTCCCTTTGAACCATGCCTGCAGCCACGGCCACGGCCACCACGTCCACGGCTGGTAGAGCTGTAGTGGGCAGGCCATGCGCCATCGTGCGCAGGCTGCGCCCGGCCGCACCCCAGCCGTCGCCCGTTCTCGCTCATCCAACCCCGCCCGGCCCCTGCCGCGGCTTTTTCAACCCGGCCCGGGCAGTGCAGTCGTCCTCTGCTGCCGCGGCCGCCGCCGGGACGTCCTCGCCCTCCTCCTCCTCACCTTCCGGCGCCGACACCGATTACCTCGCCCTCACCAACGTCACCGTCCAGCGCACGACCGACGGCGTGTCCGTCCCGTTGCTCTCAACCTTCCGCGCCGGCCCCACGGACCGCACGCTGCTCTTCATTTTGACCCACGCGGCCGACCTCGCACCCTTTGAGCTGGTGCCACGCATCTTGAAAGCCCTCCCACGCCTCACGGCTGCGGGCGTGCAGGTCGTGTTTGTCGTCCTGGGCACGCCGGCCAATGCGGCCGCCTTCGCGGCGAGGCTCGACGTGCCGCAGTCGCTGTTATTCGCCGACCCCACAGGCTCCACACACACTGCGCTGGGGTTCAGCAAAGGCTTCGACCCGTCCGCCCCTAAACTCAACCCTTACGTCCGCCTGGCCGCCATGCTGGCCGGTATCGGCTCCCCCGGCACGATTTTGCGCGTGATCAAAGGCTACGTCGGCGACAAGGAGGGCGAACCCATTTTCGGGCCGGGGCCGTTCGACATCCTGGGGAAAGGGTACCAGCGGCCGATGGAGAGGGCCACCCAGCGACTGATGAGCATGGGGGCAGTGCTGAGCGGCTGGTCCGAGCTGGCGCCCCCGGACGCTGAGCTCCTAACCCGCCTGGGCGGGTGTGTGGCCCTGAAAGGGCGCGCGACAGTGCTGCGCCACACGGATGCGGGCATCTTGGATTATGTGGACTTGCGGGAGGCATGCGGGGCGGTAGGGGCGGTGAAGGCGTTGCCGGAGGGGGTATGAGATGAAGGCCTCGCCGGACGAGGCGGGAGGAGAAGGGCGAGAGAAAGAGGGGAAGGAGGGGAGAAAGAAAAAGGAGGTCGGAGGTCGGGGTCGAGCGCGCCAGAGGCGCGTGCGACTTGTCACTTCACTTTCCCACAGCTCTCTCCTTCGACCACAAAACCCGCCGACCAGACCAACCGGACCACCACCACAAAGCATGTCTAGCCCCACCACGCACCCAGCCACCAAGAAGGCCAAGACCGGCGCCCCGGGCGCGGGTGGTGAGGAGGGGTCGTCGCCGGTGATGACACCAAAGACAGCGCGCGCCGAGGCCGCCGCTGCTGCCGCGCCCGCCCACAAAGGCTCGCCGACCAAGCCGGAGGGCCACGCGGCGGCGGCGGCGCACCCGGCGCCGCCCCTGGGCCTCGAGCGCGCGCTGGGCGCTGAGCTGCACACGTCGGGCACCCAGGAATACGGCGGGCGGGCGGCTACCATCCTGGAGAAGGGCCGGATTCTGTTTCTCGCCCGCCCGACCGTGGCGGCTGAAGAGGAGGGCAAGATGGCGGACGCGTCCCAAATCCGGACCTTTTACCTGGCGCTGTGCCCGGTCGCGGTGGATGAGGAGGTGGCGGCGGAGGCGGAGGCGAAGGCGGAGGCGGAGCAACCGTGGGCCGCAAAGGCCCGCCTGATCATCATTGGCAAGAAGCTGCTGCCCGACATTGGCGAGCGTTTCTGGGGGTTTGTCCAGAGCGTGGGCGACCACTTCGGCGACCTCTTTGTGAAACCAGAGGCCGGCGGCAAGCAGAAGAAGAGAAGCAAAGCCGCCGCGACGGCCACGGCCGCCCCGCCGCCGGCGGAAGTGCGCCTGCGGGTGCTGGGAGAGGGCGATTACGCGCTGACGCGGGTGGGGAAGAACGTGGGCTCCGGCCACCTGACGTATGTGCTGGCGGAGCCTCAGGCGCCGACGCCGGCGCTGGCGGAGGTGGGCGTCTTCGCGAGCGCCGGCCGTTTTGTCATCAGCATCAAAAACCCGGTGACGCCGAACCGTGGCGGGGCGGGGCTGAGCGCCAAGGAGAAAGCTCACTTTTCGCCCGACGCGCTGGCCGCATTCAACGGCAAGACCGCGCGCACGGCTGCGCATGGTTTGAAGTGGGTCAACTTTTCCGCCTCTCCTACACTGCTCAACACTCGCCACGCGGAGCTCATTTTGATCGGGTCCAACCCGCCGGCTGAGAGCGACCCGGGCCTGGCCGAAAGCCTGCAAGCCGCGGCCGCACAGGATCACGAGGCCCACCTGCACCTGCAACGGGCTGCTGACCAAGGGGCGGAGGAGGCGGGCGGCGCCCACAAGGGGGCCGAGGCTGAGGAGGCGGAGGTGCGCGAGGCCCTGGAGCAGGAACTGCACGCCGGCGCGGTCGGCCTCGATGTCATGCCCGCGGTCACGGGCGAGCTGGAATGACAGGGACGGTATGCGCTTTCCACCTGCGTTGTCCCTGCTTTGGGGGGGTCTGTGCGTTTGCCCAAGCCCCTGGGAGCGCGCCCCTGCGGTGGTTGTGTGGGTGAGAGGATGCGGGGGGGCACACGCGGGCGAGAGATGGTGTGTGTGTGTGTGTGTTGTGGTTTGTCTGTCTCCTGGTTGACACACACACACACGTCACCCACGCTCCTGCCCACCCCTCCGCTGCTGCGCGCCACCACCCTCGCCAGGCTGGATGCGGCGCCTGCTGCTGCCTTCCCCCTCCCCTCCCCCACCTCCCCCCACCTGCGCCGCCCCTCCCCCTCGCCGGCCCCGCTGCTCGGCCATCAGCTCATCGTACTCGTCCGGGTCGATGCGCAGGCGGGGCAGGGCAAAGACGGCGAAGGCGACGAACAGGAGGAGGAGGCCGTAGGGCGTTTTGGCAAAGGCGACAGGGTCGAACGTGCCCCGTGCGTCAAAGGGCGAGGTCCGGGCGGCGGGGCGCAGGGTGAGCGGGGAGGTGGGGAGGAGGCGGGTCGGGGCGTCGGCAAACGCGGCTTCAAGGGTAAGAGGGGAGGCGTGCTCGCCGTCGCCGCCGCCCGCCCCGCCATTCCGCACCCACACCCACACGGAATGGTAGGCCAGGCCGGGCGCGGTGACCTCCAACAGGTGCGACCCGGCCGGGAGGCCCGCAAAGGTGAAGCTCCCATCTTGGGCCGCGGGGATGGTGGTGCGGGGCGTGGACGACGAGCCGTGGGGGGTGAGGGTGACGGAAATGGCGGCGGGCGAGACTTCAGATGCTGTGTGCAAGATGCGATGAGATGAGACGAGTGTGTGTGAGAGAGAGAAAGAGAGAGGAAGGGGGTGTGAGTGAGGCGCGCGGGCTGTGCCCTCCCCTATTGTGTGTCCAGCGGGTCGAGGTTGAGCAGCGCAAAAAGCGATCGTTCGGGCGCGCTGGCCCGCGTCGTTTCCCTCTCGTGCAGCCGCGCCACGCCCCCACACGACACTCACGCGGCCATTGGACGATGCCGTGGAGGGTAGGGGAGGCTGCAGCGACGGCGACAGCAGCAGCGGCCGCCCAGGCCGCCAGGAGGAGGGCGGGCAAGCGCAGGCGGGGCATTTTTTTTCACGGGCGGTGGGGTGTGAGGAGAGCAGGCGTCATCGCTGCCGACTCCCTCGTTCTCGCCAAAAAAAACACTTTTTTGACACGCACGCACGCACAACCATGCCCCGCCTCGCCCTGGCCGTCACCCTCCTGGCCCTGGGGGGTACTCAGGTGGGTTGTCTGGGCCTGCTGTCTCTGCCCCGCCGCGTGGACTAGAGCAGTCCGACGCCGGGCACGTGCAAGCGCGGGGAGAGGGCGCGCTCCCGCCATTGCACCCCAACAAGAAACGCGTTCCGCGTGAGGCCTCGGCACGCTCGCACGCCCCACGCCGCCCTCCCAATCAAACTAACCCCGCCACGGGATGCGGCAGGAAGACTGGTGGGAGCCAGGGCCATGCGTGTTTTGGTGCGGCAAGCGTGCAGACACACACTCTCTACTCCCGCGGCTCACCCACTCTCTCTTTTTTTCCCCTGCTCCTCTCTCGACACAAAGGCCCTCCCTCAACCCCCGCTCCCTCCCTTCCCGGAGCCTGTGACCTCGCTGGCCGCTGCCATCCAGGAGCCCGCCCGGCTGGCGGACGCGTACACGTCCGCCCGCAACGTGGCGGCCGCCCAGCAGTGGGCGGACGCGGCGGCGGGCAAGGGCCCCGGGGCTGCTGCTGCTGGCGGCGGCGGCGGCGCCGCCGCCCCGGTCGTGCTGCCCCCGTCGGCCGCGGCCGGCCGGCCCCTGGTCGTGGCGACCGCGCACGCCGCGGCGGGCGCCCCCAACCCGACCGCCAGGACGGTGGCCCGCGACGGCGCGCTCGCCGACCCGGTGGAGGCGGTCGTCCAGGCGGGCGCGGACGCGGTCAGCGGGCGGCCCCCGCGCGGCCTGCTGGACGCCGTCCTGCCCGCCCTCCTAGGGGAGCCTGGACGTGGGGCGGGCAGGGCGCAGCGGCGGGCTTTGCTGCAGCAGCAGCCTGCGGGCGCCCAAGCGGCCGCGCCGGCCGACGTGCCGGCTGGCGTGCCGGCAGCCAAGCCCACCATGTCCAAGTACAAGCTCTTCAAGACGGCAGACCCTCACAGAGTGCGGACACAGAGAGAGAGAGAGAGAGACGGGAGGAAGGATGGGGGGGGGGGGTGAGCGCGCGGGCAGGGTTTAGGGCCACCAGGCACAGGCACCGCTCTCACACCTCATCTTTTCACACACTCCAGGGCGTCGCCGCGGGCATTGCCTCCATCCTGCCGCCACGCCTGGCCCTGCCGGCGCTGCCTGGGCGGTAGAGATGGGTGCGAGAAAAGGAGGGGAGGTGTGTGTGCGGGCATGGAGGAAAAGAGAGAGAGCAGGGGGGTTGTCATCTCCATTTTTTTTCATTCCTCTCTCTCTCGTGCCGGCGCTGCTGCGGCCTCTCTCCGAGCAGGCGGGCGGCACGTGCGAGCTTGCCATTGGGAGGTCGGGTGTGACGGCCGCCCCCTGACCCCCCCTGGCGACTCCAGCACCAGGCGCACGCCGCCGCCGCCGCTGTGAGGCGAGCCGGAGAGAGGCATTGGCAGGACGTCTGCCCCTGCATACCTGCGCTGTTTCAACCTTCCCCCCCTTTGATATCTCCTCCTGTGTGGTCCCCCTCCCTCCAACCTCCCGGGCCCGTGATGTTTGACGGCATCACCCACACAACCCACACAACCGGGTCAGCCTCCCCCGAGACGGCCCCTCTCACCGCCACCTCCCCGCCCCCCCAGCACACGCCCCCCACGCGCCGCGTCCTTGCCCGCCGCCGCTCTTTCCTCGCCCGCTGGCTGGCCGCCGGGCCCGCCGCCGCTGCCGCCGCCGTCGCCCGCTCCTTGGGCCTCACCCCCAACCGGGAGCTCGTCGCTGTCGCTCTGGCCTACGGCGTCCAGGGCGTCAAAATCCGCATGGCCGGCCTGGCCGAGAGCTACCTATTGAAGGACACCCTCCACCTGACCCCGGCCGCCGTCACCTCCCTCCTCTCCATCGCGCACGTGCCCTGGGTGGTAAAGCCCTTGTACGGGTTCATCAGCGACAACTTCCCCATCGCGGGCGAGCGCCGCCGGCCCTACCTGGTCGCCTGCGGGCTGGTGGGGAGCCTGGCCTTTTGGTGCCTGGGGTCAGGCGGCGTCTCAACGCTCACCCCGCTCTCCGCCTGCGCCCTCATCACCCTCACGGAACTGGCGGTCGCCTTCTCGGACGTTGTCGTCGACGCGGTCGTTGTCGAGCAAGCCCGGGGCGAGAGCCAGTCCGCGGCGGGCGCGCTGCAGAGTTTGTGCTGGGGCGCCCAGGCGGTCGGCTCGTTGAGTTCCGCCTACGCGGCCGGGTGGGTGATCGACAGGGCCGGCCCGCGGCCCGTGCTGGCCGTGATGGCCGCCTTCCCGCTACTCGTCGCGCTCGCCGCGGGTTTCATCCGGGAGGTGCCGCACTGCCCGCCCCCGCTGGCCACGCCCGGGAGCGCGCGGCTGAGCGGCCTGCCCGCCAAGCTGGCCGCGATCGGCGCCCAGGCGCGCGCGCTCCTGGCCACCCTCCTCCGCCCCGACATCCTGGGCCCGGCCGCTTTCATATGGGCGTACCATGCGTCGCCCTCGGCGGGGCAGGCCCTTTTTTTTTTTTACAGCGAGCCCGCGTCCGCGGGCGGGCTGGGCTTCTCCCCCGAGTTCATCGGCCGCATCCAGTTGCTGGACGGGGTGGCCTCCCTGGCCGGCGTGTGGGCGTTCAACGCCTATCTCCGCCGCGTCCCGCTCCGCACCATTTTTGTGTGGATCATTTGGGCGTCGGCCGCCGCGGGCGGGACCCAGCTGGTGCTGGTGACCCGTGCGAACCTCGCCCTCGGCCTCAGCGACAAGCTGTTTGTGGCCGGGGATTCCGTGCTGCTGACCGCGCTGGGCCGGATCGCGCTCATGCCCTGCCTGGTCCTGGCCGCCCGCATCTGCCCACCCGGCGTGGAGGGCTCCCTGTTTGCAGCCCTGATGAGCTTGAGCAACGCGGGCGGCGGCGCGGGCGAGCTGATCGGGGCCGCCCTGACGGCCAAGTTGGGCGTCAAGGCCGGAAATTTTGGGGGCCTCCCAATCCTGGTCGGCATTTGCGCGCTAGCCTCCCTGCTGCCCTTGGCCCTGATGGGGCTGGTCGGGAAGGCTGGGGCGGCAGGGGCGGCGGCGGAGGAAGGTGAGGGCGCAGAGCGGAGCCCAAAGGGCGGAGAGGGAGGGGGGGTGGTGTGAGGGGGTTTGGGGGGATGTGGATGGAGAGGATGGGGAGGATGGGTGGAGAGAGAGAAAGAGGGGCGGCTTGTGCGCGCTTTGTTCGTTGTTGTTGTCTTAAAATTTCGAGAGGTGAGACCAGCACTCTCTTCTCCCTCTGTATCTGCGCGGGCGTCTCCCCGCTCCCTCCACACACACAGCACGCCTCTCGCACACCCACCCACACCCGCGCCACTCCCTGCACCTCTCCCCCCTCTTCCTGCAGCACACTCTCATGGACCTGCTCCAGGGGTACGGCAGGTAAGAGAGACAAGGAGGAGAGAATGCGTTGCGCCGCTGCTGCTCGTGTCCCCATCCTCTCCGCGCCCCCGGCGCCCAGCAGAGCATCCACCCACCCGCTGACACACGCTGGCTGCTCAGAGGAGAGGCTTGGAAGCACACGCACGCGCGCATACTTGCGACGCCACGCAACTCACACGCGCATTACACTAACCCCACATGACAAACAGCGACGCCGAGGCCAGCAGTGGCGACGCCGCCGCAGCGCCCGCCGCCCGGCCACCACCTCCGCCCTCCCTGACCCTCCCGCCCACCGCCCCGCCCGTCGACACGACCGGCCTGAAGCTGGACGCCACCACGGGCACCGCAATACCGGCCGCCGCCTCCACCCACCTCGCCCTCCCCTCCGCCCGCATGACGTATGCCAACCTGCCGATTGCCCAGATGCACGCGCCCGTCGCGGGCCCGCTCCACCCGGCCGCGCTCCGGGCGGGCCAGGCCCTGGGCGGCCCCCGCCGCAACCACGGCTCGGGCCACGTCGTCGACACCTCCATGTCGGCCTTCCACTTCGATGACCAGCTGGCCACCTTTGACGCGCGCGGGTACGCGAGCGCGCCGCCAGGTGGGGGCGGGGGCGTGGTCGGGGATGCGGCCGCGGCGGCGGCGGCGGGCGGGGCGACCGTCATGGTGCCCGGGGTGGGCGGGATTGGTGGCGGTGGCGGTGGCGGTGGCGGCGGTGGCGGTGGCGGTGGCGTGGCCGCCAACAACAAGCGCCCCCGGGAGAGCGCGGCCGCCAAGCGCGCCACGCGCGCGGCCGCCGCTGCCGAAGCGCAGGCCGTCATGGCGTCCGGCGGCGCCTGGACGCTCGTCCGCCGCGCGCCCTGGGCGGACCGCCAGGTGGCTCCGGCCAAGCCGACCGACGAGCAGCTGGCCTGGCTGAAGGCGGAGGGCTTCATCAAGGAGGAGGAGGAGGAGGGCGCGGATGGCGAGGCGGGGCCGCTCGCGGTGGCGGGGGGCGGGCATGGTGCCGCGTCCTCCGCCACCCCCGCCTCTGCCCTCGCCGGCACCTCCAAATTCCACGGCACCGCCGAAGTGGACGAGCTAGGCCGGTCCTGGATGGAGGCGCCCCGGGGCGGGCGCAAGGGCGCGCCGGAGACGTGCTCCCTGCCCCGGCGCCAGGTCGCCGCCTGGGCCGCGCATGGCAAGGGGGCGTCGGTCGTCCGCTTCTTCCCCGGCACGGGCCACCTCCTCCTCTCCACCGGCCTGGACGGCAAGGCCAAGATCTGGGACGCCAGGACGCTCGGCGCCGGCGGCGGCGGCGGCGGCGGCGGCGCCCCCAAGCTGCTTCGCTCCTATGCCGGCTCCGCCAAGGGCATCCGCGACGCGGCCTTCTCTGCCGACGGGTCCCAGTTTGCGTGCGCCTCCTACGACAAGGTCGTCAAGCTGTGGGATACGGAGACGGGCAAGGTGGTGGCCGGCCTGGGCGCCGGCTCGAAGGCCATGTTCTACTGCGCCGTCTTCCACCCGGACCCGGACAAGCAGCACGTCCTGCTGGCCGGGTGCGGCGACAAGAAGGTCTACCAGTGGGACGCCCGGACGGGCGAGGCCGTCCAGGTCTACGACTATCACCTGGGCCCCGTCAACACGGTCACCTTTTTCGATGGGGGCCGCAAGTTTGCGACCTCCTCCGACGACAAGACGGTGCGGGTGTGGGAGTACGGCATCCCAGTCCAGGTCAAGCTGGTGGCCGACCCAGGCATGCACGCCATCCCGGCCATGGCCGCCCACCCGGGCGGCGGCTTCATGGTCGGCCAGAGCATGGACAACACGCTCGTCACCTTCTCCACCAAGGAACGCTTCCGGGCGGTGGCCAAGAAGACGTTCAAGGGGCACGCCGCCGCGGGGTACGCCTGCCGGCCGGCCTTCTCGCCCGACGGCCGCTTCCTGGTGTCGGGCGATGGCGAGGGCAAAGCCTTCTACTGGGACTGGAAGTCCGGCCGGG
>Ga0315289_10001667_pt1 | contig 34566 bp, 23 predicted proteins | sample YL17G11_40_MG_FD_203452 | JGI IMG/M metagenome (GOLD analysis project Ga0315289, IMG submission 203452) | Sediment microbial communities from Yellowstone Lake, YNP, Wyoming, USA - YL17G11_40 | ecosystem: Environmental > Aquatic > Freshwater > Lake > Sediment | place: USA: Wyoming | collected...
TCGGGACCCATGGTGCGGATCCACGCGTAGGCGCGGATGACGCCCATCCAGTTGCCGAGGAAGCCGCGCACGCGGCCGATGCTCTCGGGCCGGTCGTAGTCAAGGTGGTACCGGTCGCCGATCTTGGCGACGACGGGCACGGGCAAGTACTTCGCCAGCTCGTCGGTGCACATGTAGGCGCCGGTGGCCGGGCCCTCGCAGCCGTGCGGGCTCGAGAACGTCTTGTGCAGGTTGAAGTGACAGGCGTCGAAGCCGGCGTCGCGGGCGCGTGCGAAGCCCAGGATGCCGTTGGCGTTCGCCTGGTCGGTGAAGGCCAGGGCCCCGGCGTCGTGCAGGACCTCGACGTACTTGTCGATCTGCGGGTTGTAGATGCCGGTGTCCTCGGGGTTGGTGATCATGCAGCCGACGGTGTGCTCGCTGACCGCCGCCTTGAACGCCTCGAGGTCCGGGTAGCCGTTCTCGTCCGGCATGACGGTGATGACCTTGAAGCCGGCGACCATCGGCGTCGCCGCGTCACAAGGGTGCGAGAAGATCGTCGTGATCATCTCGTCACGCTGGTCGAGCTCACCCTTGGCTTCGAAGTGGCGGCGCATGACGCACGCGTTCGTATACACCGCGTGCGACCCGCCGCCGGGCTGCAGGGTGAAGGCGTCCATGCCGGAGATCGACTTCAGGTACTGGCCCGTGTCGTAGACGATCTCGAGCAGCCCCTGCATCGTGTCCTCGTCCTGCCAGGGGTGCAGGTCGGCGGCCTTGTGGCCGCGGATGAGCTCCTCGTGCATCTTGGGGCTGTACTTCATCGTGCAGGTGCCCTCGCTGATGTCGCTGCCCAGGTCCATGCCCAGGGTCATCTGCGAGTAGCGCAGGTAGTGGCGCAGCACCTGGTACTGCGACATCTCGGGCAGCACGGGGGCGGCCGCGCGGCTCATCCCTTCGGGGATGTAGTCCGCGGCCTCGCCGACGGCCTTCGCGACGCCTTCTTCGGCGAGCGGCACCAGGATGCCGCGCTCGCCCGGCGTCCCCTGCTCCATGATGAACGGCTCGTCGTACCGCGGCGAGCGATAGTCGCGCAGGGCGCCGCCGTCGCGGCGCAGCTTCGCCAGACGGGCGACCTTCTCCTGTGGCGTCTCCGTCATGCCGTCACCTCCTTGACGGCCGAGGCCAAGTGCTCGATCTCGGCCTGGTCGTAGTACTCGGTGACGCAATAGAGCGCACTCTGGCCCAGCTCCGGGAAGTCTGCCGAGAGGTCCTTGCCGCCGAAGATCCTGTGGCCGAGCAGCTTCTTGTTGACCTCGGCCACCGTCTTGCCCGCGCCGTCGAAGTTCACCACGAACTCCTTGAAGAAGCCCGGCGAGAGCTTGACCTGCACGCCGGGGATCTCGCCCAGCAGCTTCGCCGCGTAGTGCGAGCGCGCGACGCAGGTCTCGCCGACCTCCTTGAAGCCTTGCGGGCCCATGACCGCCATGTACACGGCGGCGGCGATGGTCCACAGGCCGGAGGCCGTGCCGACCCAGTCCTTGCCCTGGTCGCGCGAGCCGTAGCTCGTGCGGTCCGGCAGGGCCTCGCCGACGGCGTACTGGCCCAGGGTGGCGGTCTCCATCACGGTGTAGAGCTCGAGCGGGCACTCCTGGGCGAAGACCGGGTCGTCGCGGAAGGCGATGAAGCCCGAGCAGCCGCCGCCGGCGTGCATGTGCATGCCGAGCGGCTGGATGTCGCCGCAGGCGATGTCGGCGCCCAAGGCGCCGGGGGGCGTCAGCACGCCGAGGGTGATCGGGTCGACGCCGGCGATCGCGAGCGCGCCGTGCTCGTGCGCGAGCTTGACGATCTCGGCGCCGTGCGCCTCGATGGTGCCGAGGTGGCTCGGGTTCTCCCAGTACACGGCGGCGAAGGAGTCGTCGAGCTTGGCCTTGAGATCCGCGAGGTCGACCATGCCCGTCTCGCGATCCCACTCGTAGAAGCGGATCTTGGTGCTGTTCGCCATCGACTCGGGCTGGCAGAGCGTGCGCATCTCCATCAGGCGCATGGGGCTGACGGACGAGGGCACGAGGACCTTGTCGCGGCCCTTGATGCGCCGGGCCATGCGGAACGAACGCCCCGCCACGTCGCCCCAGTCGTAGATGGGGTTGGCGACGACGTCGAAGTCGACCAGCTCGCCCAGCATGCTGTTGAACTCGAAGCGCGTCAGGTACTTGCCGAGGTCCGAGTAGTCGCCGCCGCAGTAGGCGGACACGAACTCGGCGCGGTTGATGACCTCGTCGACGATCGACGGCACGTGGTGCTGCCAGCATCCGGCGCCGCAGAAGTTGAGGAACTCGACGGCCGAGGTGTTCTTGTCGAGCAGCCCCTGGACGTGCCGGCGCAGGTCGCGCTCGGCGAGGATCGGCTCGGGGATGTCGAGCCGCCCCTTGAAGCGCAGGCGGTCGGGGATCTCGGCGTAGATCTCCTCGACGCTGCTCAGCCCAAGCTCGCGTAGCATGGCCTCCTTGACGGCCGGCACCGAGTTGGGGATGTAAGGGTGGACGAACGGTTTGTCTCCCATGTCGTCTGCGCTGCTCCTTCCCTGGTCGTGCGAGATGCTGGTCGTGTGCGCGTGAGGCGCGCGCCTGTCAGCAGGCCCGGCGCGTCACGCGTAGCCGTAACCCGCGGAGGTGCCGAAGTCGATCGAGATGTTGGCGCCGGTGATCGGCGCCGCCGCCGGGGAGGCGAGGTAGAAGATGAGCTCGGCGACCTCCTCGGGGGTGATGAAGCGCGCGTTTGCGCCCTGCGGGTAGCTCGTGAGCAGGCGCTTGAAGTAGCCCTCGGGGTCGCCGCCACCGTAGGTGTCGGCCTGGTACTGGAGCATCGGCGTCATGATGTCGGCCGGGCAGACGGCGTTGACGCGCACCAGGTCGCCGGCGAGCTCGAGGGCGAGCGCCTTGGTGAACAGGCTCACGCCTCCCTTGGACGCCGTGTAGATCGCGGTCTCGGGCGTGCCGACCACGCCGCAGTCGGAGCTCAGGTTGACGATGCAGCCCTGGGTCTTGCGCAGCTCGGGGATCGCCCGGCTGCAGCAGAAGAAGGTCCCCTTGAGATTGACGTCGACGACGCGGTCCCAGTCGGCCTCGGTCATCGTCTCGGTCGGGCCCTCGACCCACAGACCGGCCGTGTTGACGAGCGCGTCGATGCGGCCCATCTCGCTCGCGGCTTCCTGCATGAGCGCCTCGACGTCGGTGACGACGCTGACGTCGCAGCTCACGCCGTGCACCGTCGTGAGCGCGGCGAGCTCCCCGGCCAGTTCCTCCAGCCGCACCGCGTTCACGTCGGCCAGGACGAGCGTCGCGCCGGCGGCGGCGAAGCGGCGTGCCGCCGCCGTGCCGACGCCGCCGGCGGCGCCGGTGATCACGACGCTCTTGCCGGTCATCTCGTACGTCATGCGGTCCCCTCCGGCGAGTCGCTCACCCCGGCGAGCCGGCGCTCGCCGAAGACTGAATGGTCCTTCAATGTTCGCTAGCTTACCGTGGCCCGCCGGCCCCGACCAGCGTCGCAGCCCGGGGCGGCGGCGCCGTCCCGGAACCGGGTCAGCCCGCCCCGCCGAACAGTCGCTCGACCTTGACCTCTTCCTCCGGGAAGTAGGTCACGTAGCCGACCGGCAGCTTGCCGCCGACCGTCGCGATGACCCGGCGGCACCCGTCCTGGCCGAAGTCGCCGCAGAGCTCGATGAAGTGCGCCGTGCCGGCGCGAAGGGCGCCGGCGGCCACGGCGCAGGCCTCGTCGACGCTGTCGACGCCGACCACCGTCACGTCGCCCTCCGGCGAGTCGATGACGGCGCGGTGCACCGTCGGGTCGCACCCGTCGGTGCGGAAGATGAAGAGGAAGTCGATGCGGTCCATGGGCGCTCCTCCTTCGGTCCGTGAGGACCGACGCCGGGGTGGGGCGGCGTCTCAGTAGTAGAGCTCGCTCGGTCCTTTGTACTCCTGGATGGTGTTGCCGCCGTCGACCACGATGAGCTGCCCGTTGACGTAGCTCGCGTCGTCGGAGCCGAGGAAGCAGATGACCTTCGCGACCTCCTCCGGGTGCGCCGAGCGCCCGAGCGGCGTGTTCGCGCCGCCCACGTCCTCGCCGTCGGCCTGCGAGCCGGTCGCGATCCAGCCCGGGCCGACGGCGTTGGCGGTGATGCCGTGCTTGGCCACGTCGAGGGCGAGCCCGCGGGTCATGCCGAGCACGCCGGCCTTGGCGGCGCAGTAGGCGGACTCGTCGGGGTTGGCCACGACCGGCCCCGTCACCGACGACACGTTGACGATGCGCCCGTAGCCGCGCTCGATCATCCCTGGGACGACGCAGCGCGTGACGTTGAACTGCGTCTTCAGGTTGATGGCAATGCCGAAGTCCCACGACTCCTCGGTCAGGTCCTGGAAGGCGGTGAAGTCCTCGTCCTGGCCGAAGATCACCATGCCGGCGTTGTTGACCAGCACGTCGATGCGCCCGTAGCAGGTGAGCGCCTCGTCCACCGCCTTCTTCACCTGGTCCATCTTGGTCAGGTCGGCGATGTGCGACGACACGGTGAAGCCCTCGCCGCGAAGCAGCTCGGCGCACTCGTGCACCGCCTCAGCGATGTCGATGATCGCCAGCATCGCGCCTTCCTGCGCGAACACGCGCGCCGTCGCGAAGCCGATGCTGTCGGGCTTGGCGACACCGGTGATGAGGGCGACCTTGTCCTGGACCCTGCCCTTGCGCTCCATGCTTCGTGCTCCTCCCGTGCGGCTTGGCGGCGCGGCCGTGCGGGCGCCGGTCGCGTGGCGCCCATCGTATGCCGCGCAACGGCTTTCGTCAGCCGGTCGCCGCGACGGTGGGAGGTTCTGTAAAGTTCATGGCCATGACCGTCGATAGACGGGAGGTGGCCTCCATTCCTCGCATCTCCAAGATGAGAGAACCGGACAGGGCGACCTGGCTGCGCGTCGCCGAGGTCGCCCGCCTGCTCGGCATGAGCGCCAACACCGTGCGGCGGTGGACCGATGCCGGGCGGATCCCCGCCCACCGCAGCCCTGGCGGGCACCGGCGCTACCTCCTCGACGAGATCGTCGCCTTGGCGCCCGACGTGGAGCTGGCGCCGACCGTCGAAGCGCCGCGTCCCAGGGACGCCGAGCCGGACCAAACCCAGCCGTCGGCCGTGCTCCCGCGATCGCGCGACGTCGTCGTGCCCGCAGGCCTGAGCACGGAGACGCTCGGCGAACTGGCCGCGGTCCTCACCGACGCTCCCGATGAGATCCCCCTGCGCGCCGCCGCGGTGATGCTGCAGGCCGCCGGCGCGGCACGCTGCGAGGTACTCACCATCGCCGGCGACCAAGTCGAGGTCCTGGTCTGCGTCGACGCCGGCGGCGAGGATGCCGCCAGGACCGGGCAGCGCCGGTCAGTCTCCGACTGGCGACTGCCGGCGGATGCATCGGACTCGGCGCCGGTCGCGACGTGCCGGGCCACGGCGTCCGCCGCGTCGGCGGCGGCGCTGCGCCAGCGTGGCTGCCACTCGTTGCTCTGGGCGCCGCTCGTCGTCCGCGGGGCCCGTCTCGGGGCCCTCGAGCTGAGCGACCCCGACGACCGCGACCTGAGCCCGCATCTCCCCCTGGCCGGGGCCGTCGCCAGCCTGATCGGCCACGCCCTCGACGTCACGGCGACGAACGTCGCGCTCGACGAGCGCCGGCGCACGATGCGCGAGCTGATCGCGCTCTCGCAGGAGGTGGCGCGCGCCAACGACCTGCAGTCGTTCGTACAGACCGTGGCCGAGCGCCTGATGACCGCGGTCAACGCCGACTTCGTGGACGTGTGGCGCGTGCAGGGCGACCAGGTCCGGGCGCTGCTCAGCATGGGACGAGACGGAGTGGAGGCTGATCTGGCAAGTCGTGCCATCAGCCTCGCGGAGTACCCCGCGACCCAGGAGGCCCTGCGCCGTGGAGAAGCGCTGATCGTCGGCGACCTGCGCGACGAGCGCCTGTCCGCCGACGAGGTGCGCATGTACCGCGAGTGGGGCTACGAGAGCTCCGCCAGCTTGCCGATCATCGCCGGCGGCGAGGTCGTCGGCGTGATCGAGCTGTACGACGACGCGGAACGGGACTGGAGCGGACAGGTCGGGTTCCTGACCAGCGTCGCGCAGCTGCTGGCGGGTATCTTCGAGAACACCGTTCTGCTCGATGAAGTCCAGCGCCGCGCCGCGTACGAGCGCGAGCTCGTGGAGTTGGCGGAATCGCTCGCGCGCGCGGCGGAGGCCCGCGAGCTCGCTCTCACGACCGCCGGCGCCCTGCGCCGTGTCCTCGACGTCGAGGACTGCGACATCTGGCACCTGGACGAGGGCCGCCTGCGGTGTCTCGTCAGCGTCGACCGCACCGGCGTCGACACCTCCGTCGAGGGGAAGCTCCTCGACCTCGATCTCTTCCCGACGACGGCCGCGACACTGGAGAGTCGCGAGCTGCTCGTGTTCACCGATCTCGACGACTCCCGCTTGACCGCGGACGAGATCGCCGACTGGGCCGAGTACGGCTTCCGCAGCGGCTTGAGCCTTCCGCTGGTCGCCGGCGACGACCTTGTCGGCTTGATCGACCTCTTCGACACCCGCGAGCGGGATTACGCCGAGGCGCGCGAGTTCGTCATCAGCGCCGGCAGGATGGTCGCCGACGGCCTCCAGAACACCCAGCTCCTCACCAGCCTGCAGCAGAGCAACCGCAGCCTGCGGGAGCTGGTCGAACTTGGGGATGCGATCGCCGAGGCCGACGACCTGGACGAGCTCGTGAGGACGGTCGCGGGCCGCCTGCGCGACACCCTCAGGGCCGAGGACTGCGACATCTTCCGCATCGAGGACGGCAGCCTGCGCTGCGTGGCGAGCATCGACAGCAAGGGATGGGACGAGGGCGAGATCGGCCTGGCTCGAGACCTTGACGAGTACCCGGACACGGTCGCCGCGGTCACCGACGAAGCACCCATCGTGGTGGGCGACCTCGCGCACGCGGACCTGACCGACTACGAACGCGCGCAGTACGACCGCTGGGGCTACCGCAGCATGGTCTCGGTGCCGCTGGTCGTCGACGGCCGGCCCGTCGGCCTGGTCGACATCTTCGACACCCGGGTGCGTGACTGGACCGACCTGCTGGACTTCATCCGCAACGTCGGCCGCCTGCTCGCCGGTGCCTTCGAGAAGGCGGTCCTGCTCGACCAGCTTGAGAAGGGCAATAGCGAGTTGCGCCTGCTGGTGCAGTCAAGCCTCGAATTCGGCGCCACCCTCGACTACGAGGCCGTGATCGACACCGTCGCGCGGCGTATTCGCGAGATCTCCGGCGGGGATATGTGCGACGTCTATTCGCTCGACGGCGTCGAGGCCGAGCTCCTCACCTCCGTGAATGCAGACGGCGTGGCCACTGCCGCGGGACGGCGCTACAACGTGGCCGACTTCCGCTCGTTCTACGAGACGTTGGAGGCGCGAGCGCCGGTGGAGGTGTTCGATGTTCGCACCGACCCCCGTTCGACCCCGATGGACCTCGAGGACGCCGAGGAGTGGGACTACCGGGCGACCGCCGATATCCCGCTCATCGTGCAGGGCGAAGTCAATGGCTTCGTGTCGCTCTACGGCCGCGAGCCGCGCGGCTTTCCCGAGATGGAGGCGATCGTCGGCCTGGCGCAGATCGCCGCCCAGGCCATGGCCAACGCCAGGCTGTACCGTCAGCTGGACGACAACGCGCGCCGGCTTGGCATGCTCACCGAGGCCGCCCTCGAGCTCACCTCGTCCCTCGACCTCGAGGACGTGCTGAACAGGCTCGCCTGGCGTCTCTGTAGCGCCGTCGAAGTGCCCGAATGCGAGGTCCATGTGATCGAAGGGGACGACCTGGTCTCGGTGATGAGCCTCACCGACGGGGTCGTCGACCGCGAGAAGATCGGCTTTCGCCTGCCGCTGCGCGAGACCAGCGTGGCCCGCGACGTCATGCGCACCAAGCGCCCGGCCGTCGTGGCGTCGCTCGACGACCCCCGCGTCAGCGACACCGTGCGCAGGCTCACTCGCGGTGAAGGAGCGGACTCCAAGCTCCAAGACGAATGCTGGCTCACGCTGCCTCTGATCGCCGGCGACGAGGTGGCCGGCATCGTCGAGCTGGCCGAGACGCGGGGTTCCCGCACGTTCACGGAAGACGAGATCGAGACGGCGGCGGCGATCTGCCATGCCGCCGCCATGGCGCTCACGAACGCACGCCTCTTCGCGCGCGAACAGGCGGCGCACCGCGAGACCCACATCCTCAACGAGATCGCACGGCGCACCGCGGCGAGCCTCGAGACCGGCGAGATCGCCGCCGCCGCGGCGGAGCAGCTCGCCGAGGTCGTGGCTTTCGACGAGTTCGCCCTGTTGCTGGTCAGCGACGGGCGCGTGACCAGGGTGATCAGCAGCGCCGGCGACGCGTCTCAGCTCCAGACGGCGGACTTCGAGACCGTCGCCCCGACGTTCGCCCCTCAGCTCGCCAGCGAGGGCATCCTGGTGTTGCGCCTGCCCGAGGATAGCCCGCTCCAGGCCGATCATCCCGCCCTCGCGGGCTTCGCGGCGATGGCCGTCATCGCTCTGGTGTCCGACGCCGGTCTCGTCGGCGCCCTCGCCCTGGTCAGCCGGAAGGCCGGCGCCTTCGCCGACCTCAACCGCGGCCTGCTCACGCGGGTGGCCACGCAGCTCTCGCTCGCGATCACCAACGCGCGCCTCTACGAAGAGATCAAGGAGATGCACCTCGGCAACCTCAAGGCGCTCTCTTCGGCGCTCAACGCCAAGGACTACTACACGCTGGGCCACGCCGCCCGGGTGGCCGCCTACATGGTCATGCTCGGTCAGGAGCTGGGCTGGCCCGAGCCGCTCATGGAGGCGGTGGAAGAGGCCGCCTACCTCCACGACATCGGCAAGATCAGCATCTCGGACCGGGTACTGCTCAAGGCCGGCCGCCTGAACGACCGCGAGTGGGACCAGATGCGACAGCACCCGGTCTTCAGCGCCGACATCATCCGGCCGCTCTTCCCCGACGACCTCGTGCTCGCCGTCCGCCACCATCACGAGCAGTTCGGCGGCGGCGGGTATCCCAACGGCCTTGCGGGCGAGGCGATCCCGCCGCTCGCCCGCGCCATGGCCGTCGTGGACGCCTACGACGCCATGTCGTGCCGTCGTCCATACAAGGCGGCGCTCACCTACCCCGAGTGTCTGGCCGAACTCGAGCGCTGCCGGGGGAGGCAGTTCGATCCGGCCATGGTCGACGCCTTCCTCCGCGTCCTCGAGCGGGTCTTCGATCGACGGAACAAGGCCAACCAGATCGCCTCGCTCGCGGCCGACCGCATCCCGGGCGAGTGGCACGCCGCGCTGCGCAGTCGCGAGGACGAAGGAGGACCTGAATACGCCCGCATCGCCGCCGTCCTTCGCGAGGTACGCGACGCGAACCCGCCGACCCGCTTTCTCACCACGCACTGCCGCCTCGACAAGCGCTACGTGATCGGCGTCGACCCTGAAGAGAACGAAGCCGAACGCTCCCACTTCGGCGACGAGATCTTCGCCGACGACGAGTTGCCGCTCATCCTCGAAGGTCGTCTGCCGGACGTCAACGTCCTGTTCGCCGACCAGTTCGGCGTCTGGGTCACGGGTCTGGCGCCGATCCTCGGCGCCGACGGCGACGTCGTCGCCGCGGCCGTCGCCGACCTGCCGGCGCTCGAAGGACCGGCGGGCGAGGCTCTCGGCACCGACGCCCGTCAGTCGTTCGCCTCGATGCTGCAGACGGCCGCCGTCCGCATGAGCCGCGCCGAGATCGACGCGATCACCGACGCGCTCACCGGCCTGTACAACCATCGCTACCTGCACGAGCGGCTCAACGAGGAGCTCGCGCGCTCGCGCGAGCAGGAAACACCGCTGTCGCTCCTGTTCTGCGACCTCGACCACTTCAAGCAGTACAACGACCGCCACGGCCACAGCGCCGGGGATGCGGCGCTGCGCGAGGTGGCGCACATCGTCGAGCAGTCGGTACGCAACATCGACATCGCCGCACGGTATGGCGGCGAGGAGTTCGTCGTCGTCCTCGTCGAGACGGCGCGCCCGGATGCGCTGGTCGTCGCCGAGCGCATCCGGGCGCGTCTCGAGCAGAAGGCCGTCGCCGTCGGCGGCGAGGTCCTCACGGTCAGTATCGGCGTCGCCAGCTTCCCCGACGACGCGACGCGACGCGAGGAGCTGCTCGACAAGGGGGACTGGGCGATGTATCTCGCCAAGCGGCAGGGTCGCAACCGCGTCGTGCCGTTCAGCGCCCCGGAGTAGGGGGGTCAGCGCCGCGCGCGGGGAACTCGCACGTCGCCGTGCCGTCGCGTGAGCCCCTCGCGGTCGAAGAGCTCGAGCAGCGCCTGAGCGTTGCGGCGCCCGCAGGCGAGCAGGTCGCGAAACCCGGCCAGGGTGATCTCTCCATCCGCGGCCAGCCTGGATCCCAGACGCTCGCGGGCCTCGGCGACGGCGGGTGTCGCGAACCACAGATCCTTGTCGACGCGCACCAGGTCGCCGCGCCGGGCGAGCGTGTCGAGCAGCCGGTTCAACTCCTTCGCCGGCATGTGCGTCTCCTCCACCAGTGTGGCCAGCGTGGGTGGTGCGAAGGGCTCGGCCTCGAGACGACGGCGAAGGTCTTGCGCGGTCGCCTCCTGCGCCGGCGCGAGCAGGCCGGGGTGGCCGGCCGGCGCGTAGCCGCCCTCGGCGGCCAGCATCCGGTCGGCGGCGGCGAGCCCGTCCAGCAGCGCCGCCGCGACGTCCGGAGCAAGGGCGGCGGCGGCGGCGAGCTCCGCCGCGGCGCTGAACGGGCGCTCCGGGCGCTCCGCCGCGTTCGCGGTCGCCGCCTGCAGAAGCGCCTCGCGGGCGCGGGCGAGGACTCCGGCGGCGAACCAGTGCTCCCGCCCGTCGACGACGAGACGGTCGACCCGTCCGGCGTCCGCATGACTCGCCATGACGCGCCGCGCCTCCGCCTCGCCGATGCCGGCGCCGGCGAGATCGGCGGCGGCGGCGCCGGCGGCGGCGCGTTCCGTGACAAGTATCGCCAGGGCCGCCGGCACGTCGCCCGCGCCCAAGGCGCCCAGGTAGGCGGCGTGCGCCTCGCGCGCGCGCCAGCGTCGCGCGGCGACATCGAGGACGCGGCCGCCGCCGATGGTCGTGACGGGCGAGAGAGCGCGGAGGATGAAGCGGTCGTGCGGCTCGACGGCGGCGTCGGCGTCGAGCCGCACGACCGCCGGGATCTCGGCCCCGGACGCGACCTCCCGTCCCTCCAGCAGCGTCAGGCGGGCGACGAACTGCGCCGTCCCGTGATGCAGGCGCGCGGGCGCGTCGGCGCGCAGCGGCCGCGCGCCCGGCAGCAGCCGCACCCAGGCGTCGAAGCGGCGCGTCACCCTCGTCGGGGCGCCCGGGGCCACGAGCCACTGCCCTCGCGCGATCGTCTCGCGCTCCGCGCCGCGCAGGTTCACGCCCACGCGCCCGCCGCCGAAGGCGACGTCGGTGCTCTGGTCGTGCACCTGGACGCTGCGCACCGTCGCCCGCGACCCTCCCGGCTCGACGCGCACCTCGTCCCCCGGGTGGAGGGCGCCGCGCCAGAGCGTCCCCGTCACCACCGTGCCGATACCCTTGAGCGGGAACACACGGTCGATCGGCAGACGAGCGGCCCCCTCGCGGTGCGCGCGCTGCACGCGGCCCGCGACCGTCTCCAAGGCGTCGAGAAGCTGGGGTACGCCGCGTCCGTCGCGCGCGCTCACGGTCACGACCGGGGCCTCGCGATACGGCGTCCCCGCCAGGAACGCCTCGGTGTCGGCGCGCGCCAGCTCGAGCAGCTCCTCGTCGACCAGGTCGGCCTTTGTCAGCGCGACCACGCCGTCGGTCACCCCGAGCAGCTCGATCACCGCCAGGTGCTCCACCGTCTGCGGCATGACCCCGTCGTCGGCGGCGACCACGAGCAGAAAGAGGTCGATGCCGGTCGCCCCGGCGACCATGGTACGCACGAAGCGCTCGTGGCCCGGGACGTCGACGACGCTCAGGCGCCTGCCGCTGGGGAGATCGAGCTCGGCGTAGCCAAGCTCGATCGAGATGCCGCGTTCACGCTCCTCGCGCAGCCGGTCGGTGTTCTTGCCGGTCAGCAGGGTAACCAGCGCCGTCTTGCCGTGGTCGATATGGCCGGCGGTGCCGAGGGTCAATACCGGCCCGTCGAGTGGGGCGGGCGGCGACTCCGGCGCGGGTGTACTCGCCTCAGCTGACATCGCCTCGCCGCCTCAGGCGGACTCGAGAGCCGCGACCTCGCCGCGCAGTCCCGCCGCCACGACGGCGATCAGGTCGGCGGTCTCGGCCTCGCGGACCGTTCGCGCGTCGAGCAGCAGGCGACCCTCGTGGACGCGCCCGACCACGGCGGGGCGCGCGGCACGCAGACGCGCCGCGAGCCCGTCGACGTCGCCGTCGGGCGGCGTCAGGGCGACGGCGACGCTCGCCACCTCGGTCACGGGCAGCGCCCCGGCGCCGGCGCGGGCGACGCCGTCGACGACCGAGACCTCGGCCGCGGCCGGCGCGGCGGCGGCGAGCGCCGCGCGCAGCACGTCGGCGCGCCCCCGCACCGCGTCGAGCGGCTCCGCCAGCATGCTCAGCGTCGGGATACGCTCGACCGTCAGCTGCGGCGAGACGTACAGGCGCAGCACCGCGTCGAGCGCCGCCAGATCGAGCTTGTCGATGCGCACCGCACGCGCCAGCGGATGCCGCCGCATCGCCTCGATCGCCTTCGCCTTGCCCACCGCGATGCCGGCCTGCGGACCCCCGAGGAGCTTGTCGCCGCTGAAGGTGACGACATCGGCTCCGGCGGCCACGCTTTCGCGCGCCGAAGGCTCCTCGCCGAAAAGCTCGAGGTCGGCGAGCGCGCCGCTGCCGAGGTCGTCGATCAGCGCTCCCTTGTGCGCCGCGGCGAACTCGGCGAGCTCGGCGAGCGACGGCTCGGTGGTGAAGCCGACGATGCGGTAGTTGCTTGTGTGCACGCGCAGCACCGCCCTCGCCTTCTTGCTCCAGGCGCGCTCGAAGTCGCGGACGTAGGTGCGGTTGGTCGTGCCGACCTCGACCAGCCGGGCGCCGCTCTCGCGCAGGATGTCCGGGATGCGGAAGCCGTCGCCGATCTCGACCAGCTGGCCGCGCGCGACGAGCACGTCGCCGGCACGGGCCAAGGCGGCCAGGGCGAGCAGCACCGCGGCGGCGTTGTTGTTCACCACCAGGGCGTCCTCAGCGCCGGTCAAGGTGCAGAGCACGTCGTGGACGTGGTCCTGCCGCGAGGCGCGCTCGCCGCGCGCGAGATCGAACTCGAGGTCGGAGTACCCGGAAGCGGCGAGGACGACCGCCCGAACCGCCTCGTCGGGCAGCGTCGAGCGGCCGAGGTTCGTGTGCACCACGATCCCACTCGCGTTGATCACGCGGCGCAGCGAAGGCGTCGCCGCGAGCTCGAGGGTCCGCTCGACCCAAGGGACGAGGTCGGCGGCGGCCAGCGACCCGGCCTCCGGCGAAGCGCCGCCGGCGAGGATCTCGCGGCGCAGGCGCTCGATGACGGCGCGCACGGCGTCGACGACCAGGTCGCGACGATACCGTGCGAGCAACTGCTGGACGTCTGGCTCGCGCAGGACCTCGTCCACGGCGGCGAGCCCGCGCAGACGCTCCTGCCGTCCCGCCTTCTCGTCATGCCGTCCGGCGCTCATCGGCCCAAGCTTACCCTGCGCCACGATGAATGAGCGCTACTCGAGGACGATGCTGCCGGCAGGCGCGCCAGTCACGGCGCCTATCGTCCAGCCCGTGACTCCGGCCTCCTCGAGCTCCGCCAGCAGCCAGGCGAGCTTCTCGTGCGGGACCGCCATGAGCAGCCCACCGGAGGTCTGCGGGTCGAAGAGGACCATGACCCGCGGCCCCAGGTCGGGGCCAGCCTGCCCGCCCGCCTCGGCCGGCCTGTCCAGGGCGCCTCCGAAGCGCGACAGGACGTAGTCGCGGTTGCTGCGCAGGCCGCCCGCATAGACCGAGCGCGCGATGAGCTCGAGGACGCCGTCGTGGACCGGCAGGTCCTCGAGCCGCACGCGCGCCCCGACCCCGCTCGCGTCGAGCATCTCGCCGAGGTGACCCGCGAGGCCGAAACCGCTGACATCGGTGCAGGCGTGCACGCCGACCTTCTTCATCGCCGCGGCGGCGGACGCGTTGAGCGCCGCCGCCTCGTCGGCCGCGGCGCGCATCTCGCCCTCGCCGATCACGCCGTTCTTGAGGGCGCTGGCCAGCACGCCGATGCCCAGGCGCTTCGTCAGCACGAGCGCGTCGCCCGGCTTCGCCCCGCCGTTGTAGACGATGTCCGACGCGCGCGCGACACCGGTCACGGCCAACCCGAACTTGGGCTCCTTGTCCTCGATCGAGTGCCCGCCGGCCATCTCGGCGCCCGACTCCATCACCTTGTCGTAGCCGCCGCGAAGCACCTCGGCGAGGACGTCGGTGCCGAGCTCCGGTGGCCACGCCACCAGGTTCATCGCCGTCAGCGGCCGGGCGCCCATGGCGTACACGTCCGACAGCGCGTTGGCGGCGGCGATCGCCCCGAACAGGTAGGGGTCGTCGACGATGGGCGTGAAGAAGTCGACCGTCTGCACGAGGCAGAGGTCGTCGGCCACCGGCGTCACGGCGGCGTCGTCCCTCGTCTCGAGGAGACGCGCGAACTCGCCTTCGGCGGCGGGGAGCTTATCGAGGACGGCCTGCAGGTCGCACGGACCCAGCTTGGCCGCTCAGCCGCTCTTCGTCGCGTACTGCGTCAGTCGGATCTTGTCGATCATGGGCACAGCTTACCGCAGGCCCAGCACACCGAAAGAAGGCCCGGGGCGTCGACCGTCACCGAACGGCGTCGCTGTCTCCAGCGACTGACGCTGATCCCGAACCTGCGTCCATTGTGCGCCGCACTGGAGAAACGTCAAGCGCGAGGATGCCGCGGCTTGGTCAGTCGGCGAGTCCGTAGCCCGTGACCGCCCGCGCTCCTCCCTCCCGCTTGTGCCGCTCCATGAAGTCCTTGCTGAACCTCCATTGGACCGGCTTGCTGAGGCCAGCAAGGGCAAGCAGTTCCTCGAGTGACTCGCAGCGGTCGCTCAACCCCACCATGCAGGCAGCCTCGATGGCAGCCCCGTCGGCGCTGCAGAACACGTGCTCGGCGAACCCCTCATGCAGGGTGAGCAGCGCCAGTGCCTCGAGTTCGCCCGCGTGCAAGTCGATCGCTGCGCTGAACCGAGAGGCGACAGCCACCAGGTCGCCGGAGTCGGCGGATGCAACGGCGACCTTCCCCGACGCGACATGAGACGCCAGATCGATCCGCTGATGCCTGCCGCTTTCGGCATCCGCGCTGTGGAACAACGCCTCGTCGTCGATCACCGACTGCGGAAGCACCACCTCGTACCGCGCCAGAAACGCGTCCCAGGCACCCAGCTCGTGAAGCCCGATCACGGGCCCGGCGTCGAGGATCAGGCACCGAGGCCTACGCCTGCCCACTGGGCATCGGAAGCGGGTCGAGATCGTCAGAGCGACGGTCCACTGAGAGGTCTTGCGCGGCCATCTCGGCGAGATCCTCGTCGATACCGTATTCGGCAAGACGCGACGGAAGTTCGGACAAGCCACAACCGAGATAGGTGGCAAGCTGTGTGCGCGACAACCTGGCCCGCAGAGTGGCAGCATACGCCGCCTGGACGAAGCGCTCCGGCAGCGTCGGCGGATCTTGCCACTCCTTCGCCTGAGACGCCTTGTCGAGTTCGCGAAGCCTCGGGTCAGCTAGCAGCTTGCGGACGATTTCACGCTCGGGCCAGAGGCCCAAGTTGTGCAGTCGCCACACGAGGGTCTCGAGCGAAACGCCGAAGTCGCGCGCCATCGCCACGAGCTCGCCAAGTCTCACGCGTCGCTCGGAGCTGCGCTCGTCAAGCTCCCTCAGTACGACTTCTGCGGGCACGAGCAGACTGGCCGCAAAGGCGTTCGCAAGCTGCTCCGCGTGCCGACCAGCCTCCGTCTCGTCCCATCGAGGCACTGACCCACGGGCGCTCGACCAGGTCAACAGGTGGAACAGCTCGTGAGCGATGTCGAAGTGGCGGCGCCACGGGGCCTCGCTCCGCGGCACGAGTATCGATGCACCGTGCTCGCCGCGGGTGCACGCCGCGCACCCTCCCGGCGTATCGAGAAACCAGATGGTGACGTCGAAACGCGACTCGAGCGCCGCGCTGAGGCCCCTCGCGGGCCGTACTCCAAGGCCGAGCAACTGTCCGATATCGCCCGCGAGTCGATCCGCGTCGGCATACGTCATCCGAGCGAGCTCGACATCGTACACAGGCAGTTGGTCAAGGGGCCTCTGGTCCAGAAGCCTGAGGACCCGGCGCTGCCTCTCGCACCACTGAAGGAACTCCGCTTCGATCGCCTCAGCGCCCTCGCACGGCTGTGCCCGCCACAAGACCAAGGGCCTTGCCGGCGCGTCGGCAAGCAGCGAGGCAAGATCGATGCGGAGCGCGCGTGCCAGGCGTGCCGCTTCGGACGCCTTCACGTCGCGCACTCCACGCTCGAGGTCAGACAGGATCTGACGAGAGGCGAACCCCACGGCGCGCGCAAGCTCTTCTTGCTTCAAACCGAGAGCGTCGCGCGCTGCCTTCACCCTGCGGCCGATGTCTCTGGCTTCGTCAGTCACGGTACTCCCTTCGGTGCGCCGTGACCATTCTAGACCAATGCAAGCTAATCTTGCAACGGTGACGATTCAGCTTCGCGGGCCCACGCCGGCGTCGTTCAGCCGGCCCTCTACCCCGCAGACTTCTCGTACGCCAGCTTCGCAAGCTCCTTGGCCCTGGCGACCTGGTCGGCGCGTTCCACGCGCACCTCCAGGTCGCCAGTCCCGAAGTGGCCGATCTGGCGCACGTCGCGGCACAAGGCGCAGTCGGCGCCGACTGCCGGATCAAGGGCGAGATACAGGAACACGTGCTTCGCGTGCACCTCCAGACAGCAGAAGTTGCGCGTGGTGCGGAAGGCGACGTAGAGCTTCACCGGCGAAGCGATGACGTCATCCCCGAGCCCGCTCAGGTACTCGAAGAGCTCATCGGCGACGGCCCGAAGTTGGCCCTTCGCCTTGGCCAGGTGCTCTTCGGCCGAATACGCTACGGCGACCCCAACGCCCTTCCCCTTCGCCACGCCGCCCTTTGCTGGGCCGCTGGTCTTCTTGCCGCCCCTGCCCGCATCGCCGCCACCGACCAGCTCCACCGCGAGGTACTCGCCCGCGAACACCCGGTACTTCCACAGTTCGATGTTTGCCCCGATGGTCTTGACCGCGTACGTGTCGTAGTGGCTGAAGTCCTCGGCCACGCAAAGCACGCGTGGTGCCGTCCAATCGACGGACACGCCCGAGCCGAGCGTCTTCTGCACGAGCATCTCGAAGTCGCCCCGGTGGTCGACGAGCCAATCCAGGTAGTAGAGCGCCTGGTTGATCACCGCCTGGTTGCTGGAGAGCTTGTATTCGATGATGACCGGCGTACCGTTCTCGTCGAGCCCCAAGCTGTCGATGCGCCCGGGGTGCTTGTCGCCGGTGGAGAACTCGGAGACCAGGAAGCGGATGCCGAACACGTCTCCGAGGTTGGCCTCGAGCAGCCGCTGGATCTCACGCTCGAGCTTGAACGACGAGCGCTCGAGCGGCAGCAGCTTGTTGGCGCTGATCTTGAAGAGGTCCATGGGCTCCTCTCAGATAGACGGAACGGCTTCCTCGACGAGGGCGATCTCGTCGTCTGTGACGCCGTAGAGGTCGTAGACCAAGCGGTCGAGATGAGCGTCGAGCGCTGCGGCTTCTCGCTCGAGAAGTGCGACGTCGTGACCGCTCGCTTCGGCCCATCGCGCTCGCACCTTCTGAGCTCGCTGGACGACATGCTCAACCTCACCGAACCGCGTATCTCGAGAGTCCGCGCTGGTAGTCGGCAGACAGATCGGCAGGTGCTCGATGTATTGCTTGTTGGCCGCGAAGTACCCTCCGCGGAAGTTGGTGGCCGTTTGGCGGAATACCCAGTCGAGCAAGCGTGAGTTGAGCAGTCCGGCCAGGTATTCCAAGCTGACTCCATCGCGCTCGCATGTCAGTCCGTAACCGCCCGTGGTCACATTGACGAAGTAGAAGTGCTCGTGAGTGTCCAGAAACGCAGACAGCCTGCGGACCATGTACGGAAGCATCAGCTTTGGCTGCTCCCAGAAGCCCAGATTCTGCGAGCGCGAGTACTGATACCAGACATCTCCGCGGAACCGCCCCTTCTCTCTCGAGGACAGCGCGGTCTTGCAGCTGGCGAGGTACGCCCACGCACGCGGAAACATCTCCTGCAATTGCGCTGGCGTCAGTAGACGTGCCGTTCCCCCGCTGATGGAGTAGGGGAAGAGCGCCAACATCGATGGGCTTGCATGAAAGCGACCCACGCTTCCGCTCCTCACCACGCGCTTCAGCGCTGCCGACTCAATCTCAACAACGCAACCGAGTTGGCTGGACATGACCATCGTGACGGCGTCGCCGGAATCAATCGGCCGCGCCATTTCGAACAGGAAGATCCTGTCGGCGCCGGTAATGACCCCTTGGGCGATTCGCGTCGCGACCTCACTCAGCGGCAAGCCGCACGCAACGACCCTACTGAGCACCTTGCGAGCCTCGCCGCCAACGAAGCTCCACGGATCCGCCCTCAGGGCTTCCGTGTCGACGTCGGTAGTGCTCGACGTTCGCGCAAGCCGCCAGCCGTCGAGGTCGCTGACCTGGACGACTGTCGCCTCTCGCACGGATTGGCGCGAAAGCACCATGACCGCCGTGTAGGTTGATGCGCCCGTGAACACCTGCGAATCGCCGAAGTGGACAACGTGAGACACGTGTCGGCCGTCTGCGAGCAGCCCACGAAGCGGCTCGCCGTACTTCGCGGTCATGAACTTGTGCGGAAGGATGTAGCCGAGTAGACCGCGCTGGCTGAGTAGCGACAACCCGCGTTCCACGAACACGACGTAGATGTCGTAGTTGCCCTTGCTCGCCGACACGTAGCGCCGCTTGTAAAAGTCCACCTCACGCGGCGCGTGCTCCCTGAGGTTCTGGATGCGTATGTACGGGGGGTTCCCGATCACCGCATCGAACCCCCGCTTCTCCTCCGGCACCGCCTTCCCGAGAATCTCCGGGAACTCCGCCTCCCAGTCGAAGACGTTGATGCGCTGACGCTCCTCGTCGTCGAGGCCGGCGAGGCCGAGCTGGACGTCGTCGTAGAAGTCGGGGCCGATCAGCGAGTTGCCGCACTTGATGTTGGCGCGCAAGTCGGGCAGGGCGCGTTCGTGGAGGAAGCTGAGCTGGGCGTCGATCGTCTCTGAGGTCTCGTCCTCGAGCACCTTGAGCAGCAAGCTGAGCTTGGTCGTCTCCACGGCCTGGGCGTCGATGTCGACGCCGTAGATGTTGCTCGTGAGGATGCGCTTCTTCTCCGCGGTCGTGAGATGCCACGCGCCACCGCGGCCCTGGTAGAGCTCCTTGCGGTGTTTGTCGGGTCCGTGCTGTGTGTACCAGTCGCGGTGCCAGTCGAGCAGGCGCTGGTAGGCGCCGATGAGGAAGCTCCCCGAGCCGCAGGCGGGGTCGAGAATACGCAGCTCGGCGGCCTGCTTGGGCGTCTTGCCTTCGAGCAGCTTGCCCACGGTGTGCTCGACGATGTAGTCGACGATGTAGGTCGGCGTGTAGTAGACGCCGCCGGCCTTCTTGACCTCGGGCTTGTCCTCGACCACGGCGCGGTGGCCGGCCGTGAGGCGGATCACCTTGCCGAGGAACTGCTCGTAGACCTGGCCGAGGATGTCGGCGGGCAAGACGCTGAACTCGTAGGGGCTCTCGGGGTAGTAGAGCCGCTTGAGGATGTCCTTGAGGGGCTTGTCGTCGATTGTGAGCGCCGGGGTGAGGCGGTCGGCGATGCCGTGGCGGCCCTTCTCGTCGGAGAAGTGGAAGAGGCCGGAGTCGTAGCGCGCGTCGGCCTCGTAGAAGAGCTGCTTGAGGCGCCCGTAAGTTCCGCCGCCGTTGAGCAAGCCTTGCAGACGACCGTAGGGCTCGATCGCGCGGTCCTCGCAGATGCGCAGGAAGATGATGCGGTCGATGGTCGCCTGCACCGCGTAGTTGAGCTCGTGCTGCGAGAGCGAAGGGTTGCGTAGGGCGATGGTGCGCGCCAGCGCGTCGCGCCAGCTCTCGATCTCGCCGAGGAACGCCTTGTCGACCTCGGCCGTGCCCTTCTTCGCCTTCGTCGACTCGGCGTACTTGTCGAACGAGCCCTGGTAGATCGCCTCCCGGCTGAAGACGCCGGCGATCTCGTCCCAGCGCTCCTCGTAGTCCGCGCAAGGGACGTAGAGGGTGCGCGCTGTGGAGGCTTTGTCGGCGGGGGCGGGCTTCACCCGGCAGTCGTAGACGACGAACTCCTGGAAGTCGCTGAGGACGCTCAGGGGGAGCTTGCCCGACCAGGCGTAGCGACGCAGCTGGTAGGCGGGCGCCGGGTCGTCCTTGAGGCTGACCGCCGGCTTCTTCGCCTCGACGAAGAACTTGCGCTGCCCGCCGGCGCGGAACGAGTAGTCGGGGGCGCGGGTCGAGATGCCGACCTTGATCGCGTCTTCGTGGACGACGTCCTTGTACTGCGGCGCGTGGCCGGCCTCGTTGTCGACGTCCCAGCCGAGGGCGCGGAAGAAGGGGTCGAGGAACTCGCGCCGGAGCTGGGTCTCGTTGTAGGCCGAGTTGAGATAGGCGGACTGGTTGCGGTCGAAGCGCTCGACCAGTCGTTTGACCTCGTCAGGTGCCCCCATGCACGCCCCCGGGTCGCATGTGCCGACTCCCTCCTAGTGTATACGTCGACCCAGACGCTGAGGTCTGCGAACAGCCTCGCGGTGGTAGCCTTGCGCGGAGGTGAGCGCCCCCGCACCCGAGACGCCCTCTCGACCGCGGCCGCGGCCGGACCGCGCGGCCCGGCGGCGCCGTCTTCGCCGGCGCCGCGCCGCCGCGCTCGTCGTCCTCATCCTGCTCGTCGTCCTCTTCTCCGTCATGCTGCGCTCGTGCGGCGGCTGCGGGTGCGGCCTTCCGGGCGTGAGCGGGTGCGGCGGTGGCGACGGGGGCACAGCCGCCGCGACGCCGTCGCCGATCCTCACCGGAGGCCCGTCGCCGACGCCCGTCGCCAAGGACGGCGACGGCATCAAGCAGGCGAGCTTCCTCGGCGGCCTGCGGCGCGACTCCTACGGAGTCGGACCTGCGCCCAAGCGCCTCGACCTGCTCTGGTACACGCGCATCGGGAGCGGCTGGACGTCGGGCAAGTTCCCCAAGGACCCGCCGGCAGAGTGGGCCGGCATTGGCTGGACCGGCCAGCCGGTCGTCGTGCGTGACGGCGGCCATCCATACCTGTTCATAGGCGGCTACGACCACCACCTGCACAAGATCGACGCCGTGAGCGGTGACATCGTCTGGGAGGCGCCCTTCGACGACATCGTCAAGAGCAGCCCGACGGTGATCGAGGACCCCGACCCGTCCGGAGAGGACGACCGCTACGTGGTCCTCGCCGGCTCCCGCCGTGGCTACCCGCTCGACCTCGACGACCCGGACGTCGCACCCTACCGCGCCTTCAGCTTCAGCACGGGCAAGGAGCTCTGGCGCCTGCCCGTGCCGCAGACGCGCTGCTACAGCCGCGACTGCGACGCCAGCGGCCTGTACTTCGACGGCAAGGTGTACATCGGCGTCGAGAGCGGCTGGTTCGTCAAGCTCGACCCGTTCCGCACCGAATCGTGGGGCGACTTCCGCACGCCGGTGGTCGAGGCCCGGCGGTTGCTGCTCGGCACCGCCAAGGACCGCCGGGTCCACAAGGGTAACCTCGTCCTCGAAGCCTCGCCCGTGCTCGTCGGCCAGACGCTCTTCGTGAGCTCGGGCGCCGGGCACGTGTACGGCCTGCGCCCGAGCGACCTCGCCGTCGTCTGGGACTTCCCCGTCGGCTCGGACCTCGACGGCACGCCCGTCCCCACCGTCGATCAGAAGTTGCTCGTGACCGTCGAGAAGCAGTACATCAAGGGCCATGGCGGCGTGCTGCTGCTCGACCCGTCACTGCCGCCCGACGACGCGATCGTCTGGTTCCTGCCGACCGGCGACCGCAAGCTCTCGGAGTGGAAGGGCGGCGCGCTGGGCTCGGTCGCGGTCAACGACGGTTCTAACCGCGACGGCAGCCGTCCGGCGCTCGCGGCGGTCGTCGCCATCGACGGCTACCTCTACGTCTTTTCCCAGGACACGGTGGCGTCAGGACGTGTCAAGGGGCCCAATCTCGAGAAGCGACTGAGGACACCTCTCGTCGTGGCGAAGCTCTGGATGAACGGGGGCATCACGACGCCGATCATCGTCGGCGACAGCATCGTCGCCGCCGGCTACGACGAGATCGTCCATCTCTACAGGTTGACGTACGGCGCGGCCAAGCAGGGGGATGCCGGCGCCCTGCCCAGCGCCGACGGTCGCTGGTGGACGGTCGGGGTGCGCGAGACGGCGTCGTTCAAGGGCGGCGGCGCCTACGAGGCGACACCCATCGTGTGGGACCGGCGCGTCTACATCGGCTCGCGCGACGGCAACCTGTACTGCCTCGGCGCCAGGTAGCCGCCCGCGCCGTCGTTTTCATCTTCGGCGCAGCGGGCATCTCTGCCCCGGACCCACGCGCTCCTGAGTCAAGGTCGCGAACCGCGCCACACCGTCGAAGGAGGCACCACGATGGCCGATGCACAACGCCGCGCCCACGCGGTCTGGGAAGGGACCTTGGCCAAGGGGTCAGGGACCGTCACGCTCGAGAGCAGTGGCCTCGGTGGCGTGCTGCCGGCGACTTGGGCCTCGCGCACCGCACGCTCGGAGGGCAAGACCAGCCCCGAGGAGCTCATCGCGGCCGCGCACGCCACGTGTTACTCGATGGCGCTCTCGCACATCCTGGGCGAGGCCGGCACGCCGCCGACCAGACTGACCACGGACGCGACCTGCACCTTCGCCCCGGTCGAGGGCGGCTTCCGTATCGCGTCCATGGACCTGAGGGTGGAGGGCGAGGTGGCCGGCATCGACGCCGCGAGCTTCGCGGCCGCCGCGGAGCAGGCCAAGGACGGGTGCCCTGTCTCCCAGGCCCTCAAGGGCAACGTCGCGCTCAGCGTGATGGCCGAGCTCGCCTGAACGTCGCGGCGGGCGTCGTCACGGACGCCCGCCGCCATGCCCTCGTGTATCCTTGCCCAATGCCGGGCTGGAACATCACACGAGCGCGACGGACGGCGGCGCCCGCGACTCTCCTCGTCATCGCTCTCGCCCTCGTGAGCCTCGCCGCCGGACGCCCACAGGCCGCGTCGGCCAAGGTCCCCGTCTCCCGTCCCTGGCTGGCGAGCTTCGTCCTCGACCCTGACGAAGGCCCTGGGGTGCAGTACGGCTACGCGCCCGCCTACACGCGCAACGTCCCGACCTTCGACAGCCTCGGCCGGCCGTACATCAGGAGCCGTACCTCCGACGCCGACTACACCTCGTTCGTCCACACCCTCGGCGAGCTCGGCTGGGAACGCCGAGGCTTCATCTCCGCGCTTCGCGCCGCGTACCCCGACTTCGTCGGGACGGTCGGCGCCGGGGGCGCGTGGAGCGACCGGGTCGTCTTCGACCGCTACGACCGCGCCTACACGCCGCTGACGATCCGCCTCCGCGACAACACCACGAAGAACGTCCTTCTGGTGTCGCTCGACCTCTGCCGGACCTGGGCGGTCGCCTCGCTACCGGCGGGCAGGTTCGTCACCGAGACCTGGACCGGCCACAACGACCTCGACGGACCTCCGTTTCTCGCCTTTTGGTCGCGGACCGGCTACTCCGCCCCGCGACGCAGCGAGTGGAACACTCTGCGGGTGACGCAGCCCTACCTCGACGGCGACCGGCTGGTCGTCCCGACGCCGACCACGGTGACGGCCGACACGCTCGGCCTCAGCCGTGTCTCCGGCGGGTCCTCGTTCGCCGCGACCGTCGGCGGCACCACCTTCTTCGTCTGGCCCGGAGCCACCCCGTACGACAACGGCGGCGTGCCTATCATGATCGCCGCCTACGACCACGCCACGGGAACCGTGGGACCGCCGGTGAGACTCGCCCGGATGGCCCAGGACGACGACCTCCACATCAAGCCCGGGATCTGCGTCGACAGCCGGGGCTATCTTCACGTCGTCACCGGCGCGCACGGCAGGCCGTTTCTCTACACGCGTTCGCTCGAACCTCTGCGGATCGACGCCGGCTGGACCCAGCCCGAGCCCGTGCTGGAGGACGGCTACGTCAACGGAGCCGGCGAGCAGGAAGGTCGCCAGACGTATCTCTCGTTCGTCTGCGACTCCCGCGATGTGCTCCACATCGTCTATCGCCAGTGGCGCCGGGGCTCCGACCCCTATCATCTGGGAGAGGCGTACGGCGCCCTCACGTATCAGTACAAGGCGCCCGGGCTCTCGTGGAGCAAGGCGCGCGTCGTCGTCGTCGCCGCAGATCCGGGGTACAGCATCTTCTACCAGAAGCTCGGCATGGACCACGGCGACCGCCTCTTCCTGTCCTTCAGCTACTCCGGTGGCGACGAGATCCGGGACTCGAAGGACCGCCGCGCCCGCTGGCGGATCCTCGCCAACCGGGAGGTCCAGCTGGGCCAGTACCGCCGCCGCATGCTTATCGTGTCGGACGACTACGGGGCGAAGTGGCGCCTGGCGACCACGGCCGACCTCGGAGCGGGCCTCGACCGGTCGGCGGCGCCGTGAGGTGGGTCTCCCGCCGCTGCGCGCTCGTCGTGGCAGTGCTCGCCGTCACCGGCGGGGCCGTGCTCGCGACCCCCGGCCACGCCGTCGCTCTCGTCAGCACGGGCGACGGCGGCTGGCGCTGGCAGAACCCACTCCCTCAAGGTAACCACCTGACGGGCGTCGCCTTCGCCAACCGCTCCCGCGGCTGGGCTGTGGGCGACCACGGCATCATCCTCCGCACGAACGACGGCGGGCGAAGCTGGAGCCGCCAGCGGTCCGGAGTGGACAGTCCGCTGTTCGCGGTCGTCGCCCTGAGTCGCACCACGGCGGTAGCGGTGGGAGCCGAAGGGGTCGTGGTGCGCACGGTGAACGGCGGTCGGACCTGGCGGCGCCATTACTCGGGCACGACGCGCACGCTGCTCGCCGTCGACGCCGTCTCGGCGCGGGGACTCTGGACGGTCGGTGTCGGCGGGACGATCCGGGCGTCCACCACCGGTGGCGTCCACTGGAGCTGGCGGCGCTCGAAGGGCGAGACGCTCTACGGCGTCGACTTCATCGACGCCCGGCGCGGCTGGGTCGTCGGAGACTACGGCAGGATCCTCACGACCCGCGACGGCGGCAGGACCTGGAAGGTGCAGAGAAGTCACGCCGACGAGCCCCTGCGCGACGTGCAGTTCCGCACCCGGCGTCACGGCTGGGTCGTGGGTGCCGGCGGGACGATCCTGAGGACCACCGACGGCGGACGGACCTGGGCCAGGCGCGGGTCCGGCGTCTCCGCCGAGCTCAGCGCCCTGCACATGGTCTCGCTGCGCATCGGCTGCGCGGTCGGCCACGGCGGCCTGATCCTGCGGACCACCGACGGGGGCCGCCACTGGAAGCGCCGCGCCAGCGGCGTCGACCTGCGCCTGTCGGCCGTGAACACCGCCGGCGCCGGCAACCTGGTGGCGACCGGCGGCGGCGGGACCGTACTCCGCAGCGGCGACTCAGGGCGTGCATGGTCGCGGGTGACCCGAGGCCCGACGCGCGACGTATCGGCGGTGACGACCACCTTGGGCGGAGTGTGGGCGGTCGACGCCGGCGGACAGGTGCTCGCGCTGGAGGACAGCCGCTGGGGGGTGCGGCTGCAGGTGATGGGAGTCCGCCTCGCGGCGACCGACTTCGCCGACGACCTGCACGGCTGGGCGGTGGGGACGCAGGGGACGATCGTCACGACCTCCGATGGAGGATCGACGTGGGCCCTCGAGGAGAGCGGCACGACCGGCGACCTGCAAGGCGTCAGCGGCGCAGGCCCGTCGGACGCCTGGGCGGTCGGCGCCGACGGCGTCATGCTCCACACGGCCGTCGGCGGCTCGTGGACGCCCGTCGCCAGCGGCACGGACCTCGACCTCGACGCTGTGACGTTCGTCGATGCGGCCACCGGCTGGGCGGCCGGCGGGGCCCCCTACGGGGCGGCGCCGGCCGTGATCCTGCGCACGCTCGACGGCGGCTCGACCTGGACGCCTCAGACGTTGCCTGTCTGGGGACAGATCCACGCCCTCACGTTCGTCTCGCGGCTGACCGGCTGGGCGGTCGGCGAGGACTGGGGCATCGACGGCGACGCCGGCAGCGGCGTCGTTCTCGTGACGCATGACGGCGGCGTCACCTGGCTGGAACAGCCCATCGAGCTGGGTAACGTCCTGCGTGGCGTCGCGTTCGTCGACGAGACGACCGGCTGGGCGGTCGGTGACCTCGGGACTGTGCTCAAGACCAGTGACGGCGGTGAGACCTGGCTGCCGCAGGACCCCGGCACCTGGCAGAGCCTCAGAGGCGCCGCCTTCGTCACGAGCAGCCACGGCTGGATCGTCGGCGACAGCGGCGCCGTCCTGCTCACGACGACGGGCGGCGTGCCCAGGCCGTGAACGCGTCGACGCGGCCGGTCCTCAAGATCGGGGCGCCGCCGGCGGCGACAGACCGAGCGTCGCGGGCAAGTCGGCCAGCGAGCGGATCGTGAGCAACGGCAGGTCGTAGCGCCCGGCGCGGTCGATCAGGACGGCGCCCATGCCGCAGGCGACGGCGCCCCTGACGTCGTCCTCGGGGCTGTCGCCGACCATGACCGCGTCCTCGGCCGCGACGTCGGCGCGCTGCAGGGCGGCGCCGAAGATCGCCGGCGAAGGTTTGGCCAAGCCGATCTCGACGCTGGCGACGGCGACCTCGACGTAGTCGGCGAGCGCGAACGCGGCGACGATGTCGTCGAGGTCGCGACTGGTGTTCGACACGAGCCCAAGCCGGACCCCGGCGCCGCGCAACCGCTCCAGGCAGGGCAGGACGTCGTCGTACAGGGCGAAGTTCTCGACCTGTACCCACTCGGCGACGATCGCCTCGGCGCCGGCCGCTACCGCGTCCGACGGGCCGCCCCCGAGCGCGCCGATCACGGCGTTCGCGATCGCCATGTAGGCGCCGTCGTCGTGGACCACTCCGAGCTCCGCACGGCGCCGTTTCACGGTCGCGTAGGCGGCGCTCTCGGCCTCGGGCCAGCGCGAGACGTCGAGCGCCAAGCCGTACCGCTTTCCGATCGCGCGATAGCCCTCGGCGCCGAACATGTCCCCCGGCTGCAACACCGTGTAGTCCACATCGAAGAGCACCAACTTGGGCGTGGGGAGACGCCGGGCGCCGCAGGCGGCCGGCATGCTGCCGTGGGTGGTCGGCACGGCGTGCCCCGTCATCCCAAGGCCGCGGAGAAGACCTCGGCGGCGCGGTAGGAGGAGCGCACGAACGGTCCGGCGACGACCTGCAGACCGAGCCGCGCGCCGTCGCTCTGGAGCCCTGGGAACTCTTCGGGCGCCACGTAGCGCGCGACGGGCAGACAGCCGGAGTCCGGCTGCAGGTACTGGCCAATGGTGACGACGTCGACGTTGTAGCGGGCGCAATCGGCAAGGACGGCGCGCACCTCTCTCCGCGTCTCGCCCAGGCCCACCATGAGGCCCGTCTTGACGAGCGGCGGCGGAGCCGCGGCGCCCGCTCGCCCAAGCATCTCGAGCGAGCGCTCGTACGTCGCCTGCGGTCTGACCCGGGGGTACAGACGCGGCACCGTCTCCAGGTTGTGGCCGAGGACGTCGGGACGCTCGCCGAGAACGCGGTCGAGTGCCGCGCGGTCGCCGCCGAAGTCCGGCACGAGGACCTCGACGGTGGCCGCGGGCAGCGTCGCGCGCAAGGCGCGGACCGCCGCTACGAACTGCCCCGCGCCGCCGTCGGGCAGGTCGTCACGGGTGACGCTGGTGACGACCACATGCGTGAGACCGAGGCGTGCGGCGGCCTCGACCAGGCGGACCGGCTCGTCGGGATCGACGGCGCGGCGGCGGGCCTGCGCACGCGCCTGGAGATCCGCCGGGCGGGGCTGCGCGTGCTTCACCGCGCAGAAACGACAACTGCGCGTGCAGACGTCGCCGAGGATCAGGAACGTCGCCGTCCCCGCCGAGAAGCACTCACCCCTATTGGGGCAGCGCGCCTCGTCGCACACGGAGTGCAGGCGCAGCTCGTCGAGCACGGCGCCGGTCGCGCGGAACGCGCCGCTCGCGGGCGCCGTGACCTTGAGCCAGGCCGGCTTGCGGACCAGGGTCGACCGGCGCGACAGGGAGTGCTCAGCCATCGTTCACAGGCTGTGCATGCCTCGGCCGAGGCCGCTCAGGGCCGCCTCTCCGACGGCCTCGGCGAGCGTCGGGTGGGCGTGGATCGTGGCGGCGACGTCGGCGAGCGTGAGTCCGGCGTGCGCCGCGAGCGCGAGCTCGTGCACGAGCTCGGTGACGCGCGGCCCCACGAGCGAGGCGCCGAGCACCCGCCCGCCGCCGGGCTCGCAGACCACACGTACGTAGCCGTCATTCTCTCCCTCGATGACCGCCCTGGAGTTGCCGTTGAAGCGCACGTGCGCCACCTCGACCGCGCGTCCCTCGGCGGCGGCGCGGTCCTCCGTGAGGCCGAAGCTCGCCACTTCGGGCGAGCTGAAGACGCAGTTCGGCACGACGGCGCGGTCGACGCGCAGTTCCCCGCCGGTGACGGCGTTCTCCGCCGCGATCGCGCCCTCGTGGTAGGCCCAGTGCGCGAGCAGCGGCGGGCCGGCGACGTCGCCGGCGGCGAACACGCCGCCCAGCGACGTGCGCAGCGTCTCGTCGACCACCACGAAGCCGTGCTCGTCGATCGCGACGCCCGCCTCCTCGTACCCGAGGCCGCGGCTGACGGGGCGACGGCCGACGCTCACCAGGACGACGTCGGCCACCACCTCGCCGCCGTCGGAGAGACGCAGGGTCAAGCCGTCCGGCGCAGCCGAGACGGCTTCGACGGCGGTCTTGAGGACGACCGTGACGCCGACCTTCTTGAAGGCCTGCTGCAGGCTGCGTCCGGTGCGCTTGTCCTCGCCGGGGAGCAGCTGGTCGAGCATCTCGACGACGGTGACCCGGCTGCCGAGGCGGGTGAAGACCGAGGCGAACTCGCAGCCGATCACGCCGCCGCCGACGACCGCCAGCCGGGCCGGCACGTGGTCGATGACCAGAAGCTCATCGCTCGTCATCACCCGCGGGTCGGCCCAGTCGAAGACGGGCAGGCGCACGGGCTCCGAGCCGCTCGCCAGGATGACGGCGTCGCCCTCCAGAGCGCGGCCGTCGTCGAGGGTCAGACGGCCGGGGCCGGCGAGCCTAGCCCGCCCGGCCACGACCTCGGCCTTGCGGCCTTTGAGCAGCTGCGCGACGCCGTCACGCAGCTGCGCGGTCGTACGCTCCTTACGCGCCATGAAGGCGGCGAAATCAAGGCCAACGTCGCCGACCTGCACGCCGAACTCGGCCGCCCCACGCACGTGATGCAAGCGCTCGGCCCCGGCGACCATCGCTTTCGTCGGGACGCAGCCGCGATTGAGGCACGTGCCGCCGATCTCGCGCGCCTCGACGACGGTGACGCCGGCGCCGAGCTGCGCCACGTGCAGGGCCGCGACGTAGCCCGCCGGCCCTCCGCCGAGCACCAGGATCTTCGTCATGCCTCGCTCCTTTCGGCGCGCAGCTTGGCGCCGCGCTGCAGCAGTCTGACGCCCGCATCCAGTCGCGCTACCACTCGGCGCCAGAGCATCTCGCCGTCGACGACGAACCCCGCTCCAGCCAGTCCATCGCCCTGCCAGGGCTCGCCCAGGAGGGTCTCGGCCACCTGGGTGAGGTCGTCGGGCGGCCGCCGCTCGAGCACGGAACCGTGCACGAGCACCCGGCCGCCGCGCCGCGCCTGGGCGATCGCGGCGATCTTCTCACCGCGCGCGAGGAGGTCGTGGCGCAAGGCGCTGGCGAAGCAGAGCGCGGAGCGCTGGTACGGCGTCTCGCGGCCGCCGTCCACGTGGACGCCGAGCTCCTCGAACGCCGCCGCGAAGGAGCGCGCCACGAGGTCGTACGCGATGGCCGTGTGCGCGGAGACACGCGGGTCGGCGCCGAGCGAACCAGTCGGGAAAGCGACGGCGAACGACCACTCGAACCCCTCGCCGTGGAGGACGGCCCTGCCGCCGGTGGGCCGGCGGACGACCTCGAACGGCAGCCCGGGGACGGCATCGACCTTCTGGAACTTGCCCAGCGAGAGCGCCGGCGGCGACCAGACGTAGCGGCGGGCGACGGTCGCCTCGGCCTCGTTGAGAAGCCCGTCGTCGAGCGCCATCTGCGCGCCGCCGCCGGCGCGCAGGAAGGGGAGGAGCTTGATGACGCTCATGCGCGTCCCGCGGCGGCGCTCACGTGCCGGCCGCGTCGCCGGCGTCGTCCTCCGCGAACCGCTGCCTGAGGACGGGCCGCCGGGCGGCTTCTGCTTCGTCGAGCCGCCGCACCGGCATCCGCGTCGGCGCCTGACGCAACAGGTCAGGGTCGGTCCGGGCCTCGTCCACGATCGCCCTGAAGGCGGCGATGAGGCGATCGAGCGACTCCTTCGACTCGGTCTCGGTCGGCTCGATCATGAGCGCCTCGTCGACGATCTGCGGAAAGTAGGTCGTCGGCGGGTGCAGGCCGTAGTCGAGCAGCCGCTTGGCGACATCCAGGGCGCGTACGCCGTGCTCCTTGAGCGGCGTCGCCGAGGCGACGAACTCGTGCATGCAGCGACGCTCGAACGGCACGGTGAAGAGGTCCTTGACCCCTTCCATCACGTAGTTCGCGTTGAGGACGGCCATGTCGCTGACGCGACGCAGGCCGTCCGGCCCCAGGGCGCGGATGTACGTGTAGGCGCGCAGAAGGACGCCGACGTTGCCGACGAAGGTGCGCACGCGGCCGATCGACTGCGGCCGGTCATAGTCGAGGAAGAACGAGCCGTCATCGCGTCGCTCCACCAGCGGGACCGGCAGGAACGGCTCGAGGACGTCACGTACCACGATCGGCCCGGCCCCAGGCCCGCCGCCGCCGTGCGGCGTCGAGAACGTCTTGTGGGTGTTGAAGTGGACGACGTCGAAGCCCATGTCGCCGGGGCGCGAGATGCCGAGCACGGCGTTCGAATTGGCGCCGTCGTAATACAGCAGGCCGCCGGCCTCGTGGACGAGATGGGCGATCGCGACGATGTTCTCGTCGAAGACGCCGAGCGTGTTCGGGTTCGTGAGCATGAGCGCGGCCACGTCGGCGTCGAGCAGGCCGCGAAGCTCTTCGAGGTCGACCCCGCCGCGCGCGTCGCTGTGGACCGTCACGGGCTCGTACCCGGCCAGGACGACCGAGGCCGGGTTCGTCCCATGGGCCGTGTCCGGGATGATGACGCGCCTCGGGCTGCGGCCCTGGGCGGCGTGATGGGCGCGGATCACGAGAAGGCCCGTGAGCTCGCCGTGGGCGCCCGCCGCCGGCTGCAGCGTCGCTCGCGACAGGCCGCTGATCTCGGCCAGCCAGCGGTCGAGCGTCCAGAGCAGCTCCAGGGCGCCCTGGGCGAGCTCGTCCGGCTGGTACGGGTGCAGGCCGCGGAACCCCTCAAGCGCCGCGACCCGCTCGTTGACCTTGGGGTTGTACTTCATCGTGCACGAACCGAGCGGATAGGCGCCGGTGTCGACGCCGTAGTTGAGCGTCGACAGCTCGGTATAGTGGCGGACGATGTCGACCTCGGCGACTTCGGGTAGGCGCGCCGGGGCGTCGCGCCGGAGGGCCGGCGGCAGGAGCTCGTCGAGCGGCCGCTCAGGTACGCCGGCGACCGGCACGGTGCCGGCGCGCCGCCCGGGGCGCGACTTCTCGAAGATCGTCTCGACCGTCGCGCGACCCTCGGCGCAGGTGAGAGCGGCGGACTCGTCAGCCATCGCCGATCGCCTCCGCCAGCGCGTCGACGAAGGCGTCGATCTCGGCCTTCGTGCGCTTCTCCGTCACGGCGAGCAGCAGGACGTCGCCGAGCGCGTCGTCGGACCCGCTCATGAAGCCGGCGACCCAGCCCAGCGGCACCCCCGCCAGGAATCCCTTCGGCACGAGGGCGTCGACCAGCTCCTTCGCCGGCAGCGGCAGCCGGACGGCGAACTCGCGGAACACGGGACCCTCCGTGTAGGCCGTCACGCCGGGCACGGCGAGCAGGCGCTCGCGCAGGTAGGCGGTGCGGCGCAGGCAGGTCTCGGCGAGGTCGGGAAGCCCCTGCTTCCCGAGCCAGGCGAGATGCACCAGCGCCGCCAGCGCGTTAAGGGCGTGGTTCGAGCAGATGTTCGAGGTCGCCTTCTCGCGACGGATGTGCTGCTCACGCGTCTGCAGCGTGAGGACGAAGCCGCGGCGACCGTCGAGGTCGCGGGTCTCGCCGACCACACGACCGGGCAGACGCCGCATCAGCTTGGCGCTCACGGCCATGAAACCCAGCCCCGGGCCGCCGTAGCTCATGGGGTTGCCGAACGACTGCGCCTCGCCGACGACGATGTCGGCGCCCTGTTCGCCCGGGGTGGCGAGCAGGCCGAGCGCCACCGGGTCGGCGACCACGACGAGCAGCGCGCCGGCTTCGTGGGCGAGGCGTGCCGCCTCGCCCACGTCCTCCAGCGCGCCGAAGAAGTTGGGCTGCTGCACGACGACGGCCGCCGTGTCGTCGCCGGTCGCGGCCCGCAGGGCGTCGCCGTCGGTGTGCGCCCCCGGCGCGAGCCCGACGGCGACCGGCCGCGGCCCGTACGCCGCCGACTCCGTCGCGAGCACCTCGCGGTACTCCGGGTGCACGCCGTCCGACACGACGATCTTCGCCCGCCGTGTCTGCGCGCCGGCCAGGAACGAGGCCTCGGCGAGCGCCGTCCCCGCGTCGTACATCGAGGCGTTGGCTACCTCCATGCCGGTGAGCTCGCAGATCGCCGTCTGGAACTCGAAGATGCTCTGCAGGACGCCCTGGCTGCGCTCTGGCTGATAAGGCGTGTAGGCGGTCTGGAACTCGGACCGGCTCGTGATCGTGTCGACGATCGCCGGCACGTAGTGGTCGTAGATGCCGGCGCCGAGGAAGCTGACGAGCTCGCTCGCCGGCGTCGTGCGCGCGGCGAGCGCGCGCAGTTCGGCGAGCAGCTCGACCTCGCTGACGCCCGCCGGCAGGTCGAGCGGCCGTTCCAACCGCACCGCCGCGGGGACCTCGGCGAAGAGGTCCTCGACCGTCTTGGCGCCAACGGCCTCCAGCATCGCCGAGACGTCGACCGCGGCGTGAGGGACGTAGTCGGTCCGCACCTGTCTGCCTTCTCGCTCCGCGTCTCTTCGGGCCACGCGAACCGCCTCAGTCCTGGTCGAGGAAGGCCTTGTAGGCGTCGGCGTCCATGAGGGAATCGAGTTCACCGGGCGCGATCATGCGCACGCGGATCAGCCAACCCGCGCCGTAGCAGTCTTCGTTCACGAGTTGCGGCTCGTCCTCGAGACGCGCGTTGACGTCCGTGACCTCGCCGCTCAACGGCGCGTAGATCTCGCTCACCGCCTTCACCGACTCGAGCTCGCCGTACGTGGTGCCCGCCCTCACCGCGTCACCCGTCGAGGGCAGGTCCGCGTAGACGATCTCGCCCAGCGCGTCCTGGGCGAACCAGGTGATGCCGAAGACCGCCTCGTCGCCGTCGACATTCACCCAGTCGTGCTCGGTGAAGTACTTGAGCTCTTGGGGATACGTCTCGTCGGCCATCGGTCCTCCCGCTCGCGTCGGCGCCGGTCCTTGTGCAACGTCCCCGGCGCCCTGCGGACGAAAACGCCCGCGCGCCGGGCCGAGCCGCTCGGCGCCCCGAAACGAAAAAGGACAGGGCGGCAGCGCCACCCTGTCTGCGCGGACGCGACGCCCGTGGGCGCTGCGGCTCGTTCAGGGGTCCGTCCGGTCGCGCTCCGTTTGCCTGAGAGTTTCGGCGCCTCGCGGCGCCTTGCCCCTTCGGCGTCCGCCACCTCGCGGCGCGGACTCTCGCGCGGCCTTCACTCGGACGACCTCGCCGATGCTCGGCCCGGCCACTGTAGCACCGGGGGCGGGGGGCGGCAACGCGGGAGGCGGGGCCGCTCGCTCCTCGACGTCCCAGCCGGCCCCCCCGCCTCGGCGGTCGCCCGCCTCACCAGTCGATCGTGTTCCCCGTCCCTCTGTAGCCTTCGAGCGCGGTCAGGTCGATGATCGTCTCCATCATGCCGCGATAGGCGCCGTCGGCGTCGCGCACGGCGGTGTAGCGCGTCACCTTCTGACGGCCGTCCTCGACGCACCAGAAGACGGCCTCGTCGCGCCTCCCGGCGGTGAAGGCGTCGACAAGCTTGGCGATCGACACCCGCGACTGGGGGTTGTGGCAATCGTCGATGTGGCGCCCTATGGACTTCTCGTCGCAGTCGTCGAAGGTCGTGCCGCGCCAATACACGAGGACGTGCTCCGCATCCATGAGCGAGACGTCCACCGGCAGGTGCCGG